>Ga0209344_10003427_pt1 | contig 15668 bp, 13 predicted proteins | sample Cruoilmetagenom6_FD_187293 | JGI IMG/M metagenome (GOLD analysis project Ga0209344, IMG submission 187293) | Oil polluted marine microbial communities from Coal Oil Point, Santa Barbara, California, USA - Santa Barbara Oil Seep Sample 6 (SPAdes)... | ecosystem: Environmental > Aquatic > Marine...
CTAAAATACTGCGGTTGGCAGCTTTATTACATGACACCGGATATATTGTTGAAAGGGAAAACCACGAAGAGGAAAGTGTAAAAATTGCAAAGGAATTTTTAAAGGAAAAGAATGTTGATGAGGATATAATTGAAGGTGTGGAAAAATGTATTCTCGCCACAAAATTTAAAAATACAGTTCCCAACACCGAGCTTGAAAAAGCAATTCGAGATGCCGATTCCTCACATTTTGGGAAAGACTATTTTGAAGAGGCCAGTGAATTTTTAAGGCAGGAATATTTGTTCCAAAATGTCCACAATTATACTTCAAAGGAATGGTTGGATGAAAACATAAAAGTATTGGTGGAAAACCATCAATTTTACACCGAATACGCACTAAAAAATTGGCAACCTGTAAAGGAAGATAATCTCGCTGATCTTTTGAACAATCAAAAGAAACGCAAGGAAAAAATTCAAAAGGAACGCGTTAAGGCAAAACTGAAAGCGCAATACAAAAATGACAGTCCCGAACGTGGTATCCAAACCTTTTACAGAACGGCTTTAAGAAACCATATGAAGCTTAGTGATATTGCCGATACAAAGGCAAATATTATGCTTTCGGTGAATGCGATTATTATTTCATTGGTACTTTCCAATCTTATTTCAAAATTGGACAACAATAATTATTTAATAATCCCAACGGCTATATTTATACTTTTTAGTGCAATTACAATGATTTTAGCCGTAATTGCAACCCGTCCCAACGTTACCCGTGGCGAGTTCACAAAAGAAGATGTGGCCAATAAAAGTGTAAACCTTACCTTTTTTGGAAATTTCCACAGAATGGAACTTGAACAATATGAATGGGCTATTGAAGAATTATTAAAAGATAGAAATTACGTTTACAAATCGCTTACAAAGGATTTGTATTTCCTGGGAAAAGTATTGGATAGAAAATACAGGATTTTAAGGCTTACCTATACTATTTTTGTGGCGGGAACTATAATTTCCTTAGTTGCATTTGCAATTTTCTTTTATCTTGAAATGTAGTTATTCCTCAATCTGTGAGATTAGATCTTCGTAGGTGTAATACTCTTTAACCTTATCATTGTTTTTGCTGTAAAGAACTTTTACGCGTAATGCCTTCAAACCCGTTACGCTCTGAAGATCTTCAAGCTCCAACACCTCTATTTGCTCATCGAGCATCTTTTGATCCTGAAGGAAATGGATGTATTTCAGGTATTCTTCCTCATCCTCTTTTTGAGAATAGATTATTGCTATTTTTCCAGGTTCGGTAATGCGCTCTTCAGTGCCTTTTATATTGGCCTTGTCAACCCGCTTTTTTACTACTTCATAGCGAGCATTGTAGGTTCCATCAACATCAAAACGTTTTTCATCCATTCTGAATCGGAGTGACAAAGACCCATTAAACACAAGAATCATTGAAGCTACATCCAAGCTAACAGGTAAGGTATCCTTAAAACGATAAAAACTGTTCTCCAGCTCGCACATAACCTGGAGCTGCCAAAGTTTTAGGTTTTTAAGATATATTTTATTGAAGGACCTTTCCTTTGTAATAGCTTCACCGATATAAAGGTTGTGTTCTACACCATCCGTTTTATAACGCTCATAATAATGTGGATACATTTTTTGGGCTTCCTGTTGCTTTTTGTCCAAAACCGCGGCAAGCCTTTTATTTATCTGCATCACAGATTCGTCATAATCCTTCCGGAATTTATATACAAAACCAGTATTTATATCAATCATTTTGTAATACTCATCAACCCAAGCTTTGTGGGCATCGTTTCTTTGTCTGATGTGCTTAAACAGTGGAATAATTTCATCATAAATAAAGTTCATGATCTTGCGTTCCGTATCCACTTGCAGGTTCTCCTCTATTTCCTTTGAAAAACTTGCTATTGTGAACTTCATCTGTTCATAAATGGGTAGCGAACTTTGGTTGGAAAGCTTTCTTAAAAGCTCATCGATATAAGTGAGTTGTAGTTTTAAATCCTGTTTGGTTGCCTCATTCCGTGCTTCGGAAGAGCCTTTAATATCTATTTGCCCGTACAAGGGAAAAATATCCTCAAAAACAATTTCCCTGAAAAAAGTGGGACTTCCGTCATTGATGGAGGTTAAATATCGATTTGCTTCTTTACGGAATTTCCAGTGCACGCTACTGTGTATTGCCGTACATTCCTCCTGGATTATTAGCTCCAGTTCATTTTCAAGATTTTCCTTTGAACGCACAACCGAGTCAATTAGAAAAGGCATAACATCACGCAGCTTATTGGCATTTATAGTATTTAAATCGTTTGCTACGGGTGACACAAGTTCCAAAACTCCTAAAATTTTATCGTCGGAAACAATGGAAGCGAAGATGGCGCTCTTCATTCCCTGGTCGAGCATTTTTTTGTAAAGCAGATTTTCCGGGTACATTTTATGGTAACGCTCCGCATCGGTTACGCAATAGAATTCCTTTTGCTTAAACAGTTTGTAATAAGAAGCACTGCAGAGCGCATCTTTACTTAATTGTGATTTTTTATCGTTGAGAATGAAACTGGGAATTTCCTTAAATAAAATTCTTTCAAAAGTTTCTGCTTCCTCGTTGTAATCGGTAAAGCCGATCATCAATTCCTTTAAGTCGAAGATGGAACGGAAAATACGGCTGAATTCTGTGTTCTCAAACCCACCGTTTTTTTCCAAACGCAAAAGGTTCGTTTTAAAATCTGAAATCGAAACACTCAGCGAAACATCTGTTAGGGAAGCGATAACAAAACCATTGAAAATCCAACTATCGGGTGGAAACTTTTCTTTCCAAACCGAGATATCCTCAAAACTTTCCAAAAGTTCATTAATATCCTCTTCAGTGATATCCTTTGCTCTCTCTGTCTTTTTTATTTCAACGAAATCTGCGTTGTACAGCAATCTGTAATGCTTCATCATCCCCCTTTCATCGGGAATGTTATAGTAATACGATCTTCTGAAATCTACCTTTTTATCGTAATAAACATTCAAGATAATGCTGCAGCCCATAATGTAAAATTGGTCCGCGTCAAAATTGATTATGTCCAGCGACAAATCCTGGCCGGCAGCTTCAATAATTTTTTTATAGCGCTGGGTACTTTTAAAGGCCACATCCTGAAATGGGATTGTTGCAAATTTTATTTCATTGTTTCCCAAAACCGATGGGAACAACGGATTTAAAATAGTATCAATTTGTTCCTTATATTTTGGAAGCAATTCATAATCGCTTATCCCGGAAGAAAGTTTCGGAAATTTTTCTTCTACTGAAAGAATTTCGGCAGCCAGATTTTTTTGTGCTTCCGTTTCGGGCATACTTTCCCTATAGGCATCGAAAACCTTTTTGAAACCAATTTTTATTTTTAATGGAAATTCCCTCTTTACAGTATTCATTGAAGTTATTTATGGGATAAAAATACGGCATATAAGTGCGTCTATATGTTAATAAATGACAAAAAATTAGCTCATTTCGCACATTGAAAGAATAAACAGTTATTTTTGCCCAAATCTTAAAATAGACGAATTTATGAGACTTATAATTGCTACACTACTTGCCCTTTCTATTGTTTCCTGCAATAAAGATACCAATACCTATAAACTTGAAGGAGAAGCCGTTGGTTTTTCGGAAGGAGCGAAAATTTACGTGTATGGTTTGGAAAATAAACAACCAAAAGCTATAGACACATTAACGGTAACCGATGGTAAGTTTTCCGGAAACTACCCAAAGAGTGAGGGTGCGAGCTTAAATTTTTTAAGATTTGATGAACTTAATGGTTCTGTACTCTTTTTCCCCGAAAATGAAGATATGTACGCAACCATTTATAAGGATAGCATTCAGGCTTCTCGTGTTAAAGGAGGCAAACAAAATGAAGCCTACAGCAATTTTGTGGGTAAGATGGTTTCTTTTAACAATCAAAAGAAAGAAAGTATGGAACGCTTTCGTGATGCAAGACAAAATAACGACACTGCGGCCATAACACAATTGCAGAGCGAAAATTTGAATTTGATGGGAGAAGAAACCGAGTACAAAAAACAATTTTTAAAAGATAATAATAACTCATTGTTTTCCATAATGCTTATTTCTGAAATGGTAAGCAAGAAAGAAATTACTCCAGCAGAAGCTTCGCAGTATATTGAAAATTTAAATGAAGAAATTAAATCCTCTGATCTTACACAGGATTTAAAAACCAGTCTTGAAGCATTAAAAAAAGCGGAAGTAGGTAGCCCTGCACCAGATTTTAGTGCCCCCACTCCAACGGGTGAAATGATGACTTTAAAAGATGCCTTGGGCAAATACACAATTATTGATTTCTGGGCATCGTGGTGCAAACCATGCCGTATGGAAAATCCTAACGTGGTGAAGGTTTATAATAAATACCACGATAAAGGTTTGAACATAATCAGTGTTTCCTTGGACAAAGCCGAACAAAAAGACAAATGGATACAAGCCATAAAAGATGATAATATGGATTGGTACCACGTATCGAACCTACAATTTTGGCAAGATCCCATCGCGCAACAGTACAGTGTGCGTTCCATTCCCGCAACTTTCTTGCTGGATGAAAACGGAGTTATTATAGACAAAGACCTTCGAGGCGCAGCTTTGGAAGCAAAAATGGCTACCCTTTTTGGGGAGTAGCAATTAAAATTTGTAAATTAAAAAGCCTCGGACCAAAAATGGACCGAGGCTTTTTTTATTGAAATATTACTTTTTAATTCAATAAAAAACTAACGTTTACGGTAGTTCTGATTTCTATTTCACCAAGAGCAATCGTTTGCTCACTACCACCAGAAGAAGAATCCATCATCGCCATTTTGTACATTGGCTGTGGTCCACCGGAATTATTAAACTCACTTATAGAAACAGCTTTTCCAACAGTTTGACTGAGAACAGAGGAATATTCCTTTGCTTTCATTAGGGCGTTCTCAACGGCCTTTTTACGAGCTTCACTTTTTAAGGCATCTTCTTTTGAAGTTGAAAAATTCACACCGTCTATTCTATTGATTCCGGTATCGATCAAACCTTTCATCACAGTTTCGTACTTTTTTAAATCGCGGATTTTTACCGATAGCGATTGATTTGCCGCAAAGGTGTAGGTCTTGCTGTTATGGTCATAATTTTTAGAAAGATTCATATATTCCGTTTTCACATCCTTATCAGCAATGTCCATTTTTTTAAGAAATTTTAAAACCTCACTGATCGTGGCATCGTTTTGCTCTTTTAAAGCTTTGGTGTTTTCGCCTGTATTTTCAACGCGAATATTTATTGTTACTTCATCGGGTACAACGCGAACAATCCCTTCGCCGGTAACGTCTATTGTGGGTGGGGGTAAAGTGTTTTGAGCCATTGCGGTAGTGGTGGTAATTACTAGGATTAAAAGTGTGTGTAAGATTCTCATTCTTTTCTGTTATTATTATTAAAATTCTATTTTCTATTTTCTATTTTCTCTGTTCTCTTTTCTATATTCTCTGTTCTCTGTTCTTTCCAACATTATATTTTCCCCAATTTGTGAAGAACAAACAAAAGAATCAACGGAATGGCCAACAATACCACTATCCATAAACTTGTTTGAAATAAGTAGGGTGCAAAAACAAGTGTTAGCACATAACCACCAATCGCCCCGCCAATATGGGCATCGTGACCAATGTTTCCTAATCTTTTTTTCATTCCATAGATAGAATACAACAAATATGCCATCCCAAAAAGCCACGCGGGTATTGGGATTGGGATGAAAAAAAGGTAAAGGCCCATATCGGGAAAAAATAAAATAGCGGAATACAATATTCCCATTACCGCGCCGCTCGCCCCTATTGCGCTATAATGATATTCGTCCTTGTGGAAATAAAACGAAAGCAAATTTCCAATAAGTAGGCTCGCCACATAAATTATTACAAAATAGGTAACGCCCACACTCATAATAACTACCGGAGCAAAAAAGTATAAGGTTAGCATATTGAAGAGCAAATGCGAAAAATCGGCATGCAAAAATGCCGAACTGAACATTCTAATCTGTTCCCCGCGGCGTATCCCCGCAATGTTGAATTTATATTTTTCAAAAAAAGAAAAATCATTGAAGCCTTTCATGGAAATAATTACGTTGGCGGCAATGATTACGATTGTTGCGATGTGTAAGTTTTGCATTTGAAAAATGAAGTTGTAGGGTTATAAATTTATAATGAATTTTGATTTCTAATTCTTGTAATAAAATTAGTTAGTTTTGCGATAATAACAACTATGCAAAGATTGCTTTATATACTGGCTTATCCAATTCTTTGGCTCCTTTCTATTATGCCAATGCGCATATTGTACATAAAATCTACCGCGCTCTATTTTTTAGCTTATTACATAATTGGCTATCGAAAAAAAGTGGTGAAGGACAATCTTGCATTGGTTTTTCCCGAAAAAACGCAGAAAGAAAGAGATCGAATCGCCCAACAATTCTTCAAACATTTGTGCGATATTATTTTTGAAACCATAAAGGCATTTACTATTTCCGAAAAGGAAATCCGCAAACGTTTTGTGGTTACCAATGCCGAAATACTTGATCCTTATTATGAAAAAAACCAAAGTATTTTACTGATGGCCGGACATTACGGCAATTGGGAATGGAGCGGGATTTTGAATAAGTTGATGCAGCATCAAGCCCACGCAGTTTACAAACCATTGGGCAGCAAACAATTTGACGCTTTGGTGAAAAAAACACGGGAACATTTTGGCGGTATCATTGTAAGCAACAAAAAAATTGTACCGGTTCTTTTCAGAAAATGGAAAAAAGGAATTAAAACCCTAACCTATATTCTTTCCGATCAAACCCCTAAAAAAGGCGCATTCAAACACCGCGATACTTTTATGGGAATAGACGTGCCCATGTTTACAGGAACTGAGGAATTGGCAAAAAAACTCGATTTTGCAGTACTCTACCTAAAAGTTCAAAAAGTGAAGCGAGGTTACTATACCGCCACTTTTGTTCCCTTGGTTGACAATCCAAAGGAATACCCAGACTTTCAAATAACCCGTATGTTTTTTGATGCTTTGGAAGCACAGATCCGTAAAAAACCGGAGTATTATTTATGGTCGCATAAACGGTGGAAGCTAAGGAATTCATAAAAATATCAGAAATTAGCAGCCCGCAGAAAATGGGATAAAAAAATTATTTCTAGGGGTTAACGGTCATATCCTGATGGAGAGGAATTCAAACAAGATAATTTGATGACAAACTCTTACGGACTTTGAAAATGAATCGTAAACTAAAAAAGAAACTCAAACGAATTAAGTCTGATTTAGAAAATAAAAAATATGATATTATTGTTTTTAAAGGAATTGATGCTTATCTGAAATTCGGTTACGATAAAGTAATGGGAGTTATCGAATTAAATCGAAAATAAATACTGGGGCAACAACGCATATAAGCAATAGCTGGGTTTGAGCCAACACAGAAAATTCCTGCGGAATTTTCTACCGTCAGTTTCTGTTTTGCAAAGTACGCGCAATCGAACGCTAAACTCTATACATAAACGTTGGCAACAACCTAAAAAAATCAGAACTGAATTAACATTTTTAGCATAGGACAATTTAAAAAGGAAAAAATTGAAATAATTCGCAAAAAAAAGACAATGGATTTAACTCAAAAACAAATAGCGGAATCATTTTCCAGAGGCGATTTTGAACCGACTTATCCCTATCTATCCGAAAATATCCAATGGAACGTCATTAAAAACTTTGAATGCAAAGGCAAAAAAGAAGTAATTGCCCAATGCGAAAAAACGGCCAAATATTTTGCGTCAATTACAACTGAATTTCACCAGTTGGACGTAATTGAAACTGACAATAAAGTTGCTTTGACAGGAACAGCGGAACTTTCTAAAGACGGAAAGCGGATTGAGTTTATATCGGCTTGCGATGTTTACGAATTTGACGATAAAAAAATGTTGCAGAAAATAACGTCATATTGTTTAGTAGAAAAAGACTGATTATGAATATAAAAAATGTATATGCCAGTATTATGACAGCGGATTTAAAAAACGCTAATAAATGGTACAGTGATTTATTGGGAAGAAAAGCCGATTACCATCCAATGGATAACCTTTACGAATGGGATTTTCCCAACGGAGGAGTTTTACAAGTGTTCTCTGATAAAGACGGAGCGAGCCATTCATCAATAACTTTAATAGTGGACAATATTGAACAGATTAAAGAAAGACTTGCAAAAAACAAAATAAAAATCGAGCATCAAACATGTACCGAAGTTGCAAATACTGTTACGATTTTGGACCCAGAAAAAAATCGAATTACGTTTGCACAGAACAATCAAGGCAGAGGATAATGTGGGAAAAAGCCGGTTGCCAACAACCGAATATAATATATAAAATAGAGTAGCTAAATTGTGAATCGTCTTCTCCAGAATATTGGGAGAAACATTTTTTATTATTAATCGATGGGATTCTCCCTAAATTCCTCCAATCGTTTATATCTCTATAATAACACTCTTCACCAAATCATCTGCTTCTTCCAGTGATTTCGCTTCAGTATAAATCCTAAGAAGTTCTGTATTAGACTTGCAAAGATTTACCAAGTTTTCCGCGAAATCTATTTTAACAATTCCACTTTTATTTCTTTAGTTGACAATTCAAAAGAATATCCAAACTTTTAAATAACCCGAATGATTTTTATGCTTTGGAAGTAAAAACCATTGAAAAACCTAAATAATTTTTATGGTTGCATAAATATTCGAAGCTTCGGAATAAATGTAAGTATCTGACACAAAACATTTTATATATTTTTTAATATCTTTATGGGATAAATGTGATAATTGGTATTGGACGTCTACGTTGGCAGTATTGAAAACCACTAAAGACGATTTGCTCTATTCAATATTCCAGGAATTATCATTTTAGAAAATAAATCCAAAAAAGAATTCTTATGAAAACGCTACTCTTATTATTTGCAATTCTAGTTTTTGCTGCGTGCAACACTTGTGAAAAACTACAAACAGGCGAAGGTTTTATAGAAGTGGAGGGTGGCAAAATTTGGTATGAAGTTATGGGTGACAATGATGAAATTCCAATTGTATTATTACATGGAGGCCCCGGTTATCCTAGTTATTATCTAAACCCTCTTAGACCCTTGAGCAAAGAGCGCCCGGTAATATTATTTGATCAATTGGGATGCGGACGTTCTGATAGAATTAGTGACACCTCTCTAATTACTATAGACAATCACATAAATCAAGTACGCCAATTGGTAACCTCTTTAAACTTTAAAATATTCTATTTATATGGCCATTCATGGGGTTCAATGTTGGCAATGGAATACTATTTAAAATACCCAGAAGATGTAAAAGCTTTAATTTTTGCGAGTCCAAGTTTGAGCACTTCTTTATGGGCTGCAGATATGGATACTCTAATATCAAGTATGCCAGATTCGTTACAATTAACCCTTAATGAAAGCAAAAGAAATATTGTTACAGATACCGTTAAACTAAATCAAGCAATGAATCAATTTTATCAAAATTTTTACTTTAGAAAATTGCCCCCATCAGTAGATTTAGAAAATACATTGAAAGGAATAGGTCTGAATGTGTACCAATACATGTGGGGAAATAATGATTTTGTGGCTACAGGAACCTTAAAAGATTATGACCGGACCAATGATCTCAAGGAAATAAAAGTTCCAACTTTATATATTACAGGAGAATATGAGGGCGCACGACCACAAACGGTAGGTTACTATCAATCACTTACTCCAAATTCTAAGATGGAAGTCATTAAAAACGCAGGACATGTTACAATGCACGATGCATCGGAAGAAAATATAAGGATTATTGCTGACTTTTTATCGGATATTGAAAGGAAGAAATAACAATTACTAAAAGTAATTGCTTGTTTTCGCCTATTCTGAAATCCCAGCAACAGCTTTAATTTCCCTAATAACCCTATCCGCCAAAGCATCTGCCTCTTCCTGGCTTTTCGCTTCGGTATAAATTCTAATAATAGGCTCCGTATTTGATTTTCGAAGGTGCACCCAGTTTTCAGCAAAATCTATTTTTACGCCGTCAATTGTGTTTATTTCCTCCGTAACATACTTTGCTTCCATCGCTTTCAAAATGGCATCAACGTCCAATTGTGGTGTTAATTCGATCTTCTTTTTGCTCATAAAATAAGCCGTATATTTTTTCCGAAGTTCGCTGACAGCTATTTTTTCTTCAGCCAAAAAGCTTAAAAACAAAGCAATTCCTACCAAACTATCGCGCCCGTAATGCAGCTCTGGATAGATAATTCCGCCATTGCCCTCACCTCCTATCACAGCATTGGTTTCTTTCATCTTTTCAACCACATTCACTTCGCCCACGGCGCTTGCGGTATAAGTTCCGCCGTGTTTTTCGGTAACATCGCGCAACGCTCGCGAAGATGACATATTTGAAACTGTATTGCCGGGAGTATTCTGCAAAACATAGTCAGCCACCGCAACTAGCGTATATTCCTCGCCAAACATTTCGCCTTTTTCGTCAACAAAAGCCAATCGATCCACATCGGGATCAACAACAATTCCAAAGTCGGCATGGTTTTTTACAACACTTTCCATCAAATCGCCCAAATGTTCCTTCAAAGGTTCGGGATTGTGCGGAAATTGTCCGTTTGGCGTGCAATGCAATTTTACGGGTTCTACGCCCAAAGCTTCCAAAAGTAAGGGTACCGCAATTCCTCCAGTAGAATTTACGGCATCAACAACCACTTTAAATTTGCAACGCTTTATGGCATCTGCTTTCACCAAAGGAAGATTCAAAATTTCATCAATATGCAAATCGATATACGCATCATTTTTATGGATTTCACCCAAATGATCAACTTCAGCGAATTCAATGTTTCCATTTTCGGCAATATCGAGAATTTGCTGCCCGGCTTCGGCATTTAAAAATTCACCTTTATTGTTCAGCAATTTCAGCGCATTCCATTGTTTAGGGTTGTGGCTTGCCGTTAAAATTATTCCACCATCAGCGTGTTCCAGCGCAACCGCAACTTCAACGGTGGGCGTTGTGGAAAGGTTTAAATCAATAACCGTAATGCCCATCCCTACCAACGTATTCATCACCAATTGCTGGATCATTTCGCCGGAAATTCTAGCGTCACGGCCTACGATCACTTTATAAGTTTCCTTGTTACGTTGCTGTTTTACCCAACTTCCGTAGGCCGCTGCGTATTTTACGGCATCAATGGGAGTTAAGTTTTCACCCTGTGCGCCGCCAATAGTTCCGCGAATTCCTGATATAGATTTTATAAGTGTCATGTTTAAAGATTTGTTATTAAAAATTGATTATTAATGGTTGTGGCTATTGGCAAAAGGCTAATGGCTAATGGCTAATGGCTAATGGCTAATGGCTAATGGCTAATGGCTAATGGCTAATGGCTAAATTAAAAAAAACTCAACTTTCATTTCCTAAAACGGTTTTTCAATCTTAAAAAGTAAAGCTCAAAATAGGTATACGACAAATGAGCAATAAAAAGTGTGCCTGCGAAAGTAAGCACGTACAACAAAATTATGGTTAAAGTTTCATTAAGTTTTTGAAGTGTTTCCAATTTCAAAAACAAAAAAACCACAGCATTTAAAACAATGGCGTGGTACATATAAATGCCATAGGAAATACTGCCGAAATGATGCAGGATTTTATTATTGACTTCTACTCCCCGATTGTTGAAAGCCAACGAATGGATGAAGAAACCAAATAGCAAACAAGTGAACAAAGCCCGAAGCCAAAGCGGTTCAATCATAAATAAATCGGTTAGAAAATACAGCAAAGTCACGACGCAAATGATTAGCGGAAATATGGCGGAACGCTTCAAAAGTTCCAACTTTTTCTTTTCTTCAAGCACTGCAATCACTCCACCCGAGAAAAGATAGAAAAACACGAAAAGATACTTCTGAAGGACTTCAAATATATTTGTCCAATAGAGAATGAAATACCCAATCAACAAAACACTCAAAACCCGTAGAATCCATTTCACATTTACGAAGAAAAGCAAAGGCGCGATGACGAGATAAAACTGTTCCTCAATACCGATAGACCAAAGAATTTCAAGTATTCCTCCGGGTTCATAGATTTTTGCAAAAACATTCGGAAGAAAGAATACGTTGTAAAACAGTGCTTCTTTCAACGTATAATTTATTTCGAACGGTATATTCAAAAATGGTAAAAACACATTGTAAAAAAGCAAGCCGAAGCCCAAAACCAAATAGTACAGCGGGAAAATCCGCAAAATCCTTCGAACGTAAAAATCCTTTATCGAAAAAGCATTCCTGATTTTTGCCCTATAAATAAGTCGGATAATTAAAAAACCGCTCAATACAAAAAACATATAAACCGCCTCTAAACCACGATGGAATATTGGCAGCCCATCATAAAAAGGCAATCCCTGATTTGCGGAAAGTTGTGGCAGGTGGAAAAGCAACACGAAAGAAGCAAGAAAAAACCGCAAGGGGTCCAAATTGGGTAATCGGTTCAATTTTCAGTTTTTACAGCCCAAAAATACATATATTTATTGAATGAATTTTTTAGCCCATATCTATCTTTCCGGCGATGAAGAAGAAGTAATTATCGGCAATTTTATTGCGGACGGCATCAAAGGCAAACGCTACGAGAAATATCCGCCGCAAATTGCAAAAGGAATTTTGTTGCACCGCGGAATTGATACTTTTACAGATTCGCACCCCATCGTACATCAAAGCACTGCGCGGCTTCACAAGAATTATAGCCATTACAGTGGCGTGATAGTTGATATTCTTTACGACCATTTTTTGGCTAAAAATTGGAATAAATATTCAGAGGTGCCATTGGATGAATACGTACAGGATTTTTATAAATTGCTTCGGAAAAATTTCACCATGCTACCCCCAAGAATCCAAAAAATGATGCCTTATATGATTGCCGATAATTGGCTGTTAAGCTATGCTACTGTGGAAGGAATCAGTAAAATTTTGGTGCAAATGAATGTTCGAACAAAAGGTGTTTCAAAAATGAATTTGGCAGTAAAAGAGCTCGAGGAATACTACAATGAATTTGAGGCCGAATTCACCTCCTTTTTTGAGGAACTGATTATCTTTTCAAAAGACACACGCAACAGATTATGAAAACAACCCACTTATTATTGATTGCATTTCTTCTTTTCGCCTGCAAGGAAAAACCAAAAGCCCAAGGCAATATTCAACAACCAAAAACCGAAAAAGCAGCAGTAATCGCAGACAGCGCCATGGTAGTTTCGGCCCATGCAGATGCTTCAAAAATTGGGGTTGAAATACTTAAAATGGGCGGAAACGCCTTTGATGCAATGATTGCCACACAAATGGCGCTTGCCCTTACCTATCCGAATGCTGGTAATCTTGGCGGCGGTGGATTTATGGTTTACAGAACCCAATATGGCGAAATTGGCTCCCTCGATTTTCGTGAAAAAGCTCCACTGGCAGCAAGCCGGGATATGTATTTGGACAAGGAAGGCAATGTAATTGCAGAAAAAAGTACGGATGGCGCCCTAGCCGTTGGCGTTCCCGGTAGCGTTGCTGGGATTTTTGCCGTTCACGAAAAGTTTGGCACCCTGCCAATGGAGATACTCTTGAAACCCGTTATAGAACTTGCCAACAAAGGGTACATTGTTACAGAAAAGCAGAAAGCACGGTTTGATGAATTTAAAGAGCAATTTGAAAAAATAAATGACGAACCTTCCATTTTTACTGAAATTTATGAGCAGGGCGACACCCTAAAAAATACGGCATTGGCAAATACACTTTCCCGGATTGCAAAAAATGGACGGGCAGAATTTTACTCGGGTGAAACGGGAAAAAAAATAATTGATTTTCTTCAGAAAAAAGGTGGAATAATAACCCTGCAAGACTTAGATGCCTATGAAGCAGTTTGGAGGGAGCCGTTAATTTTTGAATACAAGGACGTGAAACTTATTTCCATGGCGCCACCATCCAGCGGCGGTATTTGTTTGGCTCAAATTTTAAAAATGATTGAGCCTTACCCTATATCGGAATATGGACATAATTCAACAAAATACATCCAACTTTTGGCGGAAGCCGAAAAGAGAGCCTATGCAGACAGAAGTGAATATTTGGGAGACCCCGATTTTGTTGATATTCCTGTTGATTCACTCTTATCGAAAAACTATCTTTTAAAACGAATGGAAAACTTTTCATTGGAAAAAGCCACACCTTCCGAGGCTATTAAACCCGGAAAAATAGTTGGCGCCGAAAGTATGGAAACCACACATTATTCCATAGTTGATAAATTTGGAAATGCTGTATCGGTCACTACTACACTTAATGCATCGTATGGTTCCAAGCTTTATATTTCAGAACTGGGCTTCTTTTTAAATAACGAAATGGACGATTTTAGCGCCAAGCCCGGCGTCCCAAATATGTTTGGCCTCATTGGCGGGGAGGCAAATGCCATTGCGCCCCAGAAAAGAATGTTAAGTTCCATGACACCCACTATTGTGGAAAAAGATGGAAAGTTATTGATGGTTTTAGGTACTCCTGGCGGTTCTACAATTATTACTTCAGTGCTACAAACATTTCTTAATGTATCTGAATTTAATATGAATATGCAGCAAGCCGTGGACGCAGCTCGTTTTCATCATCAGTGGTTACCAGATGTAATCCTGATGGAAGAAAATAGTTTTTCCGAAGCCACTATTACAGATCTCGAAGCAAAGGGATACTCCACATCTACTGAAATATTGCCACAAATTGGGTACGTTGACGCTATCCTCATATTGCCCAACGGAAAACTTGAAGGAGGCGCCGACCATCGTGGCGATGATACTGCATTTGGATACTAAATTCCCTTATTTTCACGCTTAATCGAAATGTTTTGCATTATGTCGAAAGGTATAACGTTGGGAACTAAAAAAGGTTAGATTTGAGGGAATTAACCAAGGAATTTTTAAAAATTTAGAGCGAGACCTTTTGAGAAAACTATTCATTTCTTCTATTTTAGAAACACATATATTCTTTTCTTTTTTGTTGTTGTAGAAATTTAAGATTTTGCATTTCTGCACTAAAAACGCCTGTTTTAAAAAATCCTAATTTTATTTTCTTTTCGCCTTTTGGCGTTTTGTAGCTTATGAAAAATAAATCTTTGTTCAAGGATTTGTATTCCATTATCGCTTTTGTGATAAGTGGGGCAATCTGCGCAGGATTAATTTTTCTACTTTATAACAAAAACCTAAACACACTGGGTTTTGAAGAAAACCTTAAAAACCTTACCTCTATTTACATTGGAATCAGTGGCTTTCTATCGGCGATTTTAATGGTTTTTCTGGCTGCTTCTGCAATGAGGCAAAAATCATATAAAGCCAAAGTCATCCACAAAATAAATAAGACGACCCAGAAAATGCATAATTTCCGCAATATTGCTGAAATTTTGTTCAATTCAAATATATGGCTTCCCGGACTGAAGGAGTATATGGAAAAGGATTATGCAGACCTCACCTATTTTGACGTAAAAGAATTTTACAAGGGAAAATCAAAACTTGCAATTGAGTTTCTTCAGGAAACACATCATTTCGGGGAGACCGAAAATCTTTATTTGGAACTGAAATCACTGTTGATGACCAATCCAAAGGAAAAGCATATCACTGAAACCATTGATTATCCTATCTTTTATGACAATG
>Ga0209344_10003429_pt1 | contig 15664 bp, 12 predicted proteins | sample Cruoilmetagenom6_FD_187293 | JGI IMG/M metagenome (GOLD analysis project Ga0209344, IMG submission 187293) | Oil polluted marine microbial communities from Coal Oil Point, Santa Barbara, California, USA - Santa Barbara Oil Seep Sample 6 (SPAdes)... | ecosystem: Environmental > Aquatic > Marine...
TGACGCTGGGGTTCACCTTCATGGGCGAGGCCCTGCGCGACATCTTCGACCCCAAGCTCAGAAAGGCCCGCTGATGGTTTCCACTGCACTCAACGCCGCCACGGCCGAAGGGTCCGGCGCCGCCAGTGATGCACTGGTTTCCATCGAGGGGCTGTCGGTGGATTTCGACACCGGGCGCGGCACGGTCCATGCGCTGCGCGACATCGATCTGGAGGTGCCACGGGGCAAGGTGCTGGGGCTGGTGGGTGAATCCGGCTGCGGCAAGTCCACGCTGGCCTATTCGCTGATCGGGCTTCTGGCCGAGAATGCCCGCGTGGCGGGCGGCGCCATCAGGATGGGCGATCAGGATCTGACCCGGCTTGGCCCTGCCGCCTGGCGCGACCTGCGCGGCAGGCGGATCGCGATGATCTTTCAGGACCCGATGACGGCACTCAATCCGGTGACGACGATCGGTCAGCAGATGCTGGACATCCAGTATCGCGACGACACGAGCCGCGCCGCCAAGCGCGCGCGCGCCATCGAATTCCTTGAGCAGGTGCAGATCCCCGATGCGCCCTCAAAGCTGGATGTCTATCCGCACCAGCTGTCGGGCGGGATGCGCCAGCGGGTCTGTATCGCAATGGCCTTGCTGACGCAGCCGGACCTGCTGATCGCCGACGAGCCGACCACGGCGCTTGATGCGACGCTGGAAATGCAGATCGTCAGCCTGTTGCGTGAACTGCAGCGCAAGTTCGGCTGCTCGGTCCTGTTCGTGTCGCACCATCTGGGCACGGTGGCCGAGCTGTGCGACGAGGTGGCGGTGATGTATGCGGGCGAGGTGGTGGAATATGGCAGCGCGCGGGCGATCTTTCACACGCCCGGGCATCCCTATACGCAGGCGTTGCTGGATTGCGACCCGGCGCGCATCAAGGACGCCACCCGCGATCTGCCCACGATTCCCGGCACCCTGCCGGACCTGCGCCAGCCGCCGCCCGGCTGCGCCTATCGCGCCCGCTGCCCGCATGGCTGGGAGCGCTGCGAGCGCGAGCACCCGCCGCTTTATGCGGGTGACGCCGGGGACAACCGCATCCGCTGCCACCTTGCGGACGCAGAGGAGGGCGCGGCATGAGCCTTCTCGAAGTCACCGACCTGCGCGTGCGCTATGCAAGGCAGGGACGGCTGCGCGCCGCCCTGCGCGGAGAGGCACATGATTTCGAGGCCGTGAGCGGCGTGTCCTTCTCGATCGAGGCGGGGCAGACGCTGGGCCTCGTGGGCGAGAGCGGGTCGGGAAAATCCACCATCGCGCGCACCCTGATCGGCCTCAAGGCGCCCGCTTCGGGCAGTATCGTCTTTGACGGCGAGGAGGTCGCCAGCGCCTCGGGGCGGGATTGGGCGCGGCTGCGGCGCGAGATGTCGATGATGTGGCAGGACCCTGTCGGCTCGCTTTCGCCGCGCCTGACGGTCAGGTCGCTGATCACCGAGCCCTTACGCATCCACGGGCAGAAGGCGGATCGCAACGAGGCCGAACGCCTGCTGAGCCTTGTCGGGCTGCCGGGCGAATACGCGGCGCGCTACCCGCATCAGTTGTCGGGAGGCCAGGCGCGCCGGGTCGGCGTGGCGCGTGCGCTGGCGCTCGATCCCCGTCTGCTGATCGCCGACGAACCGACGGCGGGGCTTGACATGTCGGTGCAGGGCGAGGTTCTGAACCTGCTCAACGAGGTGCAGCAGCGGACCGGCGTCGCGATCCTGGTGATCACCCATAACCTCAACCTGGTGCGCCACGTGACCGACCGCATGGCGATCATGTACCTGGGCCGCTTTGTCGAGGAAGGGCCGACCGGGCGCATTTTCGAGCACCCGCGCCACCCCTATACAAAGGCGCTTCTCTGCGCGAACCCCGAGCCCGACCCCGATGCGCGCGGCGAGCGCGTCGAGCTTTCGGGTGAGGTGCCGAGCCCGGTCAACCGACCGTCGGGCTGCGATTTTCACCCGCGCTGCCCCTGGGCGCGCGACGCGTGTAAGGTCAATGAGCCGGACTGGCAGACCGAGGGCGACCGCGGCCAACGTTGCATGTTCCCGCTGTGAACGGGGCGGTGCGGCGGCGTCTTGAGCTCAGTCGCCCTGCTGATACCGCTCGCGAAACCATGCCCAGGTCCGGGCAACACCCTCGTCCAGCTTCACTTCGGGGGCGAAGTCCAGCACCGCTTTTGCCTTGTCGATCAGGCCATAGGTGTCGCGGATTTCGCCGGGGCGCCAATCTTCGTAGCGCACGTTGAAGGTGATGCCGTCGGCCCCGGCGACGTCGCGAAGCACCGCGATCAGGTCATTGAGCGGTGTCGGAATGCCTGTGCCAAGCTGGATCACGCCGGCGGCGCCGCGCGTGATGCATTCCATGATGCCTTTGCAAAGGTCGTCGACATAGATGTAGTCGCGCGCCTGGCTGCCATCGCCGTAGACGACCAGGTCATCCTGCTTCAGGATCTGCTTCATGAAATGCGCCACGACGCTACCCTTGTGAAACGAGCGCGGCCCGTAGACATTGGTGAAGCGCAGCGAGGCGGCCTGCATGCCGTAGCTGCCGGCATAGGCTGATAGATAGCCTTCGCAGGCCAGTTTCGAGGCGCCATAGGGGGAGATGGGTTCCGGCACCATGCCTTCATGCACCGGCGGGGGCACATCGCCCAGGATCGCCCCGCCCGTGGAGGCGTTCACCAGCCGCGTGACACCAGCCGCGCGCATCGCCTCGATCAGGTTGAAGGTGCCGATAACGTTGTTGTCGAAGTTGAACTGCGGATCCTCGATCGAGGGGATCACCCGCGTATCGGCGGCCAGGTGGACCACCGCGTCCACGCCATCGACCGCGCGTTCCACGGCGGACTTGTCGCGCATGTCGCCTTCGATGATCTCCACGTCCAGCCCTTCGAGATGAGCCGGGCTGCCAAGCCGCATGTTGTCGAACACGCGTACGTTGTAGCCCGACGACTTGAGGTAATGGCTCAGGTTCACACCGACAAAGCCGCAGCCGCCGGTCACGAGTATCCGCATCTGTCCCTCCGTTTACTTGTTGCGCCCCCATACGACGCGAGGCCTCGCGAATAAAGGGCCAAAGCCGGCGGATTGCCGCAGCGCGCCGTGAATTGCGGGAATTGTGTGACATTTCGCGCTCAATTCAGCACAGGAATCGAGCGCTCGGGGTTGAATTCGTCGTGCATCGGTTGCATTCCGCCAAGACGACGGTGGGTGCGATTGACTTCATGTAGAAGCTCTTCTAGCAGAGCCGTTAACAAAACTGTGAAGGAGTTTCTCGATGAAGGTTATCGTTCTGGGGGGCGACGGGTTTTGCGGCTGGCCGACTGCCCTGCACCTGTCCAAGAAGGGCCATGAGATTATCATCGTGGACAATCTCTCGCGCCGCAATATCGATATCGAGCTCGAGGTCTCCTCGCTGACGCCGATCCGGCCCCTGGGCGAGCGGATCGCCGCCTGGAAGGAACTGACAGGTGAGGAAATCCGGGTCGAGACCTTCACCGTGGGCGAGAACTACCATCGCATGATGACCATGATCCGCGAGGAACAGCCGGACGCGATCATCCATTTCGCCGAACAGCGCGCCGCGCCCTATTCGATGAAATCCGCCGCGCACAAGCGCTATACGGTCAACAACAACCTCAATGCGACCAATGACGTGCTTGCCGCCATCGTGGAAAGCGGGGTCGATACGCATCTCATCCATCTTGGCACGATGGGTGTTTACGGTTACGGCACCGCCGGCATGCAGATTCCCGAAGGGTATCTCGAGGTCCAGGTCGACACGCCGAACGGCCCGCACAAGACCGAGATCCTGTATCCCGCCAATCCGGGTTCGATCTATCACATGACCAAGACCCAGGATCAGCTGTTCTTCCACTTCTACAACAAGAACGACAAGGTCCGGATCACCGACCTTCATCAGGGTATCGTCTGGGGCACGCAGACCGACGAGACCAAGATGGACGAGCGTCTGATCAACCGGTTCGACTATGACGGCGATTACGGCACCGTTCTGAACCGCTTCCTGATGCAGGCCGCCGTCGACTATCCGCTGACCGTACATGGCACGGGCGGACAGACCCGCGCCTTCATCCACCTTCAGGATACGTGCCGCTGCATCGAGCTCGCGCTGACCAATCCGCCGCAGAAGGGCGAGCGCGTGAACATCCTCAACCAGATGACCGAAACGCACCGTGTGCGCGACCTGGCCAAGATGATCGCCGATCAGACCGGCGCCGAGATCGCGTTTGTCGAGAATCCGCGCAACGAGGCCGACGAGAACGATTTGCACGTCGCCAACGATCGGTTCCTGGGCCTTGGGCTCGAGCCGATCACGCTGGAAGCTGGGCTTCTGGACGAAGTGACCGAGATTGCGCGCAAATACGCCGACAATTGCGATCGCAACAAGATCCCTTGTATCTCCAAGTGGAATTGATCGTGACGCGCGGCGAGGGCAGGGGCCTTTGCCGCGCGTTGCTGAGTGACCCGCAGTGGCGTTGAATCCGAACATCATCGAGCTTTTCCGGCGCCTGCCGCGGCGCAAGGGACGGGTGCTGACGCTGGGTGAGCAGACCGTGAAGTTCAGCTCTGCCAGATTGGCGGAGATGCTGGGGCAGCGTGACCTTCGCAAGGACCTGACGCAAACCGACGTATTCGAGGCGCTCGGTTTCGATGACGTGCAAAGCCTCGATGTCTCAGATTACGAAGGGTCGGATCACATTTTCGACCTGAACCAGCCCGAGGCGCCCGCGCATCTGCTGGGGCAATACGACATGGTGTTTACCGGCGGAACGCTGGAGCATGTCTTTCACATCTCTCAGGCGCTGCAGCATGCGGCATCCTTCGTGCGTCCGGGGGGCTGCCTTGTGCATCTTTCGCCTGCGAACAACTGGATGCAGCACGGATTCTATCAGCCGGGTCCTGAATGGCTGTCGGCCTATTTTCAGCAGAATGGCTGGCAGATCGAAATTTCAGCCGTCATCGACGTACTCGACAAGACCCATTGGATCGTGCAGCCTCCGCGCCGCGCGTTTCGCGGTATTCGCCAGATGCTTTATGGCGTCGGGGTGCGTTCCGAGGAGGCCACGATCGATACCGCGCCGGTGCAGAATCTCTACATCCGCAAGCACGAGTCAGACGAGGATGAAACCCGGTTCGACGAGTTTCCCGCGATCGAGATTCACAACGGCGACGTGATCGACGCGGCCGGTTAGACGCCGGCCCCATCGACTTGCGCCCTGTCAGCGGTTCGCGTTGCGGTGCGTTCTCTGGAGCCGTTTGACGGCAGCCGCGTAGGTCAGGTTGAGCGGGTTCTTTTTCAGGATGTCGGTCCAGGTGACATCGCTGTTGATGATCTTCTCGACGCATTCGAAAGTGCGGATCTCTGCCGGGAGGGCCTTGAGCAGCAGCGTTTCCGAGGTCGGTCTGGCGGCGTGTTGCCAGTCTAGGCGATTGAGGCGGCGCACCGCCATCCATTCCTCGAAAGCCAAGGGGCGCTGCACCAGAATCCGTCCCCAGCGCTCCTTTTTCTGAAACGCAGCGTCAAGAGCGTCTTCACTTCGGATACGGGACGGAAGCGCCGAGAGCGTAAGCTGATAGAGCGAACCGACATTCGAGGAGACCGAGACCTGCCCCTGGTTGCTCTTGCTTGCCAGAAGCAGGCGGCGAAGCGGGTAGGACGGCGACTGGATCAGATCGCGCGCGACCAGGTATTGGGCGCTCGCCTGATTGAGCGACAGGCTGTCCATGTCGGGCTTCTCCAGCACCAGGTGTTCGGGAATGATCTCGACCCTGGTACCGGCATTGATCGCGCTGAAGACGAAATTGTGCTCGACCCCGTCAACGCCGAAAATGTCGATGAAACCACCCCTCTCGTCGAACAGATCCGCGCGGACGGCGATCATGGTGCTGCCCATCGTGGTGCGATCATAGAAGCCCGCCGCCATGTCTGCGCCGATGCAGATCTGATGGATGCGCTCCAGGCTTGTCTGGCCGAGCGTGTCGTAAAAGCAGGTGAAGACCGATGCGTCCGACTGCGCGAAGGCGCTACGGAAAACCTTGGCGGTTTGCGGATAGGGCGTATGGATGTCGGTGCGCGCAAAGACCAGCGCGTCGCCGGTGGCATGTTGGCGCGCAAGGTTGAATGCCTCGCCCAAGGTGCGTTCATTCGCGCTGACCACGTCCAATGCGACGCCTTCGGGCGCGGTGAGGGCTGCCTTGATTTCGGCAAAGGCCTCGGTGCTTTCGCCGTGTTCATGCACCGCCAGAACGATCTGATCGGGGCGATCCGCGGCCTCGCCAGCCAGGGTATCGATTATAGTCTGCGCGATGTCAGTCGGGCCGCGATGCAGCAGGCAGATGCTGAGGCGCGGCGACGTGGTGCGGCGGGGCGTGCCGGCATAGCGCATTTCCTCGATGATCTCGGGTGCGGTCGCTGTCTCGAAGCGGGCGGCGAGGAATTCGTGAAAGGCGTTCCAGACGCGCAGGTTCTCGGTATTGTCGAAGCTGCATCTGCCGACGCGCGCGCCATCGCGCAGCGCGCGTTCCAGCCCGTTCGCGAGTTCGCGGGGGCGCGCGGGAACAAGGGTCTCGTCGTGATGTTCGGGGGCGACCAGTTCGGGTGTGCCGCCGGCATTGGAGGCGATGAACGGCACCTTGTAGATCAGCGCTTCATAGACCGCCATCGTGGAGTTCTCGATCAGTGAGGGCATGACGGCGATGCGGTTCTTCTCGGTCAGGTAGCTGATCACCTGCAACTGGTTGAAGCCGGTGTGGATCTCGACCTCGAAGGGCCAGCGGGCGGCACGTTGCTCGAGATACTGCAGGCTGTTCATATCCGGGTTCGATAGCAGCGCACCTGGCTTGCCGAGGAAGCTGACCTTGGAGGGGACCGTCCCGCGCGCAACGAGGTAATCCAGCGCCTCGCAAAATACCTCGAGCCCCTTGCGGGTCTCGATCCGACCGAAGAACGCCAGTTCGTCACATTGAACAATGTCGCCGGGTTCGACGGGAGGGCGCTTGTCCTCGACATCCAGATGCGCCAGTTCGATCACGTTGGGCTGAACGAACACGCGCCCCTCGGGCAGCGTATATCCGACCTGCTCCATGAAGCGCAGAAGATGCGCGCTGCCGCCGATGACTATGTCGCCGTTTTCGACGCACATCTGTTCGGGATACATCACTTTGAAGGCCTGAGGATCGGTCAGGAATTGCATCTGGTAGTGCCGGTTCCAGACATGCGGCGAGGATGTCTTGACGAGGAAGATCGTGTTCTGGAAGGCGAGACCCTGGCGCTTGGCAAGCAGCGCGTAATAACAGCCGCCGCGCCATTCCGAGGTGTGGACGATGTCGAAATCCGGCTGAGACTTGAGCCAGTGATAAGCGGCGTAATGCCGGAACTGCCACATAGCGCCCGAGCAGTTCCATTCCGGATCGGGCAGGGGAACCAAGGTAACGCCCGCCTCGGCATACCAGGCGATCCAGTGATCGATCGAGTGATCCTCGGATGCGCGTCCCTTCAGGTAGAGCACGCTGACATCATGCCCGGCCTTGGCGAGCATCTTGGCAAGATACATGTAGGTGGAGCTGATACCGCCATTGCGCACCGGGCCGAAGATTTCCTCGGTGACGATGCAGACCCGCAAACGGCGCTGCACCTGACTCTCGACCCTACACCCCGAGAGATCGGGAAAAGGTGTGACCTTGAAATCGTCTTCTTGCACTGCACACTGTCCCTGAATGAACTACAAACCTGTGTGTGCCTTAAGGCAATCGGCATCGAGAAGAAAGACCGTGGGGGGCAAATTTGTGGTCCCGTAATCTATCTGCCGTTGTGGATTCTTCGCGGACATATCGAGGGAAACGAGGCTTCAGACGCGACTGTTCGCTTGCGCCGTCTGCTGCTTTTGGTATCAGTAGCGCGTTGAGTTTTCCAGATGTACGGGCGCAGCCCGCTTTGTGGCGCCAGATGAGGAATTATCATGAAGCGTTTCATGATCGTCAGTAAGCAGCGTTCAGGAACGAACCATTTCGTTTCGCTGTTACAATCCCATCCGCAGATTGCCTGCTATGGGGAAGTTTTCCGGGACGGATACAGGGTCACCGACTTGATTGGCGAGGAATTTGCACATTTCCTTCCCATCGAGGAGCGCACGAACGAGCCCAACCGATTTCTGGACGAGCTTGAGAACTTCGTGGCACCCGAGGCGAGAACGCTGGGCTTCAAGGTCTTCCCCAAGCAGTTCCTGCCCGTGAGCCAGATCGCCCGCCGCCCCGACATGCAGATCATCCGGCTGGTGCGACCGAACCTGCTGGCGACATATTCCAGCTCGCGGATCGCCGCGATGACGGGGCAAGGCGCGGTCAGGGTGGGCGAACAGGTGCGCCAGGCGAAACTTGATTTCGACGCCCGCGACTTTGAGCATTTCATGAACGCTCAGGGAAAGTGGGACGACGAGGTGAACCGGCAGCTCGAAGTGATCCCGGAAGAGCGTGTGTTCAGAATGGTCTATTCCGAGCTTGGCCAGGAGCCGGTGCTGGAAAAGCTGCTGGCGTTTCTGGGTGTCGAGCCGATGCCGATGACGTCGGATGCCGTGAAGCGCAATCCGTCGCGCATCGTGGATCGGTTCAACAACCCGGCAGCGGTTATGAAATACCTTGATCGGCACCAGCGGACGAACTGGGCCGAGGAATGAGCGGTCTCTTCGCCTGCTCGCGATGACACGCATTCGCGGCGACGTCCGCACAACGGAGACTCGAGACGTGAAGCGCAAGGACATCAACAAGAATATCGAGACCATTCTCGAACAATTCGAGATCCGCTCGTTTATGGAAATCGGCCTCGGCCCCAAGCTTCGCCCGTCGCGGTTGGAAGCGATCGATCGGCTGGGCATCAGTTTTACCGGTCTTGATTTCCAGCCGGTCTGCGACACTCACGCCGCCGAGCGCGACCGCCTCGGCATCTCCCCGGACCGCATGCGTTACGTGGGGAATACGACCGGCACGTATCTTTACAACCTGATCCGGCTGAAGCGCGAAGGCGCGAAATTCGATTTCATCTATCTCGACGGTCATCACACGATGTATGTCGATTTCGCCGCCGCAATGGCCTGTATTCCGCTGCTCAACCCGGGGGCTCTTATAGCGTTCGATGACGTGACGTGGAATCTTGCCGAGAAAGAGGAAAGCCTCAGCAGCAGCGAGTTCTACAGCCGCATTTACGATCTGTCGCTTTACACGCCCGACGAGCGCGCGGAAGCGCATGTCGGCGTCATCGCCAACGAGTATTTCCGGGACCTCTTCGGCTTTCGGGAAATACCCGAATTCTCAAGCGCAGGATGGAAGCTCCTGGAAGCGCCAACGTCGATAAGCCTGACGTAGCGTTTCAGACCTCTCGTCATTTACCTGTGATCTTCTTTCCCAGACGGGAGAGCAGCCCACCCCGATCAGACGGTTCATCAGGCGCTCCGGGCGGATAAGAAAGAAGTTGATGCGCTTTCGTGTTTTCGGGATCGATGTTCAGAACCCGTCGAGCGGCATGCGTTGCGGCTTCTGTCTGGCCGATCTTCGCATTGGTCTGCGCCACAATGAGATGGGTTCTGGCCTTGGCCGCGTTTGTCTGGGAGAGACGCTCGAGCGTGTCGGTGACCTTTTGAGCGGGAATGTCACCACGCGCCGCGGCCTTGCCGGCAGCGCGTGCATAGGCTTCGAAATAGGGCAGTTTTGCGGGCAGGCGTTCGCAGGCCAGCTGGTATCGCTCGCTCGCCTCGGCGAAATTCCCTTGCGCCTCATCGCATCGCCCGCGTAGGTAAAAGCCGTGGCTCGATTTCGGGTCGATCTGTTCCATGCGGTCGATGATGATTTCGGCGGCGTTCAGAGTACCCCCGTCGATCAAGGCTGGAATGACGTTTCGAGCCATTTCCAGCGCCTTGGGTTCGATTGTCATCTGTTCCAGCGCAAGTGTGGTGACTTCCTCATACTCACCGGATTCCGCAAGGAGACGTGCGAGCAGGATGGCCAGATCCAGGTCATCTGGTTCCAATGCGCTGGCTTCGCGTGCGAGAGAGACCGCCTGTTGCAGATCCCCTTTCTGCTGAGCGACACGGGCCAACTCACTCTTGGAATACGCACATGCCGGATCAATGGCCTCGAGTTTCAAGAGAGAAGGAACGTCATCTTCGGTCGGCTGCGCGCGGAAGAAGCGAATTTTAGCCCGGTAATCGCTGAAACGACTGCCGGATTTCTTGTGGATGACCGCAAGCTGTGTCGGCTTGCCCGAAACAAGCTGATAGGGAAGAAGCATCACGCAGTTGATCTCGTCCCGGAACGCGTTGAATGCGTCGGCTGAAACTGGGCCGCAATCTGGAAAGTAACCCAGTCGGAGATACTCTGCCAACAGATCGGCCATCGTGTGTGTCGCAGGATTGGCCTGTTCTATTTCCTGCGGCTGTGAAGACAGGTCTTCGATGATGAAGAAACCATCATCGCGCACGAGCGGAAATAGTTCCTTGAAGGTCAGCATCTGGTGGACGGTTGCGTGCGACCCATCATCGACGATGATGTCGAACTGCTGGCCCTTCACGTTCAGCTTCTGAAGGTCCGCCTCGCGACCGAGGTCGCCTTGCACAAAGGTGAATCGTTCATTCTGCGCCGTCGAGAAATCGCTCAGGTCGAAGCCGGTCACATGTGCATTGGGAAAGTAATCGAGCCACATTTGGACCGAGGGACTCATGCTCTCGGATCTGATCTCGCTGCGCCCGCGGAAATCCGCGTTCGTGCGCGCAAGGCCCAGCTCAAGAATGTTCAGCTTCTTTTCGCGCCAGTTCGAAAAAAGCGCCTCGTAAACGAATGCATAGCCGTGGAACGGCAGGCGCGAAGGGCCTTTATCGCTCCAATAGGTCGTAGCCAGGTCTGCAAGACCTCTCCGGTTTGCATCTGCCATTTCCGTCCCCGTGCCATTTTTTGCGCAGCCTCTGTTAGAAAAGAAAGTTCGCATTTCATCAAGAGCTAATGCGCCCTCGCTCTGTGCGACGGACTTGCAAGGCAAGCAAAGGAGATGAAATTCTTGCTTGAGCCCGGATGCGACCCCATATCCGCACCCGGTCCCGACAACCGCCTTGCCCGCAGGGCGATAAATCCCTATGCGTCACCCGCGTAGGGAGTCCGATCCGAAAGGCCTGCATGAAACCGGCGAAACTGACCCCGATGCAAACGATAACGCACCTTCTGCGCGAGGCCCTGCCGTCGCGCTGGAAGCTGCTTGCGCTGTCCATTTTCTGTATGGTGGGGGTCGCCGGGTTCACCGCCGCGCTGGCCTATTCGACCCGGTTGATCGTGAACGACGTGTTCGTCGCGAGCGATGCCACGGCGGCGATCCAGGTCGCGCTGCTGATCCTGGGCGTGACGATCGGCAAGAGCGCGTTCCAATACGCCAACGACGTCATCTCGGTGATTTTCCAGCGCTCGGTCGCATCGGCCTATCAGAAGATGGTTTTCGAGAAGCTGCTGCACAAGGAAGTGCGCCACTTCATCGGGGAACACGCCTCGGTTCAGATGAACAAGGTGCGCATCTACGGCGATGCCTGCGCCAATGTCGTGGTCAATGTGTCCAACAAGCTGCTGACCGAGGGCCTTACCGTTCTTGGGCTGTTCACGGTGATGATCATCCAGGATCCGCTGATGACCCTGTTCAGCAGCGTCCTGTTTCCGCTGATCTTCCTGCTGGTCTCGAACCTGTCCAACCGGATTCGCGGCATGGCCAACGCCGAGGCCGAGTTGGAAGGCGGTTTCGTCAAGGTCGGCTCCGAGGCCTTTGCCGGCATCAAGACCGTGAAAACCTATGGTTTGCAGGACAAGACGATCAGGCGATTCAACGGCGCCGTGGACAAGCTGGAAAACCGTATCTTCAAGATTGCCAAGATCACCAAGGCCACCGTCCCGCTGATGGAACTGCTGGGCGGCGTCGTGATCGCGCTCTTTGTGGTCTATGCCGCTTGGCAGACCATTACCCACGGCAAGACACCCGGCGAATTCACCGCCTTCATCATTGCCTTCATCATGGCCTACCAGCCCGCCGAGCGGCTGTCGAATGTCTGGGTCGAGATCCAGAAAAGCGTGATCCAGTCGCAGAAGATGATGGAGATGATCTCGGAGCCGCCCGAGAAGAGGGAATATGGCGATGTCGAGCTTGACGATGCCGCGCCGGGCGTCGTGTTCGAGGATGTGAGCTTTGAGTACAAGAAGCGCACCCCGGCCCTGTGCAATGTCAGTTTCGAGATCGAACCCGGCGAGCGGGTCGCCATCGTCGGGCGGTCCGGCGCGGGCAAGACCACGCTGATCGACCTCGTCATGCGCTTTTACGACCCGACTGAAGGTGTCGTGCGTCTGGGGGGGCACAACCTTCACGATGTCGCCGAGAAATCTCTGCGCGATTACATCGCGCTGATCAGTCAGGATGTGTTCCTGTTTGAGGGCACGATCCGGGACAATATCCGCGACGGGCGCCCTTCGGCCTCGGATGAGGAGGTGGAGCGCGCTGCCCATATCGCGGCCCTGACCGAAATGATCGAGACCGCTGATAAAGGTCTGGACACTGAGGTCGGCCCGAACGGCGTGTCGCTCTCGGGCGGACAGAAGCAACGGGTCGGTATCGCGCGCGCCCTGATCCGGGATGCCAAGCTCTTCATCTTCGACGAGGCGACCTCGGCGCTTGATGGGGAGAATGAACGCAAGATCATGGAGAACCTCCTCAAGGACATGCCGGGCCGCACGATCCTGTTCGTGACCCACCGCGCATCGACCCTGCAATATGTGGATCGCACGATCCTGCTGGATGGCGGTCATCTGGCGGGCTTCGACACGCCCGACAATCTGGCGGCGAACAGCGCGTATTACCGTGATCTGTTTCATCTCGACCACCCAGAGCGGGCCGCCGCAACCCAGGAGCGCGAATGAGAGTTGCCGCGCAATCGGGTATCTGACAAGAACATAGCTGGCACCACGGGCTCGCGTCGGGCTTAGAAACACTGATACCTCACGATCACCGTGCGGATAGGCAATCAAGAAGCAACAAGTCGACCATGGATCAAATCAAGAAACTGAAGCGTCAGAGGAATTGGCTGCTGCTGGCCGCGTTCCCGATTCTGCCGTTCACCTTGGCACGCATGCTGATCCTGCGCCGACGCAAACGGCGGGTCGAACAGGCCGCGCTGGAGGCTTTCGCCCGCTATCACGGGCGCGACCCCGCGACGATCACGCAATGGCTCGAGAACTTTCGGCAGGACCTGGTGAGCGGGCTTACATCGGGTGGCTTGCAGGACATGGCCGACGCGGCCCGAAAGATCGAGCCCCTGATCCCGCCTTACAGCCCGTCCCTTCCGATGCTCGTTCATCCGTTCACCGGGTCGGTTCTTCTCAACATGATGAACGGGATTCTGGACCTTCAGGAAAGCATCGGCCGGCGGCGTTTCGACACGGTGGTGGTGAGCAGCGACGTGGCCGATCCCGCCGAGGTCCAGGCCCTGATCGACAAGGTCGGGGCGCAGGGCGAGACGATCCTGGTGATAGATACCTCGCGCGAGCAGGCGCTGGCGCTGAAGGGCGAGTTGCTGCGGATATTCGCAGTTTCTCCGCATATGGCGCGGCTGACCGACGCCGAGGCCCAACGCGTGCTGTTCGAGTTCATCCGCTCGGTGCATCCGGGCCGTGTGATCCTTGCCGACAGCGAAATGATCTGGGGCGTCATGGCCCTTTATGGCAGGGCCCTCGTGGCATCGTGCGAGGTGAGCGCATTTTTTTCCGCCCATCCCGGCAACAGCTTCACCCAACGACAATTCTACCGGTTCTTCGAAGTGCTTGCCGCGATCCATGTTCTCGACGCAGCCGCGCGGGATCAGTTGATCGCGCGGTTCAGCCTGAGTCCGGATTGCGCGAAACGCATTGTCCGGCTCGATGATTCAACCGCAATCGCCGCGCCACGCTCGGCCGAGACCCCACCAGACGTCGGTGGGACGGATGACGCTCCCTGTACGGAGGCGCCCGGGGTAGATATTTCGCTGATCTTGACGGTGCATAACGAAACGGTGGTGACGGGCGTCACGATGATCGCGGCGAACGCCTCGGTAAAAGCGGCGGAACGCGCGGGATATTCGGTCGAAAAGATCATTGTTCTGGATGCGGCCACCCCGCGCACGCGCGCCTGTCTTTCAAACCCGGCCTATTCGGACTGGCAGCTGATCGACCTGAGCGAGCGGGATCTGGGCCGTGCCCGCAACCGTGTCGTGCGGATGGCGCGCGGGTCTTATGTTGCGTTTCTCGACGCCGACGACCTGTTCAGCGAGAACTGGCTGGCGCAGGGCGCGGCGGTTCTGGATGCTGGCGCGGCAGCGGGCGAACGGGTCATCGCGCATCCCGCGATCAACTGGATATTCGATGCCGATCAGGCGCTAATGGCAGTCACGCCGCAGGAAAGCCCGATTTTCTCGCCCGTTTTCTTCTATTTCGAGAATTACTACGACAGCCTTTGCATGGCTCCGCGACAGGCCCACCTGGATATCCCGTATGTCTCGCGCGATATCCCCAACGGCCTCTCCTATCAGGATTCCCAGTTCGCGATCGAAACGCTGGCCGCTGGCTGGTTGCACCGGACGGCCAAGGATACGATCATCTTCAAGCGTCGCCGTGACACATCGCTGGTGACCGAAAGCCAGAACCGAAAATCCGTTATCCGGCAGATCGAACCCCTGGCAATCGAGAATATCCCCGATCTGATCGCGGCAGGGCCGCATGGCAGCGCACAGACCGAAAGTCCTGCCTCGCGCCCCTGACGGAATGCAGCGTGCCGACTGTCGCCAGCGCGCCACGGCAGGGCAGTGGCGGGATTACTCGGAACGCGGTGCGATCCTGGCGCTTTTGATCGTCATGCGCGTCACGAACTGGTCGGCGAGGATCTGCATCAGACGTTCCTCGGCATCGAGCTTCTGGGGAATCCGCAGATCTCCCTCGTCGGTGTAGCTGGTGAAGGTTTCGATCTCGTCGGTCAAAACCCGCTTGCCGCTGCTCAAATCCACGACGTGATACCGCACGTCGCCATGAAGCTGCCGTCGGGGAACGCCGCGCACGGGCACGCCCCGGTCGCGGGCGCGGACGCGATATCTGACCTCATAGAGCGGATCCGCCGATTGGGGGATGCGCGCTTCGACGGCTTTCAGAAACCTGTATTCGTTGCGATCGCGCGGGTTTTCGAGCCGGATCCGCTCCAGCACGGCGCGGGCCTCGGACTTTTCACCATAGGCGGGTGTAAAGCCGCAGGATGCCAACAGCATGCACATGGCCATCGCGACAAATGGCAACAGGGCTTTGTTCAGAGCAGGTCTCGCGGTCATGACAAGGGCCAGTCTTGGAAGAAAACGCCTGATTTGTCTTGCAGATTGATGACCCGATGTAAACTGCCTCCTGCGGGAGGTCCGCCCGCGTATCCATCGGCGGCACAACCCGAACGAGGGGATGGCGCGCAAATCCGGCCTTCTGACTTTTGCGTGCAGGAGGTCGGATGGAAGGCCGCGAGACTAGTTGCCGCGCTTAAGGGCCGCGCCTTCGTCGAAAGAGGACAACGCAGCTTTCGCGGCCATGCGGACATGCTCGGTGGCAAGCCGGTGCG
>Ga0209344_10003431_pt1 | contig 15663 bp, 8 predicted proteins | sample Cruoilmetagenom6_FD_187293 | JGI IMG/M metagenome (GOLD analysis project Ga0209344, IMG submission 187293) | Oil polluted marine microbial communities from Coal Oil Point, Santa Barbara, California, USA - Santa Barbara Oil Seep Sample 6 (SPAdes)... | ecosystem: Environmental > Aquatic > Marine >...
GTTGTCACTCCGCACGACAATCTGCGATCAGCGTGAACAACCGTTTAATGGGTTTCATGAAGACCCCGTACAAGCGCACCCCGTACAAGCGCACATCGAAAAGCGCACATCGAAAAGCGCAGCAAGCCAGCGAATTGCCTCAGGAATTAACAACTATTTAATAGTCGGACTGGAATCATTGCCATTAGGGCCGGGTGCGTGGCACGATGAGTCCATCTATTTCCAGGAGGGTGCAGATGCTTCGCGCTTTGTTTTCCGTAGTTGCCTTGTTCTTTTTCGCCACACAGCTGGCAGCACAGTCCGGGTTTCCCGAGCGGCGCGCTGTGGTCACCAAGGATATCGACTATTACGGCGCTGATTTGCAGGCAATATTCGACACCAGCTACGTCACCTGCCGCAATGTTTGCCTGAACAACCCGTCGTGCAACGCGTTCACCTTCAATTCCAAATCCAAGGCCTGTTTCCCCAAAAGCAATGTCACCGAGGAAGTGGCCTATGAAGGTGCCTATTCCGCGCGCATCCTGTCCACCGATCAGGCCGTTCTGGCGCAAGTTGATGCACGCATGGCCGATCTGGGTTTCGCGGGCAGTTACACGATCGATAACGCCCACGAACTGGCCCGCCGCATCGGCGGCATGCATCCCGCCGGACAATGGAGTGCCGAAGCCCTGCTGAAGGCAGCACAGGACCGGGCGGCCCAATTCGACTACCTCAACGCAATGCGCTGGACCGGCGCGGCCGTGTCCATCACCGACGCCGCCGACCAGTGGACCGAGTACGCCCGCCTGTCCCTGCTGATCAAGGAAAACAATAGCAATTACAGGCAGCAGGCACTTCAGGCCGCGATCAACGGCTATCTGCGCGCCCGGTCCGATGGCGCGCGGGTGAATGCGCTGATGGTCCTCGCTGACGGTCTCGAAGCCGTCCGGCGTGGGCGCGACATGGTACAGGCGTTGCGTCTGGCCAGCGAAATCCAGCCCCGCCAGGACGTGATAGCCGCATTGGACAGCGCCATCGCCAAATATGGCTTCCGCATCACAGAACATCGCGCCGATAACGAGGCTGCTGCCCCCCGCATCTGCGCCGAGTTTTCCGAAAAGCTGATCGAAGCGGGCACCGACTACACGCCCTTCGTGCAGTTGCCCGACGCCAATATGGTGGTGCAGCCCGACGAACGTCAGATTTGCATCGACGGCGTGCAGCACGGCGAACGCTATACCATCACCTTCCGCAAGGGGCTGCCCGCGGCGAATGGTGAAAAGCTGATCAAGGATGTCGAACTGTCGCTCTATATCCGCGACCGCTCGCCCAAGGTCAGCTTTCCGGGACGCGCCTATGTGCTGCCGCGTGCCGCCGACGCCGCCCTGCCGATCGAAACGGTCAATCTGAACGAGGTCGAACTGGAATTGCGCCGCGTCAGCGACCGCAACCTGCTGCGCGCCATGCAGGACGATTATTTCGGCCGCCCGATCAGTGACTATCAGTTCGACACGTTCGAAGAGGACATCTCGGAAGCGGTTTGGACCGGTGTCGGCGAGGTACAGAACAACCTGAACCAGAACATGACCACCCGGCTGCCGCTGGGCGAGGTTCTGGCCGATCAGCCGCCGGGCATCTACACGCTGGGCGCGCGAATCAAGGGCGTGCGGCGCTACGACGATCCCGGCGCGCTGCAATGGTTCGTGCTGACCGATCTTGGCCTGACCACGCTCAACGGCACCGACGGGTTGCATGTCTTTGCCCGCGGCCTTTCGAATGCAAATGCGCTCGAGGGTATCGAAATCTCGCTACTGTCGCGCGCCAACCGCGTGCTGGCCACCGCCACCACGGATGCGGCCGGGCACGTCCGCTTTGATCCCGGCCTGTCGCGCGGCACCGCTGGTGCCGCGCCTGCGCTGATCCTGGCCAAATCGGGCACGGAAGACATGGCGTTCCTGTCGCTGACCGACCCTGCGTTCGACCTCTCGGATCGCGGCGTTGAAGGCCGCCCGCCAGCCCCGCCTGTCGATGTATTCCTCGCCACCGATCGCGGTGCCTACCGCGCGGGCGAGGTGATCCATGCCACCGCATTGGCACGTGACGATGTCGCCGCAGCAATCACCGGCCTGCCGCTCACGGCGATCCTGACCCGCCCTGACGGGGTGGAATATGCCCGCCACTTCTCTGCCGATGACATGGCGGGCGGGCACGTCTTTACCATGCCCATCGCCTCCACCGCGCCGCGCGGCACATGGCAGCTTGAAATCAAGGCCGATGTTGACGCCCCCGCCCTGGCAAGCCGGTCGCTGCTGGTCGAGGATTTCCTGCCCGAGCGGATCGATTTCGACCTGACACTGCCCGAGGGCCTCATGCAGGCCACCAACATGCCAGATCTTCAGGTCGCGGCGAAATACCTCTTTGGCGCGCCCGGTGCGGGGCTGAAATCCGAAGGCGAGCTGTTCCTGCGCCCCCGGCGCAGCCTGGCCGAATTCCCCGGTTATGTCTTTGGCCGCCATGACGCGCAGGCCTCCAGCCGTGCCAGTTACATGGACAGCCACACCACCGACGCGGCAGGCAGCCTGACGATCCCGTTGGAAATGCCCGAGATGGACGCCAATGACCGTCCCTACGAGGCTACCATCGCCCTGCGTCTGCGCGAAGGATCCGGCCGCCCAGTCGAGCGCCGGATCACGCGCATGGTCGCCCCCGAAGGGTCGATGATCGGCATCAAGCCAGAGTTTGACGGCGTCGTTCCCGAAAGCTCCGAGGCCAGCTTCAGCATCATCGGCCTCGGCGCCGATCTGCAAGCGCAGCCGATGCAGGTAAACTGGACCCTCAATCGCATCAGCACCCGCTATCAATGGTATCAGCAATGGGGCAACTGGGAGTGGGAGCCGGTCACCACCCGCACCCGCGTCGCCTCTGGCACCGGCGCGCTGGGTGACACACCGCTGACCGTCTCGGGCGATGTGGACTGGGGCCGCTACGAACTGGTCGTGGAACGCACCGATGGCGTTTATGTCGCCGCATCGGCGGATTTCTACGCCGGCTGGTTCGCCCCCGCCGACACCAGCCAGACACCCGATACGCTGGAACTGTCGCTTGATGCGACCGGCTACCGCTCGGGTGACACCGCACAGCTGCGCATCGTGCCGCGCTATGCGGGTACCGCGCTGATCACAGTGATGTCGAACCGCGTGATCGACATGCAGGCGGTCGAGGTCGTGGAGGGCGAAAACATCATCCCGCTCAACGTCACTGACGATTGGGGGGCTGGCGCCTATGTGACCGCGCAGGTGATCCGCCCGATGAACGTGGCCGCCGGGCAGAACCCGGCCCGCGCGCTGGGCCTCAGCTACGCCAAGATCGATCCCGGCGCCAAAGCGCTGAGCGTCAGCATCGACGCCCCCGACACGATGGCACCGCGCGGCCCGATGACCGCTACCGTCAATGTCAGCGGCTTGGCAGAGGGCGCGACGGGCTACGTCACCCTGGCTGCCGTTGATCTGGGCATCCTCAACCTCACCGGCTTTGACAGCCCCGACCCGTCCGACCACTACTTTGGCCAGCGCCGTCTTGGCGTTGAGATACGTGATATCTATGGCCGCCTCATCGACGGCATGAACGGCGCGCAGGGACAGGTTCGCTCTGGAGGTGACGCAGGCGGCGGCATGCAGATGCAATCTCCTCCCCCGACCGAGGAACTGGTGGCCTATTTTACCGGCCCGATCGCGGTCGGTGCCGATGGCACCGCGCAGGCACTCTTTGACATGCCCGATTTCAACGGCACCGTGCGCCTGATGGCAATCGCCTGGTCCGACACCGCCGTGGGCGAGGCCGAGCGCGATGTGCTGGTGCGCGATCCTGTCGTCGTGACCGCCTCGCTGCCGCGCTACCTTGCACCCGGCGACCAAAGCCGCCTGTTGTTGGAAATCGTGCACGCCACCGGCCCCACCGGCCGGATGGGCCTCGATGTCAGCGCACCGGGTGTGACGCTGGCGGGCAACATCCCCTCGGGCTTTGATCTGGGGAAAAACGCCAAGGCGACATTCAGCCTGCCGATCACCGCCGGTGACGAAGGCGACTATAACGTGCAGATTGCGCTCACCACGCCCGATGGCAAGCAACTGACCAAATCGCTAACGCTGCCGGTGCGCTCCAATGATCCGGCCACCTCGGAAACCCGCAGGTTCGAGCTGGCGGCAGGTGACACTTTCACGTTGGACGCCAATGTCTTTGCCGCGATGAAGCCAGGCAGTGGGCAGGCGGTCATTTCCGCCGGACCGCTGGCGCGCCTCAATGCGCCCGCGCTGTTGCAGGCGCTCGACCGCTACCCCTATGGCTGCACCGAGCAGGTCACATCGCGGGCGATGCCACTCTTGTACTTCAACCAGGTGGCGCAAGCGCTCAACCTTGGCAATGACGCCCAGATCGCGCAGCGCATCGAACAAAGCATCGAACGCATCCTGACCCGCCAGACAAGCAACGGTGCCTTTGGCCTGTGGCGCGCGGATTCGGGTGATTTCTGGCTCGATTCCTATGTCGCTGACTTCCTCAGCCGTGCCCGCGCCGAAGGCCACGCCGTACCGGACCGTGCCTTCACCATGGCGATGGACAACCTGCGCAACCGGCTGAACTACGCGCCTGATTTCGACAATGGTGGTGAGGATATCGCCTATGCGCTGATGGTGCTGGCCCGCGAGGGAGCGGCGCGCATGGGCGATCTGCGTTACTACGCGGACGTCAAGGCAGATGATTTCGCCACTCCGCTGGCAATGGCACAGCTGGGTGCGGCGCTTACATCCTACGGCGATCAGACCCGGGCCGACCGGATGTTCCGCGCCGCCATCGCCCGCATGGACCGCGACACCGGCAAGGAAAGCCACGTCTGGCGCGCTGATTACGGCACCCGATACCGCGACCGTGCCGGTGTGCTAGCGCTGATCGTCGAGGCCGGCAGCCAGGCCGCTGATATCTCGCAACTGGCCGGCACGCTGGGCCGCACCGGTCCGCATATGTCGACGCAGGAACAGTCCTGGACCTTGCTCGCCGCGCGCGCGCTGATCGACGCCCCGTCGGCCAATGACCTGACCTTGAACGGTGCGCCCGTCTCCGGCCCCTTCGTACGTATGATCGAGGCCGAGACAGCAACACCGCAGGCGATCAGCAACACCGGGGCCAAAGCAACCGATATCACGCTGACCACCGTCGGCGTACCCCGTGTGCCCGGCCCCGCAGCGGGCTATGGTTACCGGATCGAGCGCAGCTACTACGACCTCGACGGCAACCCGGCGACGCTGAACGGTGTCACCAGCGGCGCGCGGCTCGTGGCCGTGCTCAAGGTGCTGCCCGCCGACGACGCTGAGGCGCGTCTGATCATCAACGACCCGCTGCCCGCGGGGCTTGAGATCGACAACCCGAACCTGCTGCGCTCGGGCGATGTGCGCGCACTCGACTGGCTCGAGACGCCTGATACAGAGCATACCGAGTTCCGCTCGGACCGCTTCATCGCCGCCGTCGACTGGCGCGACCGCGATCCGTTCACGCTGGCCTACATCGTGCGCGCCGTCTCACCGGGCAGCTATCACCACCCGGCCGCCACGGTAGAGGACATGTACCGCCCGCAATATCGCGCAAACACCGATACCGGCACCATGACCGTGACCGAGTAAGGCGTCAGGCCGCTATTGCGCCCTCTCCCCGACCGGGGTCCGCCAGAATGCGGACCCCGCAAATGACAAAGGCAGACAGCCCGATGCGGCTTGACCGGCTCCTACTTGTTCTGGCCCTGGTGCTGACCCTCGGCGGCTATAGCCGCGACCGGCTCGACCTCTGGGTAGACGCCACCCGACTGCCGCCCCTCCTGAGTGAGACATCGACCGAAGTGCGCGACCGGGTGGGCCGTCTGTTGCGGGTCTATACTGTTGCCGACGGACGCTGGCGGCTGGCGGTCACGCCGGACCAGGTCGATCCGGGTTATCTCGAAATGCTGATTGCCTACGAGGATAAACGCTTTCGCAGCCATGCCGGGATCGACCTGCGCGCCATGACCCGCGCCGCATTGCAGGCCGCGTGGAACGTCGGGATCGTCTCGGGCGGCTCCACACTGACGATGCAGGTCGCCCGCCTGTTGGAAGAGAGCGGCACCGGCCAATGGACGGGCAAGCTGCGCCAGATGCGCGTGGCCCTCGCCCTAGAACGCAAGCTGACCAAGGATCAGATCCTCACCCTCTACCTCACCCACGCCCCCTACGGCGGCAATATCGAGGGAATCCGCGCCGCAACGCTGGCCTGGTTCGGCAAGGAACCGCGCCGCCTGACCCCGGCCGAGGCCGCTCTGTTGGTGGCCCTGCCGCAATCGCCGGAGGCCCGCCGCCCTGACCGTGCCCACGCCGCCGCCCGCGCCGCCCGCGACCGGGTGCTGGAGCGTGTCGTGCTGGCTGGCAGGCTGTCGCACGAAGCCGCCGATGCCGCGCAGACCGAACCGGTGCCAACCGCGCGCCGACCATTCCCCGCCATCGCCCCGCATATGGCCGACCGCGCGCGCGCCGCCGCCCCCGGACAGACCCATCACCAGCTGACCCTTGATGCATCGCTTCAGGCCAAGCTCGAGACGCTGGCGCAAAAGGCCCTGCGCGGTCTGCCCGACAGCCTCTCGGTCGCCATCGTGCTGGCCGATCACCGCAGCGGCGAAATCCTCGGCTCGGTCGGCTCTGCAGGGCTGGCTAACGCAGACGTCCGGCAAGGCTTCATCGATATGACGCGGGCGTTGCGCTCGCCCGGCTCCACGCTCAAACCGCTGGTCTACGGGCTCGCCTTCGATCGCGGGATGGCGCACCCGCAAACCCTGATCGACGATCGCCCCGTTGCCTTTGGCCGCTACGCCCCACAGAATTTCGACGGCCGTTTCCGAGGTGAGCTGACAGTGACCGATGCCCTACGCCAGTCGCTCAACATACCCGTGGTCCTGCTGATGAACGAAATCGGCCCGGCACATCTGATGGATGCCCTGCGCCGCGCCGGGGCACAGGCTGCCTTACCCGGGGATCGCGCCGGGCTGGCGGTGGCGCTGGGCGGCGTCGGGATCAGCCTGACGGATCTGGTGCAGGTGTATGCCGCCCTCGCCAATGGCGGCGAGTCGGTGCCGCTCTACTGGCGCGATCCTGCGCCAACCGGTGCACGCCAGCGCATTCTCAGCCCCTCGGCAGCCTGGCAGGTGGGCGATATTCTGGCCGGACTGGCGCCGCCACCCAACGCCCCGCGCCGCGCACTTGCCTACAAGACCGGCACTTCCTACGGCCACCGCGACGCCTGGGCCATAGGATATGACGGCGCGCATGTGGCTGGTGTCTGGATCGGGCGGCCTGACGGCACGCCGGTGCCCGGCGCCTTTGGTGGCGACCTGGCCGCACCAGTCCTCTTCGAGGCGTTTCAGCGGCTGAAAGAGGCGCGCGATCCGCTGCCCGCCCCGCCGCCCGAAACCCTGATCGTTCCGACAGCGGACCTGCCACAGCCCTTGCGTCGCTTCACTCCGCGCGACGCGGTCTTTAGCGCCGCGCCAGACGCGCCCAAGCTGATCTTCCCCCCAGACGGCGCACGCCTTGTCGCCGACGAACACGGGGTCCCGGTCAAAGTCCGCGACGGCAAACCACCCTTCACATGGATGGCCAACGGCACACCCCTGCTGACCGGCGTGCACACACGCCAAGCCCGGTTGATCGGCCTCGGCGCCGGTTTCTCACAACTCTCGGTGATCGACGCCGCGGGGCGCACGTCGCGGGTCACGATCCGGCTGGATTAACGCTTTTAGGTCTGATCTGATGCGCAGATCAGTTGCTAAGCGCCCGCAACGCCCAAAAAAGCGCGCTAGGAAAAATTTTTGCTGTCTTCTCGGGCCCATCCAAGCCCAGTGCCCAAGGCGATCAGCGCGCGCCTGCCTGCGTAATCGCCGGACGATCCACTTCGCGTTGCGCCCGCTCAAGGTCAGAGTCGGCTGGTCTTTCCAAAACGGGCTGGTGTAAGGAACGGCAGCGTCTGCTCCAACCGCCGTTCCGGCGTGCACTGCGAGTGGCATCGACGCATAACACGAACATTCAAGGTGAAGACACGATGAAGGATTGGAGCTCGGCCGCGACCTCTCTTTATGACGGCGGGTTCCGCCGGATGTTTATCGACGGGCAATGGTGCGAAGCACGCTCGGGCGAGGTGATCGAGGCGCGCAACCCCGCAGATGGCAGCCTGCTGGCCACGGTACCCAAGGGGGGTACCGCCGATATCGACGCCGCCGTGAGCGCCGCTCGCAAAGCCTTCGAAGGTCCGTGGGCCAAATGGACCCCGTTCGAGCGTCAGGCGCTGCTGTTGCGCATCGCTGATCGGTTCGAGGCAGAATGGGAAGACCTCTGCCTGTCGGACACGCTCGACATGGGGATGCCGATCCAACGCACGTTGGCCAACAGCCGGCGCGTTCTGGGGATGCTGCGATTTTATGCCGGGCAAGCGGTGGCCATTCATGGCGCCACGATCCCGAATTCCTTTCCCGGTGAGATTTACTCCCAGACAGTGCGCGAACCCATCGGCGTGGTCGGGGCGATCATCCCGTGGAACGCGCCGATTGCCGGGTCGCTCTGGAAGATCGCACCGGCCATCGCGACCGGCTGCACCGTTGTTTTGAAACCGTCCGAGGAAGCCTCGCTCACCGTTCTGATGATCGCCCGGATCATGCAGGAGGCGGGCCTTCCTGATGGCGTTCTGAATATCGTGACGGGCTTGGGCGCCGAGGCAGGCGCCGCGCTGGCCGAACACCGGGGCGTTGACAAGATTGTCTTCACCGGATCGACCGCGACGGGACAGGCGATTGCCCGCGCAGCCACCGGAAACCTGAAGCGGGTCTCGCTGGAACTTGGCGGGAAATCCCCAGTTATCGTCTGCCGCGATGCCGATATCGAGAAGGCCGTGCCGGTCGCGGCGATGGCGGTTTTCGCCAATTCCGGACAGATCTGCATCGCTGGCTCGCGCCTGTTCGTGGCTCGCGAAATCCACGATGAATTCGTGCGCCGGGTGGCCGATTACGCCGCTGCGTTGCGGATCGGGCAAGGGATCAACGAAGACACGGATATCGGCCCGATCATTTCCGCGCGTCAGGCCGAGCGTATCGCAGGCTTCCTTTCGGTCGGCCCAAAGGAAGGCGCAGAGGTGCTGACCGGCGGCGCGCGCGCAGAAGGCCCCGGCCTTGAGGGCGGGCATTTCTTCCAACCCACGGTGCTTGGCGGCGTGACCGACCAGATGACCGTGGCGCGCGAGGAAATCTTCGGCCCCGTCATCTCGGCCCTGCCGTTCGACAGCATCGACGAGGTGGTCGCGCGTGCCAACGATACGCCCTATGGGCTGGCGGCGGGGGTGTTTTCGACCCACCTAGGCACCGCGCATAAGCTGGCGCATCGGCTCAAGGCCGGGTCGGTCTGGGTCAACATGTATCACGCGATTGATCCCGCCGTACCCTTCGGCGGCGTCAAGATGTCGGGCTATGGCCGCGAAGGCGGAACCGAGCATATGGAAGAATATCTGGACACCAAGGCGATCTGGATCAACGCGGATTAAGCGCCGCATCGAAGCATATAAAAAAGAGAGATCATGGAAATGCATGTCGGTATCATCGGCGTCGGCCTCATGGGGCACGGGATCGCCCGCAACGTTCTAAAGCGTGGCGGGTTCACGCTCAGCTTTCTTGACCATCCGGGCAACCAGCCCACGGATGAAATCCTAGGGCTTGGTGCACGGCCCTGTGCCACCCCGGCCGAGGTGGCGGCGGCATCTGATGTGGTGATCCTCTGCGTCACCGGCTCACCGCAAGTCGAAGCGATCATTGCGGGCGCGGATGGAGTCGCCTCGGCGATCCGGCCCGGCGCCGTGGTGGTGGATTGCTCGACCGCGTTGCCGGATTCGACCCTGCAGATGGGAGAGATCATCACGCAGGCGGGCGGCGCCTATATCGACGCGCCGATGACCCGAACGGCAAAACACGCCCATGAGGGCAAGCTGAACCTGTTGGTTGGCGGCCCGGCGGACGCGCTGGAAAAGGTGCGCCCTGTGCTGGCGTCCTTCACCGAGAAGGTCGATCACGTCGGCGCGCTTGGTCATGGTCACCGGCTCAAGCTTTTGCACAACTATGTTTCGGTCGGCTTCATGACCCTGCTGGCCGAGGCCGCGGCCCAGGCCGCGGATGCCGGGGTCGACCCGCAGGTTTTCGTCGACGTGCTGGCCGGGGGCGGCGGGGCCAGTGCCGCGCTTGATCGCCTTGCGCCCTACATCGTTTCGCAGGATCGCGACGGGCTGCCTTTCGCGGTCTCTAACGCGCAGAAGGACATCGATTACTATCGCGCCATGTCCGAGGCATCAGGCGCGCAGACAGTTGTTGCCGACGGGGTGTCGGCGGCTCTTGCAAAACCGGTCGAGGCGGGGCTCGGAGAGGCCTACGTGCCGGAACTGGTCAAGCTGTTCCGAAGGAGAGCGGACAGCTAATTCAACCGGGTGGTAAAGCCCCGCATCGCTGGTTTGTGTCGCGGGGTTGCTACTCACAAGCTCCTTGTGTAGCAAATCCAAACGTCAATTGGGAGGACGACCATGACATTCTTTACTCGCGGGCTGGTTTCAACCGGCCTTTTCATTGCAGCAAGCTTTCCTGCCTTCGCTCAGACCGAGGTGAAGATCGGTTACGCGCTTGCCCCCGACAGCCACTACGGCGTCGCGGCCAAAAAGTTCGAAGAAGTCGTGACAGCCGAAACCGGCGATGACTTTTCATTCAAGCATTTCCCGTCGTCCGGCCTGGGCGGCGAGCGTGAGGTGATCGAAGGGCTTCAGATCGGCACCATCGAGGCGACCATCGTTTCCTCGGGCACGCTGGCGAATTTCGTCCCGGAAACGGGCGTGTTCGACATTCCTTTCCTGTTTCGTGACCTCAGCCATGCGCGCGACGTGCTCGATGGGCCGGTCGGGCAGGATATCCTTGCCAAGTTCGACAGCGTCGGCCTGAAGGGCCTGGCATGGGGCGAGCAGGGCTTCCGCCACATCACCAACAACCGCAACCCGATCCACACTCCGGCGGATGTGGAAGGGCTGAAGATCCGCACCATGGAGAACCCGGTTCACCTTGCCGCGTTCAACGCGATGGGTGCCGCGCCGACCCCGATGGCATGGCCGGAAGTGATCTCTTCGCTGCAACAGGGCGTGATCGACGGGCAGGAAAACCCGCTGTCGGTGATCGTTTCGGTGAAGCTGAACGAAGTGCAGAAATACCTGACCCTCTCGGGCCACGTGTATTCGCCCGCGATGCTGCTGGTCTCGAAGCCGTTCTGGGACGGGCTGAACGACGAGCAGAAAGCCGCCTTCCAGAAGGCCGCGAACGAGGCTGTCGCCGAGATGCGCGGTTACGTCGATAATGTCGAGACAACCGGCGTCGAAACGCTGAAAGAGCGCGGCATGGAAATCAACGCGCTTTCGACCGAGGAAAAGGCTGCGTTCCAAGCCTCCATCGCGTCGGCCTATGAGGGCTATTACAAGACCTATGGCAAAGACCTTGTCGACTCGATCGTGAACTTCGAGTGATAAAAACGCGTCGGTGCCGCCCTTGGCGCCGACGCATTCCCCGGGGGGACGCCCTTGAAACGGCTCGAAAACCTTTTCGTCACGCTGAACGGCTGGGCGCTTGTTCTGATGCTGTCGGCGATGGCGATCATCGTCGGGGCCAATATCTCGTTGCGCTATCTGACCGGGCATTCGCTGCCATGGGCAGATGAGGCCGCGCGCTACCTCATGATCTGGCTCACCTTCACCAGTGCTGGTCTGATCCTGCGCACCGGCGGGCATGTCGCGATCACCAACCTGCAAGATGCCCTTTCCGAATCCAGACAAAAATTCATCAGGGCGTTTATCGTTCTCATCCTGCTGACCTTCTTTGCATTCATGGTTTACGTCGGCTGGCAATATGCCCAGCGGATGCAGTATCAGGTGACCCCGGCGCTGCGGTTGCCGTTCATCTATGTCTATGCTGCGATGCCCGTGGGCTTTGCGCTGCTCATCGTCCATCTGCTTTTGATCGCGCGCCCCTTTATTCAGGCGGGCGCGTACAAGTCGCTTCATTCCTTCGGCGTCGAAAACGATGCCCTGCCGGGCGGCGCCAATGGCTGAAATCCTCTTTCCCGCGCTGTTCCTGCTTCTGGCGCTTGGGTTGCCGGTGGCCTTTGCGATGGCGATTGCCGTTTTCGCCGCGATCACGCTCGCGTCGAACTATCCCGCCCTTGTGGTGGTAAAAGAGATGTTCTCGGGGCTCGATAGCTTTCCTTTGCTGGCAGTTCCGTTCTTTATCCTTGCCTCCGAGATCATGACCGGGGGCGCGGTGACCCATGCCATCCTGCGGCTGTCGCAGTCCCTCGTGGGGCATATGCGTGGCGGGCTGGGGCATGCTAATGTCATCAGCTCGGCCATGTTCGCCGGGATTTCCGGCAGCGCGCTGGCGGATGCCGCCGGTCCTGGAACTATGATGATCCGGATGATGGAAAAGGGTGGCTATGACCGCCCCTATGCCGGTGCGCTGACGATTGCCAGCGCCGTTGTCGGGCCGATCATTCCGCCCTCCATCACCATGATCATCTATGCCATGCAGGATCAGAACGTCTCTGTCGGCTCACTGTTCATGGCCGGGGTTCTGCCGGGCCTCCTGATCACAGCGATGGTGCTGATGGCCAATGCGCAGGTCAGCAAGCGCCGCAACTATTCTTCGGGGCAGGCCATGCCGCCCCTGGCCGAGATCGCGCGGATTGCCTTCTATGCGCTGCCGGCGCTGGTGCTGATCGTGCTGATCGTGGGCGGGATCCGTTTCGGGGTGTTCACTCCCACCGAGGCTTCGGTCATCGCGGTGTTCTACGCCTTGGTGGTCGGCATGTTCGTATACCGCTCGCTGCATCTGCGAGACCTGCCCAGCATCGTGTTGCGTGCGGCGATGACCTCGGGGGCGGTGCTGCTGATCCTGGGCGCAGCGCGCGCCTTTGCCTGGATCCTGATCATCGAGAGCGTGCCGCAGTTTCTGGCCGAGACCATCATCTCGTGGGACCTGTCGCCGATCGTATTCCTTCTGACGGTCAACCTGCTGCTGATCGCATTCGGCCTCTTCATGGACCCGCTGCCCGGGGTGATGATCCTGGTGCCGATCCTCGCGCCGATCAGCTATGCTCTTGGGATCGACCCGAACCATTTCGCCATCATCGTGATCGTCAACCTGACGCTCGGGCTGACGACGCCACCGGTCGGAAGCCTGATTTTCGTCGTCTCATCGACAGTCGGGCTGAAACCATCGACCCTGGTTCGCGAGATGCCACCGTTTTTCATCGCCCTCGCGGTCGCGCTTTTACTGATCACCTTCGTGCCGATCCTGTCGACATGGCTGCCCACTGTCAGCGGCTTCTGACGCGTCCGCATCGCCCAACGGACTCCAGCGCGACTTGTCAGTAGGTCAATCGAACCTACGGCGTACTCTCGATGTTAGTGTTGCTTGTCTCTGACAGGCTTCGAATGGGTTTGTCGTTGTACATCGGCAAAAGGTCTACCGGTGGAGGCGGCGCCGCAGGTGCGATATCGCACAATAGTTCGGTTGACAGCCCGCCGGTGCCGGGCGCACCATCCGGGCACGGAGCCGTGGGGGATTTTGTGCAAGCGAGCGGATATTACCGACCCGAGACAATGGCCGAGGCGCTGCGCGTACTTGCGGGCGGGCCGACGACAATTGCCGCAGGGTGTACCGATCTTTTGGCCGCCACGCAGCGGCGGGCGCTGGAAGGGCCGGTGCTGGATATCACCGGGGTAGGCGCACTACACGGTATCGAGATTACCGCGGACGGCGTACGCATTGGCGCCGCTACGACATGGAGCAATGTGGTGCGCACGGATCTGCCACCCGCTTTCAACATGCTGCGACAGGCCGCCGTCGAAGTCGGCTCGGTCCAGATCCAGAATGCCGCGACGGTGGCGGGCAATATCTGCAACGCGTCGCCTGCCGCTGACGGGGTGCCCTGCCTGCTGGCGTTGGACGCCGAGGTTGAACTGTCATCTCTGGCGGGGGTTCGCCGCGTGCCGCTGGGCGCATTCATCACCGGCGTGCGGCAGGTTGATCTGCAGGCAGGCGAAATGGTGACGGCGCTCTGGGTACCACCGTCGGGAATGGGCGGCACGTCGCGGTTTCTTAAACTGGGCGCGCGGCGGTACCTGGTGATTTCCATCGCAATGGTCGCCGCGCGGCTTGTCGTGGAAAAGGGATGCGTTGCGCAAATCGCCATCGCGGTAGGGGCTTGCAGTGCCGTGGCGACGCGGCTGACACAATTGGAAGAGGCGTTGATCGGGTTGCCTGCGAACGCCGCATTGTGCCGAGCCGTGTCCGACGATCTGATTCTGCCCGCGCTGGCACCGATCGACGACATTCGTGCGGATGGGCAGTACCGCGCCCATGCTGCGGCAGGACTGGTGCGCCGGGCGCTGCGCGATCTGACTGGTGAGGCACTATGAACCGCTCGCTGACTACGCTGAACCTGCGGGTGAACGGCACCGCACATGCACTGCCAGTGGCACCGGGGCGGCGCCTGTCAGAGGTGCTGCGCGAGGATCTTGCCCTGCGCGGTACCAAGGTCGGCTGTGATGCGGGCGATTGCGGCGCGTGCACGGTGTTGTTGGACGGCGCACCGGTCTGCGCTTGCCTGACGCCGATCGCGCAGGTCGCCGGGCGCGACGTGACAACGGTAGAGGGGTTGGCGCGAGGCGCGTTGCAACAGACGTTTTTGCGGCACGGGGCAGCACAATGCGGGATATGTACGCCCGGCATGCTGATGGCGGCAACGGCGCTATTGGCACATACCCCGCAGCCCAGCCGCGCGCAGGCCGAGGCGGCACTTGGCGGCGTGCTCTGCCGGTGCACCGGCTATACCAAGATCATCGATGCGGTTTGCGATGTGCGCGATGGCGCAGCCGCACCCGATTTCACCGGGCAGTCGGTCGGCGCGCCGCTTCCCCGGCTCGACGGTGGGCCGAAGGTTGACGGCTCCGAGATCTACGGCGCCGATGCCTGCCCGGAGGGCACGTTGCTGGTACGCGCGGTGCGTGCGCCTTCGGCTCCGGCGTGCTTTCAATTCGGTGATCTGAAGGCGTGGCAAGCCGCGCAGGCCGGGCCGGTCGAGGTGTTCACCGCTGCCGACATTCCCGGCGAGAACCGCTTTGGCACCATTCCGCCCTTTGCCGACCAGCCCGCGCTGGCCGAGCGCCATGCGCGCCTGCGCGGCGAAGCGGTGGCGTTGGTGGCCGGCGAACCAGCGGTGATCGAAGCGCTGGACCTAGCCGCGTTTCCGATCACATGGGAAAAGACTGACGAGACGCTGGTGCATGCCAACCGGGCAGACAACCTGCTGATTACCGGGCGCGTGCGCTGCGGAGATGCGCAGGCGGCACTGGAGCGCGCGACCTACGTGGCCAGCGGCGACATGGCGACTCCCTATATCGAACATGCCTATATCGAGCCCGAAGCCGGTGTCGCGTGGATGGATGGCAACACGCTGGTGATACAGGCCTGCACGCAGGCGCCGGTCATGGACCGCGACGGAACGGCCACGGTTCTGGGCCTGCCGCCGGATAAGGTACGCATCATTCCCG
>Ga0209344_10003432_pt1 | contig 15655 bp, 16 predicted proteins | sample Cruoilmetagenom6_FD_187293 | JGI IMG/M metagenome (GOLD analysis project Ga0209344, IMG submission 187293) | Oil polluted marine microbial communities from Coal Oil Point, Santa Barbara, California, USA - Santa Barbara Oil Seep Sample 6 (SPAdes)... | ecosystem: Environmental > Aquatic > Marine...
GAGTGACACCAGCGGCAAAAAGGCGGGTTACAAATTCGTCGGCAAACCGGCCAAGCTGATCAACCCCGACCGGCCCGGTGATAACAACATCAGTTACTCGATCACGCCACGCCCCGCGTCTTACTGCAGGGTCTTCGGCTTCTTTGGGCAGCGTACTGACAGCATCAACCGCTGCCTGTACATCATCCGCGGCGCGGGCCATATCCCAGTCGGATTCAAATTCAAGAAAAAAGCTGGCAAGCCCCTCGCGCGAGGTGGTGGAACTGCTTTCAACCCCTTCAACAGCCAGCAAAGCCGGTTCAAGCACCTGAACGATCGCGCGGTCAACGTCTTCGGCACCGGCACCGGACCACGCAACCGAGACCCTGACATTATCGATGATTATATCCGGGAAAAATTGCGCCCGCATTCTTGGGGCCGCGGCAACACCTGCGGCAAGCAAAATCACCAGCAGCAGATTGGCGGCAGTTTTGTGACGGGTAAAGTAGGAAAGAAATCCCCCTGCTACACCTGAAACACGACCCGCCATTTCACCCACCCATCCGGGATTCGATGCGCGCAATGATTTTGGCGGGTACTTTTTCTTTCTTTAACTGCCCAAGCACCCGTTCCTTTGCCTCATCAGGCATGAACTTGTTCCCCTCGACAAAAGCGACCAGTTTCAGGCGCCGTTCCTCGGTTAATGTCACCATTTCAGGGGCATCCGGTTCGGAGCTATTTTTGCTATCTGCGGGCAAAATCGGACGCACTTTTATTCCCGCACCCAACAGCGGAGAGCGTTCCGCAACAATCTTGCGCCCGACAAGCCCGTCTGAACTGACGATCACATCATCACCCTGACGCCGCAATATTGTAGTATTGGCGACTTCCAGACGGTCTTCCTGCCCAACAACCAGAACCGTCGAACCTGCATCAACGGCAGTGGCTGGCAATAGTGCCACCTGATCCAAAGGGGGTTCTTGGATCGCAACTGTAACAAAATCACCCGGCCGAAACCCTTTGGCTTCTTTCAGACGTGCAAACAACAGGCGCCCGGTCTGCCCTTCGCCCACCGCCGCACTTTCGCGGGTGATTTCACCGCTAGTCCCAAGATCAACACCCAGAATATCGAGCGATATTCTGACATCTGCGCGGATCAGTTGCCCGGATTGGTCCAATAGGCGGGCATATTGTGGGGTGGAGACACGAAACGCGACCTCCAGGTTACTGGCGTCAACGATCCGAGCGATGCGTTCATTATTGGTAACCAGTCCGCCTTCTACAACGGTAACTTCCGATAGCGTTCCAGAAAACCCGGCATAAATTTCTGTTTCTGCCAAGGCGCGCTCTGCCTCTGCAAGGTTAATTCTGATCCGGGAAAGTGATGTGACAGCCTGATCAACGCGTGCCTGTGAATTGGCAATTGACTGGCGGCGCGCCAACACTGCCTGACGGGCAGTAGAAACTGCCAGTTCAGCCGTTTCTACTGCAGCATCCGTGCCAACACCGCGCGATTGCAGGTTTCGCTGCCGTGCCAATGCTTTGTCGCGAAGCCGAACTTGTTCTTCGGATGACGCAAGTTCATCTGTGCCCAATTCCAAGCTGCGCTTTGCGTCACGCAACTCTGCCTCGGCTTCCTGCAGATCGGTGCGAATAACATCCAACGCCGACAGCGCATCTTGCGGGTCAATTCGTGCAAGCAACTGACCTGCTGCAACCTCTCCGCCTTCTTCGAAACCCTGGGCAAGTTCTACTATGGTCCCCCCCGCAGTTGCGCGTAGATCAAGTGTGCGACGACTACGAACTTCGCCAAAACTGGCCAGAACCGGAACTATTTTCTGCGGTCTAATTTCAACAACATTGACGGCAAATATCCGTTCGCGCACCGGTCGCACACGATCTTCCTTTTCCCATCTGGTTTGCAGGGCGGTATAAAATGTGTTGCCGGCCCATGCCAATATAGCAACCGTCAAAGACAGAAGAAAAATACCGACAAGACTGCGGCGCAGAAATCTCATTAATTCGGGTCCTCAAACGCAGAGTGCATGAACGCACAGGATAATCCGAGAGCTGAAATTATCCAAACCACAAGCCTGGCATCACCCTGGCAGCTATTTTCGCCGATCTTTTTCAGAAAGCCGAGGGAAAATCTCGACGAAATTGCAAGGGCCGTGACCATAGTCGAGTTGAAAGCTAAGAATTTCATCCCAAGCATCCTTACAGGCACCTGGACTACCAGGTAGCGCAAACAGATATGTGCCATTTGCCACACCTCCCGTTGCGCGGGATTGCACGGCGGAAGTACCGACCTTTCTCATCGAAACGATGGTGAATATCGTTGAAAAAGCTTCGATTTCCTTTTCATAAACATCTCGGTGAGCCTCGACTGTAACGTCGCGCCCCGTTAACCCGGTGCCGCCAGTTGAAATCACCACGTCGATATCAGGATCAGCACACCAGACACGCAGTTGGTCGGCAATCTGAACCCGTTCGTCATGAATAATTTTACGCGCGGCAAGCAGATGCCCCGCTGCTTCTATTCGTGACACCAAGGTTTGTCCGGATTTGTCATCTTCAATCGTGCGGCTATCCGATACCGTCAGCACAGCGATTCTGACTGGGACGAACTTGGTTTTACCTTCAACACCGGACATTTATCTTAACTCCAATTATTATCTGACTTAGCCTTGTCGTAATCGCGCTTGCAGCATCAGCAAATCATGCCATGCCTCACGTTTTGCAGCCGGGTTGCGCAGCAGGTAGGCTGGGTGAAACATCGGCAACACCGGCAGATCAAACGCCGCGGTCCAACTGCCGCGCAGGCGGGTTATACCCTTGCGCCCAAGAACAGCCTGACAGCTGACATTGCCCATTAACACCAGAAAATCCGGCTGAACCAGTTCGACGTGTTTGCGCAAAAATGGCAACAGCATTGCAATCTCGTCTGCTTCCGGTTCGCGGTTTTGCGGCGGACGCCATGGCAGCACATTGGTGATATAAACTGACGCAGCGGCGTCAACACCTTCACGAGCCATCCCTATCGCCCCTAGCATCTTGTCCAGCAATTGCCCCGCGCGGCCAACAAAGGGTCGCCCCTCGCGATCCTCGTCGCGTCCCGGTGCTTCGCCGATGATCATCACGCGCGCAGCTGCATCGCCATCCGCAAACACCAGATTGCGTGCGCCTTTTTTCAGCTCGCATAATTCGAACCCGCCAAGGGCAGCTTGCAACCCGGATAAATCAGACACGCCTGCAGTCATTTCACAAGCAACAGCCACGGCATCTATTTTCGCAACCGGTTCCGGATCAGAAACCGCGACGGCCGATTTCGGTTTGACCAACACGTCCGGAATTTCAAACCGGTTCACAGGTGTATCGCAAATCGCCTCGGTCACACCAAGGTCAATCTGCCACTCCAGTAGTGTTTTGATTTCGTAAAAATCTGGTTCAGAATCCATGGTGCCAAGTTATGCCTGCGCCGAGCGAACGTAAATCCCTGCAATCCAGAGCTTGCCCGATCGCGTCAGCCTTCCTATAAGCCATGAAAATCGGGATAAGGGATGTCATGACTTTCCGACAAAAGCACCTATTGGGCATTGAAAAGCTTCACCCGGATGAAATTCGCACCCTTTTAGACCTTTCCGACAAATATGCAGACCTTAATCGCCTATCGGGGCGTCACGCGTTTGCGTTGGAAGGTTTGACGCAAGTTAACATGTTCTTTGAAAATTCCACCCGCACTCTGGCCAGTTTTGAACTTGCCGGAAAGCGGCTTGGCGCAACGGTGATGAACATGTCGATGCAGGCCAGCTCGATCAAGAAAGGCGAAACCCTGATCGACACCGCGCTGACCCTGAACGCAATGCACCCGGATTTGCTTGTTGTGCGCCACCCACATTCCGGCGCTGTGGAATTGTTGGCTGAAAAAGTTAATTGTGCCGTGTTAAACGCAGGTGATGGGCGTCACGAACATCCAACGCAGGCCCTATTGGATGGGCTGACCATAAGGCGTGCCAAGGGCAGGTTGCATCGCCTTACCATAGCGATTTGTGGCGATATCGCCCATTCGCGTGTCGCACGTTCCAACATCCATCTGTTGGGGAAAATGGAAAACCGTATCCGCCTGATTGCCCCGCCAACACTGATCCCACCCGGTGCTGCCGATTGGGGGGTCGAGGTTTTTGATAACATGGCACAGGGTCTGAAAGACGCTGATGTGGTGATGATGCTACGCCTTCAAAAAGAACGTATGGACGGCGCCTTTATCCCGTCTGAGCGCGAGTATTATCATCGCTTTGGTCTGGACGATAAAAAACTAGCGCATGCCAAGGACGATGCAATCGTCATGCATCCCGGCCCGATGAACCGCGGGGTGGAAATTGATGGCACGCTGGCTGACGATATCAACCGGTCACACATTCAGGAACAGGTGGAAATGGGAGTCGCAGTGCGGATGGCGGCGATGGATCTGCTGGCGCGTAATTTGCAGGAAAAGCCGGATGGGGTGATGGTATGACAACCCTTTTCACAAACGCCCGCCTGATCGATCCTGAGGCTGATACAGTGACGATCGGCCAACTTCTCGTCGAGGACGGTAAGATTAGCGAAATCTTTCCGGGTAGCGTCAATATCGACGACTTATCGACCAAACCGGTCATTGTGGATTGCGACGGCAAATTCCTGGCCCCTGGTATCGTAGATATCGGTGTTAAAGTCAGCGAACCCGGCGAACGGCACAAGGAAAGTTTCCGGTCGGCTGGTCTGGCTGCGGCCGCAGGTGGAGTTACCACGATGGTAACGCGCCCGGATACCACCCCAGCGATTGACAGCCCTGAAACGCTTGAATTCGTGACCCGGCGTGCAAATGAGGCATCCCCGGTACATGTTCGGCCAATGGCCGCCCTTACACGGGGGCGCCATGGTCGGGAAATGGTTGAGATCGGCTTTATGTTGGATGCAGGTGCGGTGGCCTTTACCGACTGCGATACTGTGGTTCAGAACAACAAGATACTGTCCCGTTGCCTGACATATGCCCGTTCACTTGGAGCGCTGGTAATCGGCCATCCGCAGGATCCGGGCCTATCCAAGGGTGCGGCCGTGACAGCTGGAAAGTTTGCCTCGTTACGTGGTTTGCCGCATGTATCGCCGATGGCCGAGCGTATGGGACTTGACCGTGATCTGGCGCTGGTTGAAATGACCGGGGTACGTTACCACGCGGACCAGATAACCAGCGCGCGTTCCCTGCCACCTTTGCAACGCGCCAAGGAAAACGGATTGGATGTTACTGCCGGGATCAGTATTCACCATCTGACGCTAAACGAACTGGATGTCGGTGACTATCGTACATTTTTCAAAGTAAAACCGCCGCTTAGATCAGAAGATGATCGTATAGCGATGGTAGAAGCCGTTGCATCAGGGCTGATCGACATTATCAGTTCCATGCACACCCCGCAGGATGAAGAAAGCAAACGACTACCCTTTGAAGAAGCCGCCTCGGGTGCAGTTGCCTTGGAAACCTTGTTGCCTGCAGCTTTGCGTCTTTACCATGCGGACGCGTTGTCATTGCCGCAACTATTTCGGGCGATGTCGCTGAATCCATCCAAACGTCTGGGGCTTGAAACGGGCCGACTTGCGGTAGACGCGCCTGCGGACCTTGTGCTTTTTGATGCAGACGCGCCATTTATTCTGGACCGGTTTAAGCTGCAGTCAAAATCCAAAAACACACCGTTTGACGGGCAGCGCATGCAAGGCAGGGTTCTGGCCACATATGTAAGTGGCAAACCAGTGTTTGAAAGGAGTTAAGCAGATGACTTACCTGTTGGTTGCAATATCCGCCTACATACTTGGGTCTGTACCGTTTGGCCTGCTGGTAACGCGTATGTTCGGCCTTGGTGATATCCGCCAAATTGGGTCCGGAAATATTGGCACAACAAACGTTTTACGGACCGGGAATAAACTGGCCGCATTTCTGACGTTGGTACTGGACGCAGGCAAGGGTGCAATCGCGGTGTTGCTGGCACGCGCATTGGTTGGAGAAGACAGCGCTGGTGTAGCTGGTCTGTTTGCTATGCTTGGCCACCTTTATCCGGTTTTCCTGAAATTTAAGGGTGGCAAGGGTGTTGCAACTTTTCTTGGTGTCTTGCTGGCATTGTCCCCGCCAGTAGGGGCGGCGGCCTGCGCTACATGGTTGGCAGCCGCACTTATCGCGCAATATTCATCGCTTTCTGCGCTTGCAACAGCAGCGCTCGCCCCGGTTTATGCTTTAGCGTTCTATCACCGACACGGGGCGATACTGGTGTTGTTTCTGGCAGCCCTGATCTTTTACAAACACGGTGCCAACATCAGCAGGTTGTTAAACGGAACTGAACCAAAAATCGGTAAGAAAAACTAATTTAAAGTTCGGTTCTGGTTTACTTTTTGGCCAAGATTTCAACCGCTTCAGCGGTGCGTTTGGTATTGTTGTAAACGCCAAGCGCCAAGTACAACATTCCACCCATCATTATCGTATAAAGTGAACCTACAACCAGAACCAATAACGCGGGAATAAAGCCGCCCTCTGGTGAAGCCATCGCTGCTATGGCCAAAATTACCGTTCCTATAACCATCAAAACGACAATCAGAGAAACCAATTTTTCAAACGAACTTATAAAGAAATCACGCATGTCTCTTTCCTATCTAAATCAAGATATGCGCAAGACTCCCCTGTATTGCTGTTTCGGTCAAGATTTAGTTCGAAGCTATTAATAGCTATATTCGCCATAAACCCGGGTCAGATCACCACCCCAGTCACCATGATAGTGATCAAGCAATTCATCCGCCGGGGCCTTGCCGCTTTCAACAGAATCCGACAATGCGTTCAGAAAATGGGTTTCATCCGGGATCATTCCGCCAGCACCGGGAACAGCACGCGCCTTCAATCCTGCGTGCGAGATTGCAACGGCTTCGCGCGCAAGTTCATGCATGTTGATGTTACCAACCTGTGCCTGCAACCCGTCTACTGATGCCGCAACACGCAGGGCTTCGCGGGTTTCTGCATCCCAGCTTTTTGCCAAATCCCATGCTGCATCCAGTGCTGTTTGATCATACAAAAGTCCAACCCAGAAAGCTGGCAACGCGCATAATCGCCGCCACGGCCCCCCATCTGCACCACGCATTTCTATGAATTTTTTCAGCCTTGCTTCGGGGAAACAAGTGGTCAGGTGATCTGCCCAATCAGACAGTGTTGCCACCTCACCCGGCAGGGCTGGTAGCTGCCCCTTCAGGAAGTCACGAAATGACTGACCCAAAGCGTTAATGTATTTGCCGTTCCGGTATACAAAATACATCGGAACATCGAGCATGTAGTCGACCCATTGTTCAAATCCAAACCCATCTTCAAACACAAAGGGCAACATACCGGTGCGCGCAGGATCAAGATCGCGCCAGATTCTGCTGCGCCAGCTTTTGTGACCGTTTAGCTTGTTTTCAAAAAACGGCGAATTAGCGAACAGGGCTGTTGCTACAGGCTGCAAGGCCAGTGCGACCCGAATTTTTTGCACCATGTCCGGCTCGGAACCGAAATCCAGGTTAACCTGAACCGTGCAGGTACGCCGCATCATTTGAGTACCATGGGTGCCAACGCGTTCCATATAGTCATTCATCAGCTCATAGCGGCCCTTGGGCATCAACGGCATTTGTTCATGTGTCCAGATCGGCGCGGCACCCAACCCGATAAAGCGCGCACCGATTTCATCGGCCACAGACTTAACCTCTTTCAGATGAACATTCACTTCGTCGCAGGTTTCATGAATGCTGACCAACGGCGCGCCGGAAAGTTCCAGCTGCCCGCCCGGTTCAAGGCTGACATTTGCACCGTCCTTGGTTAGCCCGATAATGTTTTCACCTTCAAAAACCGGATCCCACGCAAACCTGTTATGCAACCCTTCAAGGATCGCTTTGATTGATCGCGGCCCGTCGTAAGGCAGCGGCTTCAGGGTATCTTTGCAATAGCCGAACTTTTCGTGTTCGGTGCCAATTCGCCAATCTTCTTTTGGTTTACATCCTTCTGCCAAATATTCAGCCATTTGTTCATGGCGTTCAATCGGCCCGCCGCCGGATTGGGGGATAGACATGTTGCTGCTCCGGTCTTCAATTTTGCCCAAGGTTCAACCAGAGTTGGTGACAAATCATCCCGAAGTCAATGCAGGGCAACCACCTTTGATTGCCAAATTACAACTCGCTTACCGTGGTCATTTCGCAAACCGGACAACATCTTTTCTGTATGAAGCCCCTCAAGGCCGGAAAAAACATCAAACAGCGCGTCAGCACCTTCAGCATTGGTCGGGATCCGTAAAAGTACGTTTGCGTGGTCATGCAACACCCATTCGGCGTGCGGTTTAACTGTCGGGTCAAATTCTATCTGCTGCAAATCAGCGACTGCAAGCGAACCGCCGCTAACCGGTCCAAAATAAGAAACCTGTCCTTCGTCCACATAAACGACGCCTGATCCACCAGTACCAACACGAAAACGTGCCCTTTGGATGCCCGCGAAAACCAGCAAAGCCCCAGCGATCGCCAGAACTGTTCCGATAGCTGATATGAAACCCAGCCCGTTGGCCGCCCAGTAAATACCAAATATCGATACGGCAGATCCCACCAACGCTTCGCGCCAGCGCAGCAAGCCTTCTTTCACTTCGGGTCGCATGAACGCCATCTTGGTTCACCAAATGTGATTTGCAAAATGCGCGCAGCTACAGATGCAGTCTGCACGGTCTTTGAATAACTTTAATCCGAGGGTTAACGATGTCAAATCAGTATAGGTGGTGGGAATAGGAGAGGTGAAAAATGTTGTCAGCCAGTTTGGCAAAGTAAACTACACCCAGTCCCCAACTGATAATTGCCACAGTGTCATCGCCGCGACCACCGCGGTATCAGCGCGCAGTATTCTTGGGCCCAGACTAACGCAGCGCGTGTTTGTCATTGCCTGCAACCGGCCGCGTTCTCTGTCGGAAAACCCACCTTCTGGCCCAATTGCAATCGCCCACGGGCCATCGCACGCATCTGCCAAACTGGTCTTTGTACCAACCATTGCTTCGTCACAAAACATCAACTGCCGATCATCGGGCCAATCGTTCAACACATGATCCAGTTTCTGCAGCGCGGCCACTTGGGGTACGTAAGTACCGCCACATTGTTCGGCTGCCTCAATCGCGTGCGCCTGCAATCGTTCCTGACGAACGCGCTGCGAATTTGTAAAATCAGTTTGCATCGGGATAATCCGCGCCGCGCCCATTTCCGTGGCCTTTTCAACGATGAAATCGGTTCTGGCCTTTTTAATTGGCGCAAAAAGCACCCACAGGTCGGGGGGCATTTGCAAGCTACGGGTTTGTTCCGTGCAAATCAGAACACCACCACGTTTTCCGGCTTCGGCCACGCGCGCCAGAAATTCACCATCCCTGCTGTTGAATAGGTACAATTCGCTATCTTTCGTCAGCCGCATCACCCCAAAAAGATAATGTGCCTGTTCCCGCGTCAGAAGAACTGATTGCCCCGCCCCAAGCGGGTGATCTACATAGAGCCTGACTTTTGCATTTGCCATGAGCGTATTCATATGCCCGAGACCGAAAATACACCAGAGACCGAAGGGCAGGTTTTTGATGCTGTCAAAGGCAACTGGGTGGATAAAACCGCACCTGAATGGTCACGCCCATACTTGCGGCTTTCACGCGCTGACCGCCCTATCGGAACTTGGTTATTGCTGATTCCATGCTGGTGGGGGGCGTTGCTGGCCGCAGCGCATCAGGAATCCCTTGGTCTGAAAGAACTGTGGATCTTGGTTGGTTGCAGTATTGGGGCATGGTTGATGCGGGGCGCAGGCTGTACCTGGAACGACATTACTGACCGCGATTTTGACGCGAAAGTCGCGCGCACCCAGTCGCGCCCTATACCATCAGGGCAGATTTCAGTTCGTCAGGCCACCGTCTGGATGGCGCTTCAGGCGCTTTTGGCATTCGCAATACTTCTGACATTTCACCCTATGGCGGTGATCCTTGGTATCGCATCCCTTGCGCTGATCGTGATTTACCCGTTTGCCAAACGCTTTACCTGGTGGCCGCAGGTGTTTCTGGGGCTTGCGTTTAACTGGGGTGCATTGCTTGCCTGGACCGCAGTTACCGGCACCCTGAATTCACCCGCAGTCGCACTTTATTGTGCCGGCATTGCCTGGACACTGTTTTACGATACGATTTATGCCCATCAGGATAAAGACGATGATGCGCTGATCGGTATCAGATCCTCGGCCCGAATATTGGGCAACAATACCTACCGCTGGCTGCGCTGGTTCATGGTTGCAGCGGTGTTGCTATTCGCACTGGCAATACTGTTGGCGCTGCTGCCGACGGCCAACCCCTTGGTTCTGGTTATTGCCCTTGGCGGCCCCTGGGCGTTTGGCTGGCATCTGGCTTGGCAAATCAGAACACTGGACATAGATAATCCGGCTATCTGCATGACGCTGTTTCGCGCGAACCGTAACGCAGGGTTAATTCCTGCGCTGTTTATTGCCATTTCTGCATCCCTTTGATTGCAGGCAGGCGCCTCAGGCCCTAATGAAAGACGATAGAGTTAAGTACCGTGATCCGAACGACCTGATGAACCTGAAAAAAATTACCCCGGTCCTACTGGCACTTTTGCTGGCAGCAATCATCGCGTCGGTGACTGCGACGCTTGCGGTATCAACAATAGAAGAACGATCCCATAACGATGTTACCCGAGTTCTTGATCTGAACGGCTTTGACTGGGCCGATGTAGATATAGACGGCTTGCAGGTAATCGTAATTGGCGACGCACCGGATGAAGCTACGCGTTTTCGTGCACTTACCACTGTGGGAACTGTCATCGATGCATCCCGGGTAATCGATATGATGAAAGTTGCTGAACGAGCGCCTGTAGAGCCGCCTCGATTTTCAATTGAAATTCTTCGCAACGATGACGGAATTTCGCTGATCGGGCTGATCCCCGCGTCGATTGACCGTGAACAAATTGTTGCGGCTGTCACCGAAATTGCTGGCACTGCCAAAGTAGCGGACCTGCTTGAAACCGCTGATTTTCCGGTTCCCGATGGCTGGGACGCGGCCTATGCATTCGGAATGGAGGCGTTGGATAAATTAGAGCGCTCAAAAATTTCGATTTCGGCTGATCAGGTTGAACTGAAAGCGATAAGTGACAGCATCTCGGAAAAACGAAAACTGGAAACCGAACTTTCACGCCGCATGCCCAAAGGCGTGCTGGTCGCATTGGATATCACTGCGCCGCGTCCAGTAATAACCCCGTTTACATTACGCTTTCTGATCGATGCAGGTGGCGCGCGGTTTGATGCCTGTTCTACTGATACTGAAGATGGTCGGGAAGAAATTCTGAAAGCCGCCCGTGACGTTGGACTTGAGGGTAAAACCGACTGTAAGATCGGGCTTGGCGTACCCAGCCCGGCCTGGGATGCGGCGGTAACAACCGGAATTACCAAATTGAATGAAATCGGTGGCGGGTCTATCACCTTCAGCGATGCGGACGTAACACTGATCGCGCTGGAATCCACGCTACAGGCGACGTTTGATCGTGTAACGGGAGAGTTGGAAGCCGCCTTGCCCGAAGCGTTTTCACTTCATGCAGTCCTGCCTGAGCCTGTTAAGACAGATGGTGCCGAACCAAATGATGGCCCGCCCGAATTTGTTGCCACCCGCAGCCCGGAGGGGCATGTGCAGCTTCGCGGACGTGTATCCAACGAACGATCGCGCATCGCCACCGAAAGTTTTGCGCGCGCGCAGTTTGGCAGTGCACAGGTGAACGGTGCTATGCGGCTTGATGAAAATCTGCCCAAAGGCTGGTCGACCCGCGTGCTTGCTTCACTTGAAGCACTTTCCTATCTGAACAACGGCAGCGTGCTAACACAGCCGGATGTTGTTGAAATTCGCGGGATTACTGGGGATCCGGATGCCCGCGCCCATATTTCGCGTATCCTTTCTGAAAAGCTGGGCGAAGCACAAGATTTCCGAATTTCCGTCACCTACGAAAAAAAGCTGGATCCGGTTCTGAATTTGCCCACCGCAGCGGAATGCGTGCAAAAAATAAACCTTGTTCTCAGTGTTCGGCAGATCACTTTTGCGCCCAGTTCTGCCGATATTGATCACGAAGCAAGTGATACAACTGAAAAAATCGCCGAAATCATGGCCGATTGCGAAGAATTTCCGATGGAAATTGGTGGGCACACAGACAGTCAAGGGCGTGAGATCATGAACCAGACGCTTAGCCAAAGCCGCGCTGACGCAGTGCTGACAGCGCTGATGGCGCGGCGGGTTCTGACTTCAAACCTGACTTCCAAAGGGTATGGTGAAAGCGAACCTGTTGCAGATAATAAGACCGAAGAAGGGCGCGAGTTGAACAGGCGTATTGAATTTAAGCTGATCCTGCCCGAAGACCCACCGACCATAGCAGACGCCCAAACGCCTAAAACAGAAAACGAAACCACCCAGACAGAGAGTTCGGATGAACAGAACTGAGTTTATCATCGCTACCGCCATTATCCTGTTTGTCGCCTTTATTCTGGGTTGGTTTGCCCATTGGCTGATCCACCGCTTCATGCGCGTATCACAATCGGAAATGGGTGAACTTGATAAAATGGCGCAACAGTTGCACGACGCAGAAGAACAGCGTGATCAGGCGGTTACTTATTATCAGCAACGCGAATCTGAAATGGAAAATCAGGTGGCCCAGACCGAAGCAGAACTACGTGCTGCGATGGATGGATTACGTGATGCTCGTCATGAGGCCGAAGAAATGCGCGCCTATATTGATCGTATCAACAACAACTGATCAGTCCGCCCAGCGACCAAGCGCCTTTTCGTCTTCATCTTTTGTAGCAACCCAATCTGCGCCATCTGCGGTTATTTCTTTCTTCCAAAACGGCGCGCGGGATTTCAGATAATCCATCAGGTATTCCGCTGCCGCAAATGCATCGTTACGATGTGGCGCTGCAGTCGCCACCATCATGATCTGTTCACCGGGCGCAAGTTTCCCAAACCGGTGTATCACCAGACTGCCGCCCAGGTTCCACCGCTCAACCGCTTTCGCTTCTATTGCTTCAAGTGCAGGTTGCGTCATGGCCGGGTAGTGTTCGATCAGCATATGCTGCAATCCACCCGCCAAATCGCGTACTATACCCGTAAAGGTTACAACAGCGCCCATACCAGCTTGCGCGTTGGTAAAATTCTCAACGACAACCCCGATTTCAAAGGGTTCTTCCTGAACTAGGACGGTCACACTAGCCGCCCGTCATTGGCGGGAAGAATGCAACCTCACGCACCCCTTCAAGTGGCGCATCGAATTCTGTCAGTTCCTGATCGACGGCAACCCGCAGGGCTGACACATCTGCAAACGCTGCTTCATAGCGTTCTTCCTTTGATCTAAGTTCTTCGACCAGTTCGGCAACAGTGGAAGCTGAGGTTTCCAGCCGTTCCTTTGGCAACCCAATGCGTTCGCGAACCCAGGCGAAATACAGAATATCAATCATTCCTGTCCCTCTTCTTGCAGAAACGGAATGGCTTTGCGGAAATAATCCCATCCGGTAAGCAGGGTAAGTATTGCCGCTATCCACAGTAAAATCACACCTCCCCAAAAGCTCCAGATCATGCCGTGATATTTCCACTTCAGGCCAAATATATCTTCTTCGGTCCCGGACAATATCGAACTTACGATAGTGCGATCCATGCCAAAACTTTGCATGCCAAAATGGTGTTCAAACACACCTACAGAAAACAATACCGAAATTGCGATCATCTGCGTGGTGGTTTTCCACTTTGCAAGTTTTGTTACCTTTAGCAGCCCAGCCGTATCCCCAAGAAATTCACGCAATCCCGAAACAAACACTTCGCGAAACAGAATGATCGTGGCGGGCAGCAATATCCAGGCGTTCATCCCCGAAATTCCGGTAATGACCAGCAAAGCAATCACAACCATTGCTTTGTCGGCGATTGGATCAAGCATCGCCCCAAACTTGGTTTCCTGTTTCCAGGCGCGCGCAAGATAGCCATCAAACCAATCCGTAACTGCGGCGGTCACAAACAGAACCAGCGCGAACCAGTCAGCCCAGGGGCGGGTAAAATACAAAAACATGATCGCAACCCCCGGGGCTGCAAGCAGGCGCAGAATCGTCAGAAAGTTTGGTATGGTTCTTATCATGTCATAAGACCTATCGCGTCAGCCCCGATCATGGAAGAAGTCATAAAGGGTCTCGGCAAGAGAATCTGATATTCCATTCACGGCTTTCAAATCAGCCAGCCCCGCCCGGCTAACCGCCTTGGCGCTGCCAAAATGTGTTAGCAGGGCGCGCTTGCGGGTTGCACCGACACCAGGCACATCATCCAACGGTGTGGCACCTACAGCTTTTGCGCGTTTGGCCCGATGCGTCCCGATCGCAAATCGGTGTGCTTCGTCACGTAGCCGCTGAACAAAATACAGCACCGGATCGTTGTGGCGAAGCGCGAATGGGCGCTGACCAATGCGATAAAATTCTTCTTTTCCTGCGTCGCGATCCACGCCTTTAGCCACACCTACCATCGCAACATCCTGCACACCCTGTTCGCGCATTATTTCCGCGACCGCGCTAACCTGCCCTGCGCCGCCATCGATCAGCAACAGATCCGGCCATAACCCGCTTTCACGTTCGGGGTCTTCTTTCAGCAATCGTTGAAATCGCCGGGTCAGAACCTCTTTCATCATTCCGAAATCATCACCGGGTGTCAGATCATCACCGCGAATGTTGAATTTTCGGTACTGGCTTTTGATAAACCCCTCGGCACCGGCGACAATCATCCCCCCAACAGCGTTAGTGCCCTGAATGTGCGAATTGTCGTAAACTTCTATTCTGGTAGGTGGGCCAACCAGATCAAACGTTTCGGCCAGACCCTTTAACAGTTTCGCCTGTGTCGCGGTTTCTGACATTTTGCGAGCCAGACTTTCGCGTGCATTGCGTTGTGCATTTGCAACCAGTTCGGCCTTTTCACCACGTACCGGAACAAGGATTTCAACCTTTCTGTCAGCCTTTAGCGATAACGCATCCTGCAAAAGATCAGGGTCTTCAACCGGGTTGCTTAGAATGACTGTGCGGGGGGGATCTTTGGTATCATAGAACTGGGCGATGAAGGCCTGCAGGATCTCTGGTGCATCAGCACCTGCCCCGGTGCGCGGATAGTAATCCCGGTTGCCCCAATTCTGGTTTGCGCGAATGAAAAACACCTGCACACACGCCTGCCCGCCATCCAGATGCAGCGCGATGATATCAGCCTCGGAAACACCGCGCGGATTGATCCCCTGCGATTGCTGAACCTGTGTCAGCGCTTTGATACGGTCACGCAAGGCCGCGGCACGTTCAAATTCCATCGCCTCAGATGCGGTTTCCATTTGTGTCGCAAGGTTTGCCTGTATTTTTGTCGACTTGCCTTGCAAGAAGCGTTCGGCATCGCCAACAAGTTTCCCGTATTCTGTTTCTGTCACGTAGCCCACACATGGTGCAGCACAACGTTTGATCTGATAAAGTAGGCAGGGGCGGGTTCGGCTTTCAAATACCGAATCCGAACAATTACGCAGCAGAAATACCCGTTGCAGTTGGTTTAGCGTTCGGTTGACAGAACCTGCGCTGGCAAACGGG
>Ga0209344_10003434_pt1 | contig 15638 bp, 14 predicted proteins | sample Cruoilmetagenom6_FD_187293 | JGI IMG/M metagenome (GOLD analysis project Ga0209344, IMG submission 187293) | Oil polluted marine microbial communities from Coal Oil Point, Santa Barbara, California, USA - Santa Barbara Oil Seep Sample 6 (SPAdes)... | ecosystem: Environmental > Aquatic > Marine...
GCGACAGATAAACTTGGCGGTGAGCCGACGACGAAGAGCTTGGTTTGAGGGACTCTGGAATAATGCGGGAAAGGTCTGGAATGATGACAACACGGCCCCACAGAATCTCTAATGGACAATCTGGGTTTAAACAATTTGACGCCGACGTAAGTCAAGTATGACGGGTTTCAGAGGTTCCATACAGGAAATAAAAGATATAGGAGATACCCGGACACATCTATATGGAATATTTCCGTGAATGAAGCAGATAGATTTATCAAGGGTGGAGCTAAATGATGACGCCAAGGGTATCCAAGTCGAACAAGGTCACAGTACTACTGTCCACATATAATGGAAGCAAGTTTCTTCAGCAACAGCTAAATTCGTTGTATGAGCAAACCTATCCCGATATTAGAATTTTGGTGCGGGACGACGGATCATCTGACTCGACAAGAAGCATTTTAGAAAAGGAGCAATTAAGTGGGCGCATAGACATATTAAGTGGGCATGAAAACCTGGGCCCAGCCTTGAGTTTCTTTAAGTTGCTGCATAATGCTGCGTTAACTGAAACAGAATATGTTGCTTTTTGTGATCAAGATGATGTTTGGTATCCTCAAAAAATAGAACATGCAGTTTCAGCCTTGTTAGTAGTCGCCGATAACCGTCCGGCATTATTTTGCTCCAGGTTAGAAATTGTTGATGAACAGTTAAAGCATATTGGATTTACCAATACACCAAGAAAAGTAGGTTTTGGCAATGCTTTAGTTGAAAATGTTGCTACCGGTTGTACGATGGTACTCAATCGAGAAGCACTGGAACTGATTTGTAAACACCTTCCAAATAAAGTGTTGATGCATGATTGGTGGTGTTATTTAGTTCTATCTTGCTTTGGCGAAATTATTTTTGATAGTAATGCTAGTATAAAATATCGACAGCACGGTAATAACACTATTGGTGCAACCGTGAATATGTTTGATGAATTAAAAAGAAAGCTGCACAGATTTATGTACAGTGAAAGAGGATTGCTTTGGTTGCAGGCAACTGTTTTTTTAAAGGTTTTTGAAAACTGCATTCCGCTATCTCAAAGGCTCATTCTCAATAAATTCATCGCAGCAAAATCATCATCATGGTGTCGTGTTCAGTTAATATTTTCCAAAGAAATATGGCGACAAAAATGGTTTGATAATTTGATTTTGCAATTCATTATGTTTATAAATCGAATCTAAGTTATGGCGAGAATTGGCATTTCATTCCACCGAAAATTGATAATCTCGCTTAATTTTATTTCCTTTCCGAAGGAAATTTGTGATTATCGCCTCTATCTGGCGGAAAAGATTTATGGGTAAGTGCCTAGTAGCGAGGCATGTTACTCGTGCACTTCAGGTTCATTATTTTTGATGAACGAAATTGCCGCAGAGCAATCGCCTGAAATTTCTATTTCTGTTGTCAGCCACGCACAAATTCAGTTGATTGAAGATCTGCTGCATGATATCAATCAACATTGCCGAGCTTTATTGATCGAATTTATTCTCACACTTAACCTGGATGAGAGGCTGCCGTTCGCAGCCGATAGCTTTTTATTTCCAATAAAGGTTATTCGCAACCCCATTCCTATGGGATTCGCAACCAATCACAATCAAGCATTTACATACGCAACGGGACAATATTTTTGTGTAATGAATCCAGATGTCCGGCTGAATAACAACCCATTTAAGGCTTTACTTGCGTGCCTACAGGATTCTGCAATTGGCGTGGCTGCACCGATCATATTGAGTACGAGTGGTGAGATAGAAGACAGTGCCCGTCGTTTTCCGACGCCTCTCAAAATATTTTGCAAAGCATTCGGCAAATGTAAAGGCAGCGATTATCTTGTAAAAGATAACCCTATCTTTCCTGATTGGGTGGGAGGGATGTTCATGCTATTTCCGCGCGACGTATTCAAAAAACTAGGTGGATTTGATCAGCGATATTTTCTTTATTATGAAGACGTAAATTTATGCGCCAGGCTGAGATTAAAGGGTTATGAAGTGGCCGTATGCCCTGATGCCAAGGTGATTCATCTTGCACGCAGGAGTAGTCATTCCAGTCTCCAGTATTTGAAGTGGCATCTTATGAGCATGATGCGATTTTTTTGTTCCTCCTTGTTTTTAAAAATATTCTGGATGCGTTTGACAAAAAAATTCCATGAATAAATGTGCTGTAGCGCAATGAAAACTTACCCAATTTAATATGCTTAATCGTTAGCTATCATCATGAAATTTATGATTTCCGGGGCTGCTGGCTTTGTTGGTAAAGCACTCTGTGCTGAATTGCTCCGGCGAGGACAATCTGTAAGCGCGGCAGTGCGTTCAGAGAAGTCATTGATTGAAAATACTGAGAACACAGTCGTCGGCGCAATTGATAGTAATACGAATTGGGCTGATGCATTACGCGATGTGGATGTAGTGATTCATCTTGCCGCACGAGTGCATATAATGCGCGAGAGCGCTACCGATCCACTGGCGGAGTTTCTTAAGGTCAACCTGCACGGCACTTCAAATCTCGCTCGGCAGGCAGCTTATTCTGGGGCGAAGCGGCTCGTCTACGTTAGTTCGATCAAGGTGAATGGCGAGCAGACCAGCGCAACTCAGTCATTTACAGAGTTGGATGAACCCAGCCCACAAGATTTTTACAGTGTCTCGAAATGGCAAGCTGAACAAGCGTTGTGGCGCATTGCCCAAGAAACCGGCTTGGAAATTGTTGTTGTGCGTCCTCCGTTGGTTTATGGTTCTGGCGTGAAAGGCAATTTTGCACAAATGCTGGCGGTGGCAGCCAAACACATACCTTTGCCATTTGCTTCTGTGCATAACCGTCGCAGCCTGATTTATCTGGGTAACTTGGTGGATGCCTTGATAGCCTGTTCGACCCATCCTGTCGCCGCAGGCCACACTTATTTGGTGTGCGACGGAGAGGATGTTTCCACCCCAGATTTATTGCGCCAGTTAGGCTACGCGATGGGATGCCCAGCGCACTTATTGCCGTTCCCGCCTGGCTGGTTACGTACGTTGGGGAAATTAGCCGGTAAATCTGATCAAGTCGAACGGTTACTCGGCTCGTTGCAAGTTGATAGTGGTAAAATCCGCCATGATTTAAATTGGGCTCCTCCTTATACTTTGCAACAGGGGCTGCAGGCGACTGCAGAGTCGCACCGACGCTTAGGTAAGAAGAGCTAATAAGTTTGCTACTCATGCTGCAATCAATTGTTGAATAAAGTATGCCAACTTAGCCTAGAGGCCTGTCGGACTTAAAGAATCGTAGCGAAAATTGAGCTGAGCGAGGGGTGATTTTGCGAGCTTTCACCTTGCGGCGAAATGCCTGCTTACCCCACTTGCCGATTTTGCAGGGTAATAGTTGTTCTATTGCCCAAAAAAACGGCGAAATAGTCACCGTTCAGATCAATTTGCAGCCGATTTCTTTTAAGTCCGACAGGCTGTTAGGCTTGGTTAAGCAATTTTCCATACGGTAACTCCTCGCATGAATGTGGATTGCGCGGAAATTATCAATTTAGTTATAGTGTAAAGGCCCTATGTCGCATTTTGCCCCCATGATTGCAGCTCTAATCACGATGTTGGTGATTACTATTGTTGTATATAGTAAAACCGGTAAAAAAATTCAAGATATCCCCAATGAGCGCTCATTGCATGAGGAACCAATTCCTCGCGTTGGCGGAGTGGGTTTAATGGCGGGCCTACTGTCTGCCTGGGCATTGATGATATTGTCATTAGCTTGGTGGGTGGTATTGCCCATGATCTTACTGTTCGTTGTTTCTTTATTAGATGATATGCGCGGCCTGCCAGTACGACAACGCTTGTTGGCGCACATCGCTGCTGCTTTAATTCTGGTGCTCGGCTCGGGCCTGCTGGCGCAGGGGATTGCACTGGCTTTACTCGTGGTGCTGTGCGTAGTTTGGATGACCAATCTATTCAATTTTATGGATGGATCGGATGGTTTGGCGGGAGGTATGACGTTTTTCGGTTTCACCATGTATGGCATAGCAGCGCTGATGCATGGTGCTGATACTCAGGCCATGCTAAATTTCTCAATAGGTGCCGCTGGCTTGGGCTTGCTTTATTACAATTTTTATCCTGCTCAAGTATTTATGGGTGATGCAGGATCCATTCCTCTTGGTTTTTTATCGGCCGCTATGGGGTTGTGGGGCTGGCAACAAGAGCTATGGCCTGGATGGTTTCCGTTGCTGGTATTTTCTCCTTTCATCATAGATGCCAGTGTTACTTTGCTGAAGCGCATGTTGCGTCGTGAAAAAATCTCTCAAGCACATCGCGAACATTATTATCAACGCTTGGTGCAGATTGGTTGGGGGCATCGTAATGTCGCATTATTTGAATATGCTTTAATGTTCGCGGTGGGCGCATCTGCCATTTTGTGTTTACGTCAATCCACCGAATGGCCATGGCTAATGTTCCTGATATGGGGTGGAGTGTATGCTGGCCTAATGCTGATTTTGGATAATCGTTGGAAAACGTTTCAGCGAAGCCAGCGTGGCTAAACTAGATTCACGCACTCTGCTGGCCATGTCGCATGACCTCGTGGCGGCCGCGCTTGCTTGGGTCTTAGCTTATCTGTTGCGCTTTAATTTCGAACCACCACCGTATTTTATTGATGAAATGCTGCGCACCCTGATCTGGGTAGTGCCATTGCAAAGTATTATTTTCTGGCGCTTTGGTTTATATCGTGGCCTATGGCGCTATGCCAGCGTAACTGACTTGCGCCGAATTTTTTTTGCAGTTTTGACTGCTGCCGCGTTGATCCCTTTGGTGGTATGGTTGTTTCGTATCAATGCCGTAATACCTCGCTCGGTTTTGGTGATTAACCCTGCATTATTGCTACTTGTAATGGGCGGGAGCCGTTTAATTTATCGTCTCTGGAAAGAACATGGCTTATACAGCAGTCTTACATTAAATGTAGAGCCGGTGCTAGTGTTAGGAGCGGGCGATGCAGCCTTAGGTTTGTCCAAGGAGCTGGCACGCAGACGCGATTGGCTGTTGGTGGGTTTTCTGGACGACGATGTGGATAAACATGGGCGTACCATCAATGGGATCAAGGTGCTTGGCACGCTGGATAGCCTGCCGCATTGGGCGGAACGCATAAGTGTAAAGCAAGCCATTATTGCCATGCCATCAGCCTCGCACCAAGTGCGCAAGCGTGCGATTGAGATTTGCAATCAGGCCGAAATCAAAGTGCTGACAGTACCTTCATTCGATGACCTGTTAAGTGGACGTATTGCCATTTCGCAATTGCGTGCCGTGGAACTGGAGGATCTGCTTGGGCGCGATCCGGTTCAATTGGATACGGCTGGGCTGCATGAATTACTCACCGGGAAAGTCGTGCTGGTAACCGGCGCTGGGGGGTCCATCGGTTCTGAGTTATGTCGCCAGATCATACAGTTCAAACCGCGTACTTTAGTGATGTTCGAGTTGAGTGAATTTGCACTGTATAACATGGAACAGGAGTTGGCCGCGAAATTGGATGACCTGGAAATCGTCTGCCTGATTGGCGATGTGCGTGATACTGCTCGTCTTGATCAAGTCTTTTCTGAGTATAAGCCGTCGATGGTTTTTCACGCAGCCGCATACAAGCATGTTCCTCTGATGGAACAACATAACACTTGGCAGGCGATACGCAATAACGTGCTAGGCACATGGTCGGTCGCCACAGCTGCACAGCGTCATGATGTAGCGAAATTTGTATTAATCTCTACTGACAAAGCAGTCAACCCAACCAATGTGATGGGGGCGAGTAAACGTCTGGCAGAAATGGTATGTCAGGGATTGCAGCAACCTGGCGGAACGCGCTTCATAATGGTGCGTTTCGGCAACGTTCTAGGCAGCACTGGGAGCGTCATTCCAAAGTTCCGCGAACAGATTGCGAAGGGTGGACCAATTACTGTCACACATCCAGACATAACACGCTATTTCATGTCGATTCCGGAAGCTGCGCAATTAGTATTGCAGGCCAGTTTAATGGGCAAAGGCGGAGAAATATTTGTATTGGACATGGGCGACCCAGTAAAAATTGTTGACCTGGCGAATGACCTTATTCGTCTTTCCGGCCTAAGTAAGGATGATATCCGGATTGAATTCATTGGCCTGCGCTTGGGTGAAAAGCTGTATGAGGAATTGCTGGCTGACAACGAGCACACTTTACCCACACCTCATATAAAACTGCGGATCGCACAGGCACGTGAAGTGAACGCCGCATGGTTGGGAAATTTATTAATTTGGTTCAATACGGACGTTACACAGGACGACGCAGAAGTTAAACATGCCTTGACACAATGGGTGCCAGAATATTGCCCAGATTTTAATGGCGTTAAAAGGCCAATATGACACTACATGCAACTCGCTACGAATTTACTGTAAATATTCGGCATATAATCCTCCGAGCTTATGTCCATAATGCACAGAAAATTCAAAAACTGACTGTTCGCGAATAATGGCAACCTACGCGATAGGCGACATACAGGGATGTTACACTGAGCTTTTGCAGTTGCTGGAGCAGATATGCTTCGACCCTGCAATAGATAGGCTATGGTTGGTGGGTGATTTGGTTAATCGCGGGCCGGACTCGGTGAACGTACTGCGTTTAATAAAATCGTTAGGTGATGCTGCCATCACCGTGCTGGGTAACCATGATTTACACTTGATTGCAGTGGCTGAGGGCGCTGCTAAGTTACACCGCTGCGACACGCTGCATGACATTCTTGGCGCGCCCGACCGAGACGAATTGTTGACCTGGCTACGTGCGCAGCGCCTGCTATATGTGGAGGGTGATTTCGTCCTGGTACATGCCGGGTTGCTGCCGAGCTGGACGGTGCCTCAGGCGCAAAAATTGGTGCATGAAGTAGAAGCCACATTAGTGGGAAAACACTACCACGATTTTCTCGTACACATGTATGGCAACCATCCTGACCATTGGGAAGATGGCCTTGGCGGTTACGAGCGCCTGCGCGTCATTACTAATGCCTGCACGCGTATGCGCGTTTGTACCCCGAACGGTGAGATGGAATTCAAATTTAAGGGTGAGGTGCACAATATACCCGAGGGATACATGCCGTGGTTTGATGTGCCAGGGCGCGCCAGCGCCAATGCAACATTAGTGTGCGGACATTGGTCGGCATTGGGACTAAAAGTTACCCCTCAAATCATTGCGCTAGACACCGGTTGTTTGTGGGGCGGCACGCTGACCGCCATCCGCCTAGAAGATCGTGAGCTGTTTCAGATACCATGTGTACCTAAACCGATGGCAACGGCATGTCAGCAATTGTAACTCTTATAACTTTACAGTGTGATCCTTGAAAGTGCTAAAGGGATAGCTTTAAAATTGTCGAACCATCTATAGCAGCCTAATTTGCAGTGGTGGATTTTCAACCGTAGCTCGCTGATTATCTGAAGAGTTGAAAGCGATAATCTCAATGCGCTTTATTGAAAAAAATAGCCATTGTTAAAATTAATTACCATTTAAATCAAATTGATAACAAATTTTCACGGCGTCTGTTATGATAGCTATAATTCAAATAACAGTCAGGGGGAGCGGGGTTTTACTCCGCCCTATGAATACCAGTAGTGATCGTTTACTTGCATATATATCTTCCACTAAAATTAGTAATAGCATACTAAATTGGGGATATTCCTTATCAGAAAGCATATTTTGTTATTTGCTCTCCTGTCTATTCTCCGTACGAGTTTTCGTCACCTTTTGGCTGTTCGGAAATGAACGTAGCGGGGACTTTTTTTTGCTGTCCTTGGTAATTTACAAGTCGGTAGTACGCTCAATGACTCGGGCATTGTGTTTCCGTTTACCTCTCGTTTGGCTATACCTCAGCCAAGGCAGCCGTTCCGTTATTTGCAAGTCATCTCCTCACCACCATACTTTCGAATAATCTTATGGATATACTGTTCCTGATAACCCTAATTTTGTTAAACGGGATCTTCGCCATGTCGGAGCTCGCCCTTGTGACTTCCCGGCATTCCCGCCTGGCACGACTAGCAGCAGACGGTGACGCTTCGGCAGAAGTGGCGATACGTCTGGGCGAAGACCCAACACGTTTCCTTTCCACTATCCAGATCGGAATCACCTCAATCAGCATTCTGAATGGTATCGTCGGTGAGGCCGTATTTGCTTCCCCGTTTGCGGCATGGCTGCAAACGCTTGGCGTTAATCAGGACTCAAGCGAGCTGGGCGCAACTGCCTTGGTAGTCTTGGTGATTACCTATCTATCCATTGTTATCGGCGAACTAGTACCCAAACGCATCGCTCAATTTAACCCGGAAGGGATTGCGCGCCTAGTGGCCAGACCCATTCACATCTTGGCAATAATTGCGCACCCGTTCGTACGATTGCTATCGAAATCCACTGATGCTCTGCTGAAAATGATGGGAATGAGCCAGATAGTGGGGCGTAGCTTAACGGAAGAGGAAATTCACGCAATGTTGGAAGAAGGTTCCGAAGCTGGAATCATTGAGCAGCACGAACATAATATGGTTCGCAACGTTTTCCGCCTAGATGAACGACAAGTTGGTTCCCTCATGATCCCCCGCGCGGACATAGAGTATCTGGACGCCAACCAGCCCTTGGAGGCCAATCTCTTACGCATAGCACAATCCGATCATTCGCGCTTTCCGGTTTGTCGGGGTAGCTTGAGTGATCTGCTGGGAGTGACCTCCTTTAAACAACTGTTCAATGAGACCATTAGTGGCAGAACGCCAGATCTGACCACACAGCTGAATCCATGCGTTTTTGTGACCGAGTCATTAACTGGGTTGGAACTCTTGGCACAATTCCAAGGGTCAGGCACGCACATGGTTTTCGTTATAGACGAGTATGGTGAGGTTCAGGGCTTGGTCACCCTTCAGGATGTATTGGAAGCGGTTACCGGCGAGTTCATGCCGACCGATATTGATGACCGCTGGGCGGTACAACGTGAAGATGGTTCGTGGTTGCTGGATGGAATGATTCCAGTGCCCGAGCTGAAGGATCAATTAGAGCTGAAGTCTGTTCCTGAAGAAGACAAGGGGCGATACCATACACTTAGCGGCATGGTGATGTGGCTGCTTGGACGGCCACCTGCGGTGGCTGACGTCGTGGAATGGGAACAATGGCGACTGGAGGTTGTTGATCTTGACGGTAAACGAATTGACAAGGTACTCGCAAGCCATTTATCAAAGCCAGATCAGGCTTCAGACGCAAGCGAAGAGCCCTCTCAGACAGAGGAATCGAATTAAAGTGCTTGCTTTAATAATCAGGCACTAAAGCCTTGACGCTTGCCAGTTAATAAATTTTATATATTAATAACATATAATCATATGGTTAGGTATAGTTATGTTACTAATGATAGATAATTACGACTCCTTCACCTACAACTTGGTGCAATATTTCGCCGAGCTAGGCGCAGATGTGGTTGTGCATCGTAATGACGAGATTACACTAGAGCAGATTGAGAAACTACAACCGCAATATATCGTGGTTTCACCGGGACCATGTACGCCCAACGAAGCTGGAATTTCGGTCGCCACCATTCAGCGCTTCGCCGGACGCATCCCTCTTCTTGGGGTGTGCCTCGGCCATCAGAGCATTGGCCAATCATTCGGTGGAAAGATTGGCCACGCCAAACAGCTAATGCACGGCAAAACCTCGGCCATATTTCACAACAATAGTAGCGTTTTCCACGGTCTGCCTAACCCATTTACCGCTACACGTTACCATTCACTGGTGATTGAGGGTGCCACACTGCCCGACTGCCTGGAAATTACCGCATGGACTGAAGACGGCGAAATCATGGGAGTGCGTCACAAAACGATGGCGATAGAAGGGGTGCAATTTCATCCGGAATCTATTCTCACTGAACATGGCCATGAGCTACTTGCTAATTTTTTGCGCGGTGAACGTTAATGAACTATGCCAGCCTACTCAATCGCCTGCTTAATCGTGAAGACCTGTCGCATGACGACATGATCGAGCTGATGCGGAACATTATGGGTGGGCAGCTTACTCCTGCTCAAATTGCAGCGGTTTTGATTGCGTTACATATGAAGGGAGAGACCGTCTGTGAGATTGCAGCGGCAGCACAGGTAATGCGCGATCTGTCGAGTAAAGTGGTGGTGCAGGATGACAGGTATTTAATTGATACCTGCGGCACTGGCGGTGATGGTGCGCAGACCTTTAACATTTCCACAGCTAGTGCACTGGTCGCCGCGGCAGCGGGAGCGCGCGTAGCCAAACATGGTGGACGTTCAGTTTCCAGCACCTGCGGCAGCGCTGATATTCTGGAAATGCTTGGCGTCAATGTCAATCTTACACCGCAGCAGGTGGCGCACCATGTGCAGGAACTTGGTGTGGGCTTCATGTTTGCGCCCAATCATCACAGCGCGTTGAAATACGCTGCACCAGTACGGCGCGAACTCGGTGTGCGCACGCTGTTCAACTTGCTAGGCCCGCTTACGAACCCGGCGGGCGCACAGAACCAAGTAATGGGTGTATTTCAGCGGGATCTGACAGTGAAATTGGCGCGCGTACTGCAGCAGATTGGTAGTCGGCACGTGTTGGTGGTGCATGGTGCAGACGGCATGGATGAAATTTCTATCAGCGGACCAACTTATATTGCGGAACTGAAGAACGGTACGGTACTCGAATACTTGGTGCAACCGCAAGACTTCGATCTACAGGTGTCGTCACTGAATAGCATACGCGTTGCCAATGTCGATGAGGCGCGCACGATGTTGTTGTCGGTGTTAGATAACCAGCCAGGTGCTGCACGTGATATCGTGCAGCTTAACGCTGGTGCTGCCATTTATGTGGCGGGGCTGACTACAACGCTACCAGCGGGGGTCAAAAAGGCTAAGGAAGTTATCGCCAGCGGCGCGGCGAAAAGTAAGCTGGAAGCGCTTGTCCATATTTGAGGCTGTTAAAAATAGATTTTTCGTGCGGGTGTAAATGATTTTCGCCAAACTCGCCTGCTTTCATTCCGATTAATTCCATAACTTCCACGTTAATAAATGCAAATTGACTTTGCGTTGCCTGTGGTAAATCTGTAGTGGTTGAAAATTATATTCCTACAGTATCAATCAATCTTCTGTTTTCGGGATGCTCGTTAATATGAATATCCAGATTTCTTTTAGCAAATATTTGCGTATGATGCGCGAGACTGCCTATTGCTATTAAGCTAATATAGGGTCTTGAATTAAAGGATGGCAATGAAATGTGTGAATGATTTTCGGTTGAGATTTGGCAAGCAAGAGTTGGTTCCTATCATGATTGGCGGGATGGGAGTTGATATTTCCACTGCCGAACTGGCGCTGGAAGCTGCGCGTCTTGGTGGCATCGGGCATCTTTCCGATGCCATGCTGCCGACTGTAACGGACCGGCTTTTAAATACGAGCTTTGTTAAATCAAAACTCAAGCAGTACAAATACAATGTCGCTAATACTGATAAGTCTACAGTGCAATTCGATCTTGGACAGATTGCAGAATCGACGCGCCTGCACGTGAGTAAAGCCATGGAGGCCAAGCGCGGCTCCGGTATGATTTTCGTCAACTGCATGGAAAAGCTTACTATGAATGCACCGCGCGAAACCTTGCGGGTACGGTTGCACGGGGCGCTTTCTGCCGGTATAGATGGAATTACCTTGAGTGCTGGGTTGCATCTGGGCTCGTTCGCGTTGATGGAAGACCACCCACGTTTTCGCGACGCCAAGCTTGGCATCATTGTCTCCTCGCTACGTGCGCTGCAAATTTTCTTGCGAAAAAATGCCAAGCTTAACCGCTTGCCGGATTTTATCGTGATAGAAGGGCCGCTGGCCGGTGGTCACTTGGGCTTCGGTTTAGACTGGATGAAATACGATCTGCGGGAAATCTGCAAAGAAATTTATCAGTATTTGCAGGCCGAAAAGTTGGATATTCCGATCATACCGGCTGGAGGAATTTTTACCGGCAGCGATGCAGTTTCATACCTTGAAACGGGTGCGGCGGCGGTGCAAGTAGCAACGCGCTTTACGGCAACGAAAGAGTGCGGTTTGCCGGAGAAGATTGTGCAAGAGTACTTTAAAGCCAATGAGGGAGATATTGAAGTAAACATGATCTCGCCAACAGGCTACCCAATGCGCATGTTGAAGAAGAGCCCGGCCATCGGCGCTGGCATCCGTCCCAACTGCGAAGCCTATGGTTACCTGCTCGACGGCAACGGTAATTGCGCTTACATCACAGCTTACAACGCCGAGGTGACAGCTCACCCGAATGCTAAGAAAATCTCTGTTATGGACAAGACTTGTTTGTGCACCGCTATGCGCAACTTTGACTGCTGGACTTGCGGACACAATACCTACCGCCTTAAAGACACCACGCGCCGCCTGCCGAATGGGACTTATCAGATACTAACAGCCGAGCATGTGTTCAAAGATTATCAGTTCAGCACCGACAACAAAATTTTATTGCCGAATTTACCGACCATATAATTCAATTTATACATTAATAGTTCAATAACTATCCCATCAATAAAACCGGGGGATAATTCATGTCACGACCACCGCGAGGCCAGGATGCACTAGATAACGCACGCCAAGCCATTGCTTCAGCGATGATCGGTTGAACAGTTACGACAAGCGCAGGCGGTGGTCTTGCCACTTCAATACGGCATGAGTATGGAGCAAATAGTACAGGTCATCGGATTGTCTAAAGGTTGGGTATGCCGTTTGCGCAATCGGTTCATTGCGGGTGCAGCCGTAGGTGATAAAGGCAAGTCAGTGCGCGGAGGACGGCACAGAGAGTGCTTTACTCCTGAGCAAGAAGCCGAACTGCTCAAGCCGTTCCTGGGGTCAACCAGTGTTGGCGGCATCTTGGTGATCAGCCATATCAAAACGATTATCTGAAAAATGCTTGACTTTAACGACGGTGTCTACGTCTGCTTGTGCGACATCCTCAGTCGCGATAAATCCTTCTGCATTGCTAAGGCATTGTTTTTTTATTTGAAATAGCGTTAATTTATGCACATCGCAACTTAAATAGATCACGATGTGCAAATGAGGAAACTTGTTTTAAAATAAGTTTCCTGGAGCGCAATTATTTACGAACTTACTCTCCACCTTGAACACCCAGGTGACCGCCCGTTCCAAGCCCACCTTTAACCTCTTGTGCTTTGTAAGAACGTACGGCTTTCACCAGATTATTGTAGGAGTCGGTGAACGCGGCAACAATCACTTTCCCTTCTGCAGTGTTGGAATAGCCTCCGCCTACTCCTCCAAGCGCACCTCCGAATAAGCCACCCAGGAATCCAAAGTCCACATTGCGCGAACTACCCTCAGCTGCAGCTAGCTGAACGCCAGAACGGTTATCCACCAAGGTCAACATGGTGCTGGACTCTTTGGCAGACATGCTGCCGCCCAGCAGTGCGCCAACCGACCCAAAGAGACCGCCAAGAGCAGCACCCGTACGTCCGGCATTAGTGTTGCTGAAAGTGATGGAAGGACTCATGGAAAAGTCAGCCGCTACCATTTGTCCTTTTTGGAACTTAGAGTTATTGCGTAATTCTCCCGACTGCTCCAATGCACGCTCCCCCATCATATTAGCCATAGCGCGCCCTCGTTCTACAACCACAAAGCAGTTAGACTGTTGAACAAGCATCTTAAGTACTGGAGTAGTAGATCCCAGTTTCATTTGGCCAGTTAAAATGCCATACCATGGGGCGTTGGTATCCTCAACGACTGCCAAGGTACCCAAAGATTCACCACATTTTTCAAGATTGCTGTTAGCATTCTGTGTTGTTGAGCCACCAGTAGAGCCTGTGGCAGTCGTTTTCGCTTTTTGAGACCCCATTTCCATGTTGGCACAACCTGCCAAGAAAACAGAAACGACCGCTACCGTGGCTGTACGGCATAAACTGAAAGAAACAGTCTTCATAATCTACCTCCCCTTTATTTTTTTAAAATTATCGAACACAGGAATAAATAATTTGTTATTACAAATTATTTATTCATTACGGATGCAGCTAACGGGACTTTAACAATTTAAAATTGTACTACAGATTCAAATATGTATGACCCACCTTGAAATGACATTGTGTTCATATACAATCTCTTCTATTGAGACTACATATGAACTATGATTAACCCTCAGCTGCATTCATAATCCACTCCCCATATAATTTTCACCACAGGTCAAGGTAAGGATGGTGCGCTTATGTTTATCATCTGATCAAATCGAGATTTAAGTTTCTTATCTATCGTCTGCCACTGCGTAATATATTGGCTGGGCAGTTCATACCTCAGAAAAAAAACTTTCCCTTTTATGGGCGCAGATATCGCCACATCCGGTGCAGGATGATAAGCGTTTTCAATTATGCAAATTGGAAATTCATTGTGATAAAAACTCTCATCAGCACACCGAATGCGTATCAGTTCGTCCGTAGGGTAATCATGGCTCAAAAATATATCGGCTTTGTCGGATGGGTCGTAGTAATGCAACATCCCTGGCAATTCCGCCGAATCTGGTTGCCGCTGCAATCCCTCAAAAAAATATTTAAAGTAGCGATCCCACGGCCTCGTATGCGTAATGGAGGCGTGCAAGTTTTGGCCCCATGCTAATTTTTCAAATTGCGCTAGATTTTCTTCTTTAAGTGGGGAAAGGTCCGGCAATATGGCACCAATTATGATGAAGTCAACAGCTGGCCTTTTCTTATTTTTAATCTTTTTTTGCGGCACATGCCCCCAGCCGTGCAATTGCTGGTTGTATCCTTTAAGGTTATAGACAAGCGGTACATCAAAATTAACGCCATCCATACTTACCCTAAAATTGATTTCTTTAGCCTCTGCCAAATTAATAACATTCCGTTGCGGGATAGTCGCTTGCTTTATCTTCCCTCGATAAAAGATAGTCTCCGCCCATATTGGTAGCTGTTGCCATGTCACCGCAGTGATTACAGCAACGGTGAGGCTTCCCCATAACAACGGATTTTTGCCACGCATCCTAGCCGCTTTGGCCGCAAAGAAACCCAGCAAAACTATACCTAATATAATGGGTAACAGTCCGATTTTGAGCACCATTATCATTTCGCCTGACAAATTTTCAGATTACCATTTCTATATATTCAACACAGAGCTCTCTGCCGCGCCTCTATTGCGCATCCGGGTTGAGAGTCAAGTTAGCGCGGATACACCGATGAGTACAAAATGCTAAACCAAGCGCATAATTTACAGCAAATCCTATCATTACCACCCCACCTCATAAGAAAATCGGCAGGAGATACGAAGCGTCACTTTCATCGGTTGTAATGAGTATACCCACTCGTCGAGAGCCAAATTCAGCCCTACCCGAACGCTATAGCCGCTAACTCACGTTCCCGACTATTACCATTAAACAAGACGAGTGGCAAATCTGCGAACGCAACAACCAATATAAAAGTGGTGAGAATTGTGAGGGCAAAAATAAAAGTTGTTGTCCGGGAAGCCGTATAAATATACTCGCAGCGTTATATGCTCTGTATATTTCGCGGATTCAAGTTCGAAGTGCAACAGCCGGAGGTTGCTTGGTGTAGCGTAATTCCACCCCGAAGAATACCTCATGCGGGGTTCTAAATCCGAGTACTTTTCGAGGTCGGTGGTTGATCCGCTCGA
>Ga0209344_10003435_pt1 | contig 15631 bp, 13 predicted proteins | sample Cruoilmetagenom6_FD_187293 | JGI IMG/M metagenome (GOLD analysis project Ga0209344, IMG submission 187293) | Oil polluted marine microbial communities from Coal Oil Point, Santa Barbara, California, USA - Santa Barbara Oil Seep Sample 6 (SPAdes)... | ecosystem: Environmental > Aquatic > Marine...
TGCTGCAAGGTGATGTGCAATTGGCAGCACCGTCCTTGTCCAAGTTCGAGAAATTCACCAAGAAATTCCGCATTTTCGACTTGCCGTTCATGTTCAAAAACATTGACGCTGTTGAAGCGTTCCAAGCCTCTGCTTCCGGTCAGGGTATGTTGGACAGCATGCAAAAACGTGGACTGCAAGGCTTGGCTTACTGGCATAACGGCATGAAGCAAATGTCGGCGAACAAGCCTTTGGTCAAACCAACAGATGCAAACGGTCTGAAATTCCGTGTGCAATCCTCTGACGTTTTGGTTGCCCAAATGGAAGCCATCGGTGGCAGCCCGCAAAAAATGGCATTCTCTGAAGTTTACGGTGCGTTGCAACAGGGCGTTGTGGATGGTCAAGAAAACACATGGTCAAACATCTTCGGCAAGAAGTTCTTTGAAGTGCAGGACGGTGTAACAAACACAGACCACGGCATCATTGACTATCTGCTTGTGACAAATGTTGACTGGTTGGCCGGCTTGGACGCTGACGTTCGCGATCAGTTTGTAACGATTGTGGCTGAAGTGACAGCTGCGCGTAACAAAGAGTCTACTGCATTGAATAATGCTGCAAAAGATTCAATTGTTGCGGCAGGTGGTAAAGTTGTGACTTTAACAGCAGACCAACGCCAGGTTTGGGTTGATACCATGAAACCGGTTTGGGCGAAGTTTGAAGGCGACGTAGGCGCTGACAACATTGCTGCGGCACAAGCGATTAACGCTGAAACAAACTAAGAATTATTTGCTTAATAAGGTGGGGCATCTAATAGTATGCCCCGCCTTACGACACAGACATTAGGGGAGGGGTGCAAATGAATCATAAATTATCATTTTTGGATCGGATTGAAGAAACGATTATTGCCATATTACTGGGCTTTATGACGTTGTTGACTTTTGCCAATGTGCTTGCACGTTATCTGTTCAATTCGAATATTTTTTACGCACTGGAGCTGACCGTTTTCATGTTCGCTTGGCTGGTTCTGCTGGGGGCTTCTTATGCAGTTAAAAAGGCGTCACATTTGGGTGTGGACGCAATTGTCAATATGGTTCGCCCAACGACACGGCGTGTGTTTGGGCTGATCTCTGTTTTGGCTTGTATCATTTATGCCGCCCTTTTGTTGAAAGGGGCGTGGGATTACTGGGCACCTTATGCCAATCTACCACCTACCAGCGGTCGCTGGTTTCCCACAGGATTTGTTGAGAACTTCCGGGGCCAGGGTTGGTATGAAACACAGGATATTCCCGTACCGTTTTTCATGACTTGGTTGTCGGATGTTTTCAACGACGGGGATGCGTATGAAAAGATGCCCAAAGTTATCCCATATTTTGTTCTACCCTTATCGATGGCCTTGTTGTTGTATCGTTTTTGCCAAACCGGCATGGCGATGTGGGCAGGTAAAATTGATATGATGATCGTCAGCCACGAAGCGGAAGATGATGTTGAAGAGGCCGCTAAGCGGATACGCGAAAGCGAAGAGGGGCAATAACCATGGATATTCTTTTATTATTTGTCATGGTCATTGGCTTTATGTTGATCGGTGTGCCGATCGCGGTGTCGTTAGGCCTATCTTCGATTTTGTTTCTGTTGTGGTTTTCAGACAGTTCCATGGCGTCAGTGGCGCAAACCCTGTTTGAAGCTTTTGAAGGCCATTCAACACTGTTGGCTATTCCGTTTTTTATTCTGGCGTCATCGTTCATGTCGACGGGGGGTGTGGCCAAACGTATCATCCGTTTTTCCATAGCAATTGTTGGGCATTTGCGCGGCGGTTTGGCGATTGCCAGTGTGATGGCCTGTATGATTTTCGCGGCTTTGTCGGGCTCATCGCCTGCAACTGTTGTGGCCATTGGTGGTATTGTGATCGCGGCGATGCGTGAAGTTGGATACACCAAAGATTTTGCCGCAGGCGTGATCTGTAATGCGGGGACGTTGGGTATTTTGATCCCGCCATCCATTGTGATGGTTGTTTATGCCGCTGCGGTTGAGGTTTCAGTTGGTCGCATGTTTCTGGCAGGTGTTATTCCCGGTCTTTTGGCGGGAACCATGCTTATGATCGGGATTTACGTGATGGCACGGATCAAAAACATGCCTTCGGGTGAATGGAAGGGGTGGTGCGAGGTTGCGGCATCTTTCCGCGAAGCGATTTGGGGTCTGTTGCTGATTGCCATTATCATGATCGGGATTTACGGTATCCCGGGTCTGACGAAGGCGATATTTACGCCGACTGAAGCTGCGGCCGTTGCATCCATCTACGCCTTTATCGTGGCGACTTATGTTTATCGCGATATGGGGCCATTGGCAGAAAGTGAAGGGCGTGCAAAAAGCACAGTGATGCAAAAGCCGATAACGCTGGTCACAGCGCTTTGGCACAAAGATACAATGCATACCTTGCTGGATGCGGGTAAGCTGGTTGTAACATTGATGTTTGTAATTGCGAACGCGCTGATCCTGAAACATGTGATCACCGATGAACAAGTGCCACAGCAAATCACGCAGGCCATGTTGGGCTACGGCTTTGGCCCGATAATGTTCTTGGTCGTGGTCAATATTATCCTGTTGATCGGCGGACAGTTTATGGAGCCGTCAGGCCTGTTGGTTATCGTGGCACCGTTGGTGTTTCCGATTGCCATGGAACTGGGTATTGATCCTATTCATCTGGGTATCATCATGGTGGTGAATATGGAGATCGGTATGATCACACCACCCGTTGGTCTGAACCTGTTCGTGACCGCAGGGGTTGCGGGAATGTCGATGATGGGTGTTGTGCGTGCAGCATTGCCATTTCTGGCGATCATGTTCGTGTTCCTGATCATAATCACTTATGTTCCGTGGATTTCAACGGTTCTGCCCAATGCAATCATGGGGCCGGAGATGATTACAAAATAAACGAACGTATAAGTTACGCCCTAAAAACACCCAGAATATCAGGAGTGTTTTTAGGGTGTTTTTATTTTTGCATGTTCTAATGGGATACATTCCATCTTATTTAACATAAGAAAGATTATGCGATTTACAGTTGTACGCGCAAAGTTAAAATGTCACCACTAAGCAAAGTAGAAATGTCACAAGTTCCCTAACGAGCAAAAGACTGGGAGTACGGGCATCAGATGACCGTAATGCGCTTTCGGCGGACTTCATTTAATCTTTCTTGGACCTCATACAAGGCTGCTAGAGCGGTACCGTTACAAAATTGCGATCAAGCGGGATTGCGTGCGGATATCACCCATGAAGAGGTGGGTGACCAAATGCCATTCTCGTCCCGTTCTTGGCTCTCAAAGAAGGTACGCATCTCACTCTCGATCTCTGGGCGCTTGGCCTCGGCAATCTCCTCTCCGGCCTCACGGAAAACCTCGCCCCCTGGACCGATAGCTAACGCGAATGCAATGCATTCTTCCGGGGTCGTACCGATCATGATCTTTTCATCCACGCGGGTGAAAGTAACATCCTCATAGCCAGCGCTCTTCATCATTAGGTTCACCATCTCCTGATTGCCCATCGAGAATGGTCCAGGTCCACAGGTGTCAGCGCCTTCGCCCGGTGGCGGAAGATGCCGAAGGGTGATTTCCTTTGCTTCTTGCCATGCCGGATTGTCTTCGCGCCGACGCCAGACGATATGTGTCATCTGCCCCCCCGGCTTGAGTGCCAGACGCATACGCCGCAACGCCGCCACCGGATTTGTGAAGAACATCGTGCCAAAACGCGCAACCACATAATCGAACTCATTCTCGGGTAGAGCGACTTCGGCATCACCACGGGAAAACTCGGCATGCAAGAGTCCTTTTGCAGCAGCGTCTTTCCTTGCCTCTTCCAAAAATGCATCGACGCAATCAATGCCGACAACACGCCCCTTTGGTCCAACAATCTCAGCTATTTGCAGCGACATATCTCCCCATCCGCAGCCGACATCGAGTACTGACATTCTTTCTTTGATGGGCAAGTTTGGGATCACTGCTGCGGAATGGCGTGACAACCCTCCTTGAAGGATGTGCCGATATTTTGTGAATTTCGGTTCCAGAACCGAGTTCCAGAACTTCACAAAATCTGTGTCGTCGTCGTTGTCCAATGCCATGATGTATCCCCTCTTCGTGAATAGAGTATCACAGGCGTAGTTGTTTGCCAAATCGTGCATTAACTCGCAGGCTCGACAAATTCGAACAACGACTTGCATAAAAACATTACCTGCTCGCATGGCAGCTTTGTCCTGCAAAGCTGCCATCTAAACGCACTAATCCCAGTCCCATAACTGAAAAATCTAAGTGATTGTTTTCATTGAAACTGGAATCTCATTAATTACGTGATCCGACATTGATATAAATGCTCGTAGTGTGGCCGCATCCGCCGATAGACTTGTTTCACACGATCAGGTGCGTCATTCACTTCAACGTATTTGCGCGTTTGTGGTGTTAGTCCGGTGGAATTTGCTAGATTTCCGTGAAAGGAACCGCCATCCCACCAACTGTGCTCTGATGGGTCCCCCCCTGCGGGCCATGTCAATGCTTCGGGTATGAACCGAATACCTACCGCATCGCACCATAATTTTACCATGCGTTGTGGATCTTCCAACAGATCATCACTATCGATGACAGGCGGTGGTGTGCCGTTTAAAGCAGTAAGCAAGTCAAACAATGCCCGTTGTTCAGGAAACCCAACTTCGCCTTCATCAAAGTCCGGCCATTTGTTGTACATGGATGAAATTGTTTTCGCAGGGTCGCGAATTAAGAAGGCATGATTGAAATGACTTAAAAACCCCGGGGTCCACATATGGCTGATGTAATGGGGAAAATCTTTGATAAATACAGGTTTTTTATTTGCACGCGCCTGAATATCACCCCATACGCTTTCAAGTGTTAAGCTGGGGGTGGTTTTGTCACCGTCCTTAAATCTTTGCCATAAGGGTGCTTCGCCCTGATACCAAGCCTCGCCAAACGGTTCATGCAGACAGTCCAAATCACCGCGCTGGCGCATCATCCATTCAAATGCTGTCGAGGTAGAACGAGGCACGGCCCACAAAGCAAGAATTTTATCCATCTAGACTATCCAATAATTGCCCATGCGGGGTGGTCGGTGCCAAACCAAGGGTTTTAAAAATGCGCCAATATAATGCATTATCATGGCCAATAACGGGTTTACCAAGCGCGGTTTCCAGATCACGGGTTAAGTGCACAGGGCGTTGGGGCTGGCCGTTCGGCCCGCTGCGAAAGTTACACATGCCATTGATCAAATAGGCATCTGCGTTAGGGGCTTGATCAGCTACATATTCGAAAGATTTCAGAGCGAGATCACCATCGAATACCCAGCGGTGATCATTCACGTCGTCTTGTGAAGCAAACCAGCCCTGATCATGGAAGTTGCCTGCCCAAAGGACGTCAAACCCAGCCTCTTGTAGAAAGCCAACCGTACCCTTCCACCAATCGGGCCAGTGGTAGGCGGCATTTAAAGCAACTTTTTCTACATTCATTGCGCGCAAAGCTTCGACCATAGCATATCCGGCCATGTGGAACTGGGTGTCGTATTTTTCAGATAAACGTTCACAATGATCACGGATACCGTCCACGCCTATACCGCTGGCATGAACCCAGTTTGATCCCACTTGCCCGCAAACGTCGACGCCATTACGGGACATGCAATGGACGAAATCTTCCATCATCCCGAAATTTTGTTTTCGCTGATCCAACCCGTGTTTATAATCCGGAACATGCAACATCCAGCCGTGCACGCCCACAGTATCGGGGGCTAAACGTAGAAAATCCGATGGGGCTGCATCGAAATCAAACGGCGGACAAGTGAAGCCGACCTGATGTGGGAATAATTTATGTTCTGGCCGCCAAGTTTCTGGCATTAACATTGTTCAGCCTCCGTTGGGGTTACATGAAATCCTTCGTATTTTGGGACATCATCCAATTTACTCAACCAGCACTGCCGTTCAGACATGACAACCTGAGCATCAGGCGTATAATCTTCTGGCACATCCAATGTGGCTGTGTGCAGATGAATTTCGTTTGGCCATTTTTCAGACCTAAAATAAAGCCGACTACCGCAGGTTGGACAAAACCCCCGGTATGTACCGGCGGAGCTTTCATAATGGTTCACTTCCCCTGTCCATGTAACATGCTTTGAATCAAGACCAACAAAAGCTGTAAAAGGGGATGATGTGGCGCGCTGGCAACTTTCGCAGTGACAGACCAACCGTCGCGTAATTGGACCTGAATAGGTCCAGCTGACCGCGCGGCATAAACATCTTCCTGAAAGTTTAACCATTGATTGCCTCTCTCATCCATTTTTGCAAATGCATGATGGAATGCTCCGAATTAACGCCGCATTTAGGGTCAATCACTAAGGGGCCAGGTATATATCCACGGGATTTAAGGCCGCGTTGTACACTTTCAACCAGATGAATATCTTCTTCTACAGTGGTTTCACGATCCTGTACTGCCAATTGGCGCGCAATATCATTTTCTGCACCGTCCATGGAATACCACCCACGGTACATCATCACATGATCCGTATCGATTGTCCGCCAATGGTAGGTATTCAACACATTGCCCGGGTAAACCTGAAAGCTGAACATCGGCCATAAAAACCAGCTGGAATATTGATCGTAATGGTCAAAACCCGAACGGATGTCATAGGTCATATCTTTCAGGTTTTGGCATTCGGTTGTATGGCGCAAACAATAGCCTTGCGGTTTGATGTCATAGGTTTCCGGCTTAACGACGCCTGTGGCGAATGTCGGGTGGTTCAAACTGCAATGGTAACATTCTGAGTAGTTTTCGACACTGACCTTCCAATTGCATTTTTCAGGAATTTCGACCCATTCCAACGGCTTTAGGGTTTCAAAATGCGGAACCCATTCTTCCAATTCTTTACGGGCATTCGGAAACCATTCGTCCATTGGTTTTGTATCATTGTCCAAATTAACAAAGATGAAACCTAAGAAGATTTCCGTGCGCACCTCTGTCAGGCAAATCTTGGATTTGTCAAAACCTTCAACGGCATTGACGTTCGGCCCTGCCCGTAATCCACCTGTTAATTCATATGTCCATGCATGATATGGGCAAACGACAACACGGGTTGTGCCTGAGCCGCTGACCATCTGATGCGCACGGTGCTGGCAGACATTGTAAAACGTGCGGATAACATCATCGCGCCCTTTGATGCAAAACAGGCTTTCGCCAGCCATTTCAAAGGCAAAGTAATCGCCTGCATTTTCCAACTGTGATCCGTGACCTGCAAATTGCCATGTTCGCGCCAGCAACCCATCCTGTTCAATCTTAAAGATTTCCGGATCGGTATAATAACGGGCATCAAGTGAATGTGTGATGGGTTGTGTCATTCCATATCCTCGTAAATTCCAAGTTGGTGCCGTCTGGCGTGAAACCGTTCTACTCTTTCCGGTATTTCATCCGATGCAGAAGCGATCACAAAACTTAGAAGGGTTTCGAGTAAGGAAATAGTGGATACGGATGATGGAAAAAATTGTGGTGTATCACTGGATACGACAAACCCATGATCCGACCCCACAATGACAGGTGATGCAGGGCTATCGGAAATGCCGATGATTTTAACGCCCTGTTCACGGGCAACTTTGACCGCTTCCACGACTTCGCTGCGATATGGCTTACATGTGATTGCAATCAAGATATCTTGTTCATCAGCCCATGCCAAATCATCTACGGGCGTAGAACCAGCCTTTGGGATCATATGGAATTGTTTCATTCCTGTGGAGGCCAGATAGGTAAAGTTCCGCGCATTTGCGTTGTTTACCCCTACCCCCAGGGTAAAGACTTGTCGTGATGCCCAGATATCTTCTGCCGCAGCTTTTAAATCTATTTCGCTGATCTTCCCGAACGTGTCTTCGATATTGGACAGCATTGCGCCAACCATATCGGCATATAAGCCACCCAGCTCCCCATGCGCACGAATAGATTGCAGCCATCTTACACGATCTGGAAAGGAAACTGTGCCGCGTCGAATTTCATCACGAAAAGGCTCGCGGAAATCGTCATAACCTTCAAAGCCCACTTGGCGCGCCATGCGCATCACCGTATTGGGCTTCACCTGTGCGGCTTTTGCTATTTCGCGTACAGTTGATACCCCCACGTCTTGTGGATTTTCCAGAACATAGGTTGCAGCTTTCCGGGCTTCCGGGGTTAGTGCCCCCAGTTCATCCGCCAGCCGATCTAAAATCGTATTTGATATGTTTGTACCATTCATGATTGACATTGGTACATTTAAACCATTAGCCTGTCCAGTAAAAACCGAGTCGTGTTCAAAGGAATTCAAAAATGCCGGAATCAAATCTACCCACTCATGCAAAAGTAGTCATTGTCGGTGGTGGGGTTATGGGTTGTGGCCTGGCCTACCATTTGGCTCGCGAAGGTTGGACAGATGTGGTTCTGTTGGAAAAAGCGGAACTGACGTCAGGTTCTACATGGCATGCCGCCGGACAAATTACCCATTCTACAAGCTCTTTTGGCTTGGGTAAAATGGTGGATTACAACATCAAATTATATTCCGGTGACTTAGAAAAAGAAACGGGTCAGGCTGTAACCTGGCATGGCTGCGGCTCATTCCGCTTAGCTTATACGGAAGATGAGATGGATTGGCTGCGCCATACATTATCCGTAGGTCGTTCACTAGGATTTAACATTGAACTGGTTGATCCCGCATTTATTGCAACAAAGCACCCATTCTACAATTTGGATGGTGTTTTAGGTGCATTGTACACACCGGATGACGGCCATGTTGATCCATCAAACGTGACTATGGCCATGGCAGCGGGTGCCCGTCAAAAAGGTGCGAAGATTATCCGACGCTGCCGTGCCACAAACATCACACAAGCAACGAACGGCGAATGGGTTGTTGAAACCGAACAGGGTACGATAACTTGCGAACATGTTGTAAACGCGGGCGGTACATATGCCCGTCAAATGGGGGAATGGTCTGGGCTACAGTTGCCAATGACATCTATGACCCACCATTATTTTGTGACAGATCCTGTGCCGGAATTTGAAAATCTGGAAAAAGAACTGCCTGTGATCCGCGACGATAAATTGGTTTCCGGTTATATTCGTATGGAGCAGAAAAAAGGTTTGATCGGTATTTACGAAAAAGAAAATCCAAACACCGTTTGGGAAGATGAGTGCCCGTGGGAGGCTGAAAACGAGTTGTTTGCGCCTGATTATGATCGCGTGATGCCCTATCTGGAAAATGCACTAGACCGCATGCCGATCTTTGCGGAACTGGGAATTTCACGCGATGTTCACGGGGCAATTTCGCATCCACCTGACGGCAATCCATTGGTGGGTCCGGCCCCCGGTGTGACAAACTACTGGTGCTGTTGTGGCACGCAGATCGGTATCGGTTGGGGACCGGGGCTAACGCGTGAGCTGGCAAAATGGATGATCCATGGATCTGCCGATATTTCGATGCGGGATTATGACCCGCGTCGTTTTGGTGATTACGCTGTAAAAGAATGGCAAGTGATTAAGGCAAAAGAAGATTATTGCCTGCGCCACGAAATCCCTTTTCCGTATTTCAATCGTTTGGCAGGGCGGCCGATTAAACCATCGCCGATGTATGAACGCTTAAAACAAAAAGGCGCCGTTTATGAAGAGATATATGGCCATGAACGCCCACGTTGGTTTGCCCAAAATGGTGTTGAACAACGCGATCACTATTCTTTTCGTCGCAACGAAGTCCACGATATGGTTGGCATTGAATGTAAAGCGGTGCGCGAAGCTTGTGGCATCATGGATATTTCAGCTTTTACAAAGGTCAAAGTGTCGGGCCCCGATGCAGAAACTTACCTTGGTCGTCTTGTTCCCAACAAATTGCCACAAAAGATAGGCGGTATTGCACTGACACATATGCTGAATCGCAAGGGGCGGATCGAGTTGGAAACGACCGTTGTAAAACTGGCTGATGATGCGTTCTATCTGGTTTGTGCGGCCTTCTTTGAACAACGTTTATTGGATCATTTAAGCTTTAATAAAGAAGGTGAAAATATTGATATTACCAAACTTTCAGATGATTGGGCGGCGCTAACACTCAACGGCCCCAATGCAAGGAAGGTTTTGGCGCAATGTACAGATGCCAAGTTGGATAATGCTAACTTCCGTTGGTTAACTGCCAAACAGATCAAGATTGCAGGTCATGATGTTTGGGCATTCCGCATGTCCTATTCCGGTGAGCTTGGTTGGGAGTTTCACATCCCAAATGAACATGCATTAGAAGTTTATGATGCGCTTTGGGCAGCAGGCGAAGCATACGGCATTACAGATTATGGCTCATTCGCAATGAATGTCCTACGCATGGAAAAAGCATTCAAAGGTGCAAGCGAACTGAACAACGAGGTCACATTGCCGGAAGCGGATGTGATGCGGTTTGCAAAATTGGACAAAGAATATTTAGGTGTTGAAGCAACACGCGCAAGTGTCAAGCAAGCGGATGCGGGTGCCCTGCTCTGGGTCTGTGCATATCTGGAATTTGAACCTGACGGTGTCGAAGATGGGCATGGCGGAGAAGCGGTTATTGTAGATGGCAAAGTTGTAGGATCAACGGCTTCAGTTACTTATTCACACACATACGGCAAAATACTGGCTTTTGCCTTTCTTAAACCCCATGCTGCGGTACCAAATACGAAGATTACCGTGATTGTAGCGGGAAAACCGCGCAAGGGCCGTATCCTAGCAGATGCGGTCTATGACCCCGAAAGCAAATTACCGAGGACTGACGAATGACAGATATTCCCAAGACAATGAATGCCTTTGTTTTGATGCGCCACGGCGGTATGGATGCATTGGAATATAAAACGGACTGGCCAACACCGCAGCCAAATGGCAACGAAGTGTTGATTAAAGTGGCAGCCTGCGGGCTGAATAATACGGATGTAAACACCCGTTCGGGTTGGTATTCCAAGGCCGTAGATGAAGCCACGACAGGGGGTGCTTATACAGAGGTATCCGACGATGATCCGACTTGGGGTGGTGCGCCGATTACATTTCCCCGTATCCAAGGGGCTGATGTTTGCGGCCATGTAGTTGCAGTGGGTCCGGATGCGGATGCAGGTCTGATTGGTAAAAGGGTAATTACGGACAACTGGCTTCGCGATTGGAATGATGCTGAAAACAAAGATAAAACGGGGTATTTCGGGTCTGAATGCGATGGTGGATTTGCTGAGTACACAACCGTTGATGCCCGCAATGTTTACCCTGTAAACAGCACAATGTCAGACGCTGAACTGGCAATATTTTCATGTTCATACTCCACTGCAGAGGGCATGCTAAGCCGTGCCAATGTAGGTAAAGGCGACCGTGTTTTGATTACAGGTGCTTCCGGTGGAGTGGGGTCTGCATTGATCCAACTTGCCAAAAGACGCGGTGCATATGTGATTGCTATGGCATCCGAAGCCAAACATGCAGACGTCGCAGAATTGAACCCCGATGCGATATTGCCCCGTAACCCAAGTGATTTGGCAAAGGCACTGAAAGACGCAACAGGATCAAGTACCGTAAGTGTGGTTGCCGACATTGTGGGGGGCGATTATTTTGGAACCATTATTGACGTTTTAGAACGCGGTGGGCGTTACACCTGTTCAGGTGCTATTGCAGGGCCGATCGTTAATCTTGATCTGCGCACATTCTATTTGCGCGATCTGACCTTTACGGGGTCCACAGTTATCCCGCTGCATATTTTCACTGATCTCGTTGGTTATATTGAACGCGAAGAGATTAAGCCAATGTTGGCAGCACACTACCCGCTGACAGAACTTCATGAAGCACAACAGGCTTTCATAGATAAAAAACACACAGGCAATATCGTGGTATGCCCATGAAAATAACCCGCATTTCAATCTATAAAACACATCTACCATATGTTGGTGGTGCGTATGGTTGGGGTGCCGGTAATGCCATTTCTACAGCTAAAACGTCTGTAGTGGTTATAGAAACGGATGCAGGTTTAACGGGATGTGGAGAGTTCTGCCCATGTGGCGAAAACTATATGGTGGCCCACTCTGAAGGTGTGGAAGCTTTCGCGCGCATCGCGGCAGAAAAACTGATCGGGGAAGATCCAAGGCAAGTTACCCGTATGGAACGTTTGATGGATCACTTGGTTCAGGGTCACGGTTATGCCAAAGCACCGTTTGATGCGGCCTTTTGGGATATATTGGGCCAATCTTGCGGTCAACCCGTTTGGATGTTGATGGGTGGTAAACTAACGAACGGTGCGCCCATGTACCGTGTTGCCCCACAAAAAAACGTTTCTGAAACAATTACAGAGATGAAACAATATCGTGCTTCTGGATACCGTCAATTTCAGATCAAAGTCGGGGCCGACTGGTCAAAGGATATTGAAAGGATCAAGACAATTGTTCCTTTGCTTAATGCTGATGAAAAGGCCATGGCGGATGCCAATCAGGGTTGGCGCGTGGATAATGCTATTCGAGTGGCGCTTGCGACCCGTGATCTAGATTATATTCTGGAACAACCATGCAAAACTTATGAAGAGTGTCAGCAGGTGCGTCGTGTCGCTCAACAACCAATGAAGCTGGATGAATGCATAACTGATATGCGCATGGCCCAACGCATTGTGCAGGACAGGGGTGCCGAGATTTGTTGTTTGAAAATTTCTAATCTTGGGGGCTTGTCCAAAGCACGCCGTGTTCGTGATTATTTAATTGAAAACCGTATTCCAGTTGTCAGTGAAGACACTTGGGGAGGACAGATTACAACGGCTGCGGTTGCGCATTTTGCGGCATCCACACCGGAAGAGTATCTGATCAATTCTACGGATCTTCACAATTATAATACACGGAATACCGGTATAGGTGGGCCAACTACGCAAGATGGGAAGCTTTATGTTACTGATATACCTGGGTTGGGTGTTGTGCCAGACTTTGAAAGCCTTGGCCCACCTGTTGCAGTATATGGAATTAACAGATGAAGATTGCCCGTATTAAAGTTTACCAGTTGGATATGCCCTTAACCGAGCCTTATTATCTTTCAGGTGGACGTTTGAAATTTGAACAACTGGATAGTACCTTTGTTGAAATCCAAACCGATGACGGATTAACAGGTTGGGGCGAAGGCTGCCCTTGGGGTCATACCTATCTGCCGGCTCATGGGTCGGGTATCCGTGCGGGGTTGGAAATTCTGGCCCCTGCCCTTATTGGCCAAGATCCGCGATCATTGGATCACATAAATCGCTTGATGGATGTTACGCTACCCGGCCATCCATATGTTAAATCCCCACTAGACATGGCGTGCTGGGATATCACGGGTCAGGCCGGCAATATGCCACTTTGGCAAATGATGGGCGGTGCGCAAGCGACACCTGTTTGTGTGAATTCATCTATCTCTACCGGCACACCGGATGAAATGATTGCACTGATCCGCAAAGCGTCACAAAAAGGCTACCGTACCCATTCTGCCAAAATCGGTGGTAGTGATACAGCCGCAGACATCGCGCGGATTGAAGCAATTTCAGAGACTTTGCCTACACATGAAACCGTCACCTTTGACGTTAATCGTGCATGGACCCCCGGTACTGCAATCCAAGTGTTGAATTCAGTGGATGCGCGGGATTGGGTTGAACAACCATGTGAGACATTGGATCAATGCGCCCATGTGGCGCGTCGTGTGCAAAATCCGATTATGCTGGATGAATGTATGCATACATTTGGTGATCATTTGGAAGCTTGGAAAATCAATGCTTGTGAAGGTGTAAAGGTGAAACCAAATCGTGTGGGGGGTCTGACACGGGCCCGCCAAATACGCGATTTTGGAATTTCCGTTGGATGGCAAATGCATATTGAAGACTTAGGCGGATCTGGATTGGCGGATACTGCCGCGATCCATTTGGCAGCATCTACACCAGAGGCAAACAGACTGGCCTCTTGGTTATGCCACTATCACCTTAGCATTGATCCAGTGCCCAATATGGGTGCACGCAATGAAGGCGGCTTTGCGACCCCACCATCAATCCCGGGGCTTGGGGTAAAGCCCGATATGAATGTCCTTGGTGAAGCCATAGCCGTTTATGGAGTGTAACTTATGAAGATCACAGATATCACACTTTGGGTTGTTCCCCTGACCAGTCACGAAACCTATTACATGGCGGGTGGTAAAACCTGTGATACCGTCGATAGTGTAATATTGCGCATAGATACCGATAAAGGTTTGGCCGGCTGGGGGGAAGTTTGCCCTATTCCGCATTATCTGGCGGCATATGCAAAGGGTGTTATTCCGGCAATTGCGGAAATGGCACCTGTGTTGATTGGATCTGATCCCATAGGCCCAGAAGCTGTGATGCACCGGCTTGACGCCCATTTGATCGGGCATCGATATGCAAAATCCGCTATTGATATAGCACTTTGGGACCTGACCGCCAAAGCGGCTAATTTACCGCTTTATGCGTTGTTGGGTGGACGCCAAACCAAAGACATGCCGCTTTATCATTCCATCACCTGTGTTGCCCCCGAAGATATGGCCCGTATGGCAAAAGAGGCGTATGCCACGGGCATTCGCCAGTTTCAGGTAAAACTTGGGGCGGACAATAATTGGGAAGCAGATATTGCCCGCCTTACACTTGTCCGAGAAGCCGTTGGTTCAGGTGCACTGGTGTATGGAGATTGGAACAATAGCGGGACACAGCTAGACTGTTCGCGTGTCGCACGCACTGTTTCGCATTTGGATATCATGCTTGAAGCACCCTGCCCCACGATGGAGGAATGCGCAGCCGTAAAGTCAGCATCAGGTCTGCCTATGAAAATGGATGAGCTGGCCCATGATACAGCATCACTTTTGCAAGCCCATAGAATGGGTATTATGGATGCCGTTGCATTAAAATTGTCAAAGTTTGGTGGCTTAAGCGTTACACGTCGCGCCCGTGATCTGTGTATGCATCTGGGTGCGCGTATGTGTATCGAAGACACTTGGGGATCTGACATTACAACCAGTGCACTTTTGCATTTGGCTGCAGCCACTGCCCCACGCAATTTGTTAAACACATGTGATTTATCAGGATATGTTGGTCCCAGGATCGATGAAAATGCACCTACACGTCAAAATGGCCGTATTGCACCACCATCAGGTGTGGGTCTGGGGGTTTCACCGAATATAGAAGTGCTTGGGCAACAAGCCGCTACATTCCATTAAGAGGTTATCATGGAAAAAATTCAGACACAGGCAGAATGGATTGCACGGGCAAAGGCTGTTTTCCCCGCTGGTGGCTTTGGCAACTTCGATCCCAATATTGTTATTCATGATGGCAAAGGTAGCCGAGTTTGGGACGAAAACGGTAATGAATACATTGATTACCTAATCGGCTCCGGCCCGATGTTGCTGGGGCATGGCCATCCGGAAGTTATCGAAGCCGTATTGGAACAGTTGCCCAAAGGAATGACGTTTTTTGCAAACAATGCCGCAGGTATTGAGCTGGCCGAAGATATCATTGCCGCCGTTCCATGTGCAGAACATTTACGCTTTCTATCATCGGGCGGTGAGGCTGATATGTATGCCATGCGTTTGGCGCGCGCCTTTACGGGACGTGATAAAATTCTGAAGTTCGAAGGTGGTTACCACGGCATGTCAGCAGAAGCGCAGATGAG
>Ga0209344_10003436_pt1 | contig 15623 bp, 23 predicted proteins | sample Cruoilmetagenom6_FD_187293 | JGI IMG/M metagenome (GOLD analysis project Ga0209344, IMG submission 187293) | Oil polluted marine microbial communities from Coal Oil Point, Santa Barbara, California, USA - Santa Barbara Oil Seep Sample 6 (SPAdes)... | ecosystem: Environmental > Aquatic > Marine...
GTGCTTAATATTAAAAAATTTGGTTCTAGTAATCATTTTATTTTACTCCTTAGATATAGACACAATATCTCGCGCATAAATATACGTGGCCCTTTCGGGGGTTAATTTAACTGTCACATTAATGCGCTGAGAAAAAATGACTGTCACTTCGCCCAACATGGTATTGGTGTTGGTTTGTGTATTAAAGGCGATTACTTCCCTTTCAATTAATGCCGCCGGTTCTTTCGTTGTTACCCTTGACATAAAAGAAATTTTATCGCCAATCTCGATATTTTCAAATTCCCAATCGCTAACCATAACCGCACCCTTTGAATGTATTTGTTTTGAGCATTTATTAAACCCAAACTAAAGCCATAAATACAATGACTTATATTTATCAATAAAAAGGGTGATATAAAAGGGGGGCATAAAAGACAGGCAATAAAAAGCCCCGGTAGCGTGTACAAAAGTACTGGACAACTGCCGGGGCTATGGGTGCATAGATTGGCTTTCGATGCCCTGACAGATTACCACCACGCTCAAGACATTGCAAGCCTTGCTATAGATTAATTTAGCTGCTAGGATTTACCCGGCTTTCGACATTGTGGGTGCTTTAAATTTCCAAATCACTAGACGACTATATAGATCACTTGAAAGTGATTCGGCCATACACGACGGGCTTTGATCCGTCAAGTGGCTATGATATACGTCACGCGGCCCAATGGTCGCCCGCCCGAAAAGCGGCCATTACCCGCTATTATAACCTTGTTAAATCTTTCGCCACAAAGCCGCACTATACTTATCGCCCCCGCAAAAAGGAAAATTTAAAAGCGGTAAAACGGGCCATGTCTGCGGATAAATATAATAAATTAAAAGTGGGTTTTATTCAGATTCCTACCTCTTTTAATGAAGCGGGCGAGGTAGTGCAAGAAAAGCCAGACATTAGAATTAACAAACATGGTCAGGTAAAAGTTAAAATAAAAAATGTCCATCGTGATCCTATTTTATTCGATGATTATAATTATGACGAAGCGGATTTTATAGAAGTGCCTGACCAATTTGTTAGCGAAATGCTAAGTGATACCGATTACCGCTTTTATTCTATTATGGCTGGAGAACACGAAGCGGGCCAAGGTGGTGGTGTGGTCAGTTATTACACTAAAAAAGAATTACCCGGTGCGGTAAGGGCTTTAATGGAAAAATATAGTGCTGATAATCATAATGAAAATGATCCTTCATCACACTTTTATGGTAACTGGCTGCGCGGGTTTATTGGCTATAATTTTGATAATATCAATGAATATCGAGAATACGCGACCGCGCAAACTGAATATAAAAAGTTTTTTATGGATAATAAAGAAACCATTAGAAAGCTGAATGGGCGTGTTTCTTATTATCAGGATCGTATAAAAAAATTAAATAGAAAAAGAAAAATTAGCGACAAAGAAAAAAGAAAATTATTAAATCAATATTCTAATAAAATAAATAATTCTCAAAAAGAGATTAATAATTTAATTTTAAAGAGGATTAAATCTTAATTTAAATAGGTTGGCACCGATGGCAAGAAAAATAGCGGTAATAGATTCCGAAACTGACCCCTTCAAACGCGACCGAGTACCCAAACCTTTTGTTTGGGGATTTTATGATGGCTCAATTTATAAAGAATTTGAGCAAGTCGAAGATTTAATTATATATTGCTATGATAAGCGCTTGATAGTTTATGCCCACAATGGAGGAAAATTTGACTATCATTTTATGCTTAATTTTATTGAACCATTCACCGATATAATGATAATTAACGGTAGAATTTCTAGCTTTAAAATAGGTGAGTGCGAATTTAGGGACAGCTATAATATATTACCCACGGCTTTATCAGCTTATCAAAAGACACAAATAGATTACGCAATCTTTGAACCTAAAGAGCGCACCAAAAAGAAAAATAAAAAACTTATAAGCGATTATTTAAAGGATGATTGTTTTGATTTATATAATTATGTCAGCTCATTTATAGAAAAGTTTGGGATGAATTTGACTGTGGCCGGAACTGCTATGAAACAATGGCAGCGGATAAGCGGAATAAAAGCGCCGCGTGATTTAGGCGGCGTTAATTATGAAAAATTCAAATCATTTTATTATGGTGGGCGGTGCGAATCGTTTACTTATGGCATCATAAAAGGTGATTTTGAAATGATAGATATAAATAGTGCTTACCCTTATGCCATGCTATCCAATCACCCTATATCAATCGATCATATGCCTTTATCTTATGCTGAATGGGAAGCTCTACCTAGCGATTTGGTAAAAGGGCCAACTTTTATTATGCTAGAAGGTATTAGTAAAGGTGCCTTGCCCTTTCGGGGTAAAGATAACTCTCTTTATTTTCCTAACGATAATATAAAAAGAACCTATCGTGTGACCGGATGGGAATTATTAGCGGCGATTGAAACGGGTGCTTTATTTAATTGGGAATATATAGAGGGTTTTATATTTAATGAAACAATTAATTTTTCTGATTATGTCTTGCACTATTATGAAGAGCGTAAAGAGGCCAAAAGGGTTAAAGATATATTAGGCGATATATTTTCCAAATTAATGATGAATTCTTTGTACGGTAAATTCGGATCAAACCCCGAAGAATATAAAAGTTATCAAACTGCACCACATGATGTTATTGATAATAACGGGTGCGCGGGTGAATGGTCATATGCTGGTGACTTTGGCAATAATGCATTATTGAGAAAAGAGCTAGACGAAGAAGGGAAGCGATTTTATAACCTGCCCACGGCTGCAAGTATTACCGGGTTTGTTCGGGCGTACCTTTGGCGCGCATTATGCCAGTGTGATGGTTTACTATATTGTGACACTGATTCTATAGCCGCCAAAAAAATTAATTTGAAGCCGGGCCATTTTGGCAAAGAGTTGGGCCAATGGGATTGGGACGGTGAGTTTAAGTCTGGAGCATTTGCGGGTCGTAAGTTATACGCTATGGAATATAAAAAACCTATCACTAATAAGGAAGGTAAAAAGATCACGCATAAGATAGCTTCAAAAGGGGTGAGGCTAAATGCTAAAGAGATATATAAAGTGGCCGGAGGCAATAAAGTTATCTATATGCCAGAAGCGCCCACCTTTAGTATTCATAAAGAGCCGCGTTTTACGCCACGCACAATAAATATATCAAAAAAGAGTTTGCAATAGTCAATCAATCTGTTACGATGTTTTTGTGGTCGCAATAATGCGAACATAAAATAATCAATCAAATGGTGCATATTATGGCTCAACTATCAAAGAAAATTTCTGTAAAATCTATTGTTGGCAATGTAAAGGTCATGGTTCGTGATGGCGAAATTAAAGACGGCCAAAACGTCATGCGTGCTTATGGTACTGCCAGCACCGTTATAGGTGGCGACAGCGACTATGGCCCATGGATTGCCTTTAAAGGTAACTTTAAGGCTGAAAATTTGTTAACAGGCGAAGTAGTCGCATCGGGTAAACTATTTTTGCCGGAAGTGGGAAGCGATCTGTTAGAAGGCGCGGTGAATGGCTGTGACGGCCAAGTTGAATTTGCCTTCGATATTGGTGTTAAATATGATGATGATTCGGCCACGGGCTATATCTATACCGCTACACCTTTACTTGAAGCTGCCGAAGATGAAGCTATGAATCGCATTGAGCAAAACTTTGCCGCTAAACTTGACGCGCCAGCATCAAAGAAAGCCGCTAAATAAAGCAGTAACTTAACCATTTAAATTAAGCTAATATAAACTAAACGGCGCAATCACTGCGCCGTTTTTATTGAGTATTCATTATGAGTAAAATTAAGGAATGTAAAAGTTGCGAGTATTTCCAATCTATAACTGATCCCAATAATATTGGCCGTCCGCAGACTCGGTGCGGTAGATTTCCGCCTACCGGGCAAGCAATACAAATGCAAGGGCAAACAGCGGTATTGTCCGTGTGGCCCCCGGCGCAACCAGATGACGTTTGCGGTGAGTATAAAGCGATTATAGAGCCACCTTTACAATAGAGGGCGACTGGTATTTAATGGTCACTTACTGGCTTTCATTGGCTGGTAAGTGGCCTTTTTTATGGCTGGCTCTATTGTAATTACTTATTAACAGGCAACTATTAAAGGAAAAATCTTATGGCCACTAAACCGATTCCAAAAGAAAACGGTGAACAAGGCGAAGAACAATTAGACGCATTTTTAGAGGAAGGCGAAATTGTCGATTATTCACCGTCTAAATTAAGTGATCAATTAATTGAAGCATACGAAGACGAAGATACTAATCTAACCGTTACACGAAAAATGAAGGGCGGAAGAAAAACAGCTTTTTTATTTGAAATTGATGAATACGAAGACTTGCCCAGCTTACAAGTTAAATTGCGTGACGAATATGGCGGTGGTGAATTTTTTATTGAAGGCCGCAAGCGTGGGCGATGGGTATTAAAACAGGAATTAAATATAGAGCCACCTTTACAGGTAGAAAAACCTATTGAAAAAAATAATGATAGCGGTGATCGTATTACTGAACTGATGTTGATGATGCAAGAAAATGCGCGAAAAGACGCGCAACAAACCCGCGATTTAATGGTTACTATGCAAGATAATGCACGACAAGCACAATTAGATGCGGCAAAAAGTCAGAATGAAATGCTAGTTAAAATGATGGAAATAAATAGCAATAATAAAAGTGATGCAATGGGGCCACTTGATATGATCACTATGGTGACTTCAATTTCTGAAATGAATAACAAAGGTGATCCTACCGAAACATTATTGCGCGGTTTAGAATTGGGTAAAGAATTAGCCGGTAATAATGGGGCTGATGAAAGTATATTGACAACGGCACTAAAAACTATCGGCAAGCCTTTAACAGAAATGGCAAGTAAAGCCGCCGCAGTTAGTCAAGTAACAATGCCGCAGGAACCAACAAAGCCCAAATTGCCGAATGAAAATAACGCACAAAATGCAGCGCCTAAAAATGTAGAGATGGAGACTGACGAAATGAAATTCTTAAAATTTAAGCCAGTTTTAGAAATGTTAATAAAAGCTGCTACTAATAATGCAGATCACGCTCTTTATGCAGAGTTAGCTATTGACCAACTTGATGATGATATAATTGAGCGCTTTATTTTAATTGAAGAAAATTATTTGCAATTATACCAAATGATTCCACAGACAGCGCCATTAAAACCATGGCTTGACATTTGCCGGGATCATGTAATAGGCTACATGGCCGAAGATAACCAAGCGCCAGAACCGCCCGATAATGTACATGAAATCACAGGCGATCATTCCCCCGAACCTATCCCCAATGAAACCGGGACAGATGGGCAGCATATCCCCACAGATATTTCCGGTGAAACCATCGAGCATGACCCCATTGATGGGGAGTTTACGTCAGAAGACTAAACAGGCTTTATTAAATATTCCTAACGGGATGGCTGGTATTCAGTCATCCCTTTTTTATATGCGTAAATTTGTTAATGAATATAAAATAAATATTATTGTTAGAGAATTAGCGTTAAGTTTAATTAAAAATTTAAATCAAAAAGATTTTAAGGCTGAATTAAATGCTCTTTTTAATTACGTCCAAAATTCAATAAGATATACCTTAGATATTAATGGTGTAGAAACAATCCAAACCCCTGTTAAAACGCTCGAATATGGACAGGGTGATTGTGACGATAAAGCCGTGCTACTGGCTACCTTGTTAGAAAGCATCGGCCATAGAACCCGTTTTTATGCTGTTGGCTTTCAACCAAAAAATATATCTCACGTATTATTAGAATGTAATATTAACGGTGAATGGATCGCGCTCGAAACTACTGAGCCTGTCCCTATGGGCTGGACTCCACCAAACGTAACAACAAAAAGGTACGCGTAAAATGAGAGTTAATAATAGGCGTTATAACCGCCGCATAAATCGATTAGGTTTTATTGATGAAATAGCCAGCGGTATGGTGGGCGGTAGCGGTGATGAAGGTGAAACCAGCTCTAGCGCGCAAGGCGGACAAGCCCAAACCGATACGGCTACTACAGTTAGCCCTACTTTTCAACAAGCATTTACGCCGCAAATTTCGCCGGTTATTCAAGTGTCAACCGGGAGTGGATCGCAAAGTGCCGCCACAAGTCAGCGTATAAGAGGCGGGCAAAGTGCCAAGGGTGGGAGCGGATCGCGTGAAGATGACGGTCTAATGACTTCGCCGCCTTTTGTCGATAATTTTGCGGGTGAATCTTTCGATAATTTTACACCTGAAAATGACGGTGTTTTTCAGTCACAAAATAATTTAGGGGCTTTAGTTCCATGGTTTATAGGTGGCGCGGTAATTTTAACATCTGTTTATCTATTTACCCAGCCTGAGAAAAGGGCGATATAAATATGTACATGGATGGCTTGCCTTATATTGGCGGGGGTTCACCCCTTGCTAAATCGAGCGGTGCCAAAATTGACCCATTAACAGGACGTACCACTACTACCCAAAGTACAGGTACTTATGCGCGTTGTCCCGCCGGTCAGGTGGTGATGAAAACTATTCGGGGAAAATTTGGTGCGCGTGATCGCTACGTCTGCGGAATACCCGCCGCACCTAAGCCAGTTTATAGACCACCTCCGCCGCCGCCAAAACCCGCTAATATTAGTGTTAAAACAAATGTTACGCCGACTTTTCAGCAATCTTTTACGCCGCAAGTTTCGCCAAATATTCAAGTATCAACCGGGAGCGGGTCACAAAGCGCCGGAACGCGCCAAAGTGTTGCCGAAAAACAAGCCAACGCATCTACGCCAACTTTTGATAGCGCTAATAATGTCGTACCAATTAGACCAATAGATACGGCCCCTATAATTAACCCTGAGCCAGCGCAAGAACAAGTTCCGTTATACAGTGGCGGTGGTGGCTTTGGTACGCAATATATTAGCGACTTGCCACAAGCAACAGAACCAGCGCAATTGCCCGAAAGCGAAAAACAAAGTGATAAAATAATAAATATTTTAGGCAATAAAAAGGTTTTAATATCGGCTGGTATTATTATAGCGCTAATTGGCGGTTATTTTATTTATACATCAAACAATGAAAAGGTGAAAAAATGAATCAAAAATCGGTAAATAATATTTCCACTCTTGCGGCATATAATATATTGGAAAAATTAAAACAAACCAATTCGCCAATTTATCACAATGTATTGGAACGGTTAAATTCTAAAACTGGTATGTCTGGTATGGGCGGGTTTTTGGAGGACTTGGGATCGTCAATAACTGGAGCGATAAAAGAAGCGCCTAAATTTTATTTTGAAAAAGAAAGACAAAAAGCCGATATGAAAAAGGCGCAAGAAATTGCCGCGTTTGAATTGGCTAAGGCTGATAGGCAAATCCAAAATAAAATTATAGCCACTCGGCAAATGGAAATACAAGACTATAGCAGGGTGGCTCAATTACAAAATGAGTCAAACCGCTTGAGACAAATCATTAACGATATTGAGCTATCAGGCGGTCAAAAAACTGGCTTATATGTGGCGGGCGGTTTAGGTTTGGTTTTAGCTTTCTTAATATTTCGGCGCAAACAGGCGTAAAATATGTCTTTTTTAGATAGATCAATATCATGGCTCAGTGATACGATTGATACTGCAAGCAGTACGGTGCAGAGTTGGTCGCAAGAATGGCAAAATGCTGTTGATAATTTTAAGACTAAATCTAAGGATTTTTTAAAATTATTTGAAACATTGCAAAATAGAAAATCTATCGCTTATCAGAATGAAGCAACTAAAAAAGAATATGATAAATTAATAAATAAAGGTGGATGGATTTATTCAACTATTGCGGACATAGCAAAAAAGCTAGATTTTTTTCAGGATACTATTGGTACTAATCGCCTTAATTCCATGGGTGTATTACCTTTAGTCCCTATCGCTATCATTGCCGGGGCTGTAGCTGTTATCACTGCATGGATGGCGGATGCTTTAGTATTAAATAAAAAATTAGATGTTATAGAACGTTTAGCCTTGCAAGGAACTGATCCGGTAAAATTAAGCGAAAGTTTAAGTGAAGGCGAAGCAGGACTTTTTAATATTGATACGTCTAAATATCAAAGTCTATTACTTTTAGGTGTTGTGGGAACTGTCCTTTATTTAGCGTGGCCAATATTAACAGAAGGTCGAGATTAAATGGCGACTAAAAAACAAAGAAAAATAGTTCGGGCTATAAAACTATTTGAAAAATTTAGAGATCAAAAAGCTCAATATATTGATGAAATTGATTATGATGTGCCAGTAGTGGCATTGTCTATTGGCCCTTGCGATGCGATAGAATACACAACTGTTAGAGCTGGAAATACTGAATTATACCGTCACGAATTCGATAAAAAATCTCGCCCTTTATTGTGTAGCACTGAGGATGGAAAACAATTATTATTAATCGGAGGTAATTTTGATTTTACCGAAGATGGAATCAAAGACAGATAGAGGATTAAAAGAATGCCGGAAAAATTACTATTAATTAATCCAGCTAAACCGCCTTCTAAGCGTGGACGTAAAAAACCCGTTAAAAAGAAGGCACCTAAAAAAGCCACTATGAGGAAAAAACCAATGGCTAAAAAACAGCGTACCGCAGCACAAAAACGCGCCACTGCAAAATTGGTGGCTTTTAATCGAAGAAAAGCAAGGGGTAAAAGTGCTCCAGTAAAACGCCGTAGAAAGGCTCCCGCAAAACGTCGATCTACAGGGCGAGCAGCTCCAGTTGCAAGGCGTAGAGCATCATCTGTAGCAAAACGCCGTGCGGCACCTTTACGGCGCAGACGTAATCCTATTAAGCGTAAGGCAGGTATGGTGGATACCTATCTATATCCGGCTCTGATTGCCAGCTCAGGCGCTTTAGCGGTCGATATCATCTGGTCATACCTGCCCATTCCCGATGCTATTAAAGTTGGCCCCATGCGTCATCCCGCTAAGGTCGCCATTGCCGTGGGTGCCAGTATGTTGGCCGGTAATGTGGTCAATAAAGATACCGCCGATCTAATGGGCGTGGGCGCTATCACAGTGATCGGTCACAATGCCTTACGTGAACTGGTCGGCACTTATGTTCCCGGTCTAAAAATGGACGGTATAGGCTATATGTCGCCCGCTGTGATTGCTGGGCAAGAAAATATGGGCTACTATCCCGATGGCATGGGCTACTATCCGCCCCAAGCTCAGCCGGGAATTACTGCTAACGCGGAAGGTGAACAAAATTATTCCTATAATTAAAGTTTAATATTTGGTGAATAATTAAATTGGCTTTTGATGTAAACCTTTAATTTTATCGTAAACTGGAGAAACAAAACGATGAATAACAATCTACCCACACTCGCCGAGCTAAAACAATATGCTGTTTCGCAACCGGATAATGTAGAGGTTACAAAACAAAGTCTTTATGACTTCCAAACCTATGCCGCAGCCGGTCAAACTGTATTAACATTTTTTCAAAACCCTATTGGACAAGCAGGAAAAACAAAGGCTGATACTAACCTTGAACAAGGCGGGCAATTACCCGCCGGTAAAAACTTTCTGGTAACCAGTATCGAATGCCTCTTTTTTCCCGGTGTTGATCCGATGACAGAAGTGACAGGTGTTGCCGGTGCTATAGTACCCACTGAATTTACTAACGATGTTTATACGGTGCAAAAGTCAGGTTATCTAGATTTCTTTATTTTATCTAAATCTTATTTGACCGAAGCGCCTATAGGTCGTTTTCCACCTAAAACTAAGCTGGATGTCGAATCGGCTATTGCACTTGATGTTAAACAGGCCGTAGCAGCCGATGCCGAAAGTCAGCTTGTTATGGACTATGCCAACTTCGCTGGTCGGCCATATTTTATCGAGCCAAATATAACACTAGTTTCTAATCAAAACTTTAATGTCAGTTTAAATTGGGCCGCAGCACTAGCCCTACCTTCTGGTGTTAATGGTCGTATTGGAATCGTGCTAGACGGCTTGATGTATCGTTGGAGCCAATAAGTTAATTAATTAACTTAAATTCAACTAATTTAAAATGGCCTATATAATCTAATCATTTTATAGGCCATTTTTATTCCAAAATAGGACAATTAAAATGGTAGACCTTAGAGCAGATCAAAGGCGCGTAGTAGCTAGAGATTTTTTCGTTTATCAACAAAATTTTCTAGCTTTAGCACCGGCAGGGCAAGCAACCGGAAATATTAATATTCAGGCTGATTCAGATTTTGAATTAAATAAACTTACTGTTTTTGCTGATATATCCGCCGCAGCACAAACAAATAATACTCGCGTTATTCCATTGGTTAACATTCAAATTACCGACACAGGAAGTGGTCGCAATTTATTGGAACCAGATGTTCCCGTGCCAAATTTATTTGGTCAGGGTGACTTAGCTTTTATTTTAACTTCACCTAAAATATTTTCTGCAAAATCTACAGTGACATTGACTGTTACAAATTTTGATGCAGCGGTTACTTATAATTTGCGGTTCAGTTTAATTGGTACAAAAATTTTCTACGGGTAATTTGTTATGTCAGCCGAAGAAAGAAATAACGAAGAAAAAATACAGCGTGGCATGGCACAATTGCCTAGAGACTTGCATAGGCAGTTACCCGGCTCCGCTGGCCCTACTTTTAACCCATCTATTCAAGCCCCACCGGACTTGTTATATAAAGGTGTCCAAAATACTCCGCCACCGGGATATGCTCAGGAAGCCGAAAAGGGCGATGTAAACGAAAGCAATAATTCTCAATTATTTAAGGCATTAAGGCGGCAAGGTTATTTTATGACCGAGCCTTTTAATGCCACAACTACATCTAAAGTTTTGCGTCCTTTTGAATCGCGCACTTATTTATTCATTCAAAATATCGATACAGTAAATGATATTATTTTAGGCTTCGGTAATACACCATCCGTTCAAGATGGATTAACCATCCCCCCCGGCGCTGCTTACGAACCATGGACAATCCCTGTTAATGAAATTTATATTATTTCATCGGCACTAACCGTTAAAGGTTTCATTATTTATTCTAGGGAGTAATTATGCCGTTATATTTTCCTAAAGGTGAAGGCGAATTATTAATTGATGCTAATGGTAATATAAATGCTACTGGGCAGGTACCTGTTAGTTCGCCCAGCGGTAATTTTAACGTTGCCATTGGTGATTTAGCCTTAAATTCACTTCAAGCTATTTCCGGTGATTCAAATATTGCTATTGGTGATAATACATTAACCAACATGAAATTAACCAATGCCGGAAATATTGCGATTGGTGGTAATAGTTTAGGCAGTTTATCTAACTCTGTTTCGGACGGTGTAAATACCGCGTTGGGTTTAAATGCTGGTTTTTGGCTAACTAGCGGTGATGATAATACGCTATTAGGTGAGGCGGCTGGTTCAAGCATCGGTGCGACTAAGCGATTTACTAGCGGTGATGATAACGTATTAATTGGCTCGCAATGTTCAACACAAACAGGCGCTTGTGATAGAGCCACAGCTATAGGTCGAGAAACTTTAGTGCATTCTGATTCTACCGCATTAGGTGCTAAAGCCGAAACAACAAAAAGCAATCAAGTGATGCTAGGTACAAATGCGGATGAAGTGCATTGCCCCGGTACCTTTGCTACTGACTTTACCAATACAGCGACCGTTGGCGCGGTCACTATTAATAAAATCGCGGGGCGTGTCAATATAGCCGCTGCGGGAAATGCTATTGTGGTGACTAATAATAAAGTGACTGTAGATAGTCATGTATTTGCAATCGTTAGTACTAACGACGCAACCGCCATTGTAAAAAATGTTGTTCCCGCTGCCGGATCATTTACCATTAATTTAAATGCGAATGCTACCGCGCAAACTTCCATTGACTTTTTTGTTATTAATTAAAGGTGTACCATGGCCGAAAATATAATTGAAAAATTATTACAGGTAATAAATGCTACACCTTTAGATACTCGCGCGGGCTATTTAATTGATAAATTAATTGCCGGTTCTAATGTAACTATAAATACAATCGATCCCGACGGCAATGGAAATTTATCTTTAATTTTGATAGTCCTTGAAAATTTAACGCAAAATATTTCTAATGCTTATGGTGATGAATTAAACCCAAATTTTATATGGGGAGACGGTGCCATGGGAGGGATATCAGGAACAGTGCAATTTACCGAAGATAATATAGCAATAGGAAAAAATGCGCTGAACGTAGCTACCCGATTAGAAAAAAATATAGGAATCGGATTTGAAGCATTAAAAAATTTAGGCGCATTTGCCGAGGGCAATACAGCTATAGGTTATCAAGCTGGCAATGATAATACTGCCGCCTCCCTATATAATACATTAATTGGGTATAGAGCATCAGATGGCCCAGATTCAATGGGCGATAATAACGTTATTGTTGGTGCAAGGGCGATGAATATATCGGCATTTACTGGGTCACAATGCATTTTTATCGGTGCTGATAGCGGATTAACGGCATCTGGATCGCATAATGATGTGATTGTTATAGGCTATGATATTCAACCAAGTATACCCACAACGGGCGGGTGGTGTATAGCCGCGCTGGGTAAACCCCAATATATTTTTGAAGGTGCTAATGCTGCCATGGGCCAAAGCACCTTAGTGGCTGGCGCTGTTGTTGTACCTAATACTTTAGTGACGGCAAATAGTCGAATATTTTTGACCAATAATAATCCCGGTGGTGGTGGTGTTGGTTCCCCTTATATTGCGGCTAGAGTTCCCGGCGTTAGTTTTACTATTAATAGCACGAACGGTGCGGATACTTCAGATGTTGCGTGGGAAATAAAAGAACCTACTTAAAAGGTAAATATAATGTCTGGTGATAATGTCATACAAAAATTGCTACAAGTGGTTAATATTAGCCCTTTAGATAAAGACGCTGGTTATTTAATTGAAAAATTAATAGCTGGTAGCAATATATCTTTAGATGTTATAGATTCATTGGGCGATGGAAATTTAAATATCACCATAAATCTTAATATATCGGGGGATGGTACAAACTCTATAGAAATCGGCAATGGTGCAAATGCAAAAGAAACCGCCGATATTTCTATTGGTAATGGTGCAATAAGCGGGCAAGTTGAAAAAGGTACGACAAACATTAACGCTATTTCTATTGGTAATGGTTCAAAGGCATATGAATTAGAAAGTATAGCTATTGGGGACTTTGCTATAGCCGGTAAACCCGCCACCACCACAGACGATAATAGTATATCCATCGGAGCTTCGGCATTAAGCGATAAAGAAAAAGCGATAGCTATAGGCTATTTGTCAAATTCTAATGGTATAGCCTCAGTGGGACTGGGTAGAAGTTGTGAAAGTTTAGAGGCCCATTGTGTCGCCATCGGGACATCGGCTGTGGCGGGAAATAATGGTGGCGATTTTGTAGAATATGGTGCTATAGCTATAGGATGGGACGCACTGGCGGATAAAATAGGGGCCATATCTATTGGTCAAGATTCAGACGCTAATGGTGATTCCTCTATTGCATTAGGAGACAGTTCGCAAGCTACCGCCGATAATGCTATAGCTATTGGTAATGGTGTTATTAATGCTGCTATAAATACGATGGAAATAGGGCCATCTAATACTAATAAAATAGCACTAGATGCAAATGGAATATTTAAACCGCCCAATGGTGGGGGTTATAATTTAAATTTAACTACGGACGACAAGCCATTTATGGATTTTGAAGCAACAATAAATGCCGATGCTGTCAGCGCCATATCTAGCTTGACAATATCAGGAGCTACAACCCACCATGTACAGGTAGATATTAATGGAACAAAAGCATGGATAGCAGTATCTACCAATAATCCTACATAATCACTATATTAATACGGTAAACGCTAATGGACATATTAAAACTTGCTTTATTTGCAGGTGCCGGTTTCGCCTTATATAAATTTACACAAGATAAAGGTTATAAACCACAAGCCTATTCTGTCGATGAATTTCCCGTTTTAATGGGGGGCGAGGTTTATGTTGATGATAAAAAGAAAACCCAATCAAATTTATTTTCTAATAGTAATAATCCATTTAAAGATTTAAACTTTAATATTGAACCGTTTAATCCGTTTGACATTAAAAAGCATATTACCTCGCCTGTTAAACCAGAAAAAACAGATGCGCTAAATACTATTCTTCCAGTTAAGGTTAATTATATGAATGAAATAACAGATGGATGGGTGCCACCTATGTCTGCCGTACCTTATGTTGTTGATATAAATAAAGCAGAAATAGCGAATGGAATACCCAAGCGAATGCTTGCGCGTTTATTGTTTCAGGAATCGCACTTTATTGAGGATGTTATTTTCGGGCGAAAGTTAAGTCCCGTGGGAGCCATCGGGATCGCTCAAGTTATGCCCGCCACGGCAAATCAACCCGGTTATGGTGTGTTAAAATTAAAAGACCCCACAAACCCTAAAGAAGCTATCACATGGGCGGCAAGCTATTTAAAAGCTATGTATAGAGCCGCTGGTAATTCATGGCCTAAAGCCCTTGCTGCATATAATGCAGGTTTAGGAACAGTGAACAAGCAGGTTAAATTAAAAGGTGCTAATTGGCTTGATGGAATGCCGCTAGAAACACGAAATTATGTTAACCAAATAGCCGCCGATATACCAGCTGTTTATGGTAGAGTTGCATAGTTATGCATAAGCTAATTGAAGTGTTATTGATGGCATTATCTAAAATACAGGATGGTAATTCTATTAGCGCCATTATTATATTAATTATGGGTTTAGGCTTTTCTTACGGACATTTTAACTATGCTATGCAAGGTGATGTGTCGGTACTATCATATCAAATTACAGCGCTTTCAATTAAGGGTGATATAAATTACACCAAAAATGAAATTTTAGAAATACAAAAACAAATTAATTTAATTAATCGCTTGCCTGAAAATGAAATAACACAGCGTGACGTAGACGCATTAATTAAATTAAAATCGCAATTAATAGAAAAAAATGAAGAATTAAAAACTTTAAATACAACTTTACTTAAAGTACAGCCTAAATATCCCCTATATGTTACAGATTAACGAACAGGCTTTATTATCCGCTACCATGGGTGTATTAGGTATTTATTATGCCACTGGAAAACAACCACCAGAATGGTTAGTATTAACTTCGCTGGTAACGGGTATTATTGGAACCAGTTTAGCAATCAGTGACATAATTAATGAAAGTGAAATAAACACCATGGGGCAAATAAGCCCTTGCCAATGTAGACAACTAAAGGAAGGTTTATTATGAGTAATATAGACGAATTAAAAAGTCAACTAACTATACTTGAAAATGATTTAACTAATCTTGAGACGCATATTAAAAGTTTACAAGATAAGGGTGAAGAAAATTTAAGCAATGAAGAAAAATTTAATTTAAATAATTGGCTTAATGAGCAAATAAATTTAAAGTTTATGGTGGAGCAACTTGAGAAAAAAATTGCGCAAGGTCAAGACAGTTTCTCTAGTAATCCGCCCCCCGATAGAGAGCCAGATACAGCGCCTTGCGCAGATGCTAATTGTGCGCCGGGAAATCCAGATGGTTTGCCTACGCCTATTTGGAACCTATAACTATTAGTCATTATTAGCCTTGTGTTTTTATGGTAAGATATAGCTACTAAACAAAAGGGG
>Ga0209344_10003437_pt1 | contig 15610 bp, 17 predicted proteins | sample Cruoilmetagenom6_FD_187293 | JGI IMG/M metagenome (GOLD analysis project Ga0209344, IMG submission 187293) | Oil polluted marine microbial communities from Coal Oil Point, Santa Barbara, California, USA - Santa Barbara Oil Seep Sample 6 (SPAdes)... | ecosystem: Environmental > Aquatic > Marine...
TATCATTCAGTTCTCGCAGCCTGGCCTTTATGACCGACTACTCAAAAGCCACGGGACAGTGAAGTTTTTAGAATTGCACGCGGATTTTATGGCCGGGTATTACATGGGTACCAAGTTCGGAGATAAGCCCGGTGATCTTGAAACCTTGTCGCGCAAGATTTTTGAATTGGGCGACAATAATTTCACCAATCCCGGCCATCATGGCACCCCTCAGGAACGCCATATCGCGTTGAAAGCCGGCTTTCGGTACTATGTTGCGAACCCAAAAAGCGAAGTCGCCGCGGCACTGGCCGAAGGAGAATCCTTTGTCACCAATGTTTTCCCCGCCTTTTAGAAGGATGAGCTTATGAAATATCTTTCCGCCTTGATGATTGTTCTGGTTGGATCTGTCGTATCAGCCCAATCTGGTGATGATTGCTATCCCGGTCTGGGGCTGTGTGAAGACGCCGTGACCAGCCAGATGCCGCTGCCCTCCAGAATCAACATTGGCACACCCGAGGACAGTGTCACGTCAAATGAGAACAGTCAGTCTTCGAGCGAAAGCACCACAAACGTGCAGCCGGCCACGCCCACGAACCCGATTTGCATTGTGTATGACGTTCGCCCGCCGGACGCGTGGTTGGCGTTAAGAACCGAGCCCAGCACCAAACGAGGCACGCGGCTATACAAACTGCCGTCTGGCACAAAGATTGAAATGCTAGGACCGCAAGAGGGTAACTGGCATCTGGTCCGGGTGTCGGATGGTGCCGTCGGTTGGGTGTCCTGGTATAGAGACCGCTGGATTGCGTGCTAATTCAAGGAACTGCCCGACAAACTGAGAATCTCAACGGTTATTGCGACGTACCGACGCGCCGAGATTCTGCATGAGTGGTTCAAAAATAGGGAACGACGTGGCGATAGGCCCACCGTCATCAACCGACACCGGCGCCTCGGATCCCATACCGAGGATTAGGAATGACATAGCAATCCTGTGATCCAAGTGGCTGGTGCAAGTTGCGCCGCCGGGCACGTTGCCAAAGCCAAGGCCGGTGACAATCCACCAATCTTCACCATCCTCGACCTTGATCCCGTTGGCGCGCAGACCTGTCGCCATGGCATCAATCCGATCTGATTCTTTAACACGCAGCTCTTTAACACCGCGCATAACCGTTTGGCCCTCTGCGAAAGCCGCTACAACAGACAGGACGGGGTATTCGTCGATCATGCTGGCCGCGCGGGCGGGATCGACTTCGATCCCTTTCAGGTTGGGTGAGAACCGCGCACGTAAATCGGCGACGGGTTCGCCGCCTTCTGTGCGTTCGTTTTCATAAGTCAGCTCAGCGCCCATTTCACGTAGTGTCGTGAACAGCCCTGCGCGGGTTGGGTTCAGGCCAATGTTAGGCACCAACACATCCGACCCTTCGGTGATCAACGCAGCGCAAACCGGGAAAGCGGCCGAGCTGGGGTCGCGCGGCACGGTGATGGTTTGAGGTTGCAATTCGGGTTGGCCGGTCAGGGTGATCACCCTGCCCTCATCTGTGTCCTCAACAATAATTTGCGCACCAAAACCGGCAAGCATCCGTTCAGTGTGATCACGCGTCGCTTCTTTTTCGATAACGACAGTCTGACCGGGCGCGTTGAGACCCGCCAACAGAACCGCCGATTTTACCTGTGCCGACGGCATTGGAACCGTGTAGCGCACTGGAACAGCGGTTTCCGCACCAACAATAGTCATAGGCAAGCGACCACCAGAGCGGCCCACGGATTGCGCGCCAAAAAGCGCAATAGGATCCGTTACACGCGCCATAGGGCGCTTGTTGAGCGAAGCATCACCAGTGAATGTCACACTAATTGGCGACGTGGCCATCGCCCCCATGATCAGGCGCACACCTGTACCGGAATTGCCGCAATCCACGATTTGATCAGGTTCGGCAAAACCACCAACACCCACGCCATGCACCGACCATTCACCATTGCCGTGATCCGTAACTTCGGCCCCAAAAGCGCGCATTGCTTTGGCGGTATCCAAAACGTCATCACCTTCCAACAGGCCGAATATCCGTGTTTCGCCCACAGCCATCGCACCGAGTATGAGGGACCGGTGAGAGATTGATTTGTCGCCGGGCACGTTCGCGGTGCCCTTCAAGGGACCACACTTGGAAGATGACATCGGGATTGGATTGCCGTGGCCAGACATGAGCGTGCCTTCTGATTGGATCGTGTTAGGCAATTGATAGCGCAATCATCTTTGTGCGTAAATGCGGTTAGCACTCGCAATCGCCTTAGGAAATTTCGGTATCAGAGTGCCGCGATAACCAATATTTCCACCTTCAGTGTTGCGCGGGCCAATTTGGCTTCGCCGCAAGCGCGTGCAGGTGCGTGCCCATCCGGAACCCAGGCGTTCCAAACTTCGTTCATCGCAGCAAAATCTGACATATCTGCCAGCCAAATCGTAGTTTGCAACAGACGCGTTTTGTCTGTCCCAGCCTGCTTGAGAAGTTCATCAACTTTCTCAAGACAGGTGCTTGTTTGATCCGCAATGGATTCTTCTGGGTTGCCAACCTGGCCGCTCAGATAAACCACGTCATTGTGAATGACGATGCGGCTCATGCGTTGGTTCGTATCAATACGGGTGATTTCAGACATGCCAGAGCATCCTTTCAAAGAATTGTAAGTTAGGTTTTGCCCTGGTCACCCAAGGACAGCGTATGTTCACGCAACCACGCCATGAACCCACGCGGGTCACTTTTCAGCATGTCCATACGTTCGTCGCTGATCGGAGCACCGACTACTGGTTTTTGTGGGCGGTTACAACTGTGTACAACTTCGTGCAACAACAAACCTTGGCGAAGAGTGGCCGAAATGCGGTTCGCCATTTGATACCAACGTGAATTGGCGCCCGGAAAATAGATAGGGACAACGCGCGCACCGGACCGGCGGATCATCTGCGCCGTAAAGACAGCCCACTCCCGCTCAATCGCTGGGCCAAAAAGAGTATCAGACGATGACACCACTCCAGCTGGGAAAACGCTAATCAATCCCCCCGCCTTGAGGTGGGCCATCGCGTTGGCACGCATTTGAACGTATTTGGATTGCGCGTCTGGTTCGTGCGGGAACGGCACCGGGATCATATAGGACGCAGCCACTTCATCGATCCCGGTCAAAAGTGCACGCGTCAAAATCTTGTAGTCCGTGCGCCGTCGGCCAATCAGATCGCCTAAGATCATTCCATCTACCAAACCGTGCGGGTGGTTAGACACGGCAACAACCGGGCCATCCAAGGGAATATTTTCCAGTTCCGAATCCGGCGTCAGAAGATCAATTCCCATTGTCCCAAGCGCACCGCGCCAAAATGCCTGCCCAACCGGGGCGCCACGCTTCTCGAATGCCTTGATCATACGCAAGATAGAAATTTTGCCGGTAAACATTTCGATTGTGCGGATGGTTGCGGAAACCAGCGGTTTGTCAAACGAGTTGGCATAGGTCAGGCTACGGCGGTCATACTTGGTAAAGTTGACCATCTCTTCGGGCTTTTCGCCACCGTTATCCTGAGTTTCGTCAACCAATTGGACTGACCTCGTTTCGTCGCGCTATGCCATACGCTTACATATCTTCGCCGAAACGGTCCGCGACCAGAGTCTGAACAGCATCAGCCAGCGCCTCAGCATCAGGCCCTCTTGTGTGGACGTCAATAGTGGTTCCTCTCGACGCTGCCAACATCAAAAGCCCCATAATACTGTCACCCGAGGCGGATTCGCCGTCTTGTGTTACTTCTGCGGAAGCATCGAAGCCTTCCACAACCTCAACAAGCTTCGCTGAAGCACGTGCATGCAACCCTTTCTCGTTTACGATTGTAAGGTGACGGGTGATAATCTCGGTCATTGCGCGTTATGTTCCACTGACACATTTTGGCTGTCGATATACTTACGGCCCGCATCCAATGCATCACGCACTGCATCGGGCAATGCTTTCTGGCGGCTCTTTGCCAGCTTGATCAGCATCGGTAAATTGGCACCGTAAAGAATGCGGCGGTTACTCAGGCGGCAAGCCTTAAGCGACAGGTTGGACGGGGATCCTCCGAACATATCGGTAACGACAACAACACCATCCCCTTTGTCTACTTCATCCGCTGCCTGACAAATTTCGGATTGTTTGGCGTCGCGGTCATGATTGTTTTCGATCGTGATAGCAATGATTCCGGATTGAGTTCCCACAACGTGTGTGATGGCCGCCAAATACTCGCGAGCCAATCCGCCGTGTGCTACAATCACAATACCGATCAATACCTATGTTCCTTCGACCTGAGGCTTACTTTGTTCCGCTTGAGGCATCGGTCGGGATTCCTGGCGCCGTTCAAGCTCGCGGTGCCTTATTGACACTTGCCAACCGTCATCTGCAAGGCCCGAAGCCAAAGTTTCTGCCATAGCAACCGAACGATGTTGGCCTCCGGTGCATCCAAACGCTATGGACAAGTATGCTTTGCCTTCTTCCTCATAGGCCGGCAACAACAATTCCACCATCGATTGCAGTTGTTCCAGAAATGGCGCAAATCTTAAATCTTGCTGGATGTGTTCCAGCACCCGTGGATCACGCCCGTCCAATTTACGCAAAGTCGCTTCCCAATGAGGGTTACGCAAAAACCGACAATCGATCACCATGTCAACGCCGCGTGGCAATCCGCGTTTGTATGAAAACGACTGAACGGAAACGGCCAACCCATGTTTGGATTTGGGTGCGAACCAACGTTCCAAATCGGCCTTCAACTCATGCGGGCTTAACTCAGAGGTGCAGACCAAAACATCTGCGCGGGCGCGAATTGGACCAAGTAAATCTTTTTCCCGCACAATGCCGACGCGCGGACTTTCATCAGGAGCTAAGGGATGGCGTCTGCGAGTTTCGGAAAACCGCCGGAACAACACGTCCTCCCGGCAATCAAGAAAAAGCACCTGCATCGGCAAATCGCTGAGATCTGCCATCTGGTCAATTGTTGCGATCAGGGTATTGGTAGAAAAATCCCGGTTTCTTACATCCACACCTAGTGCAAGAGGGCGATCCGGAGCGGGTCCGGTCAACAAGCGCGGAAGCAGCGACAACGGCAAATTGTCGATTGCCTCATATCCCATATCCTCAAGCGCATGGATCGCTGTAGTCCGCCCGGCACCAGACGGGCCTGTGACCAAAACCAAATTGGGTGGGTGCGGGGTGTGAGACAACGCTCATTTCCTTTCAGGCAATGCGTCCATACTTTAGATAGGTCAAAATCGCAGAGTTAAAATGGGGTGCGCTAACTTTCCCAATCACGGGCACTGACATACCGAGAATTTTCTCTTTTACAAGCATTGGCAATCGATCTGTCACGTCACGGTCCAAATCCACAATCAATGCCACTGCTGTCGCACCCGCGTATGGCGCATTTAGAATCCCTATACCGCGCGCTTCGATCTGGCCGCGAATGGCATCTGGTGTATCTGCAAGCAGAAGATCGCCTTCAACCCACAGTTTTGTCCGATCATCAGCGACCAGTTCCGCACCAAAGGCCATAAGGTTCAATGCCAAGCCTGACTTGCCTGATCCGGATTTGCCGCGGATCAGTGCTGCATTCCCATTCAGGGCGACAGTGGTAGCATGGAGTGTTACGGCGCCTTTTGATTCATCTACCATGGAGGTCGTCTTAAACCGGCAACCCCACGACGAAACGTGCACCCAACGGATCCGACGTTACATCCGTGTCCGTTGGTCGAATGTTTTCCGCCCAAATGACCCCGCCATGCGCTTCGACGATCTGTTTGGAAATCGCCAAACCAAGACCCGAATTGTTGCCAAAATCGCTGGCGTCGCGTTGAGAATAGAACCTTTGGAAAATTTTCGTCAGGGCCTGATCCGGAATACCTGGGCCTGTGTCTTCGACCACCACGAGAACCCGGTTTTCACGTCGGCGGGCCCAAATGCGGATAGCGTCCCCATCTTCGCAAAAACTGACTGCATTCGAAATTAAATTGACAAATACCTGAGCCAGACGTGCTTCCAGGCCATTGATGACAATTGATCTTTCCGGGAAATCCGCAATGAAATCAATCCCCTTCCCTTTGGCTTCTTCACCGAGGTACTGGCCCAAATTCCGCAACATTGTCAAAAGATCAAACGCTTCTTCTTCTTCCTTGACCAACTCGCTGTCCAACCGTGACGCGTTTGAAATATCGCTAACCAATCGGTCCAATCTGCGCACATCGTGATCAATCACATCCAGAAGCTTTTCCCGTTGGTCTTCACGCCGCGCAACGCGCATTGTGCCGACTGCGGATCGCAAGGACGCCAAAGGGTTTTTTATCTCATGTGCGACATCAGCGGCAAATTGTTCATTCCCGTCAATTCGAGTGTAAAGCGCCGCAACCATGCCACGCAAAGCCCCGCTAAGGCGCCCAATTTCGTCGGGGCGTGCCGTCAGGTCCGGAATTCGGATACGGCCACCAGCCTGTGTTCCACGATTACGCGCGCCACCAATTTCCGCAGCAGATGCCAGATCAGCCAATGGATGGGCAATCGTCGACGCAAGGATCAAGCTCAGCCCAATAGACACAAGCGTTGCAATGATAAACATCTGCAACACACGTTCGCGTTCGGCCAGAACCAGTTGATCGATTTCCCCGTTTGCGCTGGCCATGGCGACAACAGCTATGCTGACGCCATCCTGAATGATCGGCGTCACAACAGAAAACACTGTTCCTTCAACGGCTTGCCCGGTTTCGATCTGCGTGCCACCTGCCAAAGCCCGCGCAACCAGATTGCGCGTCATATCTTCGACGGTTTGCTGACTTGTCGCGTCAGATTTAGGTAGGAATGGCGTGGAAATCCAGCTCCACAATTTGGCAAGGCCATCTGTGATAAGCGTAGGATGGCGATCTAATGAACTGTCGCGTCCGGCTTCCGGGCCAACGATGTGTCCGGCCAATGTGCCTTGTGCGTCAAACACAAAAACCTCAGCGCCTTTTCGGATGTTAAGCCCGGCCAATGTCTCGCCAACATCCACGCCATCTCCGGTAATCAAGTTGACCGGCGCACCAGACGGCAGCTGTGCCTCAAACACATCTGCCACCAACTCAGCCTCGCCCAAAAGGCTATTAGCCCGTTGCAGGGCCAAACCGTCACGAGTTGAATTTAGATATAGAATACCCGCAACCAGGATATTCAACGCAATCAGGTTGAACATAATAATTTTGCGGGTCAAGGGTGACCCACGCAGCGAGAAAAACCCGCGTCGCGCCCGTCTTGCACGAACTTCGTCCTCGACAACATTGTCGGGCGCTACAAAATCATCCCCCAGAACGACATCGCCGTCCTGGCGGGGTGCTGCATCGCGCACGTTGATCCCCTCGGCCAGTGACACGTTTATTCTTCGTTATATCTGTATCCGATACCATACAGCGTCTCAATCGCTGAAAACTCGGAGTCTACCTGACGAAGCTTTTTGCGAAGCCGTTTGATGTGGCTGTCGATGGTACGGTCATCAACATAAACCTGATCATCATAGGCGACATCCATCAACTGATCCCGGCTTTTTACAAAACCAGGGCGCTGTGCCAAAGCCTGCAACAAAAGGAATTCTGTTACTGTGAGCGAAACGTCCATTCCCTTCCAGCTTACGGAATGTCGAAGTGGATCCATTCGCAACTCGCCGCGGTCGATAACCTTGCCTTCTTCGGCATCTGCTGCGGAAACGTTACCCTCAAGCGCATCCTGACGGCGCAGCAATGCGCGAATGCGTTCGACCAGAAGCCGTTGAGAAAACGGTTTTTTCACGTAATCGTCAGCACCCATCCGAAGCCCGAGAACTTCGTCGATTTCATCATCTTTGGATGTGAGGAAAATCACCGGCATCGATGATTTTTGCCGCAGCCGTTGCAACAGGTCCATCCCGTCCATGCGTGGCATCTTGATATCAAGAACCGCCATATCCGGCAGTTTCTTGTTAAATGCATCAAAGGCCTGTTGGCCGTCATTGTATGTTTCGACTTCAAAACCCTCTGCCTCGAGAGTCATGGAGACCGATGTCAGGATGTTCCTGTCATCGTCCACAAGGGCGATTTTTGACATTTTTGCTGTCCTTGTACTGCTCGTGTTGCCTGTTTTTTTCTTTGCACTATGCGCTCCTTTGCCCTTTGCAATCAATCCCAAAGTACGAATCGGGGGGCAATCTCGGCCCTATTGAGGCAAAAAACTCATAAAGAATGGCTAAATTGACTCACTTTTTGTGTCGCTTTCTCCATATTTCGCAACGTACACGGCAGAGTTTGGCCAACCACCCGCGACTGGTTGCGCTAACTTTGAATTGGTTGCGCTAACTACCCAAAAGCGTCCTGTTCATTCCTGGAAACGTCATGTTAAGACCCGCTTCAACGGGAGGTCGACCACGACGCACCGCTGTTTGTTTGGTCTGCACCCATGATGTCCGCCATACTTGGCGACGCCCAAAATTGGAGAAGACAGTCAATGACAATGGGACGGGTAAACCCGCAATTCCGCCTTGAAGATCAAGGGATCGAAGGGCTGAATGAAGTCTATTACAACTTAATCGAGCCTGCGCTTATCGAAGCGGCCCTAAAAAACGGCGAAGGCTCCTTAGGCAAAGGCGGCGCTTTCCTTGTCTCAACAGGCAAATTCACTGGCCGATCACCCAAAGATAAACACGTTGTCAAAACTGAGAGTGTTGCCGACACAATCTGGTGGGATAACAACGCCGCCATGACACCCGAAGGGTTCGACGCACTTTACGACGACATGATCGCACATATGCAAGGTGGCAAGTATTACGTTCAGGATTTGGTAGGCGGCGCCGATGTGGCCCATTCAATCAAAGTTCGCATGATTACGGAATTGGCATGGCATGGCTTGTTCATCCGCCACATGTTGCGCCGCCCTGATCGTGACACGTTGGAGCATTTCATTGCAGATTTCACTGTAATCAACTGCCCAAGCTTTCAAGCCGATCCTAAGAAGCACAATTGCCGATCCGAAACCGTTATCGCGATGAATTTTGATCGCAAAATGATCCTGATTGGCGGAACTGAATACGCCGGCGAAAACAAGAAATCGGTTTTCTCTCTGTTAAACTACCTGCTTCCGGACAAGGGCATTATGCCGATGCATTGTTCAGCCAACCACGCCAAGGGCAATGCAATTGACACTGCGATTTTCTTTGGCCTCAGCGGCACCGGAAAAACAACGTTGTCAGCCGATCCGGATCGTATCCTTATTGGCGACGACGAACATGGGTGGTCAAACCGCGGAACGTTCAACTTTGAGGGTGGATGTTATGCCAAAACAATCAACCTTAACCCCGAAGCAGAACCCGAAATTTTCGCAACGACTTCGAAATTCGGGACTGTCATCGAAAATATGGTCTTTGACGAAGAAACCAAAGAGCTTGATTTCGATGATGACAGCCTGACGGCGAACATGCGTTGTGCTTATCCGCTGGAATATATTTCGAACGCGTCGCCAACGGCGATTGGCGGTCACCCCAAGAACATCATCATGCTGACTTGTGATGCCTTTGGCGTTCTCCCTCCTATTGCTCGGCTGACACCGGCGCAGGCAATGTATCATTTCCTTTCCGGCTTCACCTCAAAGGTGGCCGGAACAGAACGTGGGATCACGGAACCCGAACCGACGTTTTCCACCTGTTTCGGCGCGCCATTTATGCCGCGCCGCCCAGAAGTCTACGGCAATCTTTTGCGCGAGAAAATCGCCAGCCATGGCGCAACGTGCTGGTTGGTCAACACAGGTTGGACCGGCGGGGCTTATGGCACAGGAGCACGCATGCCAATCAAAGCGACGCGTGCTTTGTTGACTGCCGCCCTTGACGGGTCATTGTCAAAGGTTGAGTTCCGCAAGGACAGCAATTTTGGGTTTGACGTTCCCAAGGATGCCCCTGGCGTCCCAACAGTTTTGTTGGATCCGCGCCGCACATGGGACAATCCCGAGGCCTATGATCGCCAGGCGGCGAAACTGGTTGAAATGTTTTCAAACAACTTTGAAAAATATCTACCCTTCATCGACGAAGACGTAAAAGCCGCCGCAATCGGCTAAACAACCGGTTCAAATATACCAGACTTTAAAAGCGCACCAAATGGTGCGCTTTTTTGTTAGGTCGTAGCGAACAGCGGCGTCTGCGATCCGCACGACATGCCTCAAGGCATTTGTGCGCCCGGAGTGGATTTCGACAAGGCAATCTCGTCCGCGTCCATGTCTTCTTCAATGCTCTCAAACATTGGGGTCGTCATGTAACGTTCGCCCGTGTCAGGCAGCATACACAAGATCACATCACCGGGCGCAGCGCGCTCGGCAATTTGCATGGCGATGCCAAATGTTCCGCCACCCGAAATTCCGGTCAAAATACCCTCTTTCGCGGCCAGCTTTTTCGCCCAGGCCACTGCGTCCGGCCCCGCGATTGGGATCAATTCGTCGTAGCTTTTCCCATCCAAAAGTTCCTGCATCACGGCAGGAATGAAATCCGGGGTCCAGCCCTGAATTGGGTGAGGTTCAAACGCTGAATGGCTGTGGGCCGGTGAGCCGCTATCAGTGCGGCCCTGCGGGTCGCCGCTTCCGATCAATTGCGCATTGGCGGGTTCAGTCATTATGATCTTGGTATCGGGCCGTTTCGCACGTAGCACCCGTGATACACCCGTAATCGTTCCGCCCGTGCCATAACCGCTCACGAAATAATCCAACCGGTCACCGTCAAAATCCGCCATGATTTCGCGGGCTGTGGTTGCCTCGTGAATATCGGCGTTCGCGTCGGTTTCAAATTGACGCGCCAGGAACCACCCGTTTGCTTCGGCAAGTTCAACAGCTTTCTGGTACATGCCGAACCCTTTTTCGGCCCGCGGTGTTAGCACTACTTTGGCGCCCAACACGCGCATCAGCTTGCGTCGCTCGATCGAAAAACTATCCGCCATGGTCACAACCAGAGGATACCCCTTCTGCGCGCAAACCATGGCAAGACCGATGCCGGTATTACCGCTTGTGGCTTCGACCACTGTCTGGCCGGGTTTGAGCGCGCCACTGCGTTCGCCCGCTTCGATGATGTTCAAGGCCAGACGGTCTTTGACAGAACCGGCAGGATTAAAAAATTCCGGTTTCACATAAAGGCGCACACCTTCGGGCGCCAGATTATTGATCCGAACGGCGGGGGTGTTCCCTACGGTATCCAGAATGCTGTCGTACAACTGTCCACGGCCGCTTGTCGTGCGCGTATCTCCGATGCTCATGAGGGTTATCCTTTCAATTATAAATCGATTTCTTTGATGAAACACACAACGTAAATGTTTTTACTTGGACCCGCCGTTACCGCTTGATCCAGGCTAACATGCGGTCTTTGACGATTTCATTGCAAGATAAATCATCGGTTTGTCGAATTAGCCAAGCAAGAATAAACTAAGATACAGGCTAGTGCCGCCAGCAACAATTGCCGCCACAACATTTCGCGCGATCAGACCAACCAACACGGTCGTCAAAGCGGCAATCAGGCGCGGCGCATCAAAAACTCCATCCGTTGCAGCGGGCCAGACAACAAGTGGGGCAACCAGCCCCGGCAAAACGGCGACTGCTGTATAACGCAGATGGCGTAACACCCATTCAGGCATGACCCGGTCGCCAATCAGACCCAAGAACATGAAGCGTAAAGCGAAACTTCCCACCCCCAGCAGGATGATCACAGCCCACAGGTCGACACGATCAATCATATATCCGCCTCCCGTCGCGTTGCAATCAACTCGACCTGCGCACCTGCCATCATCCCAGCAAAACCCGCCACAATCAGACCCAAGCTGAAGGGCAAGAACGCAAACAACAGCGATACAGTGATAGAAACCAAAGCAGCCGCGACATGCGCGGCCGTACGTAACATCGGCGCAACCATTGCCAGAAACGTAATCGGAACGGCAAAATCCAAGGCAAAGCTTGCTGGAATGGCCGTACCTACCAATGCCCCCACAAGTGTAAAAGCACACCAAAACGGGCTGATGGCTGTGATCGTGCCAAAGAAATAGGCCATTTTGCAATCAATTGACCAATCCGGGTTGTTTTCAAATGCTAGAACCGAACAGGCGTAACTTTGGTCGGCCATGAAAAAGGCCGCCAGTACCCTTTGTTTCAAACCGGCTTTGCCCAAATGCGGCGTCAGGGCCGCAGAATACATTGCCATGCGCAAATTGACAGAAAGAGCAGTGATCAACGCGATGGCGGTTGGCGCATTTTCTGTCAAAAGTTGTAACGCCGTAAACTGTGCAGCCCCCGCAAAAACCATCGTTGAAAAAGCCATTGTTTCTATGACCTTTAACCCGGCTTCTGTCGCGACGACGCCAAACAGAAGCGCAAATGGAACGACCACCAGGATAAAAGGTGCGGCATCTCGCACACCTTGCCAGTAGACGGATTTGATGGTTTTTGTGGTCATTGTCCGGTCCCAAATCTATACCTGCGACACGCCGTGCCTATCCACTTGCATTAGGAGATGCAATTGCCCTCTCGCACTGACCAAACGCAATATCTTATCGCCCCTGACCCGGACGCGTTTAAATTGACCCGCGCGGTTGTTGGAATTGATCACGACGGACAATCACAAAGCATAAACGTCGTCGAAGAACGCCCTTTGACAATCTTCCTGAACAGTCAGGAAATCGTGACCGCCATGACCATCGGGGATTATCCCGAATATTTGGCTCTCGGGTTCCTGAAGAACCAAGGCATGTTGCAGGATGGCGAAACAGTACGTGGTGTGGATTACGATGATGACCTTGAAACGGTCATCGTGCGGACGGACGGCCAAACCACGTATGAAGAAAAGCTACAGAAAAAAACCCGAACCAGCGGATGCGCGGTTGGCACAGTTTTTGGCGACATGATGGAAGGGTTGGAAGGTGTGACCCTGCCAAAGACCATAGTCAAAACATCAGACCTTTATACTTTGGCGAACATCATCAACCGCACACCGTCTTTGTACCTGCAAGCAGGTGCTATTCATGGGACTGTTCTATGCGAAGGAGCACGGCCATTGGTTTATATGGAGGACGTGGGCCGTCACAATGCCGTCGATAAAATCGCAGGGTGGATGTTTAGTGAAGGCGCAAACCCGGACAAAAAGATGCTATATACAACCGGGCGTCTGACGTCCGAAATGGTGATAAAAACTGCACTTATGGGCATTCCTGTTCTGGCATCGCGATCCGGGTTCACCGCCTGGGGGGTAGAGATTGCCCGCGAAATCGGCCTGACATTGATCGGTCGCATGCGCGGAAAACGATTCATTTGCCTGGCGGGAGAAGACCGGCTGGAACGCGACGCTGATCCGGCGCTGATATCAGATGAATCTCATAAATCCGGGCGTAAAGGAGCCAAGACATGACCAAGCCTCTTGGTGTTGTGTTGGCTGGTGGTTTGGCAACGCGTATGGGTGGTGGCGACAAGGCGTTATTGCAGATCGGCGGTATGACGTTGCTCGAAAGCGTGATTGCTCGTCTTTCTCCCCAAGTTACAGGACTGGCCCTGAACGCCAATGGCGACCCAACGCGGTTTCGATCATTTGCCCTTCCCGTTTTAGCTGACTCGATTGACGGGTTTGCGGGCCCATTAGCAGGCGTGTTGGCCGGTTTGGATTGGGCAGCCTCACAAGGTGCCTCCGCCATTGTAACAGTGGCTGCTGATACGCCGTTTTTTCCTCTTGATCTTGTGTCGCGATTAGAAACAGCCGCCGTCGGTATGGCCAATCCTTTGGCCCTTGCACGCACACCCGATGGGCGGCAACCAACGTTCGGCCTTTGGCCTGTCGCTTTGCGCAATGACCTTCGGACGGCCCTGAATGGCGGCTTGCGAAAAGTCGTGTTATGGACGGACCAACACAACGGGCGTGAGGCAATGTTCGACACCTCCGGGCACCCATTTTTCAACGTCAACACCCCCGACGACCTATCTCAGGCCCGCCAGATGCAAAAGGATCAACCATGAACGTATATGGTGTAACAGGTTGGAAAAATGCAGGCAAAACCGGCCTGATGGAACGCTTGGTTTCAGAAATCTCTGATCGGGGGTTTTCCGTTTCGACGATCAAACATGCGCACCACACATTCGACGTCGACCATCCGGGCAAAGACAGTTATCGACACAGGGCTGCCGGCGCACGCGAAGTCTTGTTGTCTTCGCGCAACCGATGGGCATTGATGCACGAGATACAAGACGAAGATGCCCCGTCGTTGGCCGCATTGCTGGACAAATTATCACCTGTCGATCTGGTTCTCGTTGAAGGGTACAAAACAGCGGACCATCCTAAAATTGAAGCACACAGAGTTGAGACTGGAAATCCGCTTATTGCTTTGGATGATCCAAGCATCCGCGCCGTAGCCACAAATACGCCCATGGATGTTGATCAATTGACCTTTAATCTCGATGACACTTCTGCAATTGCAGATTTCATTCTGGCCGAGGTCGGGTTGTGACACAACCTACGCCCCTGCAGACGCCTCCCCTGCGCGACGATTGCTTTGCACTGCCAGCCGGAACGGATTGGACACCCGTTGATACCGCTTTAAATATGCTAAAGGCGCGGTTGCATTCGGTTGTCGAATATGAATCCTGTTCCCTTGGTAATGCACTGGGACGGGTTTTATCCGAGGCTGTTTTTGCCAAACGCGCAAATCCACCAACCGCAAATTCTGCTGTGGATGGTTATGGCTTTGCGCATACGTGCCTTGGCATTGGTGAATTGGTTCTTCCCTTGGTTCAAGGCCGATCCGCAGCCGGGGCACCGTATGACGGCAATGTTCCGTTCGGCAGCGCCATTCGAATTCTCACGGGTGCGGCCCTGCCCCAAGGGGTCGACACGGTCATCCTTCAGGAAGATGTTACACTGGGTACATCAGAAATCGCGTTTCGCAGCGGATTAAAATCCGGTGCAAATGCGCGCAAAGCTGGCGAAGATGTAACTGTCGGCGATACGATCTTACCCAGAGGAAGACGCGTAACCCCGGCGGACCTCGCATTGATGGCGGCCACTGGCATTGGGTCGGTCAACGTGTTCAAACCTTTGAGGGTTGCTGTTGTCTCAACCGGAAACGAGCTTGTCGAGGCTGGCGATCCTATTGCTCCAACACAAATCTTCGACGCCAACCGACCAATGCTGATCGGGCTAATCCGACAACTCGGACATGTGCCTATCGACATGGGGCGTATTCCAGATGATCGCGACACTCTGCGAGTTGCCTTTGACACGGCAGCAGAGCGCGCAGATGTCATTTTAACCTCCGGCGGTGCCTCGGCCGGAGACGAAGATCACGTATCCGCACTTATGTCCGAAAACGGCGTCATGAACGAATGGCGCATCGCCCTCAAACCCGGCCGTCCCCTTGCATTGGGCACCTGGAACACCAAACCCGTGTTCGGACTGCCCGGAAACCCGGTTGCTGCCCTGGTCTGCACTTTGATTTTCGCCCACCCGGCACTTTGTATGTTAGCGGGCGCCGGATGGCACGAACCCCAAGGGTTTGACCTGCCAGCTGCTTTCACAAAACAAAAGAAACCCGGTCGTCGCGAATACCTGCGCGCGCGCATTCAAAACGGTCAGGTCGAGGTTTTTGCATCC
>Ga0209344_10003438_pt1 | contig 15610 bp, 21 predicted proteins | sample Cruoilmetagenom6_FD_187293 | JGI IMG/M metagenome (GOLD analysis project Ga0209344, IMG submission 187293) | Oil polluted marine microbial communities from Coal Oil Point, Santa Barbara, California, USA - Santa Barbara Oil Seep Sample 6 (SPAdes)... | ecosystem: Environmental > Aquatic > Marine...
AACGGTTAGTATAAGAATAGTTGCGGGTTTATCTGCGAGGATTTTCCGCAGGAAAATCAGACGCAGTAAACTTGCAACTGCCTTTGGTTAAGCCCAAAATCGAGCAATTATTTTTATACATTGTTACACAACGTTTTTTATTCGGAGTTATACACATAAATCTTTCCACTTGGGAAATGTCTTAAACTCAATAGCTGTTTATCACAACCCATAATTTCATAATAAAGAGTGTCAGTTTTATTGCTTAAAATCAGAAATTCATTTGGGTTAAGTAATCGGTCAACATATTTTGGTAATTCAGATGTGATTTTCATTTTGTACACATCGGTTGAGTCAAATAATCCATTATAAAGGAAAATCTATTTTCGATTTTTTATATTAACATCAGATAAAGAATCCATTGAATTTTTCCACAAACCATTCGTAAATTCCGATTGAGTAAGTTCTTTTTCAGGCTCATATTTGTCCTGCTTTACAAAAATTCCAATAAGCAAAAATCCGATTATTAGAATTACTATAATCGAGGTTGTTTTAATTATTATCGGAAGTAATTTTTTCAAATGTTGTGTAACGTTTAGTATAAAAGAAGTAGGGCTGCAAATAAGCAATTACTTTTCGGATTATCCATAAGACAAATCTTTTGTATTTTGTTTTATATTATTCATCTAAAAGCCAAATCAAAAGATTTGGCGACCTTGCAAATATGCCTGAACCATTGGGTTTAGCACTATCTGCCCTATTTTTTTTATACAGTGTTCTATGCAGTTTTTCCTGCGGAATGTTCAATCAATTCTAAATTTGTTCGACTTCCATCTATGTTTGTATAATTAAGTTTTATAAAACCATATTTTTCATTAAAAAAAGCAGTTAGTTTTGTTTCTCCTAATTCGCTTGATGCAGTTGATTCAATAATAAAACACTCTAATTTACCAAAAGCAGTTTCTATGATTTTCTTTTCTGTTATTTCATAAAAATAATGATTTTCAATTCCACCTTCCCAAGTTTTCCATCTTTTGTCTCCCCATTGACTGCCAATACTTAACCACCAGTCCCAACTATTCCCAATTTTAAAAGGTGCTTTTATGAAAGGGAAAGGATTTAATTCTAAAATCCTAAAATATCTATCTCTCGGTGGATGGATCCAAACATTGTACTCATTTTCAATACCTCCGGAAATTGAATTGAAGGGAAAATTATTATTCTCTGTTGGATAATCATATTGTAATAGTGTTTGGTTGTAATTCGGAACGTATTGTATCATTGGTTCCAGACCATATTTTACCGTTATTCTTATCTGCTTTATTGTGTTTTTATCAACCTCATTTGATTTAACAAACTGCCATTGATAATCTTTTTCTACTACGGTTGTATCCTCTTTAAAAAAAAGCCTTTCATCTTCTTTTGTTATATGCTCAAAATTATAAGTGAATTGCGCACTGTCCTTAAAGATTATATTATTTTCAGTATATCGATTTGGACTAATATTCGTTGTATCGAAAACCTCTGTGAAAATTCCTCCAATTTCCTCTAAAACATAATCTTTAGGAATGGTCTTTTCTTGGATTTCTTTTTTTTCAGCTTTTTCATTACAAGAAAGTAAAATTATTAAAATGAATAAGGTTAATGATAATTTCATATTTATTTTTCAAATTGCATAGAACGGTTTGTGTAAGGATAGTTGCGTGTGCAAACAACTAACTTACTAAAAATGGAACGAACCAGAGGAAAATCCGCAGGATTTTCCGAGTAGGCAAGAACCAAGCAATTATTTTTACACGGTGTTAGCCACTGGTTTTTTTATTTATAATTCTATTCAAATCTTTCAATAAATGTTCCTTTATTCCATATTCTAAACATTCCGAACTACCTCGAAAACTCATTTCAGGAACGTAAGGGATTTTTAAATATTTTGATTTTAACTTTTTCTCGATTTCAATAGCTTTTTCTCCATCAATAAATTTTTCGTCGAATAGAATCTTGTAATTGTAGAGTATTTGGCCTTTTACTATTCTTTCTTCAACTCCGTTTTTGGTTACGCCAAATTTTAGAAACCGCTCTCCATTTCCATAAAATTCAATTAAGTATAAGCGTTTGGATTTTTCATACCAAGGACTTTTATGAAATCCGCTTTTTCCTGTTTTGTCACAATTCGGACATCCTCTTTTGTCAGCATAATGCGCACGAGGTCTCATTAAAACTCTCCGTGTTCTTTGCAGATTATAATTACTTTCTTTTCGGTCGTCTCATATTTAACTTTTGAATAATCGTATCTATTTCCGTGAACTTCTTTTGCTCGTTCTAAAAATGTGTCGTGATTTGTTCTCATCTGCGTTTTATTCAACTTGTGGCTAACGTGTTTGGCTATGGTTTCGTTGCGGAATGGTTCGGCAGAACTATTCCGCCGTAAACCAAAGTTAGCAAATACACAGGAATTTCCGAGTGGAAATTCCGCCGCAATGAACTATAGCCGTTGTTGTGGCACGTTATTTTTTTATTTCATTAAATTTCCATTCATAATTGTCTTCCATTAAGCCTTTAAAGTCAGACAATACATATTCTTTATAATTTTCATCCTCGGGATTTATATTTTTCCAGAAAATAATATTTTTTTCAATGTCACCATATTTTGAAAACGTGATATTGAATTTACCTGTTATCGGATTGTAATTTTCGAGTTCAACAATATAAAATCTTTGAACTCTCATCATATTTTCAACAAAGTTTGGCGTAATTGCCATATTAACTCCTTTGTATTGAGTTTGAATACTTGGATACATTAAAATGTCAGTAGCCAAATTATGTTTTGCGTTTAAAGTCCGATGTGCAATACTTGCAGACAAAGCATAACTTTCATCATTGATAAAGGCAGAATGTAAAAATTTTAAATATTCAACTAATCCTGCTTTTCTGTCTTCTCCCAGTTTATTTTCAAAAGGTTTTTCTAATTGTTCTACTTCAGATTCTTTTAAGATACCAAAATTGTTTTCTTGATGAAGTTCGGTTTGCAAGAATGTTTGAAAGGCAAATTGTTGTTCGGAATCAATTAATTCCCATTTAGAAATACAAAATTTTCTTTGTTTATAATCTGAATCCCGAACAACTTCCATTAAGGCTGTCATAGGATTATTAGAAAAATAAAATACTGGGCTTTTTGGGAAGTTACAGCGATTAAATCCAGTTAAATTTATAGGTGGATAGCTGTGTTCCGAAAACTGGTTAATATTCGTGAAAGAATTTACTTCTCGAACTCTAAATATTGGCAAACTAAAGTCCGAAGTTTTAAACAACTTGAAAATGTTAGGTAAAATTTCAAATTCTTTAAATATTATTTCCTCAACTTTTTTCAGGAATTCATCGGAACTTGTAAAGTCATTGATTTTTGGCCATTCAACTTTCTCCAAACGTTCAATTGACGCTTTAGCTTGCTTTAATCTTGGGAAGTTGTCAAAATTCTCACTCATTTTGTTCTAATGTGCCACAACGTTTGGTATAACCGCAGTTACGGGATTAAATTTAATGTTTTTCAGATAAACACCGGCGGTAGCAATTGCGCGTGGATTCGGACGCAGTCGAATCCGCCGTAATTGCGGTTATACATTGTTAGCAAGCGTTTTTATTCCCATCTTGTTCTCAATTCAGTTCCAATTAGCTCATTCGCTTCTGATTTTTCTGAAATGAAGATTGTGGTATAACTTTTCTTTTCTGTGGTTGAGTCAATGAACAATGTTAATCTACTTGTCCTATTTTTAAAGTATAAACCATTATAAATACTATCTACTGTTCCCTTATTTAATTCTATTTGGCAATAATATCCATCTGCATACTCATCTTTTATAACCTCTGTTTTAACAACTCTCTTAATTGTTGTAACAATAGGTTTTTTTAAAAAGTATTTTCTCCATTTAATAGGAATTTGCTCGTAGTCAAAATCAGGATTAAGCGAATCACAAGTGTGCTCATTGTCAAAATATAAAAAATCGTCAAACTTAAACCTTCTAGATTCCGAATTATAATATTGGGCAAATCGAATAAAATCATTTTGCGCAATGTATAATGAGTCCATCTCATAATTCGGATCCATTGATTCGGAGAGTAAATATTTATTTCGTCGCCATTCCACCAAATAATATTCTGTTTTAATTTCTAAAGAATCGGGATTATATTCGCTTATACTTATTTTGGAAAGTGTATCACTTTCAAACATTGGAGTTTCTATATAGTGAACGGTTTTAGGATTAAGGATTATTTTACCATTGTCAGAAATATATGTTCCATAAATTTTTTGTCTTCCACCTCCACCTAAACAACTAGCCCAAAAATTTTCATCAATGAATTTGTTGTCAGTTGCAAGTTTAAGTTTATGGCCTGAATTAAAACCGCTTGAGGAAAAAATCAAGGTATCAATTTTTACATGGGGATTTTTCTTGGCAACCGAATTGTTTCTACCATTGCAACTAATCATTAAAATGCTTATAAATACAATACGTATTTTCATTACATCGGTTTTGTTTTTAAATGCTTGCTAACGTTTTGGCTATGGTTTGTTGCGGAAAATGTCCGAAGGACTTTTCCGCTGTAGCCGAAAGATAGTAAAGCTGCGGGAATTTTCGGCAGAAAATTCCGCCGCAATGAACTATAGCCGTTGTTGTGCGTTCGTACTTTTTTCTTTAATGGCTTAAACGTTGAACTAAAATCGTTTTTTTATCAGACAGAAAAGCAACATAGTAAAATTTATCTTCGTTTTCTTTTGAAAATTCACGCTCAATTTTTAATCCATTCATATTTTGTTTTGCATTGTCCATTTCTGTGCAACCAATAGTTTGTCCGTTTTCGGTCAATCCATTTTTCGGCAAATCCAATTGTAATTTTTTATAGAATTCAGCTCCGATTTCAATTATCGAAACTGAAGAATAATCTCCGTGTGTGTCCGGATAGCCAGCAGTTTTATATTCAAATTCAGAGTTTTTTGGTAATTCTATTCCGGTTACTTCTTTAAAATCCTCTTTATAAAATTCCGATGAAGGATAAAAAGCATCGTAAACAAAATATCCGACTATGAAAATTGGAATGAAAGCGAGAATTCTCCATTTTGGATTGACGGTTTTTTTTCTTAAAATACTGTAAATCCAAAAGGTTAGTAAAATTGGAATTCCAATAATCAATATTGGCACTAAAATCAGAAGTAAAGTTAATATAAATTCGTCCATTTATTTATTCAGCGTAAAGTTTGGCTCGTATGACGCACAACGTTTATGTATATGAGCTGTGGCGTGTTAAAGCACGAACCTCTCCAAATAAAAACTGGCTTTGGAAAATCCGAAGGATTTTCCAAGTTAGGATAGACCAAGCCATAGCTTATATACCGTGTTGTGCAACGTTTTTTATTTCCACTTGTCTTTCGGTTTCTTCCAATCGAGACATTTTTAGAATAAACTCATTTAATCTTTTATAGTCGATTTTAATTTGTCCTAAACTCAAATTAACCTTTTGAGCATTCATTTTACCGCTTAGATAACTTGCCCATTTATACTGCTTTACTTTTATTTCTAAGCTTTGGTCCAATTTTAAAGAGATAAATATTTGGCCATAAATATTAATTGGATATGCGTCTTGAATAAATTCCCACTTAATTAAATCCAAGTTTGTGGTTCTGTCCCAAATTCCATTTTCATTTATAATAATTTGAGGTCTTTTATCGAAAAGATGAAAGAAAGCGATTGCAATTCCAAGTCCGAAAAAAAAGACAGTGAGATAAGCCATAAATATCTCAAATGCAGAACTCTCCTCTCTCATAATTCCCCAAATTCCCAAACTAACAAAAACACCGCAAATTGCTAAAAAAGATATAGCTTTAATCGGCTTTTTATAGAGTTTAATTTCATTCATTCGTTCAAATGTTGCACAACTTGTTTGAATATGCTTTGTTGCGTGATTAAGCACCTAATTTAGTAAATAAATACCGAATAGAAAATCCGCGAGGATTTTCGTAAGTAGGCGAGAACCAAGCAATAAAGTATATGCAGTGTTGCCAACAGTATTTAGTTTTTATCTTCTCTTATTATTCCTTTTTCTGATATTGTGAATGTTCTTTCTTCGAAAAGAGATTTCATAATCAGCCAAATTTGGTCGACAGGATGAAATTTTAGATTTGAGTTCAATTTTGTTAGAACTCCAGTAAAAATAATTCCTTTGATTTTTATTTTAGAATTGGTTTTTTCGTTAATCAAATTTGCTCCGTCAAGCCTATAACCTTTGGTGAATACTGTCCAAAATTCGATATTATGTAATTCTTTTTTAAAGGTTGTCATATAATCAATAAACGGGACTTTGTTACCGTCTAATAATTCGATTTTTACTTTGTCAATTTCTATAACTTCTCTGTCAAGTTCTGTTTTGTCAATAGCATCTATAACTGTTCCTAAAATTTCAGGTCTATGAATCCAAGTTTTAATATCGAATATTCTTCCACGACCTTCCCAATCCTTTTCTTCGATTTCTCTTAATTCGACCAATCCAATATTTCGATGTTTGGCAAATGAAATTCCATCAGGCGTAAATCCACTTTTTGAAACAATAACTCCTTTATTAATTCCAGCATCTTCAATTATTTCAGATACTTTCATTACGATGTCTTTATTTATTTTGTCTTTCCAATATTTACATTCAATTGCAGTTTTGTAATTATGAATTCCGTCAGAATGATTAGTCAAAACATCAATTTGATGATTTACACCAGACTTTCCTTTTACTTTGCAATTATTTCCATAGCCTTCTATTTTAACTCCAGATTCTTTTCCTAAAGTTTCATAAATGTATTTTGTAATGGATTCATATTTTTTCCAATCCAAATTTGTTTTTTCTGACATTTATTATTGAATTGTAAATATTGATTGAAGTTCGTAATTCATATTGTTGGCAACTAGTAAATATCAACATGCAGTTTATTTCACATGTCTCTGACCAAATTACAACTTATTTTAAAAAACTCAATGGACTTGGTGTATTTGTAATGTGGTGATTGCTTACGTGTGTGTAAATTTCCGTAGTCTTACTACTTCCATGTCCCAACAGTACCTGTATACTTCTTAGGTTTACACCATATTCATAAAGATGTGTAGCATAACTATGGCGCAAAGTGTGCGGGGTTACTTTTTTATGTATTCCTGCCTTTTTTACGGCACGATATAAAACACGCCGAATACTTGTGGGGGAATAGGGAACAACTTTTAAAGAATCATTTGCTTGTTGTCCTTCAAATAAATAGATTGAAGGTTTATACTGTTTATAATACTTCCGTAATAGTTGCAACAACTCGTCTGGCAAGGGTACTGTGCGGTCTTTAAAACCTTTCCCGCGTCTTACACTAATGCACATACGGTCACTATCAATGTCCTTTATCTGTAAACTAATAACTTCCCCAATACGTAATCCACAAGCATATAGGGTTTGTAAAATGGCTAGATGCTTACGGTTTTCAATAGCATTAAATATACGCACAACTTCAGCCTGCGAGAGTACCGTTGGCAAACGCTTTTCTTTGCGTGGGCGGACAACATTTAAATAACTACGATCTTGTCCCAAAATATGCTCCCAGTAAAATTTAAGAGCATTTATAGCTTGGTTTTGACTGCTTATGGCATATCCTCGGTGTATTAAGGAGGTTATAAATGCCTCACCACTTTCCTGTAAAGAAGTGTCTGCGGCTTGTAACAAGCAATAATCAGAGAACATAGCAAGATAACTTCTATACGTTCGCTGGGTGTTCGGCGAATAGTTTTTACGTTCCAATAACCGTTGTATAGCAGAAAAATCCATAATAGTAATGTGCAATATAGTAAGCTATTTTTCTACTAACTTCGTGTAACTATTTATAGTCGTTTACAATTATTTAAAAAAACAATAAACGTTTACAACTATTTAAACTTAAATAAAGAGGATGTAATTCATAGCCTATGGTTAAACAACTAATAATTTTATTCCCTTCATAACTTAAAAAAACTAAGGGATTTTTTTTATTGAAATTAATTGTAAATAAGTTGCAACTTCATTGCAATGGAGATTTTTTTTTATATTGCACTTCAAATAAGTATTAATCGAGTGAACACGAAACTGAACACGTTTCTGAACACAGTACCAAATATATAGGTTGGAAAGCCTTTAAAATTCATTTCAAATGAATTTTTTTGGAATTCATAACCCGGAGGTCGCGAGTTCAAGTCTCGCTCTCGCTACGATTACAAAGCGTAACTATTATAAGATGGATAGTTGCGCTTTTTTATTTGAATATCTTTGGGTGTTAACTAAATCCCATTCTACAAGCTTTTAAATATTCAAATACCAGAATTAGCAATGTTATTAGTAGACGATGTTGCTTGTGGTTAACCAACATTGTGTTTTTCTCTCATATCCTTTATGGATACTTCAATTAGGTCTTTCAGCTTATCAATATTTATTGTTTTTAAATCCTTAAGATATAGGCAAGAAGAGCCAGTTTTGAATGGTCCTAAATCGTTTAGGATATGTTCATAATTTTTAAAGCCTGCAACGATATAAACAACCAAATTTTGTTTTCTAGGACAAAATCCGGTTAAAAACCATTCTCCTTTGCGACCATTTTCATATTCATACGAATAAGTGCCGAAGCCTATCATGCTCCCTCTCCAGAGAGTGGGCTTTTCTCCAGTAATTTCCTGCATAAGTTTAAGAAGCAGAAAACAATCAATTCTTTTTTGCTCCTATCTTATGGCATTGAATTGCTCCGTTATTTTTTCTAAATCATTAGCCATTGAAATTGAATTTTTTTTAACTTAATTCTAAAGCTCTCCGATGCATCCCTTATAAAACGGCTTAAATTCAAAGAGCTCTACTTTAAAAGTTCCATTTATGACCGAAGGATCCTGTTCTGTTATTAATTCAGCTTCCTTTATATCTCTTGTTTTTAAAATCATAAATCCTACATCGGAATATTTACCACCGATCACAATTTTATTTGACTCCCTTAAATGCTGAAGATGCATGGAGTGTTCTTTAAAGTATGCTTGTTCGGAAGTGGATATGGATTCATTCCATTGTTTTCCTTTTGAGTAAATCATGGCAAAAAGCTTATCGTCTTCTTGGGAATAACAAATGTTCGAAACGGCTAAAATTATAATTAGTAAACAGAAAATATTTTTCATGAGTTTTATTATTTAGAGTTCAAAAAAGCTGCTTTAAATTACGATATATTATTCTCTTTGCTCAAAGGGCACAATCACTCCTTTTTCCACATAATTCTTTAAACCATTCAATAATATAGCCCAACAAAATGATGAACGTCTAAAGTGTGCATTACATTCTGGCCACCCTTTGTGCCAAAAATTAACTTGAACACCTGCATTACTTTGTTCAAGATCAAATCCAAAGGAAGTAGAATTCCAATCTTCATCAGATTTAAGCATTTTGATATGAAATGACCTGTTTTTTTCAGATGTTATAACTTTTCCATACCAGTCGTATTCAGGCGTAAAGTAAAAATTATAAGTTTCGCCACCTACTGGCTTACCTGTACACTTAAGTGGCCACCAATTTTCTAAATGATTGGGATTTGAAATGGCTTCGAAAATTTTTTCTATCGGTGCTTCAATTATTAAATCATGAAAAATTGAATATTTTATACTATCGCTAACTGTGGCCATCAGAAGTTATTTTATCGTTTTTATTAAAAATTTTGCGCAATTAATCAATTCTCCAAAAGAGTCCAAAATAAGGTCTTTATAAATTCCTTTACATACGTCTTTCGGGTTTTTCTCACAACAAAGTAATCATTATTATTTTGATATTCATTAGTTTATATTAAGTTGACAACGCAAAATTCGCTTCTTTAAAAATTTTTTGTCAATAGGTGAAATTGATAAACTTAATGCGCGTTCATAAAATATTTTGGCTTTCTGGTGTTCATCTTTTCTTTTGTAAATATCGGCTTTGGCAACCGCAACAAGAAAGCTATCTTTTAAATCGCATCGAATTTCCAGTTCATTACGCTTTTTAATACTGTACTTCTAGTTTAGGGAAGTTGTAAGAATATTTAATTAATTTTAATTTGAAAATCTGGGATTTTCAGATTTAAGTAAACAATGTACTGAATTTCCCAAGCAATAAATTTATGTAACAGCGATTTCGATTTATTGACTGTAGGAAATAGATTTCAATTTGAAATATTTATCCTTTAATCGAAAAATTCTTGCGAATATGTCCATAATTCTTACATTTGTTAAAATCAAGTTAATAAATAATTGAAGAACAGATTAATATAGGTATGTAAAAGGTTTAATTTTACTATTGAACTTTTAAAACCTATTATTATGAAAAATTATTTATTTGCATTATGTATGCTAGCAGGTCTAGCTTTAAGCTGTACGCCAGAAAACCAAATTAGTGATGAACAACAAATCGACAAACACAAATCCTGTCCCCCAAGCGACCGAAACTGTAATGGGATTCCCGACCACTTGGAGCCACAAGATTAATTTTTACTTAATATTTTTATGTGCTCTGGCAATTTTTTCGCCGTTCTTGCACATGATTTATCTTATTGAAGATGCTGAGGGCATATTCGGTTACGCGTATATGTCCTCTTTTTTGTTTTCAATAAGTCTTCCCATTATGGCTATTTCATCAGGTTTGTTGTTGAAATTCGCTTCTAAGCACATTGTAATTGATTTTCAAAAACCAATTTTTTATATAAGTAACGCTTTCCTTTTTGTAGGATTCTTTTTTGCTATTTATATATTAATGCCAATAAGGGATTATTCTATATCAACTTATTATGCGTCACTTTTAGCACTTGCCGTTTTACTTACTATAATAGCACACTATATACACCAAGCAGTTGTTACAACTGAGCAACGCCTAAAAAAAATAATATCAAAACTATTTGACTTTATTATACTCGAAACTCCCCGCAAACACGTTTCAGAAGAAAAACAGATTGATTATGTTATTTCCTATGAAAAAATTATTAACGAAATTGGGGAAGAATGAATAATGAAACATTCAAAAACTTAAGTAAACTTCGAATCTCCGGCATGCTTTCTGAAGCGGCCAGGCGAGAAGCCGAGCAAAAAATTCTGGGAAAACCCGAACAGGAGCTTTCAGAAAATGATGCGGGGTTACATTTTATTTAAAGGACGTGAAATTTATTGGGAAAGCATTTTTTCCATTTCTGAATATCCTACTGAAGATTGTGCACCACTTTTCATATTCTTCAATGTAAATTGTTGCGCCTCCATTTCTTTTTCACCTGCCAAGACCGCAAAGGGAATATCGCGTTTATCGGCATAGCCCATTTGTTTGCCCATTTTGGAATCATCAGGATATAATTCCGCTTTTATCCCTGCTTTGCGTAAAGTTGTTATTGCCTTCATTGCATACAGCGCTTCCTTTTCACCGAAATTTATAAAAAGGGCCCTGCTGTTTTCTGAAACAGTTTTCGGGAAGAGGTCCAGTTCTTCCAAAACCAAATAAATACGATCCAATCCAAACGAAATCCCCACGCCACTCATATCTTTCAAACCAAAAATTCCCGTGAGGTCATCGTATCTTCCACCACCGCCAATGCTACCCATATTTACTTCGGCTGGCGCAGAAACTTCAAAAATGGCCCCGGTATAATAATTCAACCCGCGGGCTAGGGTAACGTCAATTTGTAACGAAGCCGTTTGCAGACCGAGTGTTTCAATGCTGTTGGTTATAAATTTCAATTCCTTAATGCCCATTAAACCTAATTGAGAGCCCTGAAGCATATTTTCCAAGGAATTTAATTTTTCCGTATTATTTCCTTTAAAGGAAAACAAAGGTTGTAATTTTTGTAGCGCATCCTCGAAAATTCCTTTTTCGCGCATTTCCTTTTTTACACCCTCCTCTCCTATTTTATCGAGTTTGTCCAAAGCAACCGTAAAATCAATCAATTTGTCTTCGGCACCAATAGTTTCGGCTATGCCGCTCAAAATTTTACGGTTGTTGATTTTTATGGTTACGCCATTTAAACCTAGTTTCGTAAAAACGGCATCGTACAATTGTACAAATTCCACTTCCTGCCAAAGCGAGGTTGATCCCACAACATCTGCATCACACTGAAAAAATTCGCGGAACCGACCTTTTTGCGGTCTGTCCGCCCGCCATACGGGCTGTATTTGGTAGCGCTTAAAAGGGAAAGTTATTTCGTTTTGGTGTTGAACTACATATCGTGCAAAAGGAACGGTAAGGTCGTAACGGAGTGCTTTTTCTGATATTTTTGAAGTTATTCTATTACTGTCTTTTTCGGAATATAAATCCTCATCCACTTTAGAAAGAAAATCCCCACTGTTCAAAATCTTAAAAATCAACCGATCGCCCTCTTCGCCATATTTCCCCATTAGGGTTTCACTATTTTCAAAGGAAGGCGTTTCAATTGGCTGAAAACCGTACAGCGAAAAAGTTTCCTTTATGGTATTGAAAATATAATTGCGGCGTGTAACTTCTTCCGGATTAAAATCGCGCGTACCTTTTGGGATGGATGGTTTTTTTGACAAAATGTTTTAGCTTTAAATATTTTAAATTCTGCTTGGCAAATATCCTAAATAATAATGAAGTTTGCTATAATAAGATTGTTTGAAAAAATGATAGGCTTCAAGGTTATTCTGTAACTTTATCGAGCATTATCAGTCTAACGAGAAACACAAATTTAAAATATGTTTTCACTTTTCCGGGAAAATGTTCGAATTGCGTTGGATTCCATAAAAAGCCAACTGCTTAGGACCATTCTTACCATTGTTATAATTGGGATCGGTATTTGGGCGCTAGTGGGTATATTGAGTGCGGTCACGGCACTTGAAAACACCATTTCGGGGAGTTTTGCTTCCATGGGCGCCAATACTTTCAACATCCAGCAATATGAATTTTCGGTGCAAACAAACAATAGCGGTGAAAGGGAAAAGATAAATCCTATTATCAGTTATAACAATGTTCGTGAATTTATAGACAAATATGATTTTCCGTATACGCAAACGTCCCTTTCTTTTCAAGGTACATCAACGGCCGAAGTTAAGTACGGTTCAGAAAAGACCGATCCGGAAGTACAGGTTTATGGGGTGAATGAAAATTATTTGGAAAACACGGGAACTGAAATTGACAAAGGAAGAAATTTCACCATTTTTGATGTTCAGAATAATAATAAGGTTTGTATTATAGGTGCCGATTTTGTTAAAAATTTATTTGAAAACGAAGACCCCATAAATAAAATTATAAGCATTCACGGAGTGAAATTTAAGATTATAGGCTTGCTTGAATCTAAAGGCTCCAGCTTTGGAAACAACCAGGATTTAAAAGTGTTGATACCCGTACAGGTGGCTCGCGGAATTTTCACACAACCAAATATAAATTATAATTTAAGCATCAAGGTTGACGACAAACAAATGATGGAAGCCGCGCAGGATGAAGCCATTATTACTTTCAGAAATATTCGAGGTTTGAATCCTGTGGAGGAAAATAATTTTGGGATTGAACGCAGTGATGATTTGATAAATAGAATTGCGATGATTACGGGCTATCTAGAAGTTGCGGCCTGGATTACAAGTATTATTACAATTTTGGGTTCTTCCATAGCGCTAATGAATATCATGTTGGTATCCGTTACGGAACGTACCCGCGAAATTGGCGTGCGGAAAGCATTGGGCGCAAAACGCTCTACCATTTCTACCCAATTTTTTATGGAAACAATTGTGATAGGACAATTCGGAAGTATTCTTGGAATTATCCTTGGGATTTTAACCGGTTTCGCGTTCGCCAAAATTTTTGAGTTTGACTTTACGCTTCCATGGGCAGCAATAATTTGGGCCACGATTATCACCTTTATAGTTGCCGTGATTGCAGGTTCCTATCCCGCTTCCAAAGCGGCACGCTTAGATCCTATTGAAAGTTTGCGTTATGAGTAAGTTTGTGAATTATTACTTACTCACTCAATAAATCACTGAAATAAGTGTAAAGTTCCCCTTTTGTAATTACCGAGCCTTGTTGTATCAAAACAAAAAGGTCTTTGTTTCTATCATCGGTTATTGCTTTGGTGGAAGTATAGAGATTTACGGCGTCATCGTGAAGATTTTGCTGAAGCCATTTGTAGCCATAATCTGTGGTAATGTCGATGGCATCGTCATCGACTTTTATAGCTATCAATTCCATAAATGCTTCGGAAATGTGAAAAAGCATTAATTGTTTGGGTGAAATATGTTCCAAATAATTCACTTTATTTAAAACTCCTTCCCAAATAAGATCACTGAAAATATCGAGCTCCTGTTCGGCAACTTCCGGTTTTTCAGTTTTAAGTTTCTTCCATTCCTCAGCGGTAATGGACTGTGCTGCCAAAAAATTAATGAATTCCTGGTGCAGTTCCTCAAATTGCTCTTTTGTTAATCTGGCGTACTTCATAAGTTTATAAAAAATAAGACCTTCCCTGAAACAGGAAAGGTCTTAAAACAATTAATCGTGTTACTTAGTTTGCTTCTTCTGAATTAGCTTCTTCCGAAGTAGTTTCTTCAGTTTTAACTTCTGCTTTAGGTTTTGCTTCAGGCTTTGACTTAGTTGCCGGTTTAGCTTCAGCAATTACTTCAAAAGTGAAAGTACTTATCACATCTCTGTGAAAACGGATAGTAGCATCGTAAGGACCAGTACGCTTAATGGCGCCACCGGCAATTGTGATGTACTTTTTATCAATGGAGACACCTTCTTTTTCAAGGGCATCAGCAAGGTCTGCATTGGTAACAGAACCGAACAATTTATCGCCTTCTCCTGTTTTGGCAGTAATTTTAATTTCAAGGCCGTTTAATTTCTCGGCTTGTTTTTTAGCCTCGTCAACTACTTTCTTTTCTTTGAAAGCGCGTTGCTTCAGTGTTTCAGCCAATACTTTTTTAGCCGAAGGGGTAGCAAGTACTGCGTGCCCTTGCGGAATCAAAAAGTTTCTTCCGTAACCGTTCTTTACAGTTACTACATCATCTGTAAATCCCAGATTTTCTACGTCTTTTTTTAATATAAGTTCCATACTGTTCTCTGGTTTTTATTTTAATAAATCGGCTACGTAAGGCATAAGTGCCAAATGGCGTGCTCTTTTTACGGCAACGGCCACTTTGCGCTGATACTTTAATGAAGTTCCGGTAAGTCTTCTTGGAAGGATTTTACCTTGCTCGTTCACAAATTTCAATAAGAAATCTGGATCTTTATAGTCCACATACTTAATACCCGATCTTTTGAAACGGCAGTATTTTTTAGTTTTGTTGGTTTCTATGTTAAGCGGAGTAAGATATCTAATCTCTCCGTCTTTTTTTCCTTTTGCTTGTTGTTGTAATGTAGCCATAATTTAAGCTGATTTTTTATTGCGGTTTCTTCTTTTCTCTGCCCAAGCAATTGCGTGCTTGTCAAGGCTCACTGAAAGGTAACGCATAAAACGCTCGTCCCTTTTAAATTCAGTTTCTAGTTCGTGTACAATTTCACCGTCAACGGTGTACTCAAAAAGGTGATAAAACCCACTTTTTTTGTTCTGGATTGGGTAAGCAAGTTTTTTCAAGCCCCAATTTTCTTTGGATATCATCTTAGCACCTTTAGA
>Ga0209344_10003439_pt1 | contig 15608 bp, 11 predicted proteins | sample Cruoilmetagenom6_FD_187293 | JGI IMG/M metagenome (GOLD analysis project Ga0209344, IMG submission 187293) | Oil polluted marine microbial communities from Coal Oil Point, Santa Barbara, California, USA - Santa Barbara Oil Seep Sample 6 (SPAdes)... | ecosystem: Environmental > Aquatic > Marine...
ATGTTAAATAAAAAAATGAAAGCGAAAAATTTAAGAGACCATATTTTAGTTAGAGGGGCTAGAGTTAATAATTTAAAGAATATTAATGTTGATATTCCCAAAAATAAATTTGTTGTAATTACTGGACTTTCCGGAAGTGGAAAATCATCTTTAGCTTTCGATGTTATTTATACCGAAGGAAACAGGAGATATGTTGAAGGGATGAGCTCTTACGCTAGAAGTTTTTTAGATGTTTTTTCAAAACCTGATGTGGATAGTATTGAAAATTTGAGCCCGCCAATTTCAATTGACCAAAAAAGTGTAGCAAGAAGTCCACGATCAACGGTGGGGACACTTACGGAGATTTATGATTATTTAAGAATATTATTTGCTCATGCAGGAGAACCATATTGTTGTAGTTGTGGGAAGTTAATGAGCAAGAAAACTAATAAGGAGATTTTGTCTAAAATAATTTCTTTTCCTAATAAATCTAGAATAGTTATTTTAGCTAAATATATATATGAAAATGATAAATTAAGTTCTATTTTGAAAAAAATTAAGCAGTTAGGTTATGCTAGAGTACGATTGGATGGAAAAATAATAACAGTTCAGGAGGCATTTATGATTGCTGAAAGAAAAAATAGTTTTTCAAAAATAAATATTGTTATAGATAGAATTGTATTGGATGTTAAAAATATTGATGAAGAAAGCATATTGGATTCAGTGGAAACAGCAATGAGATTAGGGGATGGATCTATGGAAGTATTAGTGGATAATAAGGAGGAGTTAATATTTAATCGTGATTTTGTTTGTTATAATTGTAGAAGTAAAACAAAAGATATAACTCCGAGACATTTTTCCTTTAATAATCCTGAAGGAGCTTGTGAAAAATGTTCTGGTTTGGGAGTAAATATGAAAGTAGACCAAGATTTAATTATTCCTAATAAAAATTTATCATTGGCAGAAGGAGCTATCAAACCATGGGGAAGTGTTGGGGATAGGAAGAAAAATAGTGAACAAAATATAATAGCTCTTGAAAAGTTATCTAAAAAAATTGGGTTTTCCATGAGCGTTGCGGTTAAAAATTTGAAGAAGAAACATCTGGAGACTATTTTATTTGGAGAAACCAAGAGTAATTTCGGAGGAGTTGTTAATTTAATGGAGAAGAGATATCGAAATACAAGATCTGAATATGCTCATAGTGAAATTGAAAAATATATGACAATGAAAATCTGTGATTCTTGTGAAGGAAAAAGATTAAAGGCAGAATATTTAAATGTTTTAATTGATAATAAAAGTATAGACGAATGGGTCAACATGGACATAGCTTCACTTATCAATTATTTAAAAACATTGAATAAAGAAAATATTAGTAAATATGATGAAGCGATAGAAAGGCTTATTAATGAAATAAGTAGTCGCTTAGAATCGCTTGAAAATGTTGGTTTGGAATATTTAAGTTTATCGAGAGGCACGCAAACTATTTCTGGAGGAGAGGCCCAGAGAATTAGATTAGCCACTCAAATAAAATCAAAACTTACTGGAATTACTTATGTTTTAGATGAACCTTCAATTGGTTTGCACAGTAAGGATAATGAAAAATTGATTGACACTATGAAATCTTTACGAGATGCAGGTAACTCTTTGATTGTTGTAGAACACGATCGTGATTTTATAAAAAAAGCTGATTGGATAATTGATATGGGTAAAGGTGCTGGAGAAGAAGGTGGAAAAGTTATTTTTAGTGGAACAATGTCGCAATTGAATAAAAGCAAAAATTCGACTGCCCAATATATTAGTGGTAAGAAAAAAGTTTTTGAAAAAAAAAGTAAGAAAAATAATAAAAATAAATTTATAGAAATTATTGGAGCGGAGGAGCATAATTTGAAAAAGGTGGATTTAAAAATTCCATTGGGAAAAATGGTAGTGGTTTGTGGTGTTTCAGGCTCAGGAAAATCTACGCTGGTTAATGATGTATTGGCTCGTATTTTTGGAAAACATTTTTACAATGCTAAAAGTAAACCAGGTGCATATAAAACAGCGAAAGGATTAAAACATATCAATAAAGTGGTTAATGTAACGCAATCGCCGATTGGAAAAACGCCTCGTTCAAATGCTGCTACTTACACAGGAGTTTTCTCTCACATTAGAGAACTGTTTACCAAAACAGAAGAAGCTCAGAATAAAAAATATACAGCTAGCCGATTTAGTTTTAATATAAAGGGAGGTCGTTGTGAAGTTTGCCAAGGAGAAGGGAAGAGAAAAATTGAAATGCACCTTTTGCCAGATATGTATGTCGAATGTGAATCTTGCGATGGGACTCGTTATAACAAAAGAACTTTGGATATAGAATATCAAGGAGCTAATATTGCAGAAATTTTGGAAATGAGTGTCAGCTATGCTTCAAAGTTTTTTAGGAAACATCCCCTTATTCATGATAAATTAAAGGTAATGGAAGAAGTGGGATTAGGGTATCTTAAACTTGGTCAAAGCGCTGTAGAGCTTTCTGGAGGAGAAGCTCAAAGAATAAAATTATCTACAGAATTAGCGAGAAAAGCAACTGGAAAAACTATGTATATTTTGGACGAACCGACAGTTGGTTTGCACTTTGATGATATTAAAAAATTATTAAAAGTTTGTGAAGCTTTAGTAGATAAGGGAAATACCGTGCTTATTGTGGAACACAATGAGGATGCTATCAAGAGTGCGGATTGGGTTGTTGAACTTGGACCCGAAGGTGGAGAAAAAGGTGGATATATAATTTTCAAAGGTACACCTGAAAAATTAAAAAGCAACAAAAAAAGTCCAACAGGAAAATATTTATAAAAGAATTGTTTTATAGAAGCAATGCTATATTTGCTTGTCCGGTAGGCAGGGTTCAAAACAATAAATAGTTTAGATAGTGTCATTAATTTTTTTTAAGATTTTTTATGGATGATGATTTAGATAAAAAAATTCTGAGTGCCGTTTGTTATTATAATGCCTTGAATTATTCTCTGACGGTTTTTGAGGTTTGGAAATATCTTATAGAAACAAAAAATGAAAACGAAGATAATAATCAGGGAGAAATTAAACTAAAGGATATTTTAGATAATTTGGAAAGTGATGCCTTGAGAAGATTTATTGATAAAAAAAGAGGAATGTATTTTTTAAAAGGAAAAGAAGAATTAGTTGAGCAAAGAATAAAAAGAGATAAATTATCAGTTATTAAAATAAAAAAATTAAGGAGAGTAATTTGGTTTTTGTGTTTAACGCCATTTGTTAGAGCCATTTTTATTACGGGACGACTAGCAATGAAAAATGCTAAGCTTAATAGTGATTGGGATGTTTTGCTTGTTATGAAAGGTGGAAGGATTTGGATAGGAAGAACTTTAATCACTTTATTTTCTCATATTTTAGGAAAAAGAAGACATCATAATAAAATGAAAAACAGAGTTTGTTTAAATTATTTTATAACCACTAATTCCTTAGAAATAAGAAATAAAGATTTATTTTCGGCTAATGAATATTTTTTTTGTATACCTATTTTTGATTCAAATAAATATTTTGAGAAATTTCAGCTTAAAAATAGTTGGATAAAAAAGTTTAAGCCCAATTATTATTTGACTAGTGTAAGCCATTTGAAAGCAGTTGAGGAAACATTATTTAGTAAATTAGTGAGAAATATTTTAGAAAAAATATTTGATTGGAATATGTTAGAAAATTATCTTAAAAAAATAGAAACAAAAAAAATTAAAAATAATCCCAAAACTAAGCGAGTAGATAGTCTGATAGTAGCGGATGATGAAGCATTAATTTTTTTGCCAGAACCACAGGGACCAAAAATATTTGAAGAATTTAAAAACAAAGTGGATAATCTAAACTGTTAAAATAGAAACTAATTGTGAAAATACCTAAAACTTAAATTATGAATAAGCGAAAAAATAAAATATTAGATTCAATATCTAGCCCAAAAGATATAAAAAAACTTTCAAAAAATCAGTTACCTCAACTTTGTGATGAGCTAAGAGAGTTTGTAATAAATAGTGTTTCTCAAACAGGCGGACATTTTGGATCAAATTTAGGAGTAGTAGAACTTACCGTAGCTTTGCACAGAATTTTTGATACGCCGAAAGATTTATTGGTGTGGGATGTTGGACATCAAACTTATCCTCACAAGGTTTTAACTGAAAGAAAAGATAAATTGCATACGATTAGGCAAAAAGGAGGGTTAGCTCCTTTTCCAAAAAGAGAAGAAAGCAAATACGATGCTTTTAGCGTGGGACATTCTAGCACATCGATTAGTGCGGCGGTGGGAATGAGTGTTGCTAATAAAAATAGAAAAAATGCTCCCAAAATAATTTCAGTTATTGGAGATGGAGCCTTGACTGGGGGAATGGCTTTTGAGGCACTTAATCATGCTGGTGATATTGATGCGGATGTGTTAGTTATTTTAAATGATAATGAAATGTCAATCTCGCCGAATGTTGGGGCGATGGGTAAATATTTAACGCGTCTAATTTCTTCTCCTGCGTATCTAAATTTTCGGAAGAGAGGACGATGTGTACTTAATAAAATTCCTTCTGTAAAAGAATTTATTATTAAAGCGGAGAGTCATACTAAGGGAATGATAAATCCAGGGACTCTTTTTGAGGAATTAGGTTTTAATTATTACGGACCGATTGATGGTCATAATATAAAAATTTTAACAAAAATACTTGCTAACTTGAAAAAAATTAAAGGACCCAAAATTTTACATATCATAACCAAAAAAGGAAAAGGATGTGTATACGCAGAAAAAGATTCTTGCTCATTACATGCTACGAAACCTTTTGATCCGATAACGGGAAAAGCAAATGGAAAGAAAAATAAGAAAATTAGTTATACAAATGTTTTTTCTGATTGGATTTGTGATGCTGGAAAAAAATATAAAGAATTATACGCTATTACTCCAGCGATGGGGGAAGGTTCTGGACTTATCGAATTTAGAAAAAGATTTCCAAAACGCTATTACGATGTTGGAATTGCTGAACAACATGCGGTAACTTTTGCGGCGGGACTAGCTTGCGAAGGAAAAAAACCAGTGGTGGCTATCTATTCTTCTTTTTTACAGCGTGCTTACGATCAACTTATTCATGATGTGGCTCTTCAAAATTTAAATATTCTCTTTGCGATTGATCGAGCGGGAATTGTTGGCCCAGATGGAGCAACCCATGCAGGAAGTTTTGATCTTTCTTTTATGAGAATAATTCCCAATTTAATTATAATGGTTCCATCAAGTAAAAATGAATGTGCTGGAATGCTGGAAGCTGGATTTAAATATAATGGTTCTGTGGCGGTGAGGTATCCAAGAGGAGGAAGTGCTGGAAATTATATTTCTAAAAAAATAAAAAAAATAGAAATCGGAAAAGCTGAAACAAAAAAAGAAGGTAAAGATATTGCAATTTTAGCTTTTGGAGCAATTATTGATAATTGCGAGAAAGTAGCTAAAAAATTAAATGCAACTCTTGTGAATATGCGTTTTGTGAAACCGTTGGATGAAAATTTATTAAGAAAACTTTCCAAAACTCATAAGTATTTTATTACGGTCGAAGATAATGTTATTGCAGGCGGAGCAGGAAGTGCGGTCAATGAATATGTTTTAAAAAATAGATTGGGGATAAAAATCAAAAATCTTGGTTTACCTGATGAATTTCTTGCCCATGGATCTCGTGAAGAAATTTTAGAAGAAGCTGGACTCGATAAAGATGGTATTCTGAGATCTATTTCTGAATTTGTACATTAATTTTTTTATAGTTAGCTTTATAATTTGGTGTAGGTCATTTTTTTTAAGTCTTTCCACCAATCATCAAATTTAGTATTTTTCATTTTCGATAAGAGTTTCTTAGCCGAGTCTGTCTCAATTGCTTTTTCAACATTATCAATCCAATTTTGTGTTGGATATCCAAGATCAGCATATTCTTTTGCTTGGAAAGCAGTTTCTAGCCAATCGGCATCTTTTGCAATTATTCCTTCTTGCGAGTTTCTTTCTTCAAATTCTTGAAAATAATTATTCCATTTGTTTTCAATTTTTTCTCCCAGTAATTTAGATTGATCTGTGAAAGCTGTATATTCAGATTCTTTTTTATTGTAATACTTTGCTCCAATTTTATTTTGGTCTCCTATGCGTGTTTCCCCATTTTCATGAATTACCAACATAGTTGTCACTTTTTCTGGGTTTTTACAATTTTCCATGATGGCTAATATATATCCTATTTGTGCGGTACGCAAAGTATGGTCAGCATTAGATAGAGGAATGTCGACTCCTGCAAGTTTCCATCCACTACTTTTTATTTTCTTAAGCTGATTGAGTTCAAAAATGAAATTAACAATTTTTTTAATATTCATATATTAAAGATTAATTATTTATTATATCTAGTATAGTCCAATTTGCAGATTTCACGAAATTAAATTTTCTTTGTCATATAAGTATCTTTCAATCGATATTTCAATTTTCTATAGTAATCCCTTACGCCAATTCCAGAAATGACGGAAATTTTTGAAATACCAAATTCTTTTTTAGCAATTTTTTCAGCTTCTTTGATTAGTCTTTTGCCAAGACCAATATGCTGAGGAGAAGAAGTGGAGTTTTTTGAAATAGAAACTGATTTTCCAAAAGTATGGACTTCACGAATAAGGGCAGTATTACGAAGAGCGGGAATGAAATGATTTTTATTAGCATCATTTGAAATTCTGAGACGAAGCAACGCGTAAAGTTTATTTTTGTTTGGAGAAACAAATTGCAGAAATATCTCCTTACCTTTAGATGCAGTATAATCAATTCTATCCAGAATAACTTGGTCTTTTGCGGAATATTCACCTTTAATTTCTCGGCAACGGATACATTGACAATTAGTTTTTTCAGCGACAAGTTGACGAAGATTAGAAATTTTTGGTCCAGCTTCGATAGAAGGAAGGGGAATATCACGAACTAATCTTTGAATTCGAGTATAAAGAGGGATAACAGTATTTTTAATTTTAATTATCAAATTTTCAAATTGATGATCAGTCATCGCTTTGTATTCTCCTTTTTTCCATAATTTATAAAGTTCACTATTTTTTGTAACAACAGTCGGATAAATTTTTAACATATCAGGTTGAAAATTTTGATCAGAAAAAAGTTTTTCAAATATTTTATAATCTTTCTGAGGCGTACTGCCAAGAAGACCAGGCATTATATGATAATTTATTTTAAATCCAGCATTTTTTAAAAGTTTTGTAGCTTGAATTGTTTTTTCAATATTGTGACCACGATTATTTAATTTTAAGATATCATCAAAAATTGTTTGAACGCCTATTTCAACTCGGGTGCATCCTAATTCTCTAAAATTTAAAATTTCTTTTTTATCTATATAATCTGGTCTAGTTTCTAGAGTTAATCCCACAATTCGGTGTTTAGTTTTTTCATTTCTTTTTTGTTTATTCAAAAGGGTACCTTTTAAGGTACCTTTAAAGGTACCCTTTTTTTTCTGAGGATAGTCATTGCATCCTTGAAAGCACCTGGTGATGAATTTTTTCTGATAAGGTTTTGGGAAATAGGAAAAAGTTCCTCCCATAATAATTAGCTCAATTTTTTCTGTGGAGTGTCCGTTGAGCTCTAAAGCTTTAATTCTACTTTGGACTTGTCGGTAAGGATCAAATTTATTCATTATAGCTCGCATTACGGCTGGTTCATTAGAAAGATAGCTTTTAGGCATATTTTTTTCAGTGGGACAAAAAATACATTTTCCCGGGCAGGTGGATGGCTTAGTCAAAACAGAAATAACGGCTACGCCAGATTGAGTGCGAATTGCTCGAGAAAGCATAGCTTTTTCTAAACTTAGATTTCTTCTAATTTTTCTTTGCTTAATCATTTTTTCATAAAGTTCGCGTAGGTCGGCATTGGTAGGTTGAGCCATTTTATTTTCTGAAAAAAACTTTTTTTTGAATTTCAAAAAACTTTCAGAATTTTTAAATTCTTCTTTTAGTGCTGATTTAATAAATCTTCCTTGAATTATTTGCTGAGTCATATTAACATATTAGCATATTAGCATTTCAACATATTAACACATTAGCAGTGGATGTAAATATTAAAACAGGGAAAGGTGTATGAAAAAAGAAGTAGTAAAAAAGATTTTAGAAGAAACTGAAATTGGTTATGATTTAATTTCAGAAAAATTTTCTCAAACTCGAAATAAATTTTGGGGTAGTTTAGCATTTATTAAAAAATATGTCAAAGAGAGTGAAAAAGTTTTAGATTTTGGATGTGGCAATGGAAGACTCTTAGAATTGTTTGATAATAAAAGTATTGAATATAAGGGAGTTGATATTTCAGAAAAACTTATTGAGTCAGCCAGACAAAAATATGGAGATAGGAAAAATGTAAAATTTATCAAGATATTACCTAGTACTAAATTTAAAAACAATCAATTCAATGCGATTTATTCAATTGCGGTTTTTCATCATATTCCCAGTGAAAAATTACGAAGCGAAACTGCCGAGGAGCTTTTTAAAATTACAAATAAGAATGGATATATTATTATTACCGCTTGGAATTTGTGGCAATTGAAATATAGGAAAAACATTTTTGATAATTGGAAAAACAAAATATTGGGAAAATCTAAATTGAATTGGAATGATTGTTGGATAACTTTTACTGATAATCAAGGAAAAGTTTTCAATCGTTATCACCACGCTTTTACCAAAAGAGATTTGAATAATTTATTCGAAAAAGCTGGATTTAAAATAGAAAAAATTAAAAAAATAGGAGGTAACATTGTACTGGTGGGGAAAAAGAGATTTTAAGAGTTGAATGGTTGATTAACAATCTTCCTCGTAAAAGATTAAATTGGAAAACGCCTGTTGAAGTATTTTTTAATAAAAAATACTGCGACCGAAGGCTTGTTTTAGTATCTTTTTTGAAGTATCCTGAAGTTATGAGTAAAACATATTTTATTAAAGTCATTATAATTATATTATTAACTTCTGGATTTTTTACTAATAAAATTTCAGCTTCTTTTAATTTTGAAGAAATTATTTTAATTAAAGATGATGGAAATGAGATAATAATATCCAAAGAAGATTTTTCCGAATGGATACAAACTGAATCATTTTTAGAATACGATTCAGAATATAGTTCCGAAATAGAGCCAGTTAATTATTGCCATATGCATTCTATAATTTGTAATCTTACAAAAAATCAGCGAACTCGTTATACGCTCAAAAAAATGGATTTAATTTTTGTAAACGAAAAATTAGTAGAATCTTTTGTAGAAGATTTAGCTAGAAAATATGATAAGGATCCGATCGATGCCACTTTTAGCATAGAGGATGGCAAAGTTACTGCATTTCTTCTTAGCAAAGACGGTAAAAAAATAAATGTAACAAAAAATTCTAAAAAAATATTAGAGATATTTGAAAATAAGCAAACTGAAAATAAAATAAAAATAATTTATGATATTACAAAGCCCAACATTGGTTCAGACGATGCTGATAAATTAGGAATAGAAACACTTATTGGTAAAGGAGAGTCGAACTTTAGTGGCTCTACGAGAAGTCGAATTCACAATGTCCAAGTAGCCTCTAGTCGTTTTGATGGCATTCTTATTGAGCCAGGAGAAGAATTTTCTTTTGTAACAACTCTTGGTCCAGTAGATGGTGAGCATGGGTATAAACAAGAACTCGTTATCAAAAATAATGAAACTACTCCAGAATATGGTGGAGGTATTTGTCAAGTTTCTACCACCGCTTTTAGAGCAGCTGTTTATAGCGGTTTAGAAATAACGGCTAGAAAAAATCACGCTTATCCTGTTCATTATTATAATCCTCAAGGGTTAGATGCCACTGTTTATATTCCTCGTCCTGATTTAAGATTTAAAAACAATACAACTGGACATATTTTGATACAAACAAAAGTAAATGTCGATAAAAAAGAATTAGTTTTTGAATTTTATGGAACAAATAATGGAAGAAAAGTTGAAATTGATGGGCCTCATATTATTTCGAGAAAAGCGGATGGATCTATGAAAACTTCATTTACTCAAAAAGTTACAGATTCAAAAGGTAATATCATTATAGAGGATATATTTAAAAGTAATTATGATTCGCCAAATAAATATCCTCAACCAGGTCAACAAACTATTTTGACTGTAAAACCTAAAGATTGGTCTAGCAACGAATGGAAAAGATATAAAAAAGAAAATGGATTATAATTTTTTAATGGAAAATGAATAATTAAAATGTTATAATAGCAATTATGGAGGATAAAAATAAAACACAAATAACAGCAATTTTTTTTATTGTACTTTCAATAATTTTTTCTTTTCTATTTTGGATTTCAGTAGAAAGGATTATTGCGACACTTAATGCGGGGAGTTGGCTTCAATCAGTTCTATTATTTTCAGCGTGTTTTGTTAGCTGGTCAATAGGAGTAATATTAGTTAAAAATAATGGTTGGCTAAAGTTAGCTTCTCTTTTAGTAGTATTTTCAGGAGTTCCTTTTGTTTTGAATTGGAAGTATGTAATAATAACTATTTTTTCAGCTTTGTTAATTTGGGTAGCCACTATTTATATAAAAAAAGAAATGGATTCAAGACTTGAAATAAGTGTCTGGCATTTTTTGAGAGTAGGGAGAAGATTTTTTATTATAGCGATTGCTTTAGTGTTAGCTAGTCATTATTATTTTAATTATTTTCAAACCAGTGAAGATAAAAATATACCTGAAATAAAAATTGGAGAACAACAAACTTGGTTAGCGACTAAGATTATATCAGCTATTGATCCAGATTTGAGTGCTAAAGAAATGGAGAACTTAACCATTGATGAATTTATACTGAAAAAAGTTCCTGTAAATTTGGAAACTTCAGTTTTGCAAAATAATGAGCAATTAGATGATAAAAATGTAATTCCGAATGGAATATGGGATAATTTGACAGGAGGAATAAACATTGAGGAAATGGAGGAGGCAATTATATTACAAGAAAATAAAAAAGGGATAAGTGAAATGGCTGGAAAAGAGATTGAAGGAAATGAAAAGATGATTGATGTTGTTTCGGAAATTGTAAATAATAAGATAAATGAAATAATTATTCCCAAGAAAAGTTACAGTGGGCAAACTAGTTTAATTATTCCTTGGGTGTTGGCTTCAATTTTATTTCTGACCGTAGCCTCCTTCGGTACATTTATAAGTTCGCTATTGATATTTATAGTTTGGATATTATTTAAAATATTGGTTAAACTTAAATTGGTAACAATTGAAAAAAAAGAAACGATAAAAGAAGTGATATAGAACTGACAGTTACAAAAAATATTGTGTTTTCATAAAAAATGTTAGGGTTATTTGGAATTGAACAGGTTTAAAAAGAAATAATAAATTTTATTTAAAATAATGAAAAATATATCAAAAAATTGCTTAATAAGAAACAAAATAAAAATTTTAATATTAGTGGGGGTGGTTTTGGTAATAGTATGGTTATTTTTGTCTAAGAAGTATGATGATGAAATTGTGATAGCTGATTTTAAAATAGAAAAAGGAGAAAATATGTTGAATATTGGAGATAATTTAAAGAATGAAAAACTGATTGATAAGAAATTAAGTTTTGTAATTTATATTTATAAAAATGGATTGCAAAAAGAAATAAAGGCTGGTGAGTATAAGTTAAACTCAAGTTTAAGTATTCAAGAAATTTCAGAAATAATAACCAAGGGTGATATTATTGAAGAAAATAAATCCATTAAAATGACTTTTCCTGAGGGTTGGAATAATATAAATTATGAATTAAAAATTAAGAATTACGAATTGTCAGGAAAAGATTTTGGGAAATTGGCGAAAGACGCTGATTATTTTCAAAAAAAATATAATTATGAATTTTTAGAGGAAGCTCCAGACAGAAGAACACTGGAGGGATTTTTATTTCCAGATACCTATTTTTTTGCAATTAATGAGAGTGCGGAATCTATTATTAAAAAAATGCTAGATAATTTTGATAAAAAACTGTCTAAAGATTTGAGAGATGAAATAGCAAAACAAGGAAAAACAGTTTATGAAATTATTACAATGGCAAGTATCCTTGAAGAGGAAGTTCGAACTCAAGAAGATAGAAAAATTGTTAGTGGAATATTTTGGAATCGACTAAAGTCTGGACAAGCTTTTCAGAGCTGTGCTACGCTAGCTTATATTTTAGGTGAAAATAAAAAACAGTATTCTTATGACGATACTCGCATAGAGTCTTTGTATAATACCTATCTTTATGCAGGACTTCCTCCAGGACCTATTTCCAATCCAGGGTTAGATGCAATTGAGTCAGCTATTTATCCAGTAAATACTGATTATAATTATTTTTTAAATAATCCAGAAACAGGACAAACGGTCTTTTCTAAAACTTTAGATGAACATAATACTAATAAAATTAAGAATGGTCTTTAAATTATGGATTTAACAGGACAACAGATATTTGAATTTTTAAGTAGCTACGGTTATTGGATAATATTCCCTTTAATGTTTATTGAGGGTCCAATGACGACAGTCATAGCTGCCATATTGGCATCGTTGGGAGCTTTTAATGTTTGGGTGGTTTTGATGATGTCTATTGTGGGTGATGTTTTAGGTGATATTGGATTATATGGAATTGGAAAAAAATGGGGCTTTTCTTTCGTGCGTAAAATTGGAAAGTATATTGGCGTTACTGAGAAAAGGGTTTTGAAAATGGAGAAATTTTTTGATAAACATGGTGGAAAAACTATATTTATGGCAAAATCGACTACGGGTCTTTGCTTTGTTACTTTTGTGGCAGCAGGAATTGCCAAGATGAATTTTGGAAAATTTATAAAATATTCTATCCTAGGCGGTTTTGTTTGGAGCGGATTTTTAGTAACGATGGGTTATTTCTATGGGTATCTTTGGCGAGAAATTGGAAAATATATTGAATGGGCTGGCTGGCTAGTAATGGGATTAGCCTTGTTAACTTTTATTTTAGTCAATTTAATTAAATCCCAAAAAACTAAAAAAGTTTTTGGAAATAATAATTTAAGATAAAAAAATATGAATAAAAAAATAGAAAATTTATCAATCAATGAAATTTTTAAAAGTAGAAAAGAATTTATTCCAGAAATTGGTGAACAATTAAGAGATAAAAAAGAAGTAGAGATAAAAATTGGCAAGGACGAGAAAGTAAAGATTGATTATCGTGAAATTTCAATTATGGAAAAAGAAAACAAAGAAGCAGATGCAGTTTTATTATTGCCAGGTTTTGGCTCTGGCTGGGAAGGAATTTCTGAGTTAGGTTTTTCTTTGGCATGTGAGGGGAGAAGAGTAATAATGCCATCATTGCCTGGTTATGGTAATTCCGAAAATCCGTCAAAGAAGTATTATGACACTGATAATTTTGAAAATGAAGCGGATGCAGTTAATTCTTTTTTAGAGCAAGTTGATTTAAAGGATAAAAAAGTCCACTTAATTGGTCATTCAATGGGAAGTGAAATACTAGCGTCATTAGCAAAAAAATATTCTGACAAAATTTCTAGTTTAGTTTTATTAAATCCAGCTGGAATTAAGGAAAAAGAAAATGCAATTAAATTATCATCAAAATTTATTTTATCTGGTATGCAAACTTCAATAGACTTTAATGTGAAAACATTTTTTTCAGGAGATAGAGAATATCAAAACGAGTTGAAGAAATATATTCCTAAAACAAGAAGTCCTTTTGAAAAAAATAGAATTTCTCAGAGATTAGCTGAAACAAGAAAGGTTTCAAATGGAAATCTTTTGAAAAAAATAAAAAAAATAGAAGTTCCCATTACTTATATTTCGGGAGAGCTAGATACAGTTTATCCTCCAGGAAATGAAAGTGATGAAAATTCGCAGTTGACACAAATAATAAAAAATGTTAGAAATAAGAGTCAATTGGAGACAAGTGTAATGATAGGATTGAGACATAATACTACCATTGCACCAGATGAAATCACCGCGACTAATATAGAACATTATCTTGAAGTCGCTGAAACCAAAAAGTAGTTTTTTGAAAAAGAGGAGTGGATTATGAAAAGAGCAATTATTATTTTGTTGATGGTATGTTTTGTGGTCGTTACCACTGGAATTTGTAGTGGTAACGAAAGTTTTGGTCAAGTTGTTTATGATAGTGACAATAGACATGGCATTGGCTTGCAGTCGATGCCAGTTTATGTAATAACAAAGGGAGTGAGAGGTTCCAAATTTGCTGGAGGTAAGATGGTCATACCACTGGGACAGTATATTGTCGATCAAAATGGCAATATGATAAATGTTACGGGATTTTCTATGCAGGAGTTATTTAAGGTAGGGCTAACTGCCTACGGAATAATAAATCGTGACAAAAACAAAACGATAAAAAGAATAATTCGATATGTAGATTCGGTACATATTATCTATATATTTGATTATTAATAAATACTTTGTTGAACTTTTTCGTAGGTTGCAAACTTTGTTTATAACCTGCTTTTTCTTGCTTAAATAAGTAAAAAAAGATAAAATTTCAGTATGGAAAATTTAAATAAAATTAAAAAAGCACAAGAAATTGCCAAAAAAAGTTTAAGGAAATGTTATTTCGGTGAAGGTATTTTAGCGTCTCGTAATCATTTCTCAGATTTTTGGGCACGGGATAGCTTTTGGGCGATGAGTGGAATTTTAGCTATTGGAGATTTCAAAAAAGCAAAGAATATTTTTGAATTATTTTTAAAATATCAACGAAAAGACGGAAAAATTCCTCGTAAAATTATGAGAGAATATACTCTTTTAAAATATCTTTTTAAAATAAAAATTAAGCGTAAAAAGCTAAAGCCAGTTTATGTTGGATTAATTCCTCCATTTCATTCTATGGATGACAATTCACTTTTGGTGATTGCATTTTGGAAATATATTGAAAAAACAAAAGATAAAAAGTTTGCACAAAAATATTATCAGCAAATTAAAAGGGCAATAAATTGGTATGATAAGAAATTATCAAGCAATTTGATTAAGGAATATTTTTTGTCTAACTGGTCGGATAGCATTTTTAGAAATGGAAAAGTACTTTACACTAATACATTATATTATGAGGCGTCGAAAAGTTTCAGTAAATTAGCAAGATTTGTGGAGGAGCAAGGAGATGAAGAGTTTTATTTTAAAAAAAGTAAAAAAGTAAAAGAAAAAATTGATATTGAATTTTGGAATGGAAAATTTTATAAAAATCAACCAAAAGATAAAAAACATTTTGAAGTTGTTAGTAATGTGCTAGTTAGCTTATATAGAATAGCATCTAAAAATAAAAAAGAAACAATAATTACAAAGTTAGTACGAGTCAAAACTGGGAAATTACTGCCAACAGTTTTTCCAAAATATTCATTTTGGAAAATAAATCCGATAACTTATTTATTTGGAATTTCTGATTATCACAATGGTGCTAGTTGGCTTTGGATTGATTTATTGGCGATTAAACTTGAATACGAAAATGGAAATAAAAACTTAGCATTGATAAATTTGAAAAAGGTTTCTGAAATTATTTTGCGTGACAGAATAATTTATGAAACTTATTGCAATGATGGTAAAATGTACGGTAATCAATTTTGGAAAAGTGCAGTACCGTTTGCTTGGAATAGCGGAATTTTTTTAGAGGTTGTTG
>Ga0209344_10003441_pt1 | contig 15608 bp, 12 predicted proteins | sample Cruoilmetagenom6_FD_187293 | JGI IMG/M metagenome (GOLD analysis project Ga0209344, IMG submission 187293) | Oil polluted marine microbial communities from Coal Oil Point, Santa Barbara, California, USA - Santa Barbara Oil Seep Sample 6 (SPAdes)... | ecosystem: Environmental > Aquatic > Marine...
CTCTTTTATAGTGAAGGGAGTTATGTACAAGCTGTACAAAGTTTTTTAGCTCAATTACCACCAAAAAGTTTTACTCCGCTAACAAAACGGATTTTTTTAAAGGATGCCAGTACAAAAAGTGGCGTTACATTATCTAGTGTTGATTCAACGCATATCAGGTTACAAAATTCACTCCCTAGAAGATCTAATGTTCTTATTTATAAAAAGAGTTACACCGATAGAAACGGTGAAGTTATTGATATCCCAAACTATACCGCTAATACGATTACGAACTTTGAACTAGAGGCAGGTAAGACCAATAAAATTGAGCAGTTGGAATTGGGAAATTCGGTACAACAAATAAATGCACAGCAGGCATCTATTGATAATGTTATAAAAACGGATCCCATTTTGTTACCCGTCAATCCAGCTACTGAATTTGTGGCCGAATATGAAGTTGTTGTTATTGGTGCTGGTCAAGCTAATTCTGCTGAACGAAATATGACCAACGAAGAACGGAAGTTACATGAAGAGATCAATAAGAAAACCTATGTGATTGATTATTTTTTACCTACGCTGCTTGATATTAGTGGGAATAAATCTATGCTACCTCCATTTGGCAGCGATAAAGAAAATGCATTGTTCAATGCTGTACTTCCAGTTCTTGAGCAATATCCTGATGTAATAGACGAAATAGTAAGTAACCAGTTCAAAGAAGCAACAAATCTTTTTTTGCCAGCATTGTATGAAGACATAAGATTGAGTACTGATTTGCGTGCCATTTTAGAAGATGTTTATGGCATTATATCAGGTAACGGCGACTTTCCCAATTCTTTTATCCAAGACCATGAACTTATTGAAACAGGGTATCAAAGAACCAAAGTTATTCTTGCTGTGATAGATAAAAATATAAAAGTAACAAACAATTATTCCAATTTTGGAGGATTACGCACAACGGCATTTAATTTTGAAAGCTGGGAGGTTAAATCAATTGATGCAGTAGTTGAGATGCAACAAGATAATGTTGAACTGTGTTTAGGAGAAGCCACTGAGTTACGGGTTACTGCAATTACAGACATTGAACCGGATTTGGAAGAATTTGAATTTCATTGGAGCACATCAAATGAGTACAGTGGAAGACTTCAAGATATTAGTGATGATCCGAGTAATTTTGGCAAATCCATCATTACAAAAATGAATTATGTGTCGTATATCAGCGCTGCGCTGGAGTCAGAATTAGATGGTGATGAAAATAAAGAAACAGTAACAGTTATTTTATACATACGCAATAAAAATACAGGTGAATTGTCAGAGGCTGGACGGGATAGTATGACCATGATTAATAAGAAAGGCTGTACGTCATTTACAGCGTCATTCACAAGACAATCTAACCTAAGAGAAATACCAAACTCGGGGTGTAGTGATGGGGTTAGTTATCAAGCATTTAGTCCGGTACCATACGCGGCAGATTTTGCTGCTGTTGAGGGGGCTATTGGATATAAAGGAATCATCACATCCAGTAATGGTGTAGTGAACGAAGAAAGGGTTCTTGACCAAAGAAAGCTGGAAGATATAGGAAATGGCATGTTACGATATAAAACAGGGGTAGGAAGTATAGTTATTTTTGAAAGTTGTGACAAAGCTACGGCAGAGGCTCGTGCTAAAGAACTTGCTGACAACATAACTGTTGAACCCGAAAAGATTGAAATCACCCCAATATTTAATTAATTAGAGCGCTATATGGAACTATTTTGGGTTTAATTGGTACCTATTCTAAAAGAAAAAAAAATGTTGTAAATTTCCCATTTTTTCAAAAGAAGTATGGGAAACGCGTTACAAAATACAACTATTCAGCTTGTTACCGCTTTTAAGAATAATGACCAAAAGGTGATGCAAGCGGTATATCAGACTGTATTTCCTAAGTTCAGAAGCCATGTTTTTAAAAATAATGGTGATGAAGATCAAGCGAAGGATGTGTTTCAAGAATCTTTTATTTCTTGTTGGCGGAATGTCAAAAACAATAAACTTAAAGAAAATAGTAATCTAGAAGCCTATCTCTTTACTATCGCCAAAAATAAATGGACGGATTATTTACGTTCTGCTCATTTTAAAAAAACGATAGCTGATAATGGAGTCATTGTTATGCGGTCTAATTATGAAGACCATGCTGATGAGCATGAAATGGAAAAAAAATTAAATGCACTCCATACGGCGATGGAACAACTAGGGGGCGCATGTAAAAAGCTTTTGATTCAATTTTATTTTGATCGGAAATCAATGGATGAAATCTCAAAAGACCTTCAACTTAATTCGGCATCGGTACGGAATAAAAAATATAGATGTATGGAAAAACTACGGGCATTAGCCATGAAAACTAAACACAATGGATAAGTACGAAAATTACATATCTCAAGAACAGCAAGAAGCATTTGAAAGATTGCTTCTAGACCAAATGACTGCTGAAGAAAAAGCTAGTTTCATGAAGAAATTGAATGCAGATTCAATGCTGAAGAAACAGTTTGAGGAGTTTAAGGAGCTGTTCTTTGCTGTTGAGGAAGCGGGCCTTAGAAATTCTATGGAAAGTTTTCATACTACTTTTAAAGCGGGAGACCGAGAAACAACCGCCACAAAGAATAAATTCTATTGGCTCCAAATAGCAGCGAGTATCCTAATTGTGCTATCCTTAGGAGTTTGGTTTTTTGTTAAACCAAGTCCCAATGAGAAGCTTTTTCAACATTATTTTACTGTAGATCCTGGACTTCCTACAGTGATGGGAACTACTAATAATTATGACTTTTATGAAGCCATGGTTGATTACAAACAAGGCAAGTATGACATTGCGATCCGTAAATGGGAGAAATTATTACTTGAAAATCAACATAATGATACCGTAAACTATTTCTTAGGAAGTGCTTATTTGGCCAAAGGAAATGCCAACAAGGCCATTGGTTTTTTTAAAACTACCTTACATACGGATACATCCATTTTTAGCAAAGAAGCTCATTATTATTTAGCGCTAGGGGCATTAAAAAATAATAACACTGAACAGGCTATCCAACATTTAAAAATGGTTGCTGATGAAAAAAGTGAGGAATTACTGAAAAAGCTCCAAGAATGAAACGGGTAAGGTTGAATGCATTGGTGGTCATGCTTTGTCTTGCACTAAGTGCTAATTTAAACGCGCAACAAGCAGATGTTTTAAAAACACTTGACAGCCTATTCGATTCGAATAAACTCTCAGAAGCCCAAGACTTACTTAAAACAGAGACAGCCAATTTGAGTAATGTAGTACTAGGGCGCTTACTGTATCCGCTAGGAAAGATAGAATTCTTTCTAGATCCAACGACTGAATTTAAAAAGGCATTGGATTTGTACGCTCGGATAGATTCGATGAATTTAGACGATACCATTGCCTACGATGCCAATTTAGGAATGGGCCTTCTTTATATTGATCAGGGAGCCCCAACAAAGGCGCAAAACTATTTATTCAAGGCGAGCCAATTAGCTAAAGAGTTGGGGGATGTGCATCGTATGGTGGAAGCTGAATTTCATCTAAGTGAGTTGGGGTTGAAAATGGGAAATTTTGAACAATTGACAGCGCATACAAATAAGGCACTTTATTTGCTTGGTAAAAATGACACTATAAATTTTTCCCTTGCACCAAGAATATACAATTATAAAGGGGCTTTAATGCATTTTAATGCCAAACCTGACAGTGCTAATTATTATTTTGAAAAGGCGGTCAAGGCATTGGATACAACGGTTAACTATACAGCAGAAACAAATTTTACGCTAGGCACCATTTATGGTAATTGGTTTATGGTAAAGCAATCTGCAGGTAACTTTGATGAAGCCATGCGCTTTACCTTAAAATCCATACGCCATTACAATGCTTTTTTAAATACTACCCGTCATCATCCACTCACGGAAAAGGTACATGGCAATTTAATCAATTCATACAGAAATTTAGGCAGTCTTTATTCAGATCTGGGCGAAAAGGAAAAGGCAAAAAAAATTGCCAGACTGGGCTATAACCACGCTAAAAAGCACTTTCTAATAAATACGATACAGTATTTTAGTGCTGCGTTAATGGTTGGAGAATCTTATCTATACAATAATGAGTTAGACGAAGCGGCGGTTTATTTAAAAGAGGCGACTGCTTCCTTGACTGCTATTGAAGGAACTAATTACTCTTATCGAGCAAATCTTTACGGTGTAGTGGGCGACTTAGCGTTTAAAAAAGGTGATTTTCAAGAAGCCGTTACTAATTATAAAAAAACACTACAAGCTTATAAAAACAGCAATCAACAAGGATTTTCTCAAAATGAGGTATATACTCATATTAATCTTGCCAAATCCTTTTGTAATCTCAATAAATTTAAGGATGGGGTTGATATCATCAATACGACCCTTGCTAAAGTTATTTCGATCTATGGTGAACATAGTTATTTGGCCAACGAGGTGAGCATCGCTAAAGTCAAAATGTTTTTTGATAATAAAGCGTATAGTAAGGCCATTAGCTTAAGTAAGCAGGTATTAGATTCGTACCAAGCGCAAACCTTTACAAGTGTTATTTCTGAAGAATTTTTTAGTCCAAACCAATTAAGGTTGTTATTATACTTAACCAAAGCTCAATATGAAATAGATACAGTTAAAACAGTTGAGGGTTTGAATGAAATAACCAAAATTATTGACCAAAGCATTCAACGAATTGAAAGAAAAAAATCATTTATCACCAACCATGACGATATCAATGTACTTATAGAAAATAGTAAAGAGTTATTTGATTTTGGAAAGAAGGTATATCGTAAACTGTATGATATAACTGGAGATAAAAAACAGTTGGAAAAAATTATCGAACTTCACGAATCTTCTATATACCATCGAATACGGACCAGATTAAATCTCAGAGGAAATACATTAGCTCCAGAAGGTATTAGAGAAATAGAAAATGAACTGCGTAAGAACATGAATTCATTTTTTGATATGACTGAAGAAACACAATTTGTTGTGGATGATTGGAAGGCTAATGTGCGAGCGTGGGATGAATACCTCAACAACATAAAAACAACATATCCGCAATATTATGAACTAAGATACGGAACAGTCTTAACTCCATTTAGTGCGCTTCAGAGCAATTTAGATGAGTTATCTACTGCTATTCGATATTTATTCATTGAAAATGAACTCGTTGCTTTCATCATCACCAAAGACGATCTAGAGATGGTCTCCTTACCGTCTAATTTACCCATAGATTGTATTGCCACCGTATCTGATTATAGGAAAAATGGTGCTGAGGTTTTTGAATGTCTAGCTACACTTTATAAGACCTTATGGGAACCACTTGAGCATAAAATAAAAACTGAGCATATCATACTTTTTCCTGATCAAGCCTTGTTTAATTTAAATTTTGAACTACTTACTTCAGAAAAAATTAATTCGTATAACGATTTAGCCACAAAGAGTCTTTTAGCAAACCATATAATTTCCTATAATTACAGTTTGCTTTTGTTAGATGATAACCGAAATACACTTGAATTTAAGCATGACTTTGTGGCCTATGCACCAACCTTTGATGAACCCATGAAAAGTGCGTACCAAATAGCGTTAAACGATAGTGTAGCGATTGATAAAGCCTATTTAACACTGTTGCCGCAGCCATTCAGTGCGGCAATTGCCGAAAGATATTCGAAACGTTTTGGAGGTAGGTCATTTTTAAATCAGGAAGCGTCTAAAACCATTTTTAATAAAACTGCAAACGAGCATAAAATCATCCATATTGGCACCCACGCAGAGTCAAATAATGTTAATCCTGAACTGTCGAGATTAGTCTTTGCTAAGAACATTTCTGACTCCACGCATATCGATGACAATTACCTGTATACTTATGAGATTTACAATCAAAATCTAAATTCTAATTTGGCTATTTTGACTGCTTGCGAAACGGGTAAACCAAGCTATCAGCCTGGCGAGGGCATGATTTCACTGGCACATGCGTTTAACTATGCAGGCAGTAAAAGTATATTGACCAGTCTGTGGCAAATTGATGAGCAATCGAGTGCTAAAATTCTAGATCACTTTTATGGATATCTAGAAAAAGGCCTTGCTAAAGATTTGGCATTAAGAAATGCTAAATTAGATTATTTAAAACACGCAACGGGAAGAACACTTCATCCACAATATTGGGCTGGTTTAATATTAATGGGAGATACACATCCTGTAAAGCTCTCACCTTCTGCAAGTTACTATTGGTTCCTGGGTGTTGGCTTACTATTAATCACGGTGTTATTCTTTGTTGTTTGGAAAAGAAAGGCCTCCAGTTTATAGTGAACCGAAAGCCTTCCAAAATTGATTAACTCAACTTATCCTTGATGCCTTATGTTGGGATTATTATCATCTGGGTCAAGGTGTGCTGGGCTACCGTCTCCATCATTATCAATAAAGCCTCCACCATCTGGTCGAACGTAAAGCTGAAAATTAAAGGGTAAGAAAGTATCTAAAGTACGAGCATCAAACTCATCAGACGGAGCTGCTGAAATTTGAATTGCTGAATTTACCGTTCCTAGGCCTGGAACAACTACAGAGCGCACCCAAACGATTCCCGTAAATTCACCAAAATGAATTACCCTTCCGTTAAAATTCACTAATAAACTTTCAAAATTTTGACTTTCGTTTCGAAAACATATAGGTTCAAATCCATTGTTTGGATCGTATCCTACCTTAGCAAACATGGTATTAATTTCTTGGGCAATAATTTGATTAAAATCAGAAATACCCACAAAGCTCACATTTGGAATCCAACGAAAAAACACCCTATTGTCTAAGCGTTTTATATCAATCCCTATAGGAAAGTTTTGTGCATCTCTAATCCCCGTTCCGGTGTAACCTACTGGATACTCAAGGCTCAGAAGAGGCTGCTCATTAAACGATACGCGACCACCAGGGTTTTTAATCACAGGGATTTCATTCAAGGGTACGAAGATGCCATTAGCCATATTCCAATAAGCGGCGCCAGGTCCAACATAATTAGCGCAAAATTGAGCTTGAACATTTTGTAAATTATCGGTGGCCTTATCGTCTTTACTGCAGCTTAGTACTCCTGTTAAAATCAACGCAAGGCTGAGGTATTTTAGTTTTTTCATGATGGTTATTTTCTTTCATATCGTAATACAAAGAAAATGTCATCAAAAATTTTCGCCAGCTTTTACAACTAAGGTTATGCCCATCATACAAGGCCAAAAAATTTTGCGTTAACCAACGCGTAAATAGAATTGTTGGGCGGTTGATAGTAATGCTTAGAATTCATCCTTCGATTTGTTAGCTTATGTGTTTAGAGGAAGTTTACACCATGCTTTGCGCAAATTTCAGACACTTTTGCAAAATCTGGTGGCCCATCAGGAAGTTTCGCTAATTCTTTGAACATGTATTCAATACCAGCGGGGAATGCAGTGGTCATCATTTTAGCCTTTTCCGTACCAATAACTTTCCATGAGTGAGGTATATTTTTTGGCGCAAAGGCAAGATCACCTTCGTTTAGAATGGTTGTTTTACCATCAACCATAAGTTCAATTTGCCCTTGTAAGACTCTAAAGATTTCATCTTCTTTGGTATGGATATGAGGTGGAATTCCAATGCCAGGTTCAACATTTGATACCCATTCAACGAGTTGGTTTTTAGTGTCACTGCCCGCTAATTTATGCGTTTGTATATCTCCTATTACATTTAAAACATCCCCTTCAGCATCTTTAACTATTTTGTAATCAGCAGTGGCCGTGGAATTTTTGTTTGCACGGGTAGATTTGCCTTGAACAAGACTTGGAATTAAGGCAATTCCTAAACCAAGTCCCGAAGTTTGTATAAATTTTTTTCTGTCCATGATAAAAGTTTCTTGCAAATTAGCATGATATTCCTTGTGGAAGCATGTGAAAATTACAGTAAATCTTTTGATTTTGGGCGTAGTTAACTTTTTCTTAGCGCAGAAGGAGTAGTACCCGTGTGAATTTTAAAAAAATAACTAAAATAATCGGGGGACGAAAAACCTAATTCAAAGCTGATTTCTTTTATGGATGTGTTGGAAAATTTTAATGCATGCCTAGATCTCATTAGCAATTGTTCAATTATTATGCTTTTTGAACTAACATTAAGAACTTCTTTCACGCATTCATTCAGGTATTTTGGAGATATGTTAAGCAGGTTGGCATATGCAGCTACTTCGTGATAATTAGTGATATGCTTGTCAACAAGCTTTTTAAATTTATAGACTACGTTAGTTTTGGTATTAGTACTAGAACCACGAGATTTAATATTGCACTGTCCGTCGCAGTAAACAAAAAAGGTGTTTAATAGTGATAAAATAGCATCCTCTTTGTGGTTAAGTTGAGAGCCTATAAGCTCATCAATCATTTCTAGAATTGCCTGTGTTCTTTTTTCAATGCCGGGGCTTAATTTTATTATTGGAATTTCGCTTGCATGCAAGAGCCGTACTTTATTAATATAAAGTTTACTTAACATCGGATTGTTTAAAATTTCGTGAGCCAGGGATAGCATATAACCAGCGGAAGAAGTACTATCTTTTTTCACTATCTTCCATTGGTATTGAGGGGCTAGAAAAAAAATTGTATTTGAAACATGCTTATGTAAAACACGGTTTATTTCAATACCCGTTACTTCATTTTTAATCCAACAGACTGTAAAATAATCACCTTGATGCTTCGAGGTGGTTTGTTTAATTATTTGCGAAATAGAAACAGAATTGGGCTTCATTTAATAGCGGTGTTAACTTTATATGGGTAAAACGATAAGGGGTAGAGGCATAATCTTTTAAAAGTATAAAATTCTACCAAACAATCCAATTAGATAGTTGAATAGCAGGTTGTCACCGCAATAGGTTTAGGATCAGCAAGAGCACTTTTCGATCATAAAAAGTTATCTTTCTTCAGAAACTAAAAGGAGTAAAAGGTGGTTGTGGTTTTTTACTTAAGCCCGATTACTACTATTCCCCTTGTTGTTTTGCATTTGATAAGATATAGTTTTTGATGTCATTAATATCTTTTTCAGACAATCTGTCTTTAAAATTTGGCATTCCCTTTCCAAGAAAAATTCCGTCTCCAACAATTTGATTAAATGATTCAAAAATTTCTGGTTTTGAATAGCTTAAATTAGGAATAACGCCATCGCCATGACATTTACTACAATAGCGTCCAAATAAGCGTTGGCCACTTTCAATTTGTTCTTGGGTTGCTGTAACATCGAGATTAATGAGTTCTCTTGGTGCTTTGGGTTCAAATTCTGGAGGAGCCTCTTTTCCGCCAATAGCAAACGTATATATACCACCAGGGTTGATTTGGTCTACATATTTCACCCAAGTAGCTAAACCACCACCCCATCCAGCTACTATGGAAACATATTGAACACCATCCACCATATAGGTAATCGGGGGTGCAACAATTCCTGTTTGCAGTGGAAATTCCCATAATTTTTTCCCCGTCTTAGCATCGTAAATTACAAAATTTCCAGTTCCAGTTCCCTGAAATACTAAATCTTTACTGCTTAGCACTCCAGCGTTATAGGAGGATTGATGAACGACACTCCATACCTCTTTTTGTTGGATGGGGTCCCAAGCAATTAATTTCCCAACAGATGGTGGAATTAGTGAATCATGTACTATTGGTTTGCCTTCGGCCCAGGCTTTAGCTGTATTCCACGACCTACCATCATCTTCAAATTTAAAATTATCTTCCTGTCCATAATAGCCAGAACCTTCTCTTGCAGGAATATATACTAAACCGGTTGACTTATTATAGGCCATTGGGTGCCAATTATGTCCTCCAATTGGATGTGGGGCGATTTGTGCGTTCACATCAATATATCTGGCAAAAGCACTTTCAATGGGACGTCCGGTATTGTAATCAATTTTCTTTGCCCAATTTGTATACACAAATGGTTCCCCTGAAATAAACGCACCATTTGTTCGATCTATAACATAGAAAAAGCCATTTTTGGGTGCTTGCATTAAAACTTTTCTTGGGGTATTATCAATGTCTAAATCTGCTAAGATTATGGGTTGAGTGGCTGTAAAATCCCACGATTCGCCTGGTGTAGTTTGATAATGCCAATTCATTTTTCCATTATCCGGATTTAAGGAGATAATTGAAGAAAGATATAAATTGTCTCCTCCTTCAGGGCTTCTTACCTCTCTGTTCCAAGGTGATCCGTTACCCGTTCCAACATATAATTGATTTAATTCAGGGTCGAAGACGATGGCATCCCATGCCGTTCCTCCGCCGCCATATTTCCACCACTCGCCCGTCCAAGTTTTAGCTGCTTTTTCCATGGCTTCTGATTCAAAGCCATTTTCAGGATTATCAGGTACGGTATAAAAGCGCCATTGCTGTTCACCGCTTATAGCGTCATAGGCCGTTATATAACCTCGTACCCCATATTCTGCCCCGCCATTTCCAATAATAACATTACCTTTTACTATGCGAGGCGCTCCGGTTATGGTATAACCCTTATCTTGATTAACGGTCAAAACCTCCCATTCTTTTTTACCAGTGGTAGCATCAAGCGCAATCAGTCTGCCATCAAAAGCGCCCAAATACACTTTCCCTTTATAAAGAGCAACCCCTCTATTAACCACACCACAGCATCCTTTTTCACCATAGGCTCTAGGTACTTCTGGGTCAAACGTCCAAATTACTTTTCCTTTTCTTATATCAATAGCATAAACCATGCTCCATGTTCCTGTCAAATACATAATGCCATCTACAACCAACGGGGTTGCTTCCAAACCTCTTGTTGTACCGAAGTTAATACTCCAAACCAATCCTAAACTATCAATGGTAGATTTGTTAATTTGGTTAAGAGAACTGTATCTGTCTTCTTGATAATTGCCTCCGTGGGTTAGCCAATCATTTGCTATTTTTCCATTGCCTCTAAGCTTAGCATCATCAATTGTATTGGTTATACTTTTTATATGGTCAGGAGATCCACTGTGTTGTGTTTTCTTACATGAAATTAAAGCGCTTAATAATAGAATGGAAATAAGGTTGAAACTTGATTTTTTCATTTGGTTACTGTTTTGTGAAGGTTGTCTGGTTTAGGGTTGATTTTGAGAGATTACCACTGCTTTAAAGATAGTAAATAAATCATAGATAGGTAGTTAAGGTTAATTAGCGGGAAATTATAGACGGTCCGTTTGTTGTAAAAGCCACTAATTTATCCAGTTCATCTAAGGGAAACGGGATGAACTTTTTAGGCTGTTCCACACGTACATATGTGATGACGTATTTTTCATAACTAAATAGCATTGTGACCAAATTACTACACAATTCAAGTCATCTGCTCCTCATTCGTTTAAGAAAGGTGGCCTAACGTACATGCCATGGGTTGAGCTGCTAAACACCCATTAAGCAACCGTTTTTAAATGACAGGGCTAGTGCAACAGCAAAATGAAATTAACCTGTAAACTGGTAGTGGTCTCATGCATGGGTTATTTGGGTAGCTTAGGCGTTATTTACAACGATAAAAAAGGAGTTACAAACAGGTAAATTAAACTATCCATTAATACTTTGCCTAGGTTTGACAGCCAGAAATAGTCCGCAAAGAAATAAATAGCAAATACCATAATGACAGAAATAAGGTCAATAAAAACTAACTTTTTATACCAAGCGAAATCAAAGACAAAGAGCAACAGCGCTGGTAAAACTTGAAGTCCCTTATTGAACAGTTGACTAGCCTCCAAATTAAAATCAAATGACATTCGAAATATAGCAGCACTCATCAACATAACCATCCCGCCAAGCATATATCGTTTGTGAAGAAAGGATTTTTTACGATTAATAAAAGCTAATATAATTAGGATATATCCGCAAACTAGTCTAAAAACATTATGCCCTGCTGCATCAATTGTAGTAGTGCCGGCATACACTTTATAAATTGAGGGAAAAATCCCCGAAGGAATCATCAGAATCAAAATACACAGGCCAAAAATTCCTAGTTGTTGATGTAGTTGAAAATTTGTAAACCTAATTAAAAGGACTTGAATAGCATATAAAACAATCCAAATGGTGAAAATTATGCCATGAATTACTAAGTGTTTTGGTAAGGGTTCAGGATTTTCAAAAAAATTTGATAGATAAAAGGAAGGCGCAAAACCCCAAAACACAATTAAAATATACCATATTCCAGTTGCCGCAAAGTAGTTGTGTTCTGCTTTTGGTTTCATTGTTTTTTATAGTTAGCGCCTCGGCTGTATACCGTAACTAGTAGTTGATAAATTACTAAGTTATAAATAAAATAAAAACTTCAGCCGTTTGAGGCGCTTTTAAGTCCACAGTTTTACGTTCAATATTCGTCCAAACCCTCAGTATATACACAAAAAATGGCTTATTTTACACCCTTTGACCTCCATATATACGTCAGTATGAATTGGCTATAAATTGTATTTCGCTCTATATTGTCAATTTAGTCAACGTATTCCAATTGTAGTACGTTTACTATGACGTTTCCAGCTGTTTAGCCATAAGCTCAAAGATTGCAGTGTTGTTCAGTTTACTACTTTTTCGAGATTACTATCCATCAATACACTATGTATTTCATCTCTAAATTTTTAGTATGGAACGTTAGCCTTAAGATAGAATTGATTGTGAATCTAACTAGCGTTACGCCCCGCGGTTAATATGTCAACATAATGTTCTTCAAATTCTTTTAAGGTTGAATAGTTTAAGAGGGCCCACGGAGTGAAGTTTAGCAGAAATAGTTGATATACATCCGTTTGATTAAATACATTTTGACTAGCTAAATTTTTAGCAGTAGCTACTTGACACAGGTTTCCAAAGACTTCATTCATCCAATTTCACTGTGTGCCTTTTTTTATAAAATTGCTGTAAATGGTCAAAATTAACACAACATCTTAAATAAGACAAGTAGGGTGGGGTGATACTGTCTTTTTGCTGCACCACAAATAAATACTTTTACGGTTTGTTTTTCTTCTTTTATTAAGAAGTTAACTTAAAAATCAGTGGATGTAGAACCTAATTTATTACCGTTGTTTACCATTTAACTTTACTAGTTTTTTCCCTTGTTAGGACCTCGAACTTATATCTATGCACGTTTAGCTAATGCTGTTTGTTTTTTTATTGATTTAAACAACCGTACAAACGCTAATAGCGCAAAGAAAAGAGTTAATTTTCAAATTCCTCAATAGCATTTAAAAACGCTAAAGCTTTCATTGTTTTTGACCCTATAAACAAACCTAACGTTTTTCTTACCCATTTTATATGTAGGTTTTTGTAGGTTAATTTATTTAAAAACCAGACTAAGGGGATAATTAATAAGGAATTAACCATCAGGTATTTTAACACAAAATCAACATCCATTTTTGCATATACGTCAATGTTGAATAATAAGTCGCTAGCAACCACTATATATGACCACCATATTGGAGTGGATAGGAACATTAATTTTACAAATAACAACCCGTGGGCATTAACTAATTCTATATTTTTTCTAATAGTTACGATTGGTTTTGTATAGTCAATTTGTTGTAATAAGGTAACTTGTCCTATACTGCCCGCTAATGCAATTAACGTGAAAATACCAACAATAATTCCACTTAGCGCTAAATGTGTTTGGCTCCAATTCGTAGCAATATAATTCCCCATACATAGTGATAATAATGAAAAAACTATAATTTCTATAATTCTGTACGTTAGAATACGCTGTGTACTCTTTTCTGATTTATCTAAATTAATACGTTTAAAGGAGGCTACATTTAAACTTAATGTTTCATTTAGTTTAGTATCGTAAGCTGCTAGTATTTTTTTTAACTCTCTTGCTTCCATAATTCTATATATTTTGAAATTCTTTTTTTAATTTTAGTTTAATTCTATTAATTTTTGTGGCCACATTAGTTTTAGTAATACCAAGTATTTCTGAAATTTCCGCATAACTTTTTTCTTCTAAATACAATAACATGAGCGCTTTGTTCAGTTCGTTTAAATTATGAATGAATTCTTGTAATAACTTGAGATGATAATTTAATTCTGTTTGCTCTTCAACCATATCTTTCTCTATAGTGAAAATTGATTCTTCATTGTAAACATCTTTTTTTATAGACCACTTTTTTTCTTTTCTATAAAAAGAGATTGCAACGTTTAGGGCAATTCTATACATCCATGTTGAATATTTATAATCGCTGTTATAATTATCGAACGAATTCCATAATTGAATAATAATTTCTTGTTCTAAGTCTTTTCTATTTTCTTTATTTTGACAATAAGAGTTCACAATTTTATAGATGATTTTTTTATGCTCATCTATAGTTTTCATGAATTGTTCTTTTTTATTGCCCCTCATTAGTACGTGATTTTACATTTGTAATTTAATATTATTTACTTCTTGTTAAACTATAGCTCATTGTTTAATATATTATTCGCAATGCAGATTAAAAAATCACACGCTTTTTGAAAAAATTATAAATAATAAGAAAAAGCAGTGATTATAGTTCCAAGAATTAAACTAGAAACACCTTCTTTTAATGATAAATGTTTTTGATTAATAGTATCTGAATAAGCAATCCATAACGCCAGCAATGCACTAGAAAAGAATATGGCAACAATATAAGTTGGGAAATTAATAGAAATGATACCAAACCAACTGAATACAATTTCTTCGAGTACTGCAAATCCGAATACGGCTAATATTGGATTTGATCTTGTAGGTTTTACTAGTAGCAATAAGCCACCATAGAGCAGGATTAAGCAAATAATCAGTGGCAAAACTTGACTAAAATAGGATAAGCTAAAATAACTCTTTAAAGAAAAATCAAAATATTCTTTTAAATCAGTATTTACATCTGTTTGTAATAGGAAGATTATACTAAATAGAATTCCTATAAATGAAAATGCGAGTCCGATAATTTTTCTAGTTGCCATAATACGCTAATTTAATTTACTTATTATTCGCAAACATTTAATAAAGTCACACTTTTTAAAATTTATGTTGCGCGTTAATTAAAAAAACATACCAATTGAGTGAAAGCACAGAGTAACAGCTAAGGTTCTGTATACCTGTCTATTTGAAGGCGTTTTTTATCACGTACGGTTATGTTTATAGAATTTTTTAACTAAATACAAAGAACAAAGTGCGAAGTACCGTTAATGTACACGGTGAAGCTTGTAGAGAATCTTAGGAAAGAATTGTCGTAAAAAGAAAAAACAAAAATACGGGCACGTAGTGCAAGTGCCAAAAAATGAGTAAAATAAGCATTTGCCATTGCATAACAGGGGGGGCAGGTGCTCAAAATCTTGTGTGAATTGTAGATAGAATTAGGCGGTTTCTAACCCTGGTCTTGGTTCGTAGTTTGGTTTTATATTTTTAATTTTGTCACTCTATAAGCAAAGTATTTAGCGAACAATTTCATTGCAATGCTCGAAGGTATTAGTTTAAAAAAGAAGTTCCTTAAGTTGATTAAAATGGGGTTGGTAATTTGACCAATTTTCCCAAGTTTTAAACTTTCGTTTATAATTTTTTTTGCACGTGGAAATTGATGCTTTTCGTAAATTTCATATGCTTTAGAAGACAGTCCGTATTTGTTAATGCATTTAGCCAAGAGATAGGCCCCTTCA
>Ga0209344_10003442_pt1 | contig 15608 bp, 6 predicted proteins | sample Cruoilmetagenom6_FD_187293 | JGI IMG/M metagenome (GOLD analysis project Ga0209344, IMG submission 187293) | Oil polluted marine microbial communities from Coal Oil Point, Santa Barbara, California, USA - Santa Barbara Oil Seep Sample 6 (SPAdes)... | ecosystem: Environmental > Aquatic > Marine >...
GTAAGTTAGAATCTGCTCCAGAAATTCCGGTCCATTTATTTCATTGAAGTACGGATAGGTCTTCAAGTTTCCTTCTATGGAATTTCCAGTTTCAGCTATTTTAAAACCCAAACCATTATTCTTAAAAGTCAATGGCGGTTTTTCTTCCAATACAGCCAATTGCAAGCCTGTTTGAAAATCTTCCCACTCCTTTTTCGATTCAAGGTAATTTACCAAGATACCACCACCGATGTCCAAAAAGGTAATATTACATCCACATGCCTTTAGTTCATCCACAAATTGCAAAGTTTGAAGGATTGCCTCCGCACGTTGAACTATGGAATACCCGTCCAAATGAAAATGTAGGCCTTTAAGTAAGATGTTGGGGAATTCAGATTTCTGGGAAAACCATAACTTCAGGCGACTCCTCTCTCCTTCTATGTCGAAACCAAATCTGCTATACAATTTTTTACCTGCAACTATAAAACCGCTAAGGCGAATTCCAATGAGTGCAATTATATTCAGTTCCTTGGCAATTTTTTGGGTCAGCTTAAGCTCATCATGGTTGTCAATAATTATTACCACATTGTTCTGTATTGCCAATTTCAACATTTCCGATGTTTTAATGGCCGCTGTCAATACCAAGTATTCCGAATTTGCTCCAAGTTTTATTGATTGTTCAAGTTCATTAAAGCTGGCGGTATCCACTCCAATTTCAAAATCCAAGGCAGCTTTAACAAGACTCTTTGATTTATTTGCTTTTCTGGCAAAATAGATTCTGGAATCGATATTGTACTTTTTAAAAACCTCTTGGAAGGAATCAATATTGTGTTCAAAGGAAGGTATGTGGTGCAAATTTACTGGAGACTTATAATTTTTGATCAACTTTTTCACAAGATCTGTTTCGGCCATAATATCAATCATCCATGGATTGGTAACTGGGGTCAGGGGATATTGGCCATTGGATTTTGAATAGGATAAACTTTTCATGGTGCTTCTATTTTACTGTTTAACTGGATTTCGGAAAATTTTTCTACGGTTCGCAAGGCCCATGAAGATGCAAAATTATTACACTCTCGCGAAAGTGAATCATTATCATATACTATGCCTTCAGTTAATGTTCCATATAAAGTAATATCATTATTGATATTCCCCTCTGGATCAACCAGTCTTCCACTTCTATCAATTTCCGGACAAGATGTGTTGTAGCTTTTTTTTCCGGGAACAATAAACTCCCTTAATAGCTCATTTTTTTGCATACCCTTCAATAAAGGTGACCAATCCGCTTGGGAAACATTGGTGGGAATACGTGCATCAACAAGCATTTCGGCTTCAACAGGCTTCCTGTTCTTCACCCCTAAATGCCATCTGTTTTGCTTCCAAAGAAGATTTGGTTTTTTAGCATAGTCCAAATTCAAAATTCCCGATTCTACCAGGGCCACTATTTTTTTCATATTGGTTAGGGGAGGGCCATAGGAAATTCTATTTAGTTGCGAACGAAAATTTTGATCGAACATTTGGTGGGATTCTGCAGTCATTCCCCCAAAATTGTAAACACCCCTAAATAGTCCACTAATTTTTCCCCATGTCATGGCCGCCGCCATGAATGGACTTTTTTCTGATCCCAATTCGGCTTCTTCCACCAGATATCTCAAATAAGCCAAAGGCCCAAGTTTTACAGAGGGGTTTTGTATATCTACGGACCTGAACATATTTTCGAAGCGAAATGGATACTCCTCCGTATAATCCTTGTGAAAATCCAAGATTTGACGCCTTAACCCATTCGCATTGTCTTCCGGGTACAATGTTAGCCCTTTGTTTTTAAAAGCTACAGTATAGTAACGATATTCGGTCTCTAATTTATATAATGGTAAAATATGCTTTAAAAAACAAGGTTTCTGCCCATTACCCATACTTCTGCGAATGGAATCATGTGTGAAGTAGACAGGCCGATATGCCTTTTTTCCTTCATCAACAGAACGGGGAACCATGGGAAGTCCAGTACGGGAAAAAGCATATATAATGCTGGGCTCCTTATACGAAGGTTCATAGACAACCAAGTCATCATTTTTTGTCAAAAAACGACCTCCACGACCTTCTGTGAGCGCTAGCACAGCATCAATAAAAGTTAAACACATGCCTTTGATCGCAACCGGAGTATTGCCTTGTACCTTAGATAATTTTAAATTAACCGGATAGATAAATGGTACGGTCGATTTTTCAGGGATCTTGGTCCCATCTCCATGTTTTCTTTCTTCAAAACTACCTTTCCAACTACAATGACCTGTGGATATTAAAATATTGTTTACAATAAGGGTTTGATCCTCTCCATCCATCGCTACTTTTAATCTCATTTTATAAGCTTCCTCCATTTTGGAAATATCAACAACAGCGCAGCTGTGTTTAATGATACGGTATGATTGGATACCCCGCTTATATAAATTTTCGAAACTGTCCTTTAAATATTTACCAACCAGTGACCGTGATGCAAATTGGTCATCATAGCTTGCCACTTTCTCAGGAGTTCTATTTGTTAACCACTCCGAAAAAGAGGGAGAATGTTCAACAACAGGCTTTAAATTTTCTGTTGGCCATACATCGATATTACGATTTGGATAGTTCATGAGTAAATAATTGGGCTGATTGGGATCATATATCGCTCCAGCTCCATAATTTCCCGATTTTTCAAATAAATGAACCTCTATTTCCTGTTCCCCTTCAATTTTGCCCAGTTGTGCCAGAAGTCGTTCAAAAGCATAAAGACCTTTGGGCCCCAAACCTACTATTGCGATTCTATAAGCTTTCATGTATAGGTATTTGAGTGTTGCTGTTGATCAAATCGCTAGGGTTAAAATGCAATGGAATTTGATCGATATCGAAATTTTGTCTAACCCATTGAGGATTATAGATTGTATCCAAGTAGCGTTCTCCCTTATCAGGGAATAAAAGTACAGACACAGAACCTTCGGGTAGTTTGTATTGATACTTAAGATAGGCAGAAACAACACCGCCTGAAGAACCACCGGCAAGAATAGCTTCATGGTGCAATAGTTTTACACAACCCCTTATACAATCAATATCCGCTACATGAATAACATCATGCACCTTATCCGGAACAAGAAAGTGGGAAGGCATGCCGGCACCATGACCAGGGATTTTTCTCGATTTGATTGGTCCACCAAATAATACGCTACCTATTGCATCAATAGCAACCAATTTTGTGCTTAGATTATGCTTTTGAATATAGTCTGCGCATCCCATAAGACTACCACAAGTACTGGTAGCAATAAAAATATAGTCGACCCGATTGTTTAGTGAATGCATTATTTCCCTCATGGTGTTGCTGTATGCTTTTGGGTTATTTGGGTTGCGGTACTGGTTAGACCAAACGCTATTGGGATCAGAATAAAGCAACTCTTGCACCTTCTCCAATCTTGCACCTAAAAAACCACCATCTGCTATTGGACGATCTACCATTATTAATTCGGCTCCATAGACCTCCAATAACTTGCGCGTATGGGGATTGAGGTTGGGATCTACCACTACTTTTAGTTTCAATCCATGAAATAAACAGGCCTGCGCTAGGCCTATAGCCATATTACCAGAACTTGATTCTATGACCGTTCCCCCTTTTTTTATTTTCCCATCCCTCATTAATTCAAAGATGATGCGGCTGGCAGACCGATCTTTCATACTACCGCCAGGATTGAAACCTTCCATCTTTGCATATACGAATCTATTGTCTTCAAAAATTCTTTTTAAATGGACCATTGGTGTATTGCCAATGGAATCCAATATATGGGAAGCTATCTTTTTCATAGGAGTAACATTATAGTTTTAACCAATGTTTGGCAGTCATAAAACAACCGCTAATTTTTTGGTAAGATAAATCCTAATTGAAGCTAATATTAACCTGATATCCATAATTTTTGCTGCGAATGATAAACGCTGGCAAAGAACCAACCAACAGGCATGGGAAGCCGATGTTTTTGATATTGGGGATTGAAAAATTTTAATATCGACCGTTATTCCAAAGTTGTGGTATCGGCTACCATTGTGGCCTCACTATTAAACAGAGGGGAACAATACAACTTGACCATTGTTTAGGTACAATTTATAAATAGTAGTGGGTAGTTTAATTATAACAAGTGCTGTATTATAGCGATGATACCCTTGCTCTATAACGCCATATCCATAACTTGAGCTATCATTTTTATAAAATAACCATGGTTATGGAGTTGGCAAATTTTAGATAAATCTCTCTTTATCTGTCGTAGATGAAGTTGTTGGAGGTTCATGGGCCATCTTTTTCTTCAACCCGGCGGAATCAACACTAAAAAATTTTAAAATTTCCGACCGACTCGAGATCAATTTTGCGGTATCGCCATTTATAATAATAGGACGCTGTAAAAGACTAGGATTTTTATTAATAAGCTTCAGCCAATCATCTGTAGAATAATTTTGATCTACAGGCAGATCTGTAAAGTGATCCTCCAAGCTTGGGAAAATTTCGGTGAAAGGCAAACCAAGATTTTCAATCACTTCAAGCCAAATGGTATCACTTAGTTGTTCTTGGGCAATATCGATCGATTCAACTTTCATTTTAGTTCCCTTTAAATAACCCAACAATTTCTTACCCAAAGGTGACAGTGAACTATAAATAAATGTAATTTGATTTTCATTACGCGCAAGGACAGACATATACACAAATTTTATTTTTGCCAAAATAGGGTATGACTTACGGATAGATTAGCCTAAAAAGTTTAAAAATTAATGTAAACCAATAAAGGGATGTAATTCTGGGCTCATTTATGTTTCCTTCCTATTAAAGGATTCACTGCGTGCATCCCAAAAGGGAATCCAGGGCAAACATGGAAACCATAACAAGCTTGCACTTGTTGGTTTTTTGTTTCCTTCCTTTTACAGGATTCACTGCGTGCATCCCAAATGGGAATCCGGGGCAAGCATAGAAACCATAACAAGCTACCGCTTGTTGGTTTTTTGTTTCCTTCATATTAAAGGATTCACTGCGTGCATCCCAAAAGGGAATCCGGGGCAAGCATGGAAACCATAACAAGCTCCCACTTGTTGTTTTTTTGTTTCCTTCATATTACAGGATTCACTGCGTGCATCCCAAAAGGGAATCCGGGGCAAGCATGGAAACCATAACAAGCTCCCGCTTGTTGGTTTTTTGTTTCCTTCATATTAAAGGATTCACTGCGTGCATCCCAAATGGGAATCCGGGGCAAGCATGGAAACCATAACAAGCTCCCACTTGTTGGTTTTTTGTTTCCTTCCTTTTACAGGATTCACTGCGTGCATCCCAAATGGGAATCCGGGGCAAGCATGGAAACCATAACAAGCTCGCGCTTGTTGTTTTTTTGTTTCCTTCCTTTTTCAGGATTCACTGCGTGCATCCCAAATGGGAATCCGGGGCAAGCATGGAAACCATAACAAGCTCGCGCTTGTTGTTTTTTTGTTTCCTTCCTTTTACAGGATTCACTGAGTGCATCCCAAATGGGAATCCGGGGCAAGCATGGAAACCATAACAAGCTCGCGCTTGTTGTTTTTTTGTTTCCTTCCTTTTACAGGATTCACTGCGTGCATCCCAAATGGGGATCCGGGGCAAGCATGGAAACCATAACAAGCTCGCGCTTGTTGTTTTTTTGTTTCCTTCCGCCTCTTCGAAGTAAACTTCGGAGACTCCAGAAAACAAAAAACCCATAACTTTCGTTATGGGTTTCCTTTTGCGGAGAAAGAGGAACTGAAACCCTCTACGTACCGTGTTTATTATCAGATATTTACAATTTTAAAAATCATTAATACTCACCTAATTACGCACCGCCAATTAGAACCCCGCTCATTAGTTAAGAACATATCAAGTAAATACCCTAAGAATTCATGTACTCCGTTGGGGTCATATTGAATTGTTTTTGAAAATTCCGGCCAAAACTCGTTTGGGAATTGTATCCTACCATTTCTGAAACTTCATAAATTCTATATTCTCCTTTCTTTAGCAATTCCGCTGCTTTTTTTAAGCGGGCAATATTGATCAATTCATTCGGGCTAAGGTTGGACATTTCCTTTATTTTCCTATAGAGTGTTGACCTACTCATAAACATTATATCACTCAAGGTTTCCACACTTAGATCTGGATCCGAAATATGTTTGGAGATTACCTCGTCCAACTTATTTATAAACGTTTCATCCGTAGCCGTCAGTGCAATACTCTTAAGATGGGCTAGGGGAGAACTGGAATAGTACGCCATTATATTCTTTCGGTTTTCAATCAAGTTTTTAATTTGCACCCTAAGGTGCGATATGGAAAATGGTTTTTCCAAATAGGCGTCCGCACCGGATTCCAACCCTTCAATTTTTGCATTTAACGCCTGTTTGGAGGTTAAGAAAATTACAGGAATATGACTAGATTCCAAATTGCGTTTAATATTTCTACACAAATCATAACCATCCATTATTGGCATCATAACATCGGTAACCACAAGCTGGATATTTTTTAATTCTATAATCCTCAATGCCTCCTGTCCGTTGGTAGCCCTATAAACATTGTAAAGTTCTTTTAAATCGTTGGCAATAAAATCCAAAAGGTCGATACTATCCTCTGCAATTAAGATATTTGGTTTGGTTGCATCCTCCTCCATATTAAGCATCGCAACATCTGATTTGTCACTGTCCAAAGATCGATCTTGCGAATAAAGTCTAAATTCTCTTTCTTGGTGAATGGGCAATTTTAAAACAAAGGTGTTCAGGGAGTTATTTTTGTTTTCCATTTCCAAATTTCCATTGTGTAGCTTGGTAAGTGAATGGGCCAAGGCAAGACCTATCCCCGTTCCATTCTGATTTTCGACCCCAGATACCCTGAAAAAAGGTTCGAATATTTTTTTTGAAAGATGCTCCGGGATCATATCCCCGTCATTCTGAACTGTGAGTATTAAGGTTTCCGAAGTTGTTTCCAAATTAACATTAACCTTTTTATGCGCATATTTTATAGCATTACCAAAAAGATTGCTCAATATCTTCTTTACGGCCTCGGCATCCACATAGGCAAATACCTCTGTTTCTCCCAAATTCAAATTACAATCGATATTTTTATCGTTGACTGCCTCACTAAAACGATTACAGGTTTTATTTATCAATTCAGTAATATTGCACTCAACAAAAGTGAGACTAATACTTTCCATCTCAGTCTTTCTAAAATCCAATAACTGATTTACCAGATCCAAGAGTCTGGTGGTATTCTTCTGCATTATTGATAGATGGCCCATTGCATCAGGGGAATGATTATTATTGATCAATTTATCCAAAGGACTTTTTATAAGGGTCAAAGGAGTTCTTATCTCATGGGAGATATTGGTGAAAAATTCAATTTTTGCCTGATAAACCTCTTTCTCTTTTTTATTGCTTAGTTCCTTGATTCGCTGATTATTTTTTGATACAGTTCGCAAGTGATAGAATCTAATTATTAAAAACACCGCAATTGCCAATAAAATTAGATAAAGGGTATAGGCCAGATTACTTTTCCAAAAAATAGGTAAAACCTCTATTGAAAGGGGTTTGGACTTAGCACTCCAAATACCATTATTGGTCAAGGATTTAATGTTCAACGTATATTTGCCCGCTGCCAATTCAGTGAAGTGCACCCTATGATCCTTTTTTATTGGAATCCAGTCATCACTTATGCCTTTCATTTGATACATATACTCTGTAGATTCGGGACTTATATAACTTAGAGCGGCAAAATCTAGACTAAAGGAAGATTGGTTTGCGTTAAGTAACAAATTATCTAGAAAAGTTATTGATTTCTGCAATGGGGAATCATCTACTCCTACAATGGCCTCCTGGTTGTTAATTTGCAGTCCTGTAATTAAAATTGGGGGCACATAGGTATTATTGAGGAAGTTTTCAGGATTAAAACTTATCATTCCGTTAACGCTCCCAAAATACATTGTTCCATCCGGACTTTTGTAACCAGAATTATAATTGAATTGATCACTAAGCAAACCACTTTCCTTGGAATAGATTTTTTTTTGACCTGTTACGGTTTCATATTCCACCAATCCATTGGAGGTAGTTACCCAAAGTTCGTTATCCTTACCCGCCAACATGGAATAGAAAGCATTACTTGGGAAACCATCTTTGGTCCCGTATTTCTTAAAGGTTTTATTAATTGGGTCGTATAGGTTCAATCCATTTTCTGTAGTAACCCAAATTGTATCGTTGTTATCTTGAAATATACCATTTATGTGATTATTGCTAATACCCTCGGTATCAAAACTATTGTATATATAATTACCGTTATCACCAGTTTTTGGATCGTAATAAAACAAACCTTCGGAATAACTTCCAGCCCATAAAACTCCACTTTTGTCCTCAAAAAAGCAAGTATAATGTATATGTTCAGGAAAAGTCCCTACCATATCAAAATTATCGGTTTGTGAATTATAGGATTGAATTGAGGATGTGGATATTACAATAATATCATTTGTCCTAGTTTTATAAAGTGAGAAAATAAAATTACTGCGGAGAGTACTCCTGCCTCCCATATTGTAATGTGCTACGATTTTGTCCTGCTTAACGTCCAGTACATCCAACCCATGGTCAAATGTACCTATCCAAACCTTGTCCTCCATGGGAAGTACGCCGTGAATATTATAATGGGACAATATGCCTCCTTTATCCTTGGAGGTGTAATTTGTAAATCTTCCCGTTTCTAAATTGAACTTATTTAATCCCGCATCTTCTGTTCCTATCCATAAATTGCCCTTATTATCGGGACGAATTTCACGTACAGCATTTCCACTAATTGAATTTTCCGATGGGGACGGGAAATACTTCTTAAAGTGATTGTACTGGTTGGGATAATAGTTTACCCCACCAAAATAGGTTCCCGCCCAAATACTGCCCTCATCGTCCACTGTTAATGTGTATACGGCATTATCGGCCAGAGCATAAGGATTACCATAATCTTTTACCAAATTGGTATATACTTTTTCTTTAATATTATATAAATGAATACCAGATTCCGAGGCAACCCAAAGCTCCTCTTTTCCTTTCAATGCAAAATCCCTGACATAAATTGGTCCCTTTAATTCTTGAAGCATGTCTAAAATTTTACCCTCTAAAATATCATATGCTATTACACCATGATTCTGTGTACCCAACAAGATTACATGGTCATTCAAATTAAATAATCGGTTAATGCGAAATGGCAATTTAGGATCTCCCTGAACATTTATGCCATAACTTATAAAATTATTCGATACCTTATTATATTTATAAAGTTCATTACTAGATGCCGCTATGATTTCGTTATCAATTGTTTTTATGATAGCTGTGGCATTAAAAAATAGGTCTGTTGGAAAGGAATCGGTTTTCCCAGATTTAGAGTTATACTTGTTCAAAGTGCTGTTGGCAATATACCATAGATTACCATCAACGTCAGCCATGAGACCTAAAATTTGTTTGGCACTAGTTCCTCCCAACAGATCAAAATTTTCCTGTTTTTCGTTATAGCTATACAAACCATTATCCGTACCTACCCATAAGACATCCTCAAACTCATAAAGACATTCAATATAAGTGCCATGTAAACTTTTTACATCCTCAGAATTGTTTTGAAACAGTTTAAAGGTATAGCCATCGAATCTATTCAGTCCATTTTTAGTACCAAACCACATAAATCCATTCTTGTCCTGTAAAGAACTTAGTACCGTATTATGCGATAGACCATCCTCAACCCTATAGTGTTTAAAGTAAAACTCCTGTGACCATAGGGAACAGGAAACAAGGGCAGCAACAACCAATAATTTAACACTCTTTTTCAACGCTTAACAATTTTGGGAAAATATAAAACTTTTTGTTCTACATAATGTTTCACTGTTCAACAATTTGGCTCAATAAGCGCATTTCTCTAGACAAAAGCAAGATTATGAATCATTTCGGGGAACTATTGAAACGAAATTCAAATTAAATCCATGTTAAAATGCTTCTATTTGTCGCAACTGCTAAATCAACAGTCTACATATATAGAATTAATATTATTATCAACAGCAACGGTGCAATATTATGATATCTGCAAATAATTAACCAAATATCTAATTCGGCACAGTATGCCATTAAAGATAAAAATATACTCATAGCTTAAATCTAAAAATGTTGACAGTTGAATTTCGAATAAAGCAGTCTCAAAAAAACCTTTTAACAACTAACTAAAACTTAATTACATTAAAAATGAAAACAACATGAAGACAATCTTAAAAAAATTATTTCAACAGATCTGTTTGCTGGGTATCTTCTTAGTGGTTTCCCAATCCTATGCACAGGATAAACTGAAGATATCAGGAAATGTAAGTTCGGAAACGGACACAATGCCCTTACCTGGGGTATCTGTAATCGTAAAGGGAACAAATAATGGAGTTTCCACAGATTTTGATGGAAACTACACCATTGAAGCACCAACAAATGCTGTACTTGTGTTTAGCTACATTGGTTTCAAGACTATGGAGTTACCTGTAAACGGCAGGACTACAATAGATCTACAAATGTCGGATGATGTGGCTGCCTTGGATGAAGTAGTGGTGACTGGATATTCCAGCCAAGAGAAAAAATCCATTACGGCCGCTATATCCACGGTAACTAGTGAGGACTTAGAAAGTGTCCATGCCGGGGCTTCTGTAAGTTCTGGACTGGCTGGGAAAATTTCTGGGGTTACCTTTAAAATGCCAGATGGGCGACCAGGGGCAACTGCCGCCATTCAAATTAGGAATATGGGCGACCCACTATATGTTATTGATGGTATACAACAGGATGCCGGTCAATTTAACAACATTTCTCCTGGCGATATTGAAAGTATCTCTGTACTGAAGGATGCATCTGCTGCAATTTATGGTGTTAGGGCTGCAAATGGAGTTGTTGTTGTAACCACCAAACGTGGTAGAAAGAATACCAAAAATGTGGTCAATATCAATTCATATTACGGCGGTCAAAATTGGTCCAGATTTCCAAAGACCGTGAATGATTCCTATGTGTATATGTCCAAAAAGGCAGAGGCAGATCTGAACGAGTTTGGAGAAACACAAATCACGAATGAGGAATTGGAGAAGTATCGATTAGGCACTGAAGCCGGTTATAAATCATTCGATTGGAAAAACTTCATAATAAAGAAGGATGCACCACTCTACAGCTTAAACGTCAGTACTTCAGGAGGATCGGATAAAATTAACTATTATATTTCCGGAACTCAATTAAAACAGGAAGCTGTACTAGGCCCTGAGTTTAATTTTGAGCGTAATAACATTCAGAGTAATTTGGATGCCAATATTACCGATCGATTAAAGGTTGGAGTTCAAATTAACGGTAGAATTGAAACCACCGATAACCCAGGGATACCTGGTGCCGATGATTATTGGCTGCCACGATTTGCCATTTTACGTAATCGTCCTTTTGAACGTCCCTACGCCAATGACAACCCAGAATATCTTAATGATATTGGTCATAATGAGACCAACTGGGCTTTGCACAACAAGAAGATCGGAGGGTACTCTACCAACATTTGGAGGGTGTTACAAACAAACTTCAGCGGGGAGTACAAGTTCGGTGGTTTTGCAGAGGGACTAACGGTAAAGGGAATGTATTCCTATTATATCGCAGATCAAGTACTTAATGGCCACGAATACACTTATGATGCGTATACTTATGATGCGGCCAACGACGCATATAATGCTACAGGTGGTAGTTCCAACCCATGGAGGGAACGAAGAAATCGAAAGATTCTTAAAAACGTATACCAGGGTCAAGCTACCTACAAAAAATCTTTTGGGGATGATCATAATGTTGAAGGGCTGTTCTTAGTAGAACGCCAAGAGCAACGTGACCAAAACCAATGGTTACGTTCGGTACCGGAAACAAATATCTTGCCTCTGATGTATTTTGCGAATGTGGTAGAATTTCAAGATGCCGATAATGAAGAGGCACGGATCGGTTACATTGGTAAATTCAACTATAACTACAAGGAAAAATACTATTTGGAACTTTCTGGAAGACAGGACGCCTCTTGGAAATTTGCCCCCAGCAAAAGAAAGGGATTTTTTCCTTCCGGTTCCATCGGTTGGAGGATTACAGAGGAAGACTGGTATAAGAGTATAGCTGGAGAGGATGCATGGGTTTCGGAATTTAAAATAAGAGGTTCCTATGGTGTTCTGGGAGACGATAATATTGGTATAGGTGCCTATGACTATTTACCAGGCTACAATTACAATACAGGAACAGTTGTATTGGATGGTCAACCAATCGTAGGTGCAAGGGACAAAGGTCAAATTGTGGATAATATTTCCTGGTTTAAGAGTAAGATTACGGATATAGGGATGGATTTCACCCTTTTTGATGGTAAGATCAATGGATCCTATGACTACTTCTACAGACTACGTACAGGTTTAAGAGGTAGGAAATATGATATCTTAATTCCCAGTGAGTTGGGCTATGGCCTGCCAGATGAAAACGTAAATAGCGATGCCCAGTCCGGTTTTGAAGGGGCCTTAAGCTATAGTGATAGTTTTGGAGACTTTTATTTAACTGTCTCTGGTAATGCTTCCTACTCCCGAGGTAAGTTTATTGAATCCTACAAACCTAGATTTGAGAACTCATGGCAGGAATATAGAGCCTCCAATGAAGGAAGATTCAATGATATAAGATGGGGATTCAATACCATCGGTCAATTTCAGTCCCAAGAAGAGATCAACAATTACCCTGTAGACATTGATGGTCAGGGTAACAGAACCTTATTGCCTGGCGATTTGATCTATGAAGACTTAAATGGTGATGGAAGAATTAACGGATACGATGAAAAACCGATAGGTTATAATTTTGGAAAGCAACCATCGGTAAACTTTGGACTTAGCATACGTATGGCCTATAAGGGAGTAGATTTTACCGCAGATTTTTCAGGTGGCTCTGGATATTCCTGGGCACAGGAATGGGAAACTAGATGGGCTTTCCAAAACCAGGGAGCTTTGAATACTATATTTTTGGACAGCTGGAGTCGTCAGGATCCGGCGGACCCTAACAGCACTTGGGTTCCAGGGAAATATCCTGCCCTGCGTTATAATGCATCCTATCACAGTAATTATAGAGGGGGTCAAGCATCTAGCTTCTGGATGCATAACGTAACTTATTTAAGGGCAAGAACTATAGAACTAGGGTATTCCTTACCCAAGCCAATTCTTGAAAAAATAGGTCTACAAAAAGCTAGGTTCTATGTAAATGGGTATAACCTATTTTCCTTTGATAACCTATCAAAATTTGGTATTGACCCAGAAGTCAACGATACCAATGGATTGCAGTACCCACAGAACAAATTCGTAAACGTCGGGGTAAACCTATCTATATAAATAGTTAAAATTTATACGCAATGAAAAAATATATATTTACAATACTATTAGCCTTATTCTTGGCCTTAGGCTGTTCAAAGAACGATGAGGAGTTTTTGGATCGGCCGCCCTCTTCTATATTGACCCAAGATCAAATTTTTACTGATCCGAGTGCCGTACTCTCGGTTTTGGGAGATCTTTACAATAGATATGAAGATTTTGGAAGATTGGATGATTGGGCTTCTCTGGCAGATTTCAATATAGCCTATTGGTCAGAGGCAGGCCGCTATCCTGCATTTCAAAATGATGGATGGGGATTTGGAAGCTGGGGTATTTGGAATTACGGATATATCCGTGAAATAAATCTATTCTTGGAAAGATGTGAGGAAGCTACTGAGTTAGAGGCTTCCCTTAAAACACGTTTTTTGGCTGAAGCAAGATTTTTGCGTGCCTCTTATTATTTTGAAATGGTTAAACGCATGGGAGGAGTTCCTTTAATATTGGAATCGGAAACCTATGATTTTAGTGGCGATGCATCCTACTTACAGCACCCTAGGGAAACAGAAGCCGCCATTTATGATTTCGTAATAAGTGAAGCTGAAGCTATAAAGGATATATTGCCAACCGATGCAGATTCCAAGTCTAGGGCTACCAAGGGAGCAGCCTTGGCCATGGAAACAAGAGCCGCTCTTTATGCAGGATCAATAGCAAAATATGGGGCAACAACCCCTCAGGTTTCACTGCCTGGAAACGAGGTTGGAATCCCAGCTTCAATGGCAGAAGGCTATTATACCAAGGCACTTACAGCTGCCCAAGCCATTATAAGTGGAAGTGCAGGCGCTTATGCTCTATACAACTCCAAGCCCAATCTTTCTGAGAATTTTGAGGCTTTGTTTTATGATAAAGCCAACAATCCCGAAGCTATTTTTGTAGAAGACTATAAAGTTGGTGGTGGAAAGACTCATTATTTTACCGGTTGGAACCAACCTCGTTTTGGAGCAGAGGAAGAAGAAGGTGGTCGGATAAATCCAAGTCTACAATTCGTTCAATCCTTTGAATTATTGGATGGTACTTTTGCCCCCTTGGCAAACGAAGTGGGAGGTAACCCAGTTTACTATGATAATATTGGCGATATATTCCAAGGTAGGGATGCCCGTTTGGCCGGAACGGTAATATTACCGGGCACCACTTTTAAATCTAAACCAGTCGATATATGGGCCGGTATTGTACTGGCTGATGGATCCATAGTAAGTGGAGATTCTAGAGGCCAGGAAAAAACGCTTCCAGGAGGCACGGAACAAGTTCAGGTAGTTGGATTTGACGGTCCTATAGATGGGCTGGAATTTACTGCACAATCAGGTTTTTATATTCGTAAATATCAAGACCCAAATACGGGATCTGGCAGACGAGGGACCCAAAGCGATGTGTGGTTTATTCGATATAGATTTGGAGAAGTTCTATTAAATGCTGCCGAAGCCGCTTTTGAACTTGGACAACCAGATGTTGCCGCAGGATATTTAAACCAGGTTCGAGCTAGAGCCGGTATTACTACACCATTAACAGGTGCCGATGTCGATTTTGACCGTATTGCGCATGAGCGATATGTAGAATTGGCATTTGAAGGGCTTCATTTCTTTGATTTAAAAAGATGGAGGTTGGCACATATAGTACTGGATGGAAATCCTATCAGCGAAGCTGAAGTTACCCAGAATATAGGTGAAGCAACGAAAAGAGAAACCCAGCCTTACAGTATCTGGCCGTATAAATATCATAACCCTGGTGACCCTAATGATGGTAAGTATCTCTACAAAATTTTGAGACTTTCCAGAATTACAGGTGCTGACAGATTTCAATTTGGGAACTATTACTCCGAAATAGGACAGGATTTAATCAATAACAACCCTAAATTGGTTAGAAACCCAAATCAATAATCAATTTTAAACAAATAAAAATGAAAGCTAAATTTTATATATTCATATTCAGCGCATTATTATTGGTGACTTCTTGTTCACTAGATAATTTTGATGAACCAAATGCAATGTTCTCCGGAAATATTGTCTATAACGGTGAGGCCATTCCTGTTGCAAGGAACCAAGTAAGGTTTCAATTGTGGCAACCTGGCTACGCACTTACGGCACCTATAGACGTTGCCATTGCCCAAGACGGTAGTTACAGCAGTAGGTTATTTACCGGAGAATACAAACTCTCGTTTGTACCCGGACAGGGTCCATTTAGAACTCCTTCAGA
>Ga0209344_10003443_pt1 | contig 15607 bp, 15 predicted proteins | sample Cruoilmetagenom6_FD_187293 | JGI IMG/M metagenome (GOLD analysis project Ga0209344, IMG submission 187293) | Oil polluted marine microbial communities from Coal Oil Point, Santa Barbara, California, USA - Santa Barbara Oil Seep Sample 6 (SPAdes)... | ecosystem: Environmental > Aquatic > Marine...
TCGGTCGGCGGCGTCGCGAAACGCCAGAAACAGACCGCGGCTGAAGTCATTGCTGTTGAAGCGGGCAAGCGCCAGCAGGTCGTGGATCCGGTCCTGGTCACGGGCCGCGGTGGCGCCATTGGCGGGTGGCCTAGGGTCGCGAAAATCCAGAAGGCCGGATTGCGCGAGCTTCAAGCGTGGCAGGAGCTGGCGTGGCGTCTCGGCCGGCGGGCGGGCCGACCATAGCGAGGATACCGAACCGCGGATATGGAACGCGTTGAGCCGTGCACTGTGCTTGCGCGCCAGCAGTGCCAGATCGGCGTAACGTTCAAGCGTTTCCGGCGAGGGTTCGATGTCGGGCGGGAATGGCACCGTGACCGATGCACCGGAAGCCAGCGCCGCTTCCAGCGCTTGGTTATCGTCATCAGGGGCGGTGCGCGCAAACAGCCGCACGCCGAACAGGGTGAGAGAGCGGCGATCGTCGGGGTGCAGCAGATGCAGGCATTGGCGGTCGAGCACGCTCCACAGCACCGCGACATCGAGACCTGACTGGCGCGCGTAAAAATGGATGACCGGGCCGTTCGTGTCCTCGGAGCCGGCCAGTTTACCCTCAGGCATTCGCAACCGGAAAAGCGTGCGCAGCTTCAGCAAGCCGATACCCTGCATCCCGCTAACCCTGTAGGTTCTGGCGGTGTAAAAAGCTGCGATTAGGCCGACCGCCAATAGAATGATGATCAGCGTCGCTGCGGTGCCCGACATTGACTAGCTCCCTCATCACGAACAGCCGCGGTGGCACGGATATCCGGCCAAGTGGCTGTTTTCAGATGGAAGCCTAGACACTGTCCGGACTAATTGGAAGCGACAGGGTGTCGGGGAGGGGCCCCGGCTATTGCGAAACCGGATAATCGAAGAAGCGGTTATCGGAAACCCGGAACAATCTGCCGGTCTCGGTGCAATCGGGGCCGCACAGCGGGACCAGCCGGTCAGCAACTTCGGAAGGATGCGGCAGCGTCTTGGGATCTTCGCCCGGGACTGCCAACGCCCGCATCGCTGTGCGGGTCGCACCGGGATTGACCGAATTGACGCAAAGTGGAGTTTTGACGGTTTCCGCAGCCCATGTCCGTGCCAGCACTTCGACGGCCGCCTTGGAGGCCGCGTAGGGGCCCCAGAAGGCACGCGGGTTTTCGGCAACACCAGCCGACAGCAGAAGCGCCCGACCGGCGTCAGATTTGATCAGCAGCGGTTCTACCGAACGGATCACCCGCCAGGTGGCCGTCACATTGATTGCCATGACCTTGTCGAACACCTTGGCTTCGACATGGCCGATCGGCGAAATCGTGCCCAGCACTGCGGCATTGGCAACCAGGATGTCGAGCTTGCCCCAGCGCTCGTTGATGGCGCCGCCGAGCCGGTCGATCGCCTGCATGTCAGTCAGATCCATCGGCACCAGAGTAGCGCTGCCGCCCTCGGCCTGAATGGCGTCATCGAGTTCTTCGAGACCGCCGGTGGTGCGGGCAACGGCAATCACATGAGCGCCCTCTCTGGCCAGCGCCAGGGCGGTCCAGTAGCCGATACCTCGGGAAGCGCCGGTGACAAGCGCGATACGTCCGTCAAGAGATGCCATGGTTGTGAATTATCCGTTGTTGCCAAGCAGCAACGACAGGCGACGCACATCGCCCTGGTCGCCCTGGTCGGTGAGCGCTGTCGGGTAGTCGCCGGTAAAGCAGGCGTCACAGAATTGAGGACACTCTGCGTTGCGGCTGGGTTCGCGAACCGCCCGGTAGAGCCCGTCAATGCTCAGGAAGCCGAGACTGTCGACACGAATGAAATCCGCCATTTGCTCAACAGTCATGCGCGACGCCAGAAGCTTGGATTTTTCCGGCGTGTCGACACCGTAATAGCATGACGACATGGTTGGCGGCGAGGCGATGCGCATATGCACTTCGCGGGCGCCCGCTTCGCGCACCATCTGCACGATCTTCTGGCTGGTGGTGCCGCGGACGATGGAATCGTCGACCAGCACGACACTCTTGCCCTCGATCATTGCCCGGTTGGCGTTGTGCTTGAGTTTTACGCCCATGTGACGGATCGAGGCAGACGGCGCAATGAAGGTGCGGCCGACATAATGATTGCGGATGATGCCGAGCTCAAACGGGATATTGGCGCCCTGGGAAAAGCCGATGGCCGCCGGGGTTCCCGAATCAGGCACTGGAATCACCACATCGGCGGTGACCGGGGCTTCGCGCGCCAGTTCTTCACCAATCCGCTTGCGCACCTCATAGACATTGCGGCCTTCGATGATCGAATCGGGGCGGGCAAAATAGACATACTCGAATATGCACAGCCGTGGCGGTTGCTTCTCGAACGGGAAATGGCTCTCGACACCTTTTTCGGTGATCACCACCACTTCGCCAGGAGAGATGTCGCGGACGAAGCGCGCGCCGATGATGTCGAGCGCGCAGGTTTCCGATGCCAGGATATAGGCGCCGTCGAGGTCGCCCAGCACCAACGGCCGGATCCCCAGCGGGTCGCGCGCGCCAATCATTTTCTTTTCCGACAGGCCGACCAGCGAATAAGCGCCTTCAAGCTGCATGATGGCATCGATGAACTTGGGAACGATGTGGGTTTTCTCGCTGACCGCGATCAGATGCAGGATGGTTTCGGTGTCAGACGTGGACGAGAAGATCGCGCCGCGCTTTTGCAGTTCGCGCTGGACGGTAAGGGCGTTGGTGATGTTGCCATTGTGGGCGATGGCGAAGCCGCCACCGGCAAACTCAGCAAACAGCGGCTGGACATTGCGCAGGCCTTCGCCGCCGGTGGTGGAGTAGCGGGTGTGGCCGATGGCGCGGTCGCCTGACAACCGGTCCATGATCGAGCGCTTGGTGAACGTGTCGCCAATCAGGCCGACGTGGCGCTCGACGGCAAACTGCTGGCCGGTGTAGGAGGCGATCCCCGCCGCTTCCTGTCCCCGGTGCTGAAGCGCATGCAGGCCAAGAGTTACGACAGCCGCCGCATCATCCTTGCCAAATATTCCAAATACTCCGCATTCGTCGTGGAAGCAGTCAGCTTCGTTGTCGAGCGGCGTCGAGCCAGTATCAGTCATTTGCGTCGGACCTTTTCCAACAGGCCGGCCGGAGTGCTCCCGACCGGAAACAGTCATCCGCTTGTTGCGGGCGCTTCCTCGGAGGCAGGCTTTTCATCGCCGCCGCCGCGCAGCCGCTCGAGGATGGTCGCATCAGCGTCATCGGGCAACATGTTGACCAACCGCGCGCCAAGCGAATCAAGCATCGGCTTGGATTTCGCGGTGGCGACCCATTCGGGTTGCTTTGGCGCCGCGACCAGCCAATTGAAGAACAACATGGCGACCACGACCAGGAGAACGCCGCGGGCCGCGCCAAACACGAAGCCGAGCGTCCGGTCGAGGGCGCCGATGCGGCTGTCGATAATGAAATCGGCAAGGCGCATGGTGATGTAGGAGACGATGATCAGCGCGACCAGGAAGACAACGGCCGCCGAGCCGATCATCGCGACCTTTTCGGAATCGGTGTATTTCATGGCGAAGGGCGCGAGCACCGGATAGAGGAAATAGGCGGCTGCAGCCGCTGCGATCCAGGACGCGACTGCGAGGATCTCGCGCGAAAATCCACGGACCATGGCCAGCACCGCCGAAAATAGCGTGATGCCAAGCAGGATGCCGTCGAGAAGGGTAATAGGCATGAAATCGCGTTCCGTTCAGGCTCTGCCCCCCATCGCCCGTTTGGGCGCCCGGATGGGCTGAATTCAGTTTAGTCCTCGTCACCTTCAGTCAGTTGCGCGGCCTTTGAACCGGCAATGCGCGCCACCAGATCCGGCAAGCCCTCCATCAGCGCCAGGCTGGTGCTGCGGTGGGCGGGCAGATCGGCGGAGCCTGATGGCAACACCGCGCTGGGAAATCCCAGCTTCTCGGCCTCCTTGAGCCGCAATCCCGTTTGCGCGACCGGCCGGATCGCTCCCGACAGGCTGACTTCGCCGAAATAGACGCAATCGGGCGGAAGGGCAAGCCCGGCAAGGGAGGAAACCAGGGCCGCGGTCACCGCCAGATCGGCGGCCGGTTCGGCAATGCGGTAACCGCCGGCGATATTAAGGTAGACATCATGGCTGCCAAGGCGCACCCCGCAATGGGCTTCAAGCACGGCCAGGATCATCGACAGACGGGCCGAATCCCACCCCACGACGGCGCGGCGCGGGGTGCCGAGACTGGAGGGGGCAACCAGCGCCTGAACCTCGACCAGCACTGGCCTCGTGCCCTCGATGCCTGCAAAAACTGCGGCGCCGGGGGCTTTGGCGTTGCGCTCGCCCAGGAACAGTTCGGATGGATTGGCGACTTCGCGGAGGCCCTTGTCGGACATTTCGAACACGCCGATCTCATCGGTCGCGCCGAAGCGGTTCTTGACGGTGCGCAGAATACGGTAGTGATGGCCGCGGTCGCCTTCGAAATATAGCACGGCGTCGACCATGTGCTCGACCACCCGCGGGCCGGCGATCTGGCCATCCTTGGTGACGTGGCCGACCAGCACCATGGCGGCGCCGGTCTGTTTGGCGTAGCGCACCATGGTATGTACGCCGGTGCGCACCTGGGTCACGGTGCCGGGGGCAGAGCCCGCCTGGTCGCTCCACAATGTCTGGATCGAATCGATGATGACGAAATCGGGGCGTTTGCCATCGGCCAGGGTGGCCAGAATATCCTCGACATTGGTTTCGGCAGCGAGCAGCACGCCCGAGTCCGCAGCACCCAGTCGCTGGGCGCGCAGCCGCACCTGGGCCACCGCTTCCTCACCTGAGACATAGATCACCCGGTGTCCCTGGCGGGCGAGTGCTGCAGCAGCCTGCATCAGCAGCGTTGATTTGCCGATGCCGGGATCACCGCCGACCAGCACGGCGGAGCCGCGTACAAAGCCGCCGCCGGTGGCCCGATCAAGCTCGCTGATCTGGGTGGAAATACGCGGCGCTTCCTCGATTTCGCCGGACAGGCTGGCAAGCGCCACCGGCCGACCCTTGCGCGCGGCGGCACCCGGCCCGCCGCCGACGCCGGCGGTGGGGTCATCCTCGACAATGGTGTTCCATTCGCCGCAGCCGTCGCATTTGCCGGCCCAGCGTGCATGCACGGTTCCACAGGCCTGACAGACGAATTGAGTTCGGGCTTTGGCCAAGGAAGGTCCTTTCAGGCGGTGTAGTGACGGTCGTAACGCCGGCCGAGCGAAGTCAGCATTTCATAACTGATGGTGCCTGCTGCCTCGGCTGCCTGTTCGAGCGGAACTGTCGCACCGAGCAATTCCAGCCAGTCGCCGGGCTTGACTGCGTCCTCGGGCAGGTCGGTGACATCAAACATGGTCAAATCCATGGTCACCTTGCCGATCACCGGCACCTGCACTCCGTTGATGGCGCCAAAGGTGCCTTGCGTCACGGCCGAGCGCAGCGGCACGCCCGCGCCGGAACCCGAGCGGTGGAAACCATCGGCGTAACCCACGCCGCAGACCGCGATGCGGCTATCGCGGGTGAGCGTATGGGCGCCGCCGTAACTCACGCTCTCACCGGCTTTGGCATGGCGGACCACGAGCACTCGCGTCTCGGCGGTGACAACCGGTCGCATCCGGTTTGCCACGCCTGAAACCGGTTCGCCGCCATAAAGCGCGATGCCGGGACGGGTCAGATCATGATGCGTATTTGCTCCGAGAAAGATGCCGCCGGAATTGGCGAGACTTGCCTCGATGCCCGGAAAGGCAGGGCGGAGTGCCGAAAAAACTTCGGTCTGGCGGGCGTTGAGCGGGTGATCGGGTTCATCGGCGCAGGCGAAATGGCTCATCAGCAGCGCCGGCTGTGGGCCCCCGGCTTCAGCGTGCGCCACGGACTGCTCAGGCGTCAGGCCGAGCCGGTTCATGCCGGTATCGACATGCAGCGCATAGGGGCGCGTCCCGGCATTCTCGCGCCAGAATGCGGCTTGGTCGGGTGAATTTATGATCGGGATGAGATCGTGGGCCAGGATCTGCGCAAAGGAATCGTCAAAAACGCCGTTGAGCACATAGATGCGCGCATCGGGCAGCAACGGACGCAGGCGGGCGCCCTCGTGGGCATCGGCGATGAAGAAATCCTGACAGCCTTCGCGCGCCAGCCTAGGGGCTGCCTGCTCGGCGCCGGTGCCATAGGCATTGGCTTTCACCGCCGCGCCGCAGCGCGCGGTTCCGGATAAATCCCGCATGTAACGCCAATTGGCGGCAAGTGCGCCCAGATCCACTGTCAGGCGAACCGTGGCGGCGGAATTGGCGAGGGGAGAGAGCGGCGACAATCAAACAGCCTATTCGTCGTGGACGAACTGGTTGTAGGAATTGTCTGCCAGATCGGCAAACCGTGTGAACTCCGCCTGGAAACCCAGCTGCACGGTGCCGGTGGGACCATGGCGCTGCTTGGCGATGATGACGTCGGCGGTGCCTTTCACCTTGAGCATCTTTTCCTCCCAGGCAAGGTATTCAGGTGTCTTGATGTCGGCCACGACCTCGTCGGGCGAGCGGCGTGGTTCGCCGTTCTTGACGTAATATTCCTCGCGGAACACGAACAGCACGACGTCGGCATCCTGCTCGATCGACCCTGATTCACGCAAGTCGGAAAGCTGCGGCCGCTTGTCCTCGCGGCTTTCCACCTGACGCGAGAGCTGCGAGAGCGCGACGATGGGGACGTTGAGCTCCTTGCCAAGCGCCTTCAGGCCGGTGGTGATCTGGGTGATTTCCTGCACCCGGTTGTCGCTGGATTTGCCCGATCCGGTCATCAGCTGGATATAGTCGATCACCAGCACATCGAGGCCGCGCTGGCGCTTGAGCCGCCGCGCGCGCGCCGACAATTGCGCAATCGAGATGCCACCGGTCTGGTCGATATAGAGCGGGATCTTCTGCATCATCTGCGAACAGCCGACCAGCTTTTCGAAATCCGCCTCGGAGATCTCGCCGCGCCGAATCTTTGACGAGGAGATCTCGGTCTGCTCGGAAATGATACGGGTGGCGAGCTGCTCGGCGGACATTTCCAGCGAGTAGAAGCCGACAACGCCGCCATTCTTGGCCTTCATCGAACCGTCTGCCTGCACCTCGCCCTCATAGGCCTGTGCAATGTTGAAGGCGATGTTGGTGGCGAGCGATGTCTTGCCCATGCCGGGACGTCCGGCGAGCACGATAAGGTCGGAATGCTGCAAGCCGCCCATCCGCGCGTCGAGCGAGGAGATGCCAGTCGAAATGCCCGACAGACCGCCCTCACGCTGATAGGCGGCACCGGCCATGTCGATGGCCATGGAAACGGCGTCGTTGAACGACTGGAAGCCGCCATCGTAGCGCCCGGTCTCTGCGAGTTCGAACAGACGGCGCTCTGCATCCTCGATCTGGGTGCCGGGTGGCATGTCGAGCGGGGCGTCATAGGCTATGTTGACCATGTCCTCGCCGATCGAGATCAACGAGCGACGCTGCGCCAGGTCGTAGATCGCGCGGCCATAGTCCTCGGCATTGATGATGGTCACGGCTTCTGTGGCCAGACGTGCCAGATATTGCGCAACCGTCATGTCGCCGACCTTGGCGTCGGAGGGCAGGAAAGTCTTGATCGTCACCGGGTTGGCAGTCTTGCCCATGCGGATGATGTCGCCGCCTACCTCGTAGATCCTGCGGTGCAGCGGTTCCTGAAAATGGGAAGGCTTGAGGAAGTCCGAAACCCGGTAGAACGCGTCATTGTTGACCAACATGGCGCCCAGCAAAGCCTGTTCGGCCTCGATGTTGGAGGGCGCCTCACGAAACATCGGGCTTTTTTCGGCTCGGGCCGGAATTGGCTCAATTTTTCGCGCAACATCATTCATTGTGTCTTCGATCCTCGTCAGGGTGTGGGTATTGATCTGGCATACCCGGACCGGGCGGCAGAGTCTGCGCGCAATCGGTACGAATCGGCCAAACTCCAGTTTTGTTCCCATTGTCCTCGTTGTCCACAGGTGAGTTGGCGGTGAGGACAAATGAAGTCATGAATATCCAAAAAGTGCTTGGCCGGTTCAGACGCAGGATCGAATCAGGAACGCCGTCAGGCAGCGCCAACCAGCGTGTCGCAATCTGTCAGCGTGGCGTAAGTGCCAGCGAGCCCGCCCATGAAGGCGGCGTGAACCTGCGCTGCAGGCACGGTGTCGCTGCCAAAGGTGATGTCGCGGGCGGCGCAGGCGTCATGAACCACAGTGACGTCGTAGCCCAGATCCTTTGCGGCGCGGGCTGTGGCGTCGATGCACATCTGGCTCATTGCACCGATGATGATCACACGGACAATCCCCCGTGACGACAACAGATCCTGCAGCCGGGTGTCGACAAAGCTGTTGGGGCGGTGCTTGAGGATCACTTCCTCGCCGGCTTCCGGAGCCACCGAAGGGTGGATTTCAGCCCCCTTGCTGCCGGGCCTGAAGAACGGTGCTTCGGCAGACGGGATCTCATGGTGGATATGAACCACCATCAGGCCTTGCCGGCGGGCATGGTCGAGAATTTTTGCCGCCTTGGTGCTGGCCTGATCCATCCTGGCAAGCGGCCAACGGCCATCTTCAAAATAGTCGTTCTGGATATCGACGAGAAGCAGCGCGGTGTCGGTCATGATGATCTCCTTTGATGAAGGGCCAGATTTACACGAAAGCCGGACCACTCTAAATTGGCGAATATGACAAATACTATGCTGAAATCGCCACAATGGTAGCGCCGGTGAAATCATTGGCCATCATGGCCTATGCCGGTGCGCAGGAATCGGCGGTGCTGGGGCTTGCCGATCTGCTTGATGTCGCCAATGTCATCAGCGCCGGCGGTAACGGCGCTACTGTCAGGGTGGACGTGCTTCGTCCCGATGATCTGGCGAATGCCCGGCGCGGCTACGACGCGGTGATCATGCCACCCAACCGGAGCGGTGCGCGGGGGGCTGACGACCGGGGCGTGCACGGCTGGTTACAGGAACAGCACGGGGCAGGGACGCTTATCGCCTCGGTCTGTGCGGGCGTGTTCTGGCTTGGTCATGCAGGTCTGCTCAACAATCGGCCGGTGACAACCCATTGGGGGCTCGAGGATGAATTCCGGGAAACGTTTCCGAAGGTGGATCTGCAGCCCGAGCATCTGTTGATAGATGATAATGATATTGTCACCGCCGGCGGCATGATGGCCTGGGTCGATCTCGGGCTGTACTTTGTCGAGCACTGGCAGGGGCCTCAGGTATTGACCAGCACCGCGCGCCATCTGCTCGTCGATCCGGGCAAGCGCGAGCAGCGCAATTACCGCAGCTTCCGACCGAATCTGGGCCATGGCGATGAAACCATCCTGCGGCTGCAATTGTGGATGGAGGGCCATATCAGCGAAAATCTGAGCGGCGAAGTACTGGAAGCACGGGCAAAACTGTCCGGCCGCACTTTTCTGCGCCGGTTCAAGGCGGCGACCGGATTAAGCCCCAATGCCTATGTGCAGGCCTTGCGGGTCGAGAAAGCCCGCGGCTTGCTGGAGCGCACACGCGAGCCGGTCAGTGCCGTTGGCTGGGCCGTGGGCTATCAGGATGTTTCCGCGTTTGGCCGGGTGTTCAGGTCGATCACCGGCTTGACGGCGGTGGAATACCGCAGCCGCTTCAGCGTCCTTGACGTCAGAGCCTGACAAACAGGGTCAGGACGGCCCCCGGTCAGTGTCATCGGTGAATAGGAGGTCGGCCGCAGTGAGCGTCTCATTGGACAACAGATGTTCGCTTTCAAAGGCGATATGGCGCCGCATGGCCTCGAAGAACCCGCGCAGCATGTAGCCTGTGGCCTCGATGTTGATATCGGGGCGGTTGGCACCCAGTGCGTGCAGCGCTTCGGTCAGTTCCTCGGCAAAGCACTCATCCTCACAATGTTCGAATTTGAGCCGGTTGAGGGTGGCTTCGATATCCTCGTGCTCCTTGAGCCGTTCGGCAAACAGCGGAAAGACGACATCTTCCTCGAAACGGTGGAGGACGCGAACCATCGGGCCGAGTGCCCGAGCCGCATAGATACATTTCTGGCGGTTGACACTGTCGGGGAGGGAATCGGCGATTTCCTCGAGTTGATCGCAGAGCAACAACTGCTCCTTGTGTGCCTTGCGCAGAACCGCAATCGGGTTTTCGCCCTGCGCCACCCTAATCGTAGCTTCCTTAGCCATGGTGCGTTTCATCCCAGTAAAAGAGCGATTTTTTGTGTGTTGTTATTGCCCTCTGTAAAACGAGCCTATGGACGGGTTAGGCGGGCGTCCTTGACTTGGATCAAGGCAGTTGAAGAGCGTCTCTGCAATTTGTGCAATTGCTTGGCTTATGGTCGCGGTTTGTCTAAAGGGGCGGGCGCGATCAATGACGCTTGAGTTCGACATGATACCCCCGGGGGATACCAACCATGAAATACGCTTTCGAAACAATTGCCGTGGGCATAGGCGCCTTTCTGGCGTTGCTCGGCGTGGCTTTCGCCAAGGACGACTTGTTCGCGGCCCATATGTGGGTCCTGTTCTTCGTTCTTCTGGCGGGAACCGTGCTGTTGATGCGGCGAATCAATTTTGCTGCGCCTGCTACCCAAACGGCCGATGATAAATCAGGCTACCTCGACGGCGTTGTCCGTTACGGCGTGATCGCCACGACAATCTGGGGCATCGTCGGCTTCCTGGTGGGGGTGATCGTCGCTCTCCAGCTTGCCTATCCCGACCTCAATATCGAACCCTGGTTCAATTTTGGCCGGATGCGGCCGTTGCACACATCCGCGGTTGTTTTCGCCTTTGGCGGCAATGCGCTGATCGCAACATCATTCTACGTGGTCCAGCGCACCTGCCGTGCCCGGTTGTTTGGCGGCGATCTGGCTTGGTTCGTGTTCTGGGGTTACCAGCTGTTCATCGTCATGGCGGCGACCGGCTATCTGCTCGGCATCACCCAGAGCCGCGAATATGCCGAACCCGAATGGTATGTCGATCTGTGGTTGACGATTGTCTGGGTGGCCTATCTCGTGACCTTCATGGGCACGCTGCTCAAGCGCAAGGAGCCGCATATCTATGTGGCCAACTGGTTCTACCTTGCCTTCATCATCACCATTGCCATGCTGCATGTGGTCAACAATCTGGCCGTTCCGGTGTCGTTTCTCGGGTCCAAGAGCTACTCGGCCTTTGCCGGCGTTCAGGATGCCCTGACGCAGTGGTGGTATGGCCACAACGCGGTGGGCTTCTTCCTCACCGCCGGCTTCCTGGGCATGATGTACTACTTCATCCCGAAGCAGGCCAACCGTCCGGTCTATTCCTACCGGCTGTCGATCATCCATTTCTGGTCACTGATCTTTCTCTACATCTGGGCCGGTCCGCACCATCTGCACTACACCGCTCTGCCGGATTGGGCGCAGACGCTTGGCATGGTGTTCTCGATCATGCTGTGGATGCCTTCCTGGGGCGGCATGATCAACGGTCTGATGACGCTCTCGGGTGCTTGGGACAAGATCCGCACCGATCCGATCATCCGGATGATGGTAATTGCAGTGGCGTTTTACGGCATGTCGACCTTTGAAGGTCCGATGATGTCGATCAAGGCGGTCAATTCACTGAGCCATTACACCGACTGGACCATCGGTCACGTCCACTCCGGCGCACTGGGCTGGGTCGGCATGATCACCTTTGGCGCCATCTATTACCTGACGCCGAGACTGTGGAACCGTCGGCGGTTGTACTCCATGCGTCTGGTCAACTGGCACTTCTGGCTGGCCACGCTCGGTATCGTCGTCTACGCGGCGGTTTTGTGGGTCGCCGGCATTCAGCAGGGCCTGATGTGGCGCGAATACAATGACCAGGGCTTCCTGGTGTATTCCTTCGCTGAATCGGTGGCGGCTATGTACCCCTACTACGTGCTGCGTGCCATTGGTGGGATGATGTATCTCGCCGGCGGCATCATCATGGGCTGGAACGTGCTGATGACCATCCGCGGCCATGAACGGAACGAGGCCCCGATTCCGGGCGTCGCACCCGTCATGCAGCCGGCAGAGTAGGAGACACAACGATGTCACTTTTAGATAAACACGGTATCATTGAGCGTAACGCAACCCTGCTCCTGATCGGCTCGCTTGTGGTGGTATCCATCGGCGGAATCGTCGAGATCGCACCGCTCTTCTATCTCGAAAACACCATCGAGAAAGTTGACGGCATGCGTCCCTACTCGCCGCTGGAGCTGGCCGGTCGCAACATCTATATCCGCGAAGGTTGCTACACCTGCCACAGCCAGATGATCCGCCCCTTCCGGGACGAGGTCGAGCGTTACGGCCATTACAGCCTGGCGGCGGAATCGATGTATGACCGCTCGTTCCAGTGGGGATCGAAACGGACCGGGCCGGACCTGGCCCGGGTCGGTGACCGCTACTCCAACGAGTGGCATGTCGAGCACCTTACCGAGCCGCGCTCGGTGGTGCCTGAATCGATCATGCCGAGCTACTCGTTCCTGAAGACGGCCCCGCTCAAGGTGGCCAATGTGACGGCCGACCTTGAAGCCAACGCGCTGCTGGGGGTTCCTTACAGCGAAGAGATGATTGCCAGTGCGAAAGCCGACCTCGCCGGACAGGCAGACCCGGAAGCCGATACCTCGGGCATCGAGGAGCGCTATCCGAAGGCCAAGCTCGGCGATTTCGACGGCGACCCGACGGTCGTGTCCGAGATGGATGCGCTGATAGCCTATCTGCAGATGCTCGGAACACTGGTCGATTTCTCGACTTATGACGAAGCCGCGGGCTACCGCTAAGGGGGACTGAGCGATGGAAATCTATACCGCAATGCGCCACTTCGCCGACAGCTGGGGACTTGTCTTCATGTTCGTCTTCTTTTTGGGCATGGTGCTCTTCCTCTTTCGGCCCGGCGCCAAGTCCGCGGCCAATGAAGCGGCACAAATTCCGTTGAAGGAGGACTGATAAATGTCCGAAAAACACATTGACGAAGTGACCGGCATCTCAACCACCGGGCATGAATGGGATGGCATCCGTGAGCTGGACAACCCGATGCCGCGCTGGTGGCTGTGGACATTCTATCTCTGCATCATCTGGGCCATCGGCTATGCAATTGCCTATCCGTCGATCCCGCTGATCAAGGGCGCAACTCCGGGTCTGCTGGGCTATTCAAGCCGTGCCGACGTGGTGAGCGAACTGGCAGACGCCAAGGTCGCCCAAGGCGCGATGCTCGAGAAGATCGCCGCCACCCCGGTGGGCGATATCGCAGGCGATCAGGAATTGCTGCAGTTTGCCATTGCCGGCGGCTCGTCCGCCTTCAAGGTCAATTGCGCGCAGTGCCATGGTTCCGGCGCACAGGGCTCGGCTGGCTATCCCAACCTCAATGATGATGACTGGATGTGGGGCGGGACGATCGATCAGATCTACCACACCATTGCCCACGGCATCCGTTACGAGGCCGACGACGACACCCATGTGTCGGAAATGCCGGCCTTTGGCGACATGCTCGAGCCTGAGCAGATCAAAGAGGTTGCAGCCTATGTCATCAGCCTCAGCGACACGCCGTCCGATGCGTCACTGGTCGACGCCGGTCAGGAGGTCTATGCCGAAAACTGCGCCGCCTGCCATGGCGACAACGCCGAAGGCATCACCGACTTCGGGGCGCCGCGGCTGTCGGACGGCATCTGGCTCAAGGGCTCGACCGAAGACGCCATCGTTGCCCAGATCCGCAACCCCAAGCATGGCGTGATGCCGGCATGGATCGACCGGTTGGGCGAACCGACGATCAAGCAGCTTGCCGTGTTCGTTCATACGCTGGGCGGCGGCCAATAGGTTTCGCCTGCATCCGGTACACAGCAGGCTGAAACACAAAACCCCGCTGGATGGAATGTCCGGCGGGGTTTTGGTTTCCGGGCTTGAGCAACGGAGAGGGAGGTGGTTGCGGGCTGGTGGCGAAAACTTGCTGGTCCTACTGGTTTTGGGTGTTCGTTCCGCACCAAAAGAGGACATGCGACCTCTACGGCTTTCGGGGCAGAGCTTTTGTTCGCCCGAGAGAAAGAACAGTTCCATTCGTCGCTCATTCTGCCGTTGGTCTGTAGTTCCGATAAAATCGTAGCGACTGTCGAGTTTGACTGAACGAGCCATTGGGCCGCCCCCTCGCTGGAAGGTGCAAAGATACCAACTGATGTGTCACAGACGGCTTGCCGCCGACATTGGAGGGTTCTAAGCCTCAGCTATGCGTATTCTCGATAACATCATAAGTGACCGCGGGTCGAAATATGCAGTCTCGGGAGGCCCCTGCGCATCCGAGGAGGAGGCTAAAGCCTTTATCAAGGCGCTTTGCCGCAAGAAGAAATTCGCCAAGGCGTCACATAATACATGGGCTCTGCTGAGTGCTGATGCCCCATTGAAGAACGATGATGGCGAGGCAGGTGCGGGCATGGTGATCTTGCGGATGCTGGAGCGCGAAGGATTGCGCGACCATATCATCGTGGTTACGCGATGGTTTGGCGGCAAGCATCTCGGCGGCGACCGCTTCCGGCACGTGCAGGAAGCGGTGCGGATTTACCTTTCCGATCTGCGCGCAAACTGAAGTAAGTTGTCGAGCGTCAATTCGGCCCCTTTGCGGACCTCCACGCATCATGCGAGGAACGACTGGCATGGGGCGGGAAGCAACCCTCCGCTGCGCCACCCAGCAACGGCGGATATATGGTTCAAAAAGCAGGGGAAACACTCTGACCCGATTTCATCGGTCGAGTAGATCGAACCGAACGGTGAGTATGTCGCCGGGGTAGCCATAAGAGGCAATACCTTCGGTCCGCCTGCCCTTCGTTTACAGCAGCCAATTACGAGAAGGAAACGTCCTGCACCTGAGATAATGTTTAGACTGAGGCTGTGCGAGTGCGCGCGGCGTAGACACCACCGAGCACCGCACCGAAAATGATATGCAACACCAGCGTCATCACCGGGGCCATGATTCCCAGAGACATCCCGAACAAGCCCGCACCCGCCATCGGCATGATCAAGATCATCATCAACAGCCAGTCGACGACACCGAATACGATGCCTTTCTGTATCGCGCTGCCACCGGGGATCATGTCGTAGAGGATCGAGAAGCCCGCGCCCCAAACCACTGTCCCGATCACAAAATGCGCGATCCAGCCTGCGGCAAGCGGTGCACCCATCATGCCACTCAACATGGCGATAACGTCCAGCTCAGGCATCACGCCCATCATCGTTTTCCCGGCCATCAGCACCGATAGCACCACGGTAGCGACAAATCCGGCCAGAAGACCTGATGAAATGTTAGTCATGCATTAAACCCTTATCTATGAGGGGCATCCTTGCCCGGTTGCGTTTCGTCCCGAGATCGAGTTGAGGCACGCATGTCGGGTTTGCGACCGATAGTCCGGATTCTCGAACCCGAAATGACACCCTGCCTTCCAGGCATTGCGGTCGTTTCCATGATTGTCGTAGCCGCCCGCTGCTTTTAACAACCGCGCCAGGTGCATCAGGTTCCACGTCATGATCGTCGTGTTGCGCTGGGTGAAGTCATTATCGAAGCCGACGCGGCCGCCGTCGTCTTTTTCGTCGCCGTAGGATGGTCCCGGACCGGCCTCCCCAATCCAGCCGCAATCGGCCTGAGGCGGGATAGAT
>Ga0209344_10003445_pt1 | contig 15598 bp, 14 predicted proteins | sample Cruoilmetagenom6_FD_187293 | JGI IMG/M metagenome (GOLD analysis project Ga0209344, IMG submission 187293) | Oil polluted marine microbial communities from Coal Oil Point, Santa Barbara, California, USA - Santa Barbara Oil Seep Sample 6 (SPAdes)... | ecosystem: Environmental > Aquatic > Marine...
CATTTAGAGCAGTTACCCGATAATTATAAAGAAATATATTCTTTATTAACCAAATCAATTAGCAACACTTATGAGCAAGAGCTATAAAGAGATCATGCGACAAATAACAACATTTATTTTTGATGTTGACGGCGTATTAACTGATGGCACAGTAACTATTTTTCCTGACGGAGAATTGGTGCGTACCATGAATATAAAGGATGGATATGCCTTAAAAACGGCGGTGAATAAAGGATATAATGTGTGTGTTATTAGCGGAGGTACTAATGAGGCTGTACGTTCACGTTTAAAAGCTCTGGGTATAACAGATATTTATTTAGGAGCCCATAATAAAATTGAACAGCTCGATGAATATTTAGATATTTATAATATAAAACCTGAACACGTACTCTATATGGGTGATGATATACCTGATTATCCGGTAATGAAACTTGTTGGTTTAGCCGCTTGCCCTAAAGATGCCGTTCCAGAAATTCAAAATATCTCTGCTTATATCTCACAAAAGAAAGGTGGTAATGGTTGTGTTAGAGATGTTATTGAACAAGTTTTAAAGGTACAAGACAAGTGGAATGGTGATTATGATGCCAAATACGATTAGTTTTATTGTATGACTACTGAAGAAAGATTGCTTAAAATACCTGTTCTAAACTGGATCGTACGGCTTTTTAAAAAGATAAAAGTTCCGGGTCTTGAAGGTATGTCTTTGTATGATGTTCTTGAAATGTATATTATTGGCATAGTACAAGGTGCACTAACATCAAGAGCCGGCGCGGTGGCCTTTAGTTTTTTTATGGCACTATTTCCTTTTGCACTATTTATCTTAACCCTGATACCCTATGTACCGATTGAAAATTTCAGTGATATTTTTATAGGTTTTATAAATGATATATTACCTCCAAATACCTCAGATTCTGTAGATCTGGTTGTAAAAGATATCGCAGAAAATAAATACAGCGGTTTACTCTCTTTGGGATTTGTTCTATCGATTTTTTTAATGACAAACGGAATCAATTCGCTCTTTGGCGGATTTGAATATTCATACCATAAATTACAAACAAGATCAATTTTAAAACAATATGCCGTTTCTATGATGGTGTCGATCATATTGGCATTATTGTTGTTTCTAACCGTTGGAGTTATCATATATTTTGAAATTGCAATAAAAGACCTAATTAAGCGTGGGTATATGTCAGATGATCTGTATTGGATACAGACAGGAAGATATGTAATGACCTTTTTAATGATATTTATATCTGTTGCAATGTTCTATTATTTAGGTACAAAAGAAGGGCGAAATATCCATTTCTTTTCACCGGGAGCAATTTTAACAACAATATTGATCCTTATAAATTTTAGAATATTTAGTATTTATGTAAAACGATTTGCACAGTATAATGAGTTGTATGGATCTATTGGAACACTATTGGTATTAATGTTATTTATTTGGTTAAATTCTATTATACTGTTGCTTGGTTTTGAGTTAAATGCAGCGATGATCGGGTTAAAAAAGAAGTGTGAATAAATGAAAAGCCTAGTTTTTACTGTACTTATTTTGTGTTTTAGTCTGTATTCCGCGAAAGCGCAATCAGTTTTTGGGAAATGGCAAAGTATAGATTCAAAAACGGGTAAGGCAGAAGCCATTATTGAAATTTATAAAGAGAAAAATAAAGCATACGCGAAAGTTGTTGACATTTTGAATCCAGATGATAGAGACAATATCTGTGTTTATTGTAAAGATAAAATAAGAATAAACCCATTTTGGGAATGATAATTGTAGACGGACTAAAAGAAAATGGTGATGTATGGAGTGGCGGAAAAATTTTAGACCCAAAAAATGGAAATTATTATAAATGTTATATAACTTTAGTCAATAATCCGAAATTGAAATTGAGAGGTTATATTGGAATATCATTATTTGGTAGAACAGAATATTGGAATAAAGTTGAAAAATAAAAAAATGAGAAAAGTTGTATTTGTTGTTTTATTTATTGCACTTAGTTGTACAATGATATTTGCACAACAAAAAGGCTATGATCTAAATTGGGAAACCAATTTTGAAGAGGCTAAATCAGTTGCCAAAAATGAAAATAAATTGATCTTGATCTATTTTACAGGTTCAGATTGGAGTTCGGCATGTAAAAAATTAAATAAGGATTTTTTCTATACCGAAAAGTTTAAGAATTTATCTGATGAAAATTTAGTACTTGTACGAGTTGATGCACCACGCAGACCCAATTTAATTTCTGAATATCAAGCAAGTTCCAATCAGGAATTAAGTAAAAAGTATGAACAGAAGGTATATCCTACTGTTGTTTTGGCTGACGCGAATGGGGAAAAATTAGGCATGATAGAAAGTTATAACTATTTGCATGATACCAGTAAACATTATGCATTGATTAATGATGCGTTAAAAAAGTAAACCATCTATAACGTCACTGCGAATTCGCGATAAGTGAATGCTAATTCAGAATTTATCACATTATTTATGAGAAGCTGAAACAAGTTCAGCTTGACGATCAAATCAAAGATTTAATCGTATACCCAATCTATAATTCCTTCCTTTTGTTGTAAAGCCTATAACTTCTGTATAGCTTTCATTTAATAAATTCATTACAGATACCGATAATTTTAACCTGTTTGGTATCAATTCATGATTAAAAAGTATATCAACTAATGAAAAAGAAGTCAACGTTTCATTCATAAAAGTTGAAAAGTCAGTATCAGTTCTTTTATCGGTAAATTGATAATTCAAGCCTACAAATGTTTTATCATTGATCTTATAGTCTAAAGATGCATTTATTTTATGTTTAGGAATACGAAGGGCGATAACTTCTTTACGCTCTGTAAAAGTATAATTAGCTTTAAGATCAAGATTTTCAACAAGCTTAGCAAACAACTCCACTTCTACTCCATTCACCGTAAAATCATCTGTGACATTCTGATATTGACCTTGAAAGGTGTCAAAATCAATAATAACATAATCTATAAAATCTTCTTCTGTACGATTAAAAAACACCGTACTCAATCTCAGATCATCTGCTAATTTTAACTCTGCTCCAGCCTCTAATGTTTTATTTGTTTCTGGTTCCAGATCAGAATTGGTCCCAAAAGGACCAAATAATTGTGAGAGACTTGGCGCTATAAAAGAAGTACTATAAGAACCTAATAATTTTATATAATTATCATTAAATTTATAGGTATATGAAGGGTTTAAATTATAGATAAAATTAGATCCATATTCACTATGATTATTAAATCTTGTGCCTGCATTTAAATTGAAACCAAGTTCAGAAACCCAAACTACATTTGCATAAGGGTCAATACTATTTGATTGTTCATCATTGGTAAACTCTGTCTTATTATCAATATAATTCACTCCGATTATGGTATAAAATTTATCATCAATAATATACTTATTAAAAGCGTCGACAATAACAGATTTACTGTTGTATTTTATCGGAAAGCTCGATTTAATATCTCTGTCAATTGTATTATAAGCAGCATTAATGGTAAGGCTTCCTTTATCATAAGTATATTTAGGTGAAATACCAAATCTATATTGTTTGCTTATAGTTGAAAATAATGCATCTTCTACCGGGAAACTATTGTCAAAATCGGCTGTAAAACGGTCTTGATTCGCATAGGTAGTCAATGAAAAATTGTTGGTGACTTTATAACCAAACTTCAAATTAATATTTGTTCTGGAAAAAGCATCACGCTCTGTACCAACGGCTACTGCCGACATTCCGTCTTGGAATTGATGCCCGAATGAAGCCAGATAACTAAGCTTATTTTTTGAACCACTAACTGCAATGCTATTATTAAAATCGGCTAAATTATTAGAAGTATCATCTGAAGATTGATTTGTTCCAATACTTGAAGAGAACGATGTTGAAATTACTTCTTTAGATGCTTTTTTAGTGATAATATTTATCACTGCAGTTGCCGCTGAATTTCCATATAAAGTACTGGCTGCACCTTTAATAATTTCAATAGACTCTATTTGATTGACATCTAATAAGCGAAGATTATAATCGCCTGCAATTTGTGATGGATCAGAAACTTGAATACCATCTATCAAAACCAATACTTGTCTGTTATTTCCGCCTCTAATAAAATAACTTAGATTTTGACCGCCATTACTTCTACTTCCATTAATTTCAATTCCACTTTTGGTATTGATAATTTCGGCAATACTTTTACTCTGGCTTTGTTCAAGCTCAACAGCGTCAATTTTAATCACTGTTTTTCCTGAATTTTCTCTTTTTAATTTAAATCGGGAATCTGTTATTACAATTTCCTGTAGTTGTTCAACCTTAATTGAATCTTGTTTTTGTTGGGCATTTACTAAAACTGTTATTAGTAAAGCTCCTACATACAATAACCTTTTTTTCATTTTTAAAAATTTTAAATGATACTTAGGCTATCAGTAAGAAAATATGGAACATGATAATTCATCATAAACCGATACTTTTCCTCCGAAAGCGTGTTTAATTTGAATTGGCAGGTCTCCTGGCTTGTTTTATGTTATCACACCTTCCCAGTTTTTAAACCAGTGGTAATTGAAGTAAATAACATCTCAAATTAATGAGGTACCGAAATAAATTCGGCATAAACTCACAGTTGCGGGGACAGCTTAGGACTATAGAGTTATGAGTTTTTAGTTTAAAGTTATGAGTTCTTCAACCCATAATTAATAATTCATCACTCTCAACTCTTTTACCTAATTCCCTTTTAATCGACGCGGTCGTCCCGAATTTATTTCGGGATCTGTTTAATTATAAACATACTTTTGACCGTGTCAAACCAAAATCAGAGCAAAAGTAAACAATTAATAGAAAAGCTTCGATCATTCCTTAGATAAAAAGTAAAATATTTACATTTGCTTATACAATAACTTGTTAATGAAACTCCAAAAACTTCTTTTCTTTTTTCTTCTTTCTTCTTTTTTCTTTTTCTCCTGCAAAACAGAACAAAAGCAAGTAGTTCTAAAAGAAAATAAAACTTCTATAAAATATGCCAAAGGTTTTGATATTCAATATTTTGACAGCTACAAAAAAATTATCATCAAGGCACCATATCCGGATGCTAAAGAGCAGTTTGAGTATGCTATAATTCCGAAAGGAAAAACCATTCCTAAAACCTTAAAAGATCTAAAGATCATCAGAACACCAATAGTACAAATGGTAGTTACTTCTACAACTCATATCCCGATGTTGGAGTTACTCGAGGCAGAAAATAATTTGGTTGGCTTTCCAAATACTCAATATATTTCTTCTTCAAAAACGAGACAATTAATCACTAATGGTACTATTAAAGAATTGGGTAAAGAAGAGAATATCAATACCGAAATATTACTTGAGTTAAATCCCGAAATAGTGGTCGGCTTTTCAATGAGCAGCAATAATAAGATGTTCGAAAATATTGAAAAAGCGAGAATTCCTGTTTTATTGAACGGAGACTGGCTGGAAGAAACTCCCTTGGGTAGAGCAGAATGGCTTAAGTTTTTTGGCGTTCTGTTCGATAAAGAAAAAGTAGCCGACAGTATTTTTAATATTATCGAAAAGGATTATAATGAAGCTGTTTTACTGGCAAAGGAAGCCAGAACAAAACCTACAATTCTATCAGGTGTACAGTTTAAAGATGTGTGGAATTTACCCGCAGGCGAAAGCTTTGTAGCTAAATTCTTAAAAGATGCCAATACCGATTATCTTTGGGCAGAAAGTAAAGGAAAAGGTAGCTTGTCACTTAGCTTTGAAAGTGTTTTTGAAAAAGCACAACAAGCCGATCTATGGATCGCACCCGGTCATTATACGAGTTATACTCAATTGAAAGAAGCGAATCAACATTATACACAATTTGATGCTTTTAGCAATAAAAAAATCTATTCATTTAACAATAAAACCGGCGAAAACGGCGGTGTTGTGTATTATGAGTTAGCACCAATTCAACCACATATTGTGTTGAAAGATATTATGAAGATTGCACATCCGGAGTTATTACCCAATTATGTACCTTACTTTTTAGAAAAATTACAAGAATAGTTTGAGCGCGAAAAAAACATACACGCTTACTTTTATGATCCTCTCTTTGTGCATGGGCATTTGTTGGCTTATCAATATAAGTTTGGGCTCTGTTCATATACCTGTAAAAGAAATTTTGAAGAGTCTTTTTGGTGACGAAACTGTAAAAGAATCATGGAATTATATCATCTTAAATTACCGCTTACCAAAATCAATTACTGCAATATTAGTTGGCTCAGGACTTTCTATAAGTGGCTTATTAATGCAAACTTTGTTTAGAAACCCATTGGCGGGCCCATTTGTATTGGGCATCAGTTCAGGAGCAAGTCTTGGTGTTGCTATTTTAATATTAGGTATTTCGCTCTTCGGCGGAAGTTTGGCAGCCTTGGCATTTTCGAATTTTGGATTGGCTTTAGCAGCAAGTTCAGGCGCTTTTATGGTTTTAAGTGCTGTGATGTTAGTTGCCAGAAAATTAAAGAATACTATGTCAATTTTGATCATCGGTTTGATGTTTGGTAGTTTGACCGGAGCAGTAATTAGCGTGCTGTCTTATTTTAGTAATGCCAATCAATTACAACAATTCATCTTTTGGAGTTTCGGGAACTTAGGTAATTTATCATGGCAAGAATTAGGATTGTTTTTTGCTGTTTATGTACTGGCCATTCTTTTAGTTGTTGTCATTATAAAGCCATTAAATAGTTTATTATTAGGAGAAAATTATGCCCAGAGCTTAGGTATCAATTTAAAAAGGACACGTAACTTCACCTTGATTGCAACAGGATTATTAACCGGTATTATTACTGCTTTTTCCGGACCCATAGCCTTTGTAGGTTTGGCAGTTCCGCATATTACCAAATTGGTATTTACCACCTCGAATCATAAAACCTTAGTACCTGCTGTTGCTATTATTGGTGCCATGGTAATGCTTCTTAGCGATACGGTTGCTCAAATTCCAAATAGTGAATATACCTTACCGATCAATGCTATAACATCTATTTTTGGTGCTCCTGTTGTTATTTGGTTGTTAGTACGTAAACGAAAAGTACATTATTAATTTTGAGAGAAAACAACAAACATATCATCTTAGGATCCGAAGATTTATCTATTGGATATATTTTTAAAAAGCGGCAAACCCTTATTGCAAGGGATATTAATATTTCCCTTGAAAAAAGTAAATTTGTGTGCTTATTAGGTAAAAATGGTATCGGTAAATCTACTTTACTAAGAACCATTTCGAAAGTGCAACCATCCTTATCGGGTGACCTCTTTATTGAAAATAAAAAAATTGAACAAATTTCCGCGCAAGCCTTAGCACAAAAAATGAGTTTGGTACTAACTGAACGGATTCCCGAAAGTAATCTAACAGTCTATGAACTTATAGCGCTTGGAAGACAGCCATATACCAATTGGATCGGTAGCATTACTGTTCAAGATGAACAGTATATTCAACAAGCTATTGAACGGGTAAATATTGAAAGCTTACAAAGTCGAAAATGTGATGAATTGAGTGATGGTCAATTACAAAAAGTAATGATTGCCAGAGCCTTAGCACAAAACACTGAACTTATTATTTTAGATGAACCAACTGCGCATCTGGATATACATCATAAAATAGAAGTCTTTAATCTGCTTCAAACTTTGGTAACAGAATTAGGTAAAACAATTATCATTTCTACTCATGAAGTTCAACTAGCCCTACAATTGGCAGATATCTTATGGTTGATGGCCGAACATAATTTCAGTTCCGGAGACACTCAAGACCTCATCAATAATGGTAGTCTTGATACGCTATTTTCTTCAGAACTGGTTGAATTCGATTCAAAAACAAAACAATTTATCGTTAAAAAACCTTAATAAATTCTTATTTTTGAGGACAAAATAAATGATTAAAATGAAAAACATACTTTTCGCATTCATTGCAATAACTGCCATCTTATTTAGTACATCTAAAACATACTCACAGAGTAAAAGTGCCATAACCAATATTGCTGACAGCGGTACAATTAGCCTCGCAACGGAAAATATTGATGTTGTGATGTCCTTTGCAAATACCATTACACAAGAAGATTTAAAAACGTTGGTTTATAAATTGGCTTCCGATGAATTTGAGGGTAGAAGAACCGGTGACAATGGTCAAAAAATAGCTGCACAGTATCTAGTTGATTTTTATAAAAATAATGGTATTATCGGAGCTTACAAAGATAGCTCGTACTTACAGATAATTCCTCAAAGTTATTTTAGAGGACGTTCTAAAAATAATTCAGAAAATGTTGTGGCCTTCATTGAAGGCTCAGAAAAACCAGATGAGTATGTGGTGATTTCTGCACACTATGACCATGAAGGGATCAAAGGTGAGAAGATCTTTAACGGGGCTGATGATGATGCTTCTGGAACTTCTGCAGTTTTAGAGATAGCACAAGCTTTTAAAGAGGCCGTCAACGCTGGTAATGGGCCAAAACGTTCTATCATTTTTTTAAATGTTACCGGAGAAGAAGTAGGTTTGTTTGGTTCAAAATTCTATACAGAATTTCCAATTTTTCCGCTAAAAAACACAGTAGCAAACCTCAATATTGATATGATAGGAAGGGTTGATAAAAAACATATGGAAGATGATAATTATGTGTATTTGATTGGTGCCGATAAAATAAGTACAAAATTACATGAACTATCAGAAAATATAAATAAAAAATATACAAATCTAACACTCGATTATACTTATAATGACGAGAATGATCCGAATCGATTTTATTATCGTTCTGATCATTATAATTTCGCTAAAAATGGTATTCCAGTAATTTTTTATTTTAATGGGGTGCATAAAGATTATCATAAGCATACTGATACTGCCGATAAAATCAGGTATGATCTTTTAGAAAAACGTACACAGTTAATTTTTTATACTGTCTGGGAAATTGCAAATAGAGAAGAACGTTTAGCAATTGATAAAAAATAGTTGTACGCCATTGTTGACATAGAAACCACCGGTGGTAAGTATAATGAAGAGGGAATAACTGAAATTGCCATCCATAAATTTGACGGACATCAAGTAGTAGATACTTTTATAAGTCTAATCAATCCTGAAAGAAATATCCAACCTTTTGTTGCCAACCTCACAGGTATTAACAATGCCATGTTACGAAATGCTCCAAAGTTTTATGAAGTAGCAAAGCGAATAATTGAAATTACCAAAGATTGTACACTGGTTGCTCATAATGCCAACTTTGACTATCGCATTTTAAAAACAGAATTTAGACGCTTAAGTTTTGATTTTGAAATGCAAACACTCTGTACTGTTGAACTAAGTAAAAAATTAATTCCTGGTTTTAACTCCTATAGTTTAGGTAAATTATGCCATTCATTAGGTATACCAATGACTGATAGGCACAGGGCAAACGGAGATGCTATTGCTACGGTAAAACTTTTTCAACTCTTGTTAGATAAGGATGTACAAAAAACAATTATTTCAAATTCAGTTAAACAAGAATCTAAAAAGCAACTAGAACCAAAATTAATCGACATTATTGAAAGTTTACCAAGCACAACAGGCATTTACTATATGCATAAAGCTGATGGTGAGATTATTTATATTGGTAAAAGTAAAAATATTAGAAAACGTATAAATCAGCATTTCACAAGCACTACTCACAAATCAAAAAAAATGCAGTTACATGTAGCTTCAGTATCTTATGAAAATACAGGAAGTGAACTAGCAGCATTATTAAAAGAAAGCGAAGAAATAAAATTGAATAAACCTATTTATAATAGGGCACTGAGACGTACATTATTTACACATGCCTTATATAGCTTTACGGATGAAAACGGCTATATCAATTTAAAAATTGATACGGCTGATGGTAGAAAAAAGCCTATTACTACTTTTACTAATAGACAAAGTGCTAAAAGTTTTTTATTTAGGGTCACAGAAGATTATCAACTTTGTCAGAAATTAACCGGACTTTACAATACAAAAAAAAGCTGTTTTAACCATACTATAAAAACTTGTAATGGTGCATGCATCAATAAAGAATCTACAGAATTATATAACGAAAGAGCTCGGCAATTAATTAGTAAAAATAGTTTTGAGAATAAAAATATAATTATCATTGACAAAGGTCGGGAAATAGATGAACATTGTGCTATACTTATTGAAGATGGTATCTTTAAAGGTCTTACATTTTTTAACTTAAACTTTCAGGTAAATAATATTGACGTTTTAAGATCTTTAATTACACCTATGCAGAATAACAGAGATACCCAACATATTATTAAAAATTATATTAGAAAAAATAAAAAACTAAAAGTCATCACATTTTAAGATCTATGAAAAGGAATCTTCTCCTGTTAACAATACTCGTTTCATATAGCGTATTGTCACAAAATAAAATGCCCTATACCTTCGGTAAAATTACTCAAGCTGAAAATGATTTAACTGTCTATGAAAAAGATAGTACCGCTAATGCTATTTTTTTAAATGAGTATGGTAAAACTACATTTCATGAAACAAACCGTAGCATCGTTATTCGCACAAAATACTATGGTAAAGTAAAAATCTTCAATAAAGAAGGGGTTGAGCATGCAACAATAAAAATACCAATTTATAATAATGGTGATGCACGTGAAAAAATAAGAAAAATTAGAGCTATTACCCACAATGGTATAGTTAAAACCGGTTTAGATAAAAAAAATATTTTTACCGAAAAAATTAATGACCATTGGTCTGAAGTGAAATTCACAATGCCAAATATTAAGGACAATAGTATCATAGAATATGAATATACTTTAGAATCACCTTTTAAATTTAATTTTAAAGGTTGGGAATTTCAAGATGATATTCCAAAATTATTCAGTGAATTTTATGCATTAATACCGGGCAATTATATATATAACAGGAGACTAATTGGTTATCAAAATTTAGATAAAAACATAGCTGATTTAAAAAAACATTGTTTTTCGGTTACTGGTTATGCCGGTGATGCAGATTGTGAAGAGCTAACTTATGCAATGAAAGATGTACCTGCATTTATTAAAGAGGATTATATGACGGCTAGAGAAAATTATATTGCTTCAATTAAATTTGAATTATCTGAACTGCATTGGTTTGATGGTGCAAAATATAAGTATACTAAAAGTTGGAAAGACGTTGACAAAGAATTTAAAATAGAAAAAAGTATTGGCAAACAACTTAGAAAAATTGATAATATAAAAAAACAACTTCCAATACAACTCTTAGAAGGTGAAATTAATTTAGCCAAAGCCAAGAGCATTTACAACTATATAAAAGATCATTTTTCATGGAATAATAAGTCCAGATTGTTTACTGAAGTTAATGTGAAAAATGCTTTTAGTGAGCGTATAGGAAATTCAACAGAAATAAATATTGCCTTGATAAATGCTTTAAATGCTGCTGGTTTTGACGCTAACGCAATGCTAATTTCAACCAGACAAAACGGTTTACCAACAAAAGCTCACCCGGTAATGTCAGATTTTAATTATGCAATTGCAAAACTCAATATTGGTGCTGAAACCTTTCTGCTTGATGCTACAAATAAAGCGATGCCTTTTGGTATGCTTCCTTTTAAATGTCTTAATGGATATGGAAGAGTAATGGATTTTAAAAATAGTAGTTATTGGTTTAATATCGTTCCTAAAAAAAATAACCAAATTCGTACTTCATTAAAATTAAAAATGAATGAAGAAGGTGACTTTGAAGGACAAATGCATAAATCTTACGATGGTTATAATGGTATTGAAAAGAGAAATGAAATAAATTCTTCAAGTGATGAAGATGACTATTTAACTCAAATGGAAGAAAAATATGGAGTTAATGATCAGCTAATTATAGATTCTTATAAAAACTTTAACTTCGATAATATAAACAAACCTATAAAAGAACTATATGATATTACTGTTGAAAGTGGCTTGGATAATAATTTATTAATATTCAACCCTTTTATATCCTCGAAAAGTACCAGTAATCCCTTTAAACTTAAAGAAAGAACATATCCTGTTGATTTTGGCTATGCTAAAACTACACAGTTCAATTTGCAACTTGATATCCCTGTAAATTATAATATTAAAACGCTACCGGAAAAAGCTGCTTTTCAATTACCTAATGAAGGCGGTAGTTTTATTTTCGATATTAAACAAAAAGAAAACCAAATAACTATGATTGTAAGAGTAGTTATTAATCGTTCCTATTTTTTACCGGAAGAATATCCATATCTTAAAGAATTTTTTAATCAAATCATTAAATCTCAAAAGAGTTTAATAACTTTAGAAAAAATTAACTAAGCACATTGTCAACAGAGAATAAAAAACATAGTTGGAGGTTTATACTTCATGAGATCATTTATGAAGCAGACACAACTGCAGGAAAACTGTTTGATTTTGTTTTATTCTTTTTTATAGTTGCCAGCGTTATATTAGTAGGGCTTGAAAGCGTTGAGAGCCTGGATGCCAAATACCATAAATTTTTTAATGTCGCAGAATGGGTCATCACGATCTTATTCACCTTAGAATATATTGGTCGAATCATAGCCATAAAACAACCATCAAAATATATTTTTAGCTTTTATGGCGTCATTGATCTGTTATCAACCATTCCAAAATATTTATCGCTATTATTTGTCGGTACACATGCTTTGGTAGCTTTAAGAGCTTTGCGTTTATTAAGGATTTTTAGAATTTTAAAATTAGCACGATATGTTGGTGCTTCTAACCGCCTTATGGTAGCTTTGAGAGCAAGTAGAGCCAAAATTGCAGTCTTTTTATTTTTTATAGTGATATTAGCTGTCATTCTTGGCACTATTATGTATCTGGTAGAAACAAATGAAGACAGTGGTTTTACAAGTATACCCAGAAGTATCTATTGGGCCATTGTTACGCTTACAACTGTTGGCTACGGAGATATTGCTCCGGTAACGGCTTTAGGTCAGCTTATTGCTTCTGTAATAATGATCATGGGTTACGGCATTATAGCAATACCAACAGGAATCGTTACTGCCGAACTTACTTCCAGAGCAAAAATAGAAACAAACACTCAAAATTGTCCGAATTGTGCTGCAGAAAAGCACAGAGATAATGCAGAGTACTGTTATAAATGCGGTGAGTTATTGAATGATGGATAACTTTCTAATTTCTATTGTTGGTCCGACTGCAATTGGCAAAACTGCTCTAAGTATAGAAATAGCCAAACACTTTAATACTGAAATCATCTCTTCAGATTCTCGACAGTTCTATAAAGAAATGTCTATTGGCACTGCTGTCCCTGACAAAGAAGAACTACAGCAAGTTAAACATCATTTTATTCAGGATCGCTCCGTTTTTGACAACTATAATGTAGGGCAGTTTGAAAAAGATGCTATTAATAAGCTAAACGAACTATTCAAAAAGCATAATATTATTGTTATGGTTGGTGGTAGTGGTTTATACGTTGATGCCATTTTAAAAGGCTTGGACGACTTCCCTAAGGTTGATAAAAACATCCGTAAGGATTTAAAAATTAAGCTGGAAAAAGAAGGAATTGAAGCCTTGCAAAAACAATTAGAAGAACTCGATCCTGAAACTTATCAAAAAGTTGATATAGATAATCCCCAACGTGTAATTAGAGCCTTAGAAATTTGCGTAGGTACAGGTAAACCTTTTTCTTCTTTCTTGTCGGACAAATCTTCTCAACGTAATTTTATTCCAATTAAAATTGGACTTTCAGCAGACCGCGAAATAATTTATGACAGGATCAATCAACGAGTTGATTTGATGATAGAAAATGGACTGATACAGGAAGCTGAAAACTTATACCAGTATAAAAATTTAAACGCCTTACAAACAGTAGGCTATAAAGAGTTCTTTGCTTGCTTTGATGGTAATTATCAACTAGATTTTGCCATTGCTGAGATCAAAAAGAATACGCGTCGTTTTGCTAAACGTCAGGGTACATGGTTCCGGAAAGATCTTGAAATAAAGTGGTTCGATTTTCAAGAAAAAAGCGAACAAATAATTCAGTATATTGAAACAATAATAAAATCAAAAACGGAAATATAATGAAAAACGAATATGTAGATATTGATTCACTAAAGTTCTTATTATACAAAGTACATAAAACTCAAGAATTACTTTTAACTGAACGCTTTAAGGAATATGATAAAACATCTATTGATATTTTCATCGATTCTGTAAAGACATTTTCTGACAACTCATTATTTCCGTACATCAAAGAAATGGATGAAAAACCGGCTTATTTTAAAGATGGTAAGATCATTGTACATCCTCAATTTGAAAGTATTTTAAAAGATGCCGGTGAAATGGGCCTTGTGAGTGCTATGTTTAATTTTGAAGATGGCGGACTCCAAATTCCATCAAGTATTTTTCATGCTGCTTATTTTATCATGGAAGCTGCCAATAATCATGTAACCGGTTATTTTGGATTAACAGCCGGTTCGGCTAATTTGGTCGTTTCTTTTGGGAGTCAATATTTAAAAGATACTTATGTACCTAAAATGTTAGACTTAACCTGGGGTGGTACTATGTGTTTAACAGAGCCACAAGCCGGAAGTTCACTTTCTGATGTTATTACCTCAGCCACTCCAACAAATGAGGATCACTATTTAATTAAAGGTCAAAAAATATTTATTTCTGCCGGGGATCATCAATTTGCAGATAATTTTGTGCATTTAGTATTGGCACGTATTGATGGAGCTCCTGCCGGCACTAAAGGTGTTTCTTTATTTGTAGTTCCTAAAAATAGGCCTACTGACAACGGTGGACTGAAACCAAATGACGTTGCAATCGCCGGTGAATTTGAAAAAATGGGTCAGAAAGGTTATTGTACCACACATATTGTTTTCGGAGATAATAATGATGCCAGAGGATGGCTAGTTGGCGAAGCAAATAAAGGCTTATCTTATATGTTCCAGATGATGAATGAAGCACGTGTAGCAACTGGTAGAATGGGTGCAGGTATTGCCGCTGCCGCATATTATTCTTCTATAAAATATGCAAATGAGCGCCCACAAGGAAGAAAATTGACAAGTACAGGTAAGAAAAATGTAAATGAAGAACAGACGCTTATTATCAATCATCCCGATGTAAAACGTATGCTATTAACTCAAAAAGCAATCGTTGAAGGTTCTATGAGTTTAATCGTTGAAACCGCTAATTATCTTGATAAAGAGATGACTAGCACGAGTGATGAAGAAAAAGAGAACTATAATTTATTATTGGAACTTTTAACACCTATTGCCAAAACATATCCGGCAGAAAAAGGTATTGAAGCTACGAGTAATGCTATTCAAATATTAGGCGGTTATGGCTTTTGTGCAGATTTTATGCCACAACAATACTATAGAGATATTCGAATTATTTCTATCTATGAAGGAACAACAGGTATTCAATCATTAGATCTGTTAGGTAGAAAAATAACCATGAAAAATGGTAAAGCTTTGCAATTATTGGCTGCAGAAATTCAAGAAACGATAAATGCTGCGAATGAATATGTTGATCTACAAGATGCTTCAAACACACTAATGGAAAACTTAGGTTTGACCCAAAAAGTAATTGGCTATTTAATGCCTCATGCC
>Ga0209344_10003446_pt1 | contig 15597 bp, 12 predicted proteins | sample Cruoilmetagenom6_FD_187293 | JGI IMG/M metagenome (GOLD analysis project Ga0209344, IMG submission 187293) | Oil polluted marine microbial communities from Coal Oil Point, Santa Barbara, California, USA - Santa Barbara Oil Seep Sample 6 (SPAdes)... | ecosystem: Environmental > Aquatic > Marine...
AGCCCTGTAATGCACGAGCGATTGGGCGTGAAAGAGGACGAAGAATAGCTTTACCTACAGGGTCACTATGAGTAACATGTGCGGCCCTTGCGACTGGCCAAGCGCTATTTCCCGCAAGACAGACCATAAGCGCCCGTAGCTCAGCTGGATAGAGTACCTGGCTACGAACCAGGCGGTCGGAGGTTCGAATCCTTCCGGGCGCGCCAATAAAAACAGGGTGTTAACCGATCACATGGTTTACACCTTGTTCCGGACACATGGTTAACACTTTGTCCGGCATGAACGGTGAGGGACCGGGTTCTACTCGGTCCCTTTCTTTATCAAAGTACCCCAGATCATCCCCCAGGAAGCTGCTCCAACTGGCGTTTGGTGGGCTGCGTGAATAAGTCGTGTTGCGTAATGCACTGTAGGGCAATTCGTGCAACGAGCGCGCGCCGAAGGAAGTGCCCTTGACGCGCGCTAAAAACAGAGCGCTGCGGTTCGACATTCGGACGCCTCGATAACAGCCTTAACCCAAGCAGGTTTATGTTAAATAGCCCCCATAAGAATCAATCTGTTAGGGCCGACAAGAGTGATCGCTCGGCTTGCAAGAATGCTTGAAGAGTGCGGCGAGAAACTTAAACAGAACTTTGACTATACTGAAGCGGTTCTAACGTCCTACGTTCGAACCGACTGATAACAAGAATCTCGGACAACAGGAATCGAAATCAGCACTCGATTACAGCCAAAATCTGAGAACGTCTAAGACAACAGGGGAACATGTATGTTTTTCAGCTTCGTATCGTCTCGCGCCAAATTTCAGTGTCTTTCGGTCATTGCCATTCTGCTATTGGGCCTGACTCGAGCAGCATCGGCGCAACTGGTTATCACTGGTGTCTTCGATGGTCCCCTGAGCGGTGGCATCCCGAAGGCGGTTGAAGTTTACGTTATCGAAAACGTCGCAGATTTGAGTATCTATAGCATCGGTTCGGCAAACAATGGTGGCGGCACCGACGGGCAAGAGTTTACGTTTCCGGCCGACGGAGCGGCCGCCGGAACATATCTTTACCTGGCAAGCGAAGCGACAGGATTCACAGATTTCTTCGGATTCGCACCGGACTATACGCACAGCGCCGCTAACATCAATGGAGACGACGCGATTGAGTTGTTTCGGAATGGCGCGGTCATCGATGTGTTCGGCGACATCAACGTTGATGGCAGTGGTGAACCCTGGGAATACCTGGATGGATGGGCCTATCGGCTCGTTGGTACTACCCCAAATGGCAGCGTCTTCGCGCTGGGAAGCTGGACATTCAGCGGTCCGAACGCGATGGATGGCGCGACGACCAACGATACGGCCGCAACACCCTTCCCGCTGGGTACTTATGGCGGTGGAGTCGTTGTTGAGTCCGCTCCGATTGTCGCCGGTACTACGCCGAGCGATGGTGCCGGTGGCGTCTTGTTGGACGCCAACATCGATATTGATTTCAGCGAAGCGGTCGACACTACCGCCAACGCATTCGGACTCTCCTGTACCGTCAGTGGCGTTGCGTCATTCGCGGTTTCCGGCGGCCCGCAGGCGTACACACTGAACCCGGATTCGGACTTCGTTAACAGCGAAACGTGCACCGTAACCGTCGTCGCAATGGAAGTGACGGATGTTGATAGTGATGATCCACCGGACACGATGGCAGCGGACTATATTTTCAGTTTCGATACTGCGAATCCAGCGGTGCCAGACACGATCGTCATCAATGAAATCATGCAAAACCCGAACGCTGTTACCGACAGCAATGGTGAGTGGTTTGAGTTGTTTAATACAACCGATGCCGACATTGATATTGATTTGTGGACAGTTGCCGACAACGGTAGCAATGAGTTTACGATCAACAATGGTGGTTCGCTTGTTGTACCGGCCGGTGGGTTTTTGGTGCTCGGTAACAATGCCGATGTAGGTACGAATGGTGGATTAAGCGTTGACTATGAGTATTCCGGCACGTCCATCGGCAACGGCTCTGATGAAATTGTGTTGTTCGATTCCGGCTTGACCGAAATTGACCGAGTCGAATGGGACAATGGCGCTACGTATCCTGATCCGACCGGTGCATCAATGGCGCTGATCGACGCGAGTGCAGACAACAATGTTGGCTCGAACTGGTGTGAGGCTGCGAGTACCTACGGTGATGGAGATGCTGGTACACCCGGTCAAGTGAATGACTGCGGCTTTCGCCCGGTTGTCAATGAGGTTGACTATGATCAGCCAGGGTCAGATACCGCTGAGTTCGTCGAGATATTCAATCGAGGGACCGAAGTCGGCAATCTCTCGACGGTCGAATTGCTGCTTGTGAACGGCAACAGTGGCGCACAGTACCAAGCAATAAGCCTGCCAGACATGGATCTACTTCCTGGCGAGCACTTTGTGGTCTGTTCAAACGCCCTTACGGTCGCCGGCTGTGATTTGGACGGTATCAACTCGATTCAAAATGGTGCGCCGGATGCAGTGGCTCTGCTCATCGACGGTGTTGTTGTCGATACCGTGAGCTACGAAGGCGATGTTGCTGCACCCTATACGGAAGGATCGGGTGCGGGATTGTCTGATTCAGGCTCTTCCGGTCAGGATTTCAGGGGCATCTCCCGCTTACCGAACGGTGGCGACTCTAATCGCAACAACGCCGATTTCGCCCGCTCTTGTATTACACCAGGAACGTCCAACACGACGATTAATAGTGGCTGTTCAATGAACGGTCCGGTACTTGAGATTTTTGAGATTCAGGGTAGTGGCGAGGCGACGCCGTATGATGGCGAGACGCTAGGCAGTAATGACAACGTTGTAACAGTGGTCGGCGTTGACGGATTTGCGATGCAAACGCCGTCGGTTCGTAGTGACCTTGACGTCAACACATCCGATGGGATCTACGTGTTTGTCGGAGGGCCGCCAATGGTCTCCGTTGGTGATCGTGTGGACGTGAGTGGTGAGGTTCGCGAATTCTTCGGCTTCACCGAGTTTGCGGTTGGCAGTACGGTCACTGTCACCGGGACTGATGCCGTTCCCGAGGCCGTACAGTTAAACGCAACGGTACCTTCTCCGGATCCGGCGGCACCAAGCTGCGCAATCGAGTTCGAGTGCTATGAAGGCATGTTGGTCGAGATCGCCAGCGGAACAGTTACAGGACCGAATCAGAGCTTCGGAAGTGATCCGATTGCCGAAGTGCATATAACAGCAGGCCCCCAACGAACCTTCCGCGAACCCGGAATTGACGCTCCGGGAATTGCCGGCTACCCGGTATGGGACGGCAATCCGGAAGTATTCGAACTCGACCCCAATGCGCTTGGACTCGACAACGAAATCATTCCTGCAGGATCGTCATTCAGCGCTAAGGGTGTCATCGGTTTCGAGTTTGGCGGCTACGAATTATGGCCGAGTGAGCTTGACGTAACCCCGGCGCCGCTACCGTCGGCTGTTCGAGCCCCGGCAGCGGGTGAATTGACAGTCGGGTCGCTCAACCTGCTTCTACTATTTGCGAGCGAAGACAATTATGCGACGAGGCTTGCGAAGATCTCGGGATACATCAGGACGGTGCTGAATACACCCGATATTCTCGCCGTACAGGAAGTTGGAGGTCTTGCTGAGCTACAGGATCTGGCCGCGAGAATTTCGGCTGATGATGGGTCAGTCAGTTACACCGCACATCTTGTACCGAGCAATAGTTTTGGCGGTATCGAAGTTGGCTTCCTGACGCGGGGTGCGATCCAGGTTGACGCGATTACGCAGCTCGGCGCAGCTGAGACGTTCACCAATCCTACGACGAATAATGAAGATATTCTTCATGATCGTCCGCCATTGTTGCTGGAAGGTAATTTACTGATGCAGTTCGGCAGCTACCCGATCGCGGTGATGGTCGTTCACAATCGCTCTCTGAACAGTATCGAAACTGTTCGTGTCAGGGTTAAACGACTTCGACAAGCTGAGTCGATTGCGGTGAAGGTGCAGGCTCTGCAGGATGCGAACCCTGATGTTCGTCTTGTAGTGACTGGCGACTTCAATGCCTTCGAATTTACCGATGGCTTTGTTGATGCTGTCGCGGTAATCAGTGGCAACTTCGACCCGACGCAGAATCTCGTGTGCTCAGAGACTGTGTGCATGCCAGACCTTGTGGAACCCAATCTCAGTAATGAAGCATTGAGTTTGCCGATGACAAGTCGCTACTCCTTCAATTTCCGCGGCAATGCGCAAATACTCGATCATGGATTGACGACGTCTATGCTGAGCAGCGAAGTTCGCGAACTGCAATACGGTCGCGGCAATGCGGATGCTGCGTCGATTCTTCTCAATGATGACGGCAGTGTCGATCCGAACAACCTGGCATTGCGTTCATCGGATCATGACGGATTGGTTGTCTTTATTGCTGCGGATGAAGATGCTGACGGTGTCCCGAATGACAGTGACATGTGTCCGGCAACGATGTTGCCAGAGGGCGTACCAAGTGTGAGTCTGGGCGTGAATCGATTTGCTGATATCGATGGCGACGGCATTTTCGACACAACGTCATCGAAAGGAAAGGGTCCGAAGAATTCGTATGATCTAGGCGATACGGCGGGCTGCTCGTGCGAGCAAATCATCGACGCTCAGGGCCTTGGCAATGGCCACACGAAGTTTGGCTGTAGCTTAGGCGCTATGAAGAACTGGGTTTCACTGATGGCTGAATAGCTACGGAGTCAAAACTATTCTTGCTTGTCGTCATATCCCCAAGGTGCGGCTGGCGCTTCGACGGGGTTGCTCAAATCGAAGTCCACCCGGAATTCCCGGCCCTGACGGATCAGTCGGTAGGTAAATCGGTCAGGGTAGATATACATTTGCCAGGTATTGCCCACTGACTGCGGAATGGCACTTTCGACAAACAATTCCTTAGAGTACTGGTCGGCAGGAAAAGACTGCACTTGCGCCCAACCGGCGTCGGCCGTATGGCCGCCGTATTGGGTCAGAGAATCCTCCGAGCCATCGCTGTGTCTATGGTCGTGCTTGAGCGATAAGCCGGAGCCCGTCTTGGTAATCAACCAGGTGCGAGAGGCGTCTTCACCAACGTGAAAAGGGATTTGTAGTTGCGTTTCGTCGCAGCGCCTAACATGCATGATGAGCTTCTTGTTCGCAAAACTATCACTGTCGGCATTATCGACGGTGACCTCCCCAGCAAAGGCTTTGCCGCAGAGTTCACTGATAGCACGGAAGAAGTCATCCTGAGTTGGGATAGAGGACGGATTGGCCTGTGCGATTCCGGATTCCAGCAAGAGACTTGAGAGTGAAGCGAGAACAAGCGATTTCATGACCATGATTGACACTGCGCGATGGATGGGTGGTCAGAATACCCTTATTTACTCATTCTCACGAGAGTCCTCCCCTGAATGCGTCGTGCCAGGCTGGTCACTGGATGGTCATGACATAGTCACCAGGTGGTCAATCAAAGCATGACGTTCAATTGCATGATGTCTCTGCGGTCAATTGGATCGTGACAACTCCATACAAATAGAGGCATCAAAGTGAAAAAGGCAGTTATTTTCTATTTATTCGTAGTCCTGTTTCTGGGCATGGCATCGTCGGCAAACGCCGCTGGGAAGCACGACGGCGCACCACTATCAGTGACGTTGTAGACTGGCGGCATAACGATTTTGAGCAACGCCTATGTCTTCTGAATTCATGTTAATCGGCTCCATTCTTCTGCTTGGAGGCGTCATTGCGGTACCGATCGCATCACGCCTCGGCTTGGGGTCGGTACTGGGCTATCTCTTAGCTGGCGTCGCGCTCAGCCCGATACTGCGTTGGGCCGGAACCGACGTTATCGGCTTGCAGCACTTCGCAGAGTTTGGCGTCGTTATGATGCTCTTCCTCGTCGGTCTGGAGATGAGTCCACGAGCATTGTGGGAGATGCGGGCGAGGATCTTTGTGCTGGGAGGACTGCAGGTTGCGGCGACGCTCTTTGTCGTCGCGGGTATTGCGGTTGCGCTGGGTCAGCCCTGGTCCGTCGGCTTGGCCATTGGCATGGTGCTTGCGCTTTCATCGACAGCTATTGTTAACCAGACCCTGAACGAAAAAGGACTGTTACGTTGCGACGGCGGCCATGCCAGTTTCTCCGTGCTCTTGTTTCAGGACATCGCGGTTATCCCCATGTTGGTGTTCATTCCTCTCTTGGCAATGCCTGAGCTTCGTGAGTTGATATTGCCGACTGCTGGTGACGGTCATGGGTCAGCTGATTATGCCGGCTTGAATTTGAGCTTGGTTGACGGTCTGAACGGATGGCAGACGGCGCTTGTGTCTTTTGCAACGATCGCGTTGGTTGTGTTTGCGGGGCACTACCTCACCGATCCGATTTTCCGATTCGTTTCCCGATCTCGATTACGCGAGTTGTTCGTCAGCACGGCACTGATGATGGTGCTTGCGATTGCACTTCTAATGACGATGGTCGGCCTGTCTCCTGCGCTGGGAACATTCCTGGCAGGTGTGGTGATGGCGGGCAGCGACTACCGTCATGAGCTCGAAAGTGATATTGCTCCGTTGAAAGGAATTTTCCTTGGCGTCTTTTTTATTACCGTCGGCGCGGGCATCAACTTCACGCTGCTATCGGAAAATGTCGGCCTGGTTCTCACGCTGACTTTTGGCCTGATTCTCCTCAAAGTCATTTTGTTGTTTGTTCTGGGCCACATGTTTCGCCTACAAGGTAGCGACAAGTGGTTGTTCGCATTGGGTCTTGCGCAAGCGGGCGAATTTGGCTTCGTCTTGCTTTCGTTCACCGTTGCCAATGCGGTAATACCGGGTGATGTAGCAGGCTTACTGCTGCTTGTAGTCGCCTTATCCATGTTGCTAACGCCGATGCTGTTCATCCTCTTCGATAAAGTGATCGCGCCTCGCTATTCCAGTCAGCAAGAACGCGAAGCTGACCAGATTGATAGCTCGGCCAAGATCATCATTGCCGGGCACGGGCGCTTCGGCGGCATTGTAAACCGTGCCCTCAGTGGCGCGGGGTTTGCAACGACGGTCGTCGACTACAGTTCGGACCAGCTGGAATTGCTGCGAAGCTTCGGGCTTCGCGCGTACTTCGGTGACGCAACTCGCCCAGACCTTCTACAGGCGGCGGGTATTGGGGACGCGAAAGTGCTGGTAGTCGCTATCGATGACAAGGAGTCCATTACCCAGCTCACCCAATACGTTTGCAAGCATCACCCGAAGGTCCACGTTGTCGCGCGCGCAATCGACCGCAACCACGTTTATGACCTTTGGTCCGTTGGGTGTCGTGACATTATTCGTGAGGTTTACGATGCCTCTATCAGAGCAGGGCGCTCTGCGTTTGAGGCACTCGGCTTCGACAGGGAGCAGTCCACGCAGATGATGCGTGAATTCGAAGATATGGATCGCAAGATAATGCTCGACCTGGCGGAACTCTACGATATCGACACGCCATTCAGTGAGAACGAGCCTTTTAAGGCAAGATATCGCGACATGCAGGACGAGTGGGAGCAAGAATTGAAAGGGCGAATGGGAAACGTGAGGCCGGACGAGAGTTGAGTTATCTTCCAGCGCAGCAGACAGCTGCTGCCCTTACTCCCGGCTGACCTTCAGCACCAGCTTGCCGAAATTCTCACCCCGAAATAGCATCATCAGCGCGTCAGGGAAGTTCTCGATGCCTTCGACTATGTGTTCTCTGGCTTTGAGCTTTCCGTCGGCAATCCAGGTCGCCATTTCAACCGCAGCTGTTCCGTAGTTGGCGACGTTGTCGAACACTATGATGCCTTCCATACGAGCACGATTAACGAGCAAGGACAGATAGTTCGATGGTCCCTCGGGTGCCGTAGTGTTGTTGTACTGGCTAATTGCACCGCAAATAACGATGCGGGCGCGAAAGTTGATTCGCGTTAGCACTGTGTTGAGGATATCGCCACCGACATTGTCGAAATAGACATCGACACCGTCGGGACAGCTTCGTCTCAGGCCGTCACTGACGGACTCGTTCTTGTAATCAATGGCGTCGTCAAAACCGAGTTCATTCACGAGATACGCACACTTCTTTTCGCCGCCGGCGATGCCGACCGCACGACAACCCTTAATTTTCGCAATCTGACCAACCACGCTGCCAACAGCGCCAGCGGCACCGGACACAACCACCGTTTCGCCGGCTTTGGGCAAGCCGGTATCCAGTAGACCGAAGTAGGCGGTCATTCCCGGCATGCCCAGCACGCCCAGGTATCGTTGCAGCGGAGCAATAGACGGGTCGACCTTGGTGAATCCTTTGGCACTGCCGACGTAATATTGCTCCACTCGACCCATTCCACAGACGGTGTCGCCGACTGCAAAAACAGGGTCTCTGGATTCGGTTACCTGCCCAGCGATGAAACCGCGCATGACCGCTCCCAGCTCAACCGGTTCAATGTAGGACCGGCCCTCGTTGATCCATCCGCGCATTGCCGGATCGAGAGAAATGTACTCGACCTTGACCACGATCTGCTCGCCCCTGGCACCGTCCAGTGGTGTTTCCACAAACTGCCAATCTGAATCTTTCGGCTCACCTTGTGGTCGTGCGGCTAGCAGGAGTTGTTTGTTAATCATCTGTTAGTGATCCTTCGACATAGAACCAGTGTAGCACCGAGTCCAACCACACATATTCCGGCCACCGCAAGAAAGAAATATCGGTAGCCTTCCGGGCCGGGAAACCGGTCAAGCAAGACTCCGCCAAGAAGCGGCATGAAAATATCTGGCGTGTAACCTACGACCGAAATGACGCCAGCTGCCGTCCCGGTTACTACAACGGGAATGCCACCTTCCTCAAGCAACGCGAAGTAGATCCCACGCATTGCAAAAATCGCCAGTGACGCGACCGCGACATTGGCCATCATCACGGGCAATAGGGAAGGCAGTCCGGGCATGAGTGCGAATAGAGTGAATGAGGTGATCAGAATGACGAACAAAAACGCGATCGATCTTGCGATGCCGAGCTTGTCCGAAATGATGCCGGCGGTGAGAGCCGCAATCGGCTTCATCCATAATTTTCCAACGCTCAATGCGGCGGCCATCGTGACGCTCATCAGGAAAATATCGGATGAGTACGATGTAAACCGAAATGTACCCCAATAGGCACAGTATGCCGTGAGAATCACGACCGCGATGAGCCAAACAGCTGGCATCTTCAGCACCGCCAGAATTTCCTTGACGCCGACCTTCGGCTGATCCTCAGCGATGTTTCGACCGCCGGCTTCGTCATCGATAGTGAACCAGGCGAGAACACCGAGGACGAAAATAAGGACAGAAAATTGCACGATGACCATCGAAAGCGCGAACTTATCGCTGCCGAGCATTCCGAAGACAGCGAGGATAGCCATCATGCTGAGTACTTCGCCAAAGCCGCGCCCGGTCTCAAGAGTGCCAAACGCCTTGCCTTGTTCGTCGGCAGGCGCCCAGTTGCGTGTAACTCGGATCATGGCGCCCCAAAACAGCAGCGTAATGGTCACGCCCCACAACGCGTGCAGTGCCAGGCTAGTGGCATAGCTCGGAAATGTCGCAAAGTATAAGCCGGTGCCGCCGGTCAAAAGCAGTGACGATGTGAGTAGATAACGCGGTGAAACGCGATCCGCTAACCACCCGCCGGGTACGTACGAGAGCATTGCAGTTACACCGAATGCGCTGAGCAGTGACCCGACTTCAGCGTTGTTGAGCCCCAAAGCGTCAGCGAGTGGCTTGTAGTACACCTCTTGCAAGAAGGGCAGGTAAAAAATGACGCCGCCGGACACGCTTAGTACGGCCATGATGACCCAACGACGAACTGTAGCTGAGTCGATTATCATTCGCAGTGCCCGGCTCGTATCGACGCCCCTATGAAGTTGCAGATAAGTCTCTCCGCATGAATGGCTGTAATGCTGGCGACGTCATTTTTTGGCGCGATCTCGACCAAATCCATGCCAACGACACGGCCTTTGTTGACGAGACCGTGTACCAGCTTTCTCGTTTGAATCCAGTCAAGGCCACCGGGTGTCTGCGCCATTACGGCCGGCATGATTGTCGGGTCGATACCGTCGGCATCGATCGTCAGGTAATAAGGCCCACCGTCCGGGATTCGATCAAGTACGGCATCCATGCCGATGTCGTGCAATTCATACGCGGAAATCAGATCGGCTCCGTAGGCACGTGCATCCTCGACTTCACCATCTCGCGCACTGCCAATTCCCCGTAAACCGATTTGTACGATGTCCTTGATCCAGGGCATTTCGGACGCGCGTCGGATCGGACTCGAATAGCCTTCGGTTTCGCCATTCACTTCATGACGCCAGTCAAGATGTGCATCGACGTGCACCAGTGTGATCGGCTCGCCCAAGACTTCAAGCGCACGCATTACAGGTATCGGAATACCGTGGTCACCGCCCAGAGAGATTAGGATGGCGCCGCTTGAGAAAATCTGACGTGCGACAAGTTCGGCGTAGCGGTAGTGCGTCTTGTGATCAAGGGAATCCGCGTTTACGTTGCCACAGTCGACGATGCTGATGTCTTTCCCGTCGAGTAAGTGGCCGCCGAGATCCCAGTCGAAGTGATTTTTCGTATACTCGATATCGGCCATCGTCGGCGTGTGTCGAATAATATCGGGAGCCGTGCTCTGATCATTCGCCATTGCAGAGGCATCGTAGGGCATGCCAAATGGAATCCCGAGGATCGCGAAATTCGCCTGCAAGTCATCGAGGTTCAAGGCCAACGGGAAGTTTAGGAATGTCGCGCCAGAATTTCCGGGTGGGACTGTCGGTTTCATAGTCATCGGGTACCCGGGCACTCTCGTTTTTCGTTCTGCGAATCCGGTATGTCTGCCAGGCCATCAGTGTCAATGACCGGTGCTGACCAGTCATTTCCCCAGATGCACTCCCAGTAGTAGCTGCGGCGGAAATAGAATTCCCATGCGGCCTCACGGCGTTGGAAGAATGGTACGCCATAGAGGCGCTGCATTGCGAACGTCTTCATCACGCAGGCACCAGAATTCCTACGCGTATCATTTCATCAGCTCCTGCACAGCGCGATGTGCTTGCAACACCGCAGATGGTGGCAGGTAGCGGCGCGAGATTGGTCGCTGCAGGCCGGGTTCGCTGTCTGATTTAACACGCAGGACCATCTCCCGTGTCTTGAGGACCCTATTGTGTGAGACAGCAATAACATCGCACAACTTTGCCTATACAGCACGACTTAATGCAGCGGGCTAGCGGTCAATAGCCTGCTCGAGTTGTTGAGCGCGTTGGCAAGCTAAAGGTCGGCAACCCACTGGATCCGAACACGGAAGTTGGCCCGTTGATACACGATCGCCATTGCCAGAAGGTTTGCAGCTACTTCGACAACGCTGTTGAAGATGGCGCGGTAATCGCTGCTGCGAGCCGTCTGCTAGTCAATCCGACCCTGCCCGATGGGAAGCCCTGAGTCAGCCCAAATGCTATGGTCACGTCCAGTGCAACTGGAGATGACCATGCCACAGCCCCTACGACTCGTGAGTGTATTTTTCGTTCTGCTAGCGACCGCCCTGATCGCTTTGGCGCCGCTAACGGCAGCCGCAGCGGCCAGCAACGAGAAACCCAATATCGTTCTGATTGTGATGGACAATTTCGGCTACGGTGAAATCGGCGTATACGGTGGAGGTGAATTGCGCGGGGCGCCAACGCCCAGAATCGATAGTATTGCTGATGAGGGATATCAGCTCACCAACTTCAATGTAGAAGCTGAATGTACGCCATCGCGAACGTCGTTGATGACGGGTCGTTACGGGATTCGAGCGAGGCAGCGGCCTGGCGACGCTCCTCCAAGGGGCATTTGGTGGGGCATCACCGCGTGGGAAATTACGATAGCGGAAATGCTGTCGGATAATGGTTACGCCACAGGCATGTTCGGAAAATGGCACTTGGGAGACACCGAGGGGCGTTTCCCGACGGATCAGGGTTTCGATGAGTGGTATGGGATTCCGAATTCATCAGATCGGGCCTTCTGGCCGGATAGCGACAGCTGGCAGGAAGATGCTCACCCGGATCTCGAGTTTACTTACGTGGTGTCGTCAAAACGTGGAGAGACGCCGAAGAAGCTAGAGGTATACGGCCGCGAGAAGCGGAAAACGATCGATAAGGAAATTACGGATTACGCCATTGATTTCATCAAGCGCAAGGCGGATGCCGAGCAGCCCTTCTTCGCCTATCTCCCGTATACGCAAACTCATGAACCGGTCGACGCCCATCCCGATTTCAAAGGAACGACCGGCAACGGAAGTTTTGCCGATGTTCTCGCACAAACGGATTCTTATGTTGGCGAGCTTCTCGATACGATCGATGAGCTAGGACTCAAAGACGACACCGTCTTTATCTTTACGTCGGACAATGGACGTGAAGGGATAAAGAGGTCGTTTGGATTCACCGGGCCTTGGAGAGGAACCATGTTCTCTCCCTATGAAGGCTCCTTACGCGTTCCCTTCCTTATCCGCTACCCTGGGAAAATTCCAGCCAAACAAGTCTCAAACGACATTGTCCATCTGGTTGATCTGTTTCCGACTTTCGCGAATTTTGTCGGCGGCGATATCCCGCAGGACCGAATCTTGGATGGAGTTGACCAGTCCGATTTCTTAATGGGTAAGTCTGAGAAATCTGCCCGAGAGTCCGTCGTTATATACATAGGCAACGTTCTCTTTGGCGTGAAATGGCGCAATTGGAAATTGCTGATCAAAGAGATCGATCCGGACAGTTATGCGATCAGCGATATGGCGTACGCATCAGTCTACAATCTGATCGTAGACCCTAAAGAAGAAGAGCCCGAAAAATTCTATCTCGACGACACCTGGGTCGACGCTCCCCTGTGGCAAGTTGTCGAAGATCATCAGGAGTCGATTGCAGAAGACCCGGGAGCGCCGGGTGGCCCGTAGCTATTAAGGAGCCAGCTCTTCTCAGGCAACTTCAAACAACGACGCTGCACCCTGACCGCCACCGATACACATGGTGCAAACAACGTACTTGGCACCACGGCGTTTACCCTCGATCAGTGCGTGACCAACCATGCGGGCACCTGACATTCCATAGGGGTGTCCGATCGAAATGGCGCCACCGTCAACGTTCAGAATGTCATCTGAGATTCCCAGCGTGTCGCGACAGTAGAGAACCTGCACTGCGAATGCCTCATTGAGCTCCCAAAGATCGATGTCGTCCATTGTCAGTCCGTTTCGCTGCAATAATTTCGGAACAGCAAATACCGGGCCGATACCCATCTCGTCGGGTTCGCAACCTGCGACAGCCGTGCCGCGATAGATACCCAGCGGTGCCAGGCCGCGCTTTTCAGCAATGCTGGCTTCCATGACAACGCAGGCCGACGCACCGTCAGATAGCTGACTGGCATTACCGGCGGTTATCACACCGTTTTCCCGGACAGGCTTCAATCCGGCCAGACCCTCAAGATTTGTCGTCGGGCGGTTGCCCTCATCTTTCTTGAGCACGACATCGTGGAACGAGATTTCTTTGGTCTCTCTATCCATGACACCCATGTTCGACGGCATTGGAACAATCTCGTCATCGAACTTACCGGCTTCCTGACTAGCCGCAGTGCGTTGCTGGCTTTGTAACGCGTATTCATCTTGTGCTTCGCGGCTAATGTTGTAGCGATCAGCTACGACTTCTGCCGTATCGATCATCGGCATCAAAATATGCGGGTGCTTCTTGACCAGACGAGGGTCTTTCGCGCGGTAGAGATTCTGGTGTTCGTTCTGTACCAGACTCACCGATTCCAGGCCGCCGCCAATCATGATGTCGACGTTGTCGCATATGACTGTCTTGGCCGCGAGCGCGATGGCCATCATGCCAGAGGAGCATTGCCGATCGACGGTCATTCCTGCTGTTGTTACTGGCAGCCCGGCCGCGAGCGCGATTTGTCTGGCGACATTCTGACCCTGCGATCCCTGCGGTAATGCGCAGCCCATGATGACGTCGTCAACTTCTGCAGGATCAATGCCCGCCCGCTCGACAGCGTGTTGAACCGCGTGTCCACCCAGCGTCGGAGCTTCGGTATTATTAAATGATCCACGATAGGCCTTTCCGATCGGCGTACGCGCCGTCGATACGATGACTGCTTCTCTCATTCTGTAATCCCCAATTTCTTAGTGGCTTGTTCTGCAAATTTCCCCGGTTGTTCAAATCCGGAGCCAAGTTCTCGCATTCCTTGCTCGTCATTTAGCTCGTCCCAGACAGCAGCGATGCCCTCGGGTGACAAGTCATCGGGCAATAAGCTCATGCCTTCTGTTTCGAATCCTTTGAATACCGCCAAGCTACCACCACCCGCACAGAGGACCTTGCGGCTCGGTGCATCGGGTCCTGCAAGAAAAACGACTGCAGGACTGACGGATTCCGGTGCCATGAGTTTGAAGACCTCGTCAGGAAAGAGACCATCGGTCATGGCTGTGCCGGCTGTTGGGGCTAGGCAGTTTACACGAATGTCATTCTTGACCCCTTCGAGGTGCAGCGTATTCATCAGGCCGACCATCGCCATTTTAGCGGCACCGTAATTGGACTGTCCGAAGTTTCCGTAGAGACCGGAGCTCGATGTTGTAAGCATGATGCGACCGTATTTCTGCTCCCGCATGAGTTCCCATACAGCTTTGCAGCAGTTCACTGTCCCCATGAGGTGAACGTCAATGACGAGGCGGAAGTCATCCAATGACATTTTTGCGAATGTCTTGTCGCGGAGGATGCCGGCATTGTTGATGAGAACATCAACGCGGCCCCAATTATCCATGGCCTGTTTGACCATGTCTTCTACCTGATCGTAGTTGGCAACGTTTGCGCCGTGAGCGATGGCTTCTCCGCCAGCGGCTTCGATCTCAGCGACGACGGCATCTGCGTTCGCAGAACTACCGTTCTCGTCGCCGAGGTCGTTTACAAGAAGTTTTGCGCCGCGAGTGGCCAATGCTAAAGCGTGGGACCGACCCAATCCGCGGCCAGCTCCTGTGACAATGGCCACTTGGCCGTCTAGTCTGATACTCATCTGTGTGTTTGTTCCTGTTGAACGGTCGTGTCAGGCAACGACCATCAGTGACAATAATTCAGCAATCAAAGCCGGCGTACTCTCGCCTTCGATTTCGACAGTAACAGCCGTTTTCATAAGCCAGTGCCCCGGTTTTTTCTCGGCTACATCCAGGAGCGTCTGCCTTGATCGTATCCGTTTTCCGATCCGAACGGGCATCAGATATCGAATCTTATCAGAACCATAGTTGATTCCCATGGCAAGGTTTTCGGGAACGACTGCCGTCTGTGCATTGAGGTACGACAGTAGTGATAGCGACAGGAAACCATGCGCAATCGGTCCACCTCTTGTGTTCGGGCGTCGTGGCAGAACAAACTCCACGATCGCCCGTCGGCACAAAGCGTATCTGATTGGTGAGGAGTAGAAGAATGAGCGATAATACAGGTTGCTTCGCTATGGGAACCTCAAAATGTCGGCAGACGAACAAACTCAATTCTTGCAGGAACTTGCTGAAGACCTGAATTCGCGCAATATTCAGCTACCCTCTTTTCCGGATGTTGTAATCAATATTCGGACGGCGCTGGAGGACCCCCAATGCGGCTCCGAGCGTCTGGCCGACGTTG
>Ga0209344_10003447_pt1 | contig 15596 bp, 24 predicted proteins | sample Cruoilmetagenom6_FD_187293 | JGI IMG/M metagenome (GOLD analysis project Ga0209344, IMG submission 187293) | Oil polluted marine microbial communities from Coal Oil Point, Santa Barbara, California, USA - Santa Barbara Oil Seep Sample 6 (SPAdes)... | ecosystem: Environmental > Aquatic > Marine...
ATGATGAAATGATGGCCGATGGCGAATGGTCAGACAAACATGCCAAAACCGTTATGACCTCACTCCAAAGAAATGTTTTTCCTTATATTGGTAACAAAGAAGTAACTGAAATTTTACCAACAGACTTAAAAGCTATTTTTGACCGTATGGCCGACCGTGGCACCACTGAACTATTAAAACGAGTTAAACAACGATGCGCACTGGTTTTTAACTTTGCCATTGGTGAGGGGCTTATTAACGGAAACCCCACCACTGGTATCAGAATCAGAAAACACCAAGCACAAAACTACCACCACATCACTCACAAAGAACTACCAGAACTGATTGAGGCCATTCAAGGCGGAGACTTAGAGCCAACCACCAAAACAGGTCTGATGATTGCCCTACTCACTTTTCAGCGCACCAATGAAATCAGGTTCGCATCATGGGATGAAATCGACTTCACAACTGCCACATGGACAATCCCGGCGCATAGAATGAAAATGAAGCGTGAACACGTTGTACCATTGAGCAAACAAGCCCTAAAGCTGTTTAAAGACTTACAACCAATCACAGGCGACTACCCTTTTATCTTTGCCAGTTACCACAAACCCAACAAACAACCATTTAGCAACAATGCCATGTTATTTGCATTGTATCGGCTTGGCTACCGTGGCCGTATGACCGTTCACGGCTTCCGGCACCTTGCATCAACCACATTAAACGAATTAGGCTTTGATAGTCGCCATATTGAGAAACAATTGAGCCATGAGGACAGCAATAGCATTCGAGGCACTTACAACAAAGCTGAGTACATAGCAGAAAGAACAAAGATGATGCAACAATGGTCTGATTTTGTATTAAAAAAAAATATATCTTAACACTTACAATCAAGTACATTTATAGTTGATATTAAAATGATTAGATTCAATAAAGGAGATGAAATACAAGGATTCATCAACTCACATCCAAAAATTAATGAGATTCCAAAGGGTTTTTCAGTGTATAAGTACTTATTACAAGAAGAACTAAATACAAAAGTAAACCCAGAACTTGGTTTCAAGCTGTTTCCTTATAACTGCCCAAAACTTTTAACATTTGAAATTGTTAATTCCAATAATCCAGAAAATAAGAAAATATTAGATTTTGCCTTAAGGCTTAGTCCTATTTTAGATGATTATGGCTTTAAATCCTTTTTTTCTATTGTTACAAACGCTATTTTTAAAGCTATTCAAATAGAAAGAGGAAGATTAGACAATACCCAACTAACTAAAATAAATGATGCTATTGATGTAGTAATTAAATTTTTACACGAAGATAAAATGTTTGGCATCAACAAAGGTATCCAAACACATCGATTAGATAGAATTTCAACACATATTTATAGAACTGATGAAATAGCATGTAATTTAAGTTTAGACAAAGAAATTACAAACGATGAAATTATTGATCTTTTGGATAACTCACTTCCATCATTGAGCACTGTATTAGATAATTTAGCTTGGAGTATTGTCAATACGATAGAAGTAAGAAATAAAATAATAAAACAAGACAGTGAAAACTCTCATTTGATAGGGTTTATAAGAATTATACGAAAAGACTTCATAAATCAATACGGTAAACCCAATGACAGTATTATTGCCAGCCTCGCAAATATACTATTTAGAGAACTTCCCTCTATAGCAGATGAACCAGTATCAACTGACAGAGTTAAAAATTTAAAATAATTATATAAAAAGTAAGAAACTTGATAGTTATTTTTTAAATCTCTCTTACCGACAAAGTTTTAACCATAAATGATAATAGACACTCTATTAATAATTATGGAGTCATATTAATGCTTAAGACTTTAAAAATTCACCGACCTGCCGAAGTCTGCAAAATACTTGGCATTAGCAAAAGTACACTTTATCGACTATCTAAAGATAAAGGCTTTCCGCAAAAAATTCTTATTGGTGGCCGTGCCGTTGGTTATGCCAGTAATGAATTACAAGATTTTATCAATCAAAGAAAGTTGGATCGATCATGATTTATCATCAATCCGCTTATTTTGTAACGCGCAACAAAAAGCCATCAGCAAACCGTTCTAAAAGTACGTTGATGGCCTTGGAGTTGCATAACATTAACCTTGATAAAAGGAGACATTAACATGTCAAACAATGAATGCTCATCTATGGGCGATTTTAACAACAATCCACCCAATAATCCACCACCGACTGGCAAACAGGTTAAACAGCGTATGAAAAGCCGTGTAAGCCAACGTGACACGATTCTGGGTATATTAAAGCGCGATGGTCACATAAGTTCAGAGCAAATGCAAAACCTTGGCTATTATTCTGGCGCAAAACGCATCAGTGAACTAAAAGAAGCTGGTCATATAATAGAGAAAACTCAAAACTGGGAAAAAAACGGTGTGGCCACTTATTGGTACAAAGGCCATAAAGATGATTCTAATGAGTAATATTACAAACTTAAAGAATGACTTTTCAAGGCTGCCAAAAAAGTATCAATATGATGGATGGATTCTTATCCCTAAAGGCGAGTATGAAGCCATGCTTGAAACATGGGTTACATTTAGGTTTATGTCATCATCCAGAATTGCGTTAATTTTTTCAATTGTAGAATGTGGCGAGTTTAATGGTGTCCATGTACCAGCCTTTTTTGGCTTAAAAAGCCTCAAAGGCAAACCCAGAGAAAAAGGAGGCTTCATTGCCTCCCCTCGTGGCGATTTAATGGCCTTTTTTTACGGGCTTAACCCTTCATCACCGAAAATTAGACCTGACCGGATTCCACTGAGTAATTTGGATGGTTTATATAGAATCAAAGTTGATGGAGTAGAAAAGAACCGAAAACAAAAAAAACACCCTGAACAGATGAAATATTCAAAAGTAATTGATGCAGAATTGATTTAAAGCATTATTTCGTTTGTTTTAGTAAAAGCTAAAGATAAAGAAGTAGAATAAGGCACTTAAAATACATTGAAAAGCCTTATGTCTAATGGCTTATAACGATATGCCAATGGCAACCAAATTTACCTTTGATTAAAGTGTTAGGTAAATAACTAAATAAAAGAAATAGCACTGGTGACGGTATCAAATTAATTCAGAATTTAATTTGATCCGTCACTTTCAAAATCACAGTATTTTCAAACTATACACTTAATCACTTTATTTTGAAGAATTAATGTAAATTGGTTATATAAGTTATATGTTATCAAACTATTTAAATGTTCAAAGACCAAATAAAGCCAAATAATTAGCAAGTGATTTTAGTTAAATAGCATACACACATATAAAATCCAGCTATTTGTTTATATTCTATGTTCACTCAATAACTTAAACATAAAATTATTTTTACATGCAAGGGGTGATTTTAAATTTCTAAATGAATTTTCCTAATCTATTGGTGATCTCTATCAAAAAGCTAAAATTAGATTCTTTATTCAAGCTTTCCAATAAAAAATATAATACAATCTATTTTATTTAGGTTATGTTTATGGAATGGGTATTACTAACTTTGGTTGTTTTATTAGTTTTGTGTTGTTGGGCTTTATTCGTCTCGACAAAAAGTGACAACAAGCGCAAACAAAAGCTATTAGACCTTTTAGACTCAAAGTCAGAACACTTTAATTATAAAAACTTAAATATTGCCGAAATTTGTCTTTATTTGGATGATTCTAATAAAGAAATTAAGTTTGTTAACTATCTTGATAATCCAATGGAAGTGATCAAATACAGTTACCAAGATATTTTAGAGGTAGAATTGATCGAAGATGGAGATACAATCACATCAACATCAAGAGCAAGTCAAATTGGAAGTGCTGCTGTAGGTGGAATATTATTAGGCGGTGCTGGTGCCCTTGTAGGTAGCTTAACCGGAAAGTCAAAAGCTGCCAAAGAAGTACAGTCAATAAGTATAAAGATTTTGGTAAATGATAACGACAATCCAAATCACGAAATTTACTTTATTGGCTCTAAGAGTCATGGTGCAAAAATAAAAAGAACAGATCCTCTATATGAAAAGGCCATTACCGAAGCGAACTATTTTGCGTCTAAAGTCCAATTAATACTTAAAAACACCAAAGATAGCGATACAAAAGTTACTCAGCAAAAAATTTCTGATAACACCTCTAACAATTCAATCACTGATGATTTAATAAAGCTATCAGACTTAAAAGAAAAAGGCCTAATATCAGAAGTAGAATTTGAATCAGCAAAAAACAAATTATTAGATAGTTAAACTGCCAATATATCTTTCATTTGCTTTTTTAAACGGATAAATAAATGAAAACAAGATTTAAATGTTATGTAGTATTCGGATTAGTTGCTTTATTTACAGCTTGTGGTGGATCAACGAGTACTATGGTTGGTGAGTATTCATCAATGTCTAAATGTTTAGCTGGTATGAAAAGTAGCAGCGGAGAAAATCTAAAAATTATTACAGACAAGCCAAATAAAGTTAGTGGAAAGCTATCAAATGGGGAGTTTTTTAGCTGCAAATTCAAAAGCACGGGGACAAAAGGTCAATACTATGAGGGGTATTACACAGTCAAAGAATAAATCCATAAAAAGGATGAAAATATAATTCCCTGTAAATACGCCTTATTGAATCAAAACCTCATAAATCTTTTGATATAGCTTAACAAGCAATTCATGACTTCTTATCTTATTCAGCTTATCGCTTAACGCCTTAAGTGATAAATAGTTATTGAAAACCTCTACAGCCATAACATTATCAGCTTAATTCATTACATTTTTATTATTTTTTGGTTATATCTTCCCCGCAATCACTAAAAACTTTTGTTATGGCTTTGTCTGAACCAGAAAGAGAGATGTTTGTTGTTAATGTTGAATCTATGTAAACCAAAATGGATTTCCCCCCTAACAATTCCTTAGCAAATGTAGTAATGGATTTTTTTCCTGACAATATTTCAGCATATCTATTAGTGGTTCCAGCATAACCATATTTTTTTTCTACAGTTTTTAAAGATATTGATGATCTACTGTTATCATCCACTCTATACATTAACTTGAATGTACTTTTTGATGTTATATGAGTTCCTGGGCTAACCCATAAATACATAGAATCATCCTTACAGTTGAAGGATAAGGAAAAATCTAAATCATGAAAATAATTATTAGCAGTGATATTAGCAGTTGAGTTTACGCCATTAGCTGATGAAGAATCAGAGACTTCGTAAGTCCAGCGTTCACCCAAAGATTGTTGGGAGTACATATTTAGAACGATAATTAAGATGACTGATTTTATGTGTTGATATTTCATGCCTGATAACCTTTCATTGTATTTATTTTTTAAACACATATTAACAGACTTACTTTACATACTCTACAGCTTTTAAATTTGTATAAGGTTTCACTTTACTGACAATACTTTCCACTGATATTATTCAAACATTCACCAAAAATACAAGCCACTTGAGAAAAGCAGTATATTATTAACAGGAATTCATCACCAAACTGATTATTTGATCCCACAAAAAAGCTATCACTTCTCACTTCTGTTGTTACAAATGATGTTACATATTTTCATGTAAACTATTTATTCTTTAATATCAATGGGATAAACAATAGTTAGCGTCCATTCCCGGCACCATTCCTTGGTTCCAATCCCCTAAAAAGACACGCCCCGTCCCTGTCATCCAATCATTTTTCATGATTTATCACTAATTTGATTTGCCCTCTTATTCAATGTGAAAATATAGAAACCGATTACAAAAATGAACCAAAATAATAATCCGTACTGAATCTGCGTATCAGTTGGTTGAGGGTTAAGGCTGGGATTATTTACATTCTTTAAGATAAGATAAACCGTAATAACAACAAAACCGACACCCAATAATATTCCCGACATTCCAATATCTTGCGTATATTCTTCCTTGATTTGTTTCTTAGATTTTAATAAAAAACTTGTTAGAAAAAAAACCAAAGGCACAAATATATAAGCACGACTATTCCAATCTTGAGCAAACAGAAGATTGCCTATGAACAATGCATTTATCAAAAACCAAAGGTGTAATTTCCAATGTTTCATAGAGAACGTTTTTAATTATCAACTAAATATTACCATAATATTTATTGCTAAATATTTGAACTACCTCTGATATTTATCAATTTAGAAATAATTAACATCAAATCCCTATCTTTCGATTTGGTTTCATATCCACCCAAACCCAACTTCCAGCACTCAAAAAACCCACTCCCCTATGCTATTTTAATAATAAGCATTCAACGGAGTTCATCATGTGGATTTACTTAAAGTCTCTTTTAATGGTCAAAGATCGTCAAATCGCCAAAGAAATGGCCAGTGATCTCAAAAAAGACACAAGGCCGCTGGTTTTAAGCTGGCCAGACTGATACGTCGCCGCGTTCGCAGAAATCGCTTTAAAGCTAGTGTAGTGTATTGAATAAATGTGTGCTATGAGAGCCAGCCACAAGTCTCAAAACAAGGCATTGTTTGCAGGTATTGGCCTTAGTCCTTATCAAGAGCGATAACGCTGTAATGAGGTTTGTGGCTGACTCCCGAAGGGTGAACCCTAAAACAGCCGTCTCAGGCGTTATGTTCTCTTGTAATATGAATAACTATTACTAAGAAAACAAGCCTTGTTGCAGACTATTTTAAGATTCACTCATAGCGCACATTTATTCAATACACTACACCTAAACACCACCCATCTTAAATACAAAGTGAAATAGCTGATTACCCACTTTTCATTTAAGCAGAAAGAAACTAAATCATTGACATGTTGTCTCTTGTAGAAGACAATCCATCCATGGTGTATGAAATAAAAACCACTCTGGCTTTTAATAAGTGGTTAAAAACAATCAAAGACCCTGTGAGTAGAGCCCGGATTATGGCTCGATTACAAAGAATCAGAAATGGCAACCTTGGTATGATTAATACTATTGACAACCGTATCAGCGAATTTAAATTTACTTTTGGTGGTGGCATTAGAATCTATTACACAATTGTTGATAAGCAAATTATTCTATTACTCACTGGTGGCAACAAATCTACCCAGAAAAAAGACATTATAAAAGCCAGACAAATATTAATACAGACGGAAAAATAACATGAAAATAGAATCTTATGACGCATCAGAATATATTGACAGCCCCGAAATGGCGGCGGCTTATCTTGCTGTGGCGCTTGAAGAAAATGGTATTGATGGATTTCTCGTGGCTTTGGGTGAAGTGGCTAAAGCCAAAGGCATGACCCATGTTTCAAATGAAGTGGGCACCGGCCGCCAAAGTTTGTATAAAAGTTTAAGTGAGAATGGCAACCCACAATTTGAAACCATTATGAAATTACTCGCCACTTTTGACCTGAAGTTTGAAGTTGTTCCGCAACGTCGCCAGGCATAATAACTCACTTTTTGGTATCACAATTAAAAATAAACGATTTTCTGTTAGTTCCCAAGCCAAACAATACTGGAGACAATACAATGATCAAAACAGAACCGTATAAAACCAGCGACTACCTAAAAACCAATGAAGACCGCGCAGCTTATATTCAAGTGGTTATGGAAGAACAAGATGATGAATTGTTGTTATTAGCTATTCGTGAAGTCATTGATTCATTAGGCGGTATCGGCCAAATAGCTAAAAATACGGGGTTGGCGCGTGAAAGCTTATATCGCTCATTAAGTGAGCAAGGCAATCCACGTTACAGCACACTCACAAAAGTACTTGACGAATTGGGCTTGAAATTAAATGTGGTCGCAAAATAATCAAAATCAAACCACACCTGAACCCAGGCCAACCAAACGCAAGCCCGAATCTGCGACCCATACCGCAATTTACTGATAACAGTCAAAAAGCCAGCCCAATTAAAAACCCAATACGCTACAATCATTCCATTCAAATCAAAAAGAGAGTTTTTTATGAACCGTATTGTATTAGCAGCTATATTAACCGGCAGTCTTTTGCTATTAAGCGCTTGTGATGCCCCGTGTAACGAACAAGTTTTAGAGTCGAAACTTGAAGAAGTTGGAGAAAAAATGCAAGAAATTGCAGAATCCGGCGACATGGGTAAACTGATGAAGGTGGCAGCTTTTTCTCAGAAGCTAAGCAAATTGCAAGGTGCCGATAAAAATAACCTGCAACCTGCCTGTGACGCTGTGGATGAATTACTGGCTGAAATAGACGACCTTTAATAGTTTAAATGTCAACTTAGTGAGGAAACTCTCGCAGTAAATCTGCGAGAGTTTTATCAGTTCGTCGTTGTTCACAAGCCACCCCCAGTTTTTTATGGGCTTTCAGTATCATTCCAAAAGCCGGCAATTTAAAAGACAACTGATGACGACAACCCATACAAAAACCATGGCAATTATTATTGCCTGACAAAGGACTGCCACCGGCAGCGATGATATACACCCGATCACAGCAGATATCTTCTACTAACCAATCACCGTTCATATAATGCTGCAATAATAAACCTATGTTGTATTTTGGTGCCGCTAAATAGGCCACGCTCAAGTACAGCCCGGGAAATAAGATGTTGGCATAATCCCGATGTCGAACAATTATTTTCCGGTGTTGCCAAATTTGATCAAAATGCTGGATAAACAGGTTTAAATCCGTCGATTGTTGTTCACTGTGGCGTGCTTCAAGCGCTTTTATTTGCTTTAAATCAATCGCCAAAGCCTGGCTTATCTTGAGGCTGTAGTTTTTAGGCAAAACACCACACTGTTCAAAATGCTGAAAACGCCGCAAGGCTTTATTGATATTTTTAAAGCCCATGCGCCTGGCTAATTGCGTATTACTGATACCCGCAGCTTGTTGGGTTTGTTTAACCAATTCGATTAAGGCGCTGTTGATGTTTATGGGTTGTTGTCTTGTCTTTAGATGATTGATATTAAAGTCTAATTGCATGGAAGTGTCCTCTTTAGTAGTCTTTTATTGAACGCCCTACAAGTGGGATAAATGGCGCTTAATTTATTATTGTACGAAGTGAACGTCTTTTCTAACAGTGTTATCTTTATGTACTAGATGTCTATGCGACACGCTCTGACGCGTTCTCTGAGATCAGGAATGACCGATTTCTCAAACCAGGGGTTTTGCATGCGCCAATAGCGGTTGCGTGGTGAGGGGTGTGGTAATGGAAAGTAATCGGGCAAATAATCCTGCCGATTGCGCACGGTTTCCGTCAGGGTTTTGGGTTTGTCTTTTAAATAATATGTCTGCGCATATTGACCAATTAATAAGGTCAGTTCAATATCGGGCATGAGTTTGAACAAGGGTTCATGCCACAAAGGTGCACATTCCGGTCGTGGCGGTAAATCACCGGAGCGGCCACGGCCCGGATAACAAAAACCCATGGGCGCAATCGCGATTACAGCGGGATTATAAAATAAATCACGACCTATATTCAGCCAGCGGCGCAGTTCTTCGCCACTGGGATCATTCCAGGGAATACCGGTTTTATGGACTTTGGTACCGGGCGCCTGGCCGATAATTAAAATTCGACTACTGCTTGATGCCTGCACCACCGGCCGTGGCCCTAAAGGTAAATACGGCTCACAGACCCGGCACTGTCGTATTTGACTGAGTAACTGCTTCATTGGCTACTTGCCTTTAATACCCGGGCACGGCGCCGGTTTAATTGGGCTTCCCGGTGAGCGATATAGGCACCGGAGGCAAACACCACAGCAGCACCAATTAAGGTCCAACGATCCACCGATTCATCAAATAACAACCACGCCAAAACAATCACAAAGGGCAGCCTGGCAAAATCAAAAGGCATCACCAATGACACCTCACTGCTACGAATCGCATGGGTGAATAGTAAATGCCCCAGACTCCCGGAAAACCCCAAAAGTATCAGCAAAACCCATGTCCAGGCATCAGGCCATTGCCACACGGTCAAAGCCACCGGAAATGACAAGGGTGTCATTATTAGAACCATAAAAATAACAATGGTATTGGGCCGCTCTGTACGTGACAGATTTTTGATAATTAACACAGAAATGGCCATCGTGACTGCAGATAAAATCACCACCAGCGAAGGTAATAAATCACCATCTACTGATGGTCTTAAGATAATCAGGGTGCCGATAAAACCCACCACGACTGCCAACCAGCGACGCATGTGAACATCTTCTTTCAGCACCAAAGCGGCGCCAACGGTGACAAATAAAGGCACCGTAAATCCCAGCGCTACAGCTTTGGCTAACGGCAACACTGTTAAACCCCAAAAGAAACACAACATCGAAATTAAACCCAACACAGCCCGTATAAAGAACAAGGGTAAACGTGCCGTTTTAATGACATCCATACCGTACTTCAAAAACCACGGCAGCATAAACAGCAGACCAAAGACATTGCGAAAGAAGGCGATTTCAAACGCATGAAGTTGTTGTGACGCGGCACGAATTAATACATTCATCACGCTAAAAGCCAAAGCAGCCAATAACATTAAGAGAATACCACGGAATAAACGATGTCCGGTCTGAGGTGCCTGCATAGGATTGGGCGTCAAATAACCGCTGAAAAGAAGGGTTTTATTGTAACAAATACGTATTCAGAAACCACTTTTGATACACCTAAAAGGGTTAAAATCAGTGTTAATCGTCATTTAAACGTATGCATTCAAACTATCCGCCGACACCTGCTTAAAACCTTACTGCGCCTGGTAATACTATACATTTCAATTACTTACAACGCATGCGCACTAACTTCTATTTAACATTTCGATAACTTTGCGTTAACGCGGCCTCCTTATAATGATACCCATCATGTCATTCGGCATGTGGTTTTACTTAATAATAAATACGAGGACTATAATCATGAAAAATTATAAATCAAACAAGTTAAGAAATGCCATACGAACGACTATTCTGGCCGCATCTATCGCAGTCACCCCCATCGCACTGGCAGGAAATTCCCAGTATGATAATGATGATAAACTTAAGGATGCCTGGTTAGACGGTAAAGTCGAAACCGCTCTGTTAGTTAATCGTCATTTAAATAATTTTAAAATCGATACGGATGTAAAAGGTCGCACGGTTATGCTAACCGGCACGGTTAATTCTGACATTGATAAAGAATTGGCCGGTGAAATCGCTAAAGGTATTAAAGGTGTCAACAAAGTTGAAAACAATTTAACTGTTGAGAAACCTGACAATATGGACTACGACGATGAAATGGATGGTGATACCGATCGTTCTTTCAGTAATTGGTATAACGATGCCACAACCACCGCAGCCATCAAATCGAAACTGCTTTGGAATGGTGAAACATCCGGCTTAAAAGTCAATGTTGATACCCTGTACGGCAAAGTCACCTTAAAAGGTCATGTTAATAGTTCAGCTGAAAAAGATTTGGTTGAGAAAATTGCCGAAAATTCTGACGGTGTTCGCAGTGTTGATAACCAATTAGAGGTTGTCAAAGAATCATAAATTACCGTCAACACAAGTCGGCGGGGAATAAGCTCCGCCGACATCTTATAAATTAAAACGAGGGTTTTATCATGTTATATTGGGCATTAGTATTTTTAGTTATCGCATTAATCGCAGCTGCCTTAGGCTTTGGTGGTATAGCTGGCGCCTCAGCCGGTATTGCAAAGATTATTTTCTTTATCTTTTTGGTCCTGTTGGTACTGTCTTTACTGGGTCACGTACTCAGATAGCTGTAATCATTTAACCCAAAAAAAACCCCGCTCTAATTGCGGGGTTTTTTCATGGTTTCAATGGGTTATTTTTTCAGCAGTAAGACAATTCCCACCACCGCAGCCACGGCACCACCAATCAGATAATACATGGTTTCGTCACTGTAACGACCCGTCAGGGCCTCAGAAGCTTCTTCCAATGGCGCATCAGCGGCATTTAAACCGAAAAACACCAACACCGCACCCAACACCAATAACACCAAACCTATAATTTTATTTGTACTCATAATAACGCATCCTCTTTGTTCATTAAATAAATACGCTCAATGCCATACATCGAACGTAACCAAACCGCTAATCGGATTGGGATTTTTTTCCCGTGTCACTCTCGCAGCCACCATTCTCTTTAACCATTTTTTTGGCATCTGAGCCAACCCGTAAAATCAAAAAATTAATCACTGCAATAATGATGGCAATCTCAAAACGTTGCCAAGCCACCGACATACCGATGGCGCCGGTATTCCAAATACTGGCCGCATTGGCTAATCCTGATACCTTCGAGTCTTCTTTAGATTTCAATATAGCACCACCACCGATAAAACCAATGCCGGTAACAATACCGGCCATAAATTTACCGGTCGCTTCACCTGTTCCTAAGACATCCAAACACAATAAAGTATATGAACAAGTGGCCACAGCCACCAACGGAAATGTTCGCACCCCGCCACCGGAGGAATTGGCTTCACGATTAATCGCCACCGGTAACGTTAAAACCAAAGCAAAACCAATCAGAACCAAATGCCGAAGAATAACTCCCCATTCAATGTAATGCTCCACATTGATTCCGAGAAAATCAAGCATTAGTTGTCACCATTTTTTCGGGCATCCTTCATGGCATTCAGATACTGATTGCCCAATTCTTTTGCTTGCTCATCACTGAGCACCTTATCAGCCTTGGGAAAATAGTCTTGCTCCTCTTCCGCTAAGTGGTGTAATGCTTTATCAGCTAAATTTTTAGCGTGTTTCAACCATGCCGATGAGTCCATTTCAGCTTGATCGACTTTCTCGACCAGCTCTTCAATCTCATGATGTTCAGCAATACCGTGGCGGGCATCATCTTGGGTTGAATCGATTTCAATTAACGGCACATAAAAATACCGTTCTTCAGCATCGGCATGGATTGCCAGTTCTTGGGTTAAACGCTTAAACAATTGATGCCTGTCTTCAGAATCACCTTGAGTATCCAGCAATTGTTCAAATAAATCTCTTTGAATGGCATGATCTAACTTAATGGCCTGATCAATTTTCATAAATCTTAAATCTATAAATTGATAATAATTTTAAACCACCTCAGCTTAAAAAACCATGCTTAACTATTCATTCTTATGGCTTTTTTACGCCTCACTGAGGCCACATAAATACCCAGCATCACCGCCACAAAACCCAAAATATCAAGCGTTGAAGTGGGTCGACTGAAAAAGACAATATCCCACAACATCGATAAAGCCGGCTGAAGTAATAAAATCAACCCCACTAATGAGGTCGCCAACAACGGCATCGACCGGGTAATCACTACCCAACCGATAACCTGACAAAACACCCCTAAACTAATCATCGAAAATAAGGTTTGATTATCATGAATAACAAAAGACTCACCTTCAAAAACAGCTAAAAACGCCAGAATACCGGCACACATCAATGACACCATGCCTAAATTTGACATCGGCGACAAGGCACTTTGCATGCCCTGCAGCTGTCGCAATACCAGCATAAAACCGGTGTAAGCCACCGCCGTCGATAAACCGTAAACCACACCGATGCGATAATCGGCATCAAAATTAGCCCAATCGACACCCACCAATAAGAATAAACCGATAAAAGCCAGCCCCAAACCGGTCATAAAACGCCAACCGACCCGTTCGCTTAAAAACAACACACCGAACAGGGTCATAAAAAATACCTGGAAGTTACCCAACACCGTGGCCAAACCCGGCCCCACAAATAAGATACTGCGGTGCCACAACCATAAATCCACAGCAAAAAACATCGCCGCAAAAAACAATTTAAGCGTATAAGCACCACTGTGCCAAAGTTGCCGACCGGTGAGTAAACAAACAACAATTAATAAGCCGCCGCCAATCGCCATACGATAAAAACCACTGACCGTAGGCGCTAAATCAGCCAATTTAACCCAGACACTGGAGGTGCTGATTAAGATGGCGCCAAACAATAAGGCGAAGGCTGCGCTTTGTCGCTGATTGAATTGCGTCATGGTTAACTAAATAGGCAAAAATAAAAGTCCATTATTGTGACCTTTGTTATCGGATTCAATCATTTTTTTGATTCAAATCAACCAAACAATCTAAAACCATGGCTATAATGCCGACATGATAAATACACAGTCAGATTTACCCCGTTCTCATTACGGTTTGTTTGCGCTCGGCTTTCGGCCTTTATTTTTAATGGCCGGTCTGGGTGGTTTTGGGCTTATTCTTGCCTGGCTATTATTCCAGCATCATGGTGTGATTTTCTCCGGTCTCAGTTACTACACCCCTAATTTATGGCATGCCCATGAAATGGTGTTTGGTTACACCATGGCCGTAATCGGTGGATTTCTACTCACCGCAATCGTTAATTGGACTCGACGCCCAACCTCTACGCCACTCAGCTTGGCAGCCCTGACATGTGTTTGGCTATTAGGTCGTGTGGTGGCCTTTGTTCCCGGGCTTCCAGATTGGTTGATCGCCTGTGTGGATGTCCTATTTTTAGTGATGCTGACAGTAATGATAGCCATTCCACTGATTCAGGCCGGCAATAAACGCAATTATTTTATGATTGGCCTAGTAAGCTTATTCGCTTTTATTAACATCTCGGTTCATGTGGCGATTCTTTCCGGCGAATATGCCTGGGCGCGTGCCTTAACCAACTTTGTGCTCTTTTGGGTGCTGTTGCTTATTATTGTTATGGCCGGGCGGGTGTTCCCCATGTTTAGTCAAAACGGCGTGCCTGAACGCTATGTCGCCAAACGCTACAAAATGATTGAGCTGTTAATACCACCTGTCATGATTGCCTGGATCTTTGCGTTGAGTTTGGCACCCCAAATAAACTGGCTATGGGGTGGACTCACGCTCATTAATATTATTTTGCACAGCATTCGTTTATTTGGCTGGTATAACCATCAAATCTGGCTTAAACCTCTGGTGTGGGTATTGCATATTGGCTATGCCATGTTGATTGTCGGTTTTATGATGATGTTTGCCATGATCTTTAAGCCCGGTATTTATTACTTAGCCATGCATGTACTCACCATCGGTTGTTTAGGTATTATTACTGTCGGCATGATGACCCGGGTCAGTTATGGTCACAGCGGTCGTAATTTAAATAAACCTCCCAAGGTTCTGGCACCGATTTTTATTTTGATGGTACTGGCTGTTGTGGTTCGCTCTGTTTTACCACTATTCGGTGTGATGAGTTACTTTAACGGCATGCTGATTTCCGGTGGTCTGTGGGCGCTGGCCTTTTTGTTGTTTACCCTGCGTTACTTACCGGTTTGGTTTAAGCCCCGAGCAGATGGCCAACCCGGCTAAATTTTTACCACAAAAAAGCCCGACTAATCAGCCGGGCTTTTTATTAACTTTACCCAGTTTTTAATCAAAACCGTCTTTAAAAATTAAATCAGAACAGGCCGCCACCTGCTCCGGACTGACCACCACATGAAAAGCCGCATCTTCAGGCATCGCAACTTCATCCTGATTGTAAATACTCCAGTGGCCACCTGAATACCAGACGCCAATGGGATGCTCGTTAAAGACGCCTTGAGAAGCACTTTGGGTAACATGCACCTGTGCGCAGGGCACACCGTTTATAATGGGGTTATCCAAAATTGTCCAGTTGCTAACTATGTTAGCTGCAGTCGCCACATGCTCCCAGGCACTTTTACTGGGATCTTGATGATAAACATTATAATTGGCACCATTGGGAATATTCACTAA
>Ga0209344_10003449_pt1 | contig 15592 bp, 15 predicted proteins | sample Cruoilmetagenom6_FD_187293 | JGI IMG/M metagenome (GOLD analysis project Ga0209344, IMG submission 187293) | Oil polluted marine microbial communities from Coal Oil Point, Santa Barbara, California, USA - Santa Barbara Oil Seep Sample 6 (SPAdes)... | ecosystem: Environmental > Aquatic > Marine...
ATCGAATGCGGCGCACCTGATTACTGTCAGGATCACGAATTTCCTTATTGCCCCAGTCGCGGTGTTGATCTGCAAACGGGCTTTGCGGGTCAGCGGATCCAGCGCGCGCTGAATATTCTTCGGCCAACAATCGTTTTAGTGCGGAACGACCAGCAGTTGTGATCTGATACCGGGAAATTCGACCGGGTTCATTGCAGATGATCCAGTCTTTCAAGGCCATTGCCTGTGCAATCCGGCGATCAACAACCGTTGTCCGAGTTGCGTTCTTTCCTGCCATTTCCCGCACAACAACGGCTTTGTCCATATCCCGCGCCACCGCCAGACACGCGGATGTTTCACACATCCGGCGCAAGATACGGCGCGCTTCCCGATTTATCGTTACTTCATCAGGGGCGTCCGTAGTTTGGCGGATTTGGGCATTCATTGGGGTATATTCCTTGGTCACTGATGTCGTTGTTAGGGTATTGGGATCACCTGCCCCAAGTTGGGACATGGCTTCATCAACCAGCGGGTCATCACGCCGGGATTCGGTTTTTCGAACCTGCCTCAGAATTGTCGAAGCATGACAACCAGCGCCTTTCGCCAGTTGCCGAATTGATAGCCCGTGTTCAGTATGTACAAGATAGTTTCGCGCCGCATCCGGTACCCAGTCTGGAATATCCAGACAAATTTCATGCGCTGGTTGGTTGTCTAACATTTATGTCCCCCGTTTACTCATCATGCGCGTGGCTTATCGCCAGCAAATTGTTTGGTTGGGATACGTTTTGAGCTGCCCCAGACAAAATGGTTAAAGTATGATCAACCCAACCAATATACAACCTAGAATTGTATTTGTTACCAGTTCGTTAAAATTGCTAACTAAGGCGATGATTGAGATAAATCTTAAATAAAATTGAAATGTTGCGAACGGTCTTTGCCTTCATTGCGCAACACCCGTGTGGGTTAAGCGATGTTAATCGGGTACCAAACGAGGACCACCAAATGAATGATATCATGCAGATTCTTAGCGCATTGCGTCGACCACGATTGCTGATCCGCGCCGCACGTTTTGGAACCGCTGAGTACAACCGCAACAGAGACCTGAAGCGTTTGATCAGTGACCAGACAATTCCGACGCCCATTCGCGCTGTGAATACCCTGTTGGCAGAAGAAGCGCGGCTGGAAGAAACCAGAAAATCGGGTGACGTAACTTACAGTGTTTCAAGACATGTAGAGATTCTGATCGCATTGATGGCTGAGGCGCGCCTGATACCAAACAAACCTCAGAGCATCTGATAAAAGATCGGATCACATAAAGGCGTCTGGCACACTTGCTTTCCTGCGGGTAACAAATTCGTGCAGGGCTTCATTTATAGCGGGGTCGATTGCCGGCGCCTGATAATCCCCAAGCATTTTATTCACCCGAACCGAAGCTAAAACCTGACTGTCGCGTGCACCTTCTTCATCCCAGGTTTCAAATGGTTTGTAGTCAGCCACTTCCGAACGCCAGAACGCTTCTTTGAAATTTTTCTGGGTATGTTCACAGCCCAGATAATGCCCACCCGGGCCAACTTCGCGTATGGCCCCCATTGCCTGACCATTTTCAGACATGTCCACACCTTTGGCCAGGTGATGCAAAATGCCCAGCTGATCTGCATCCAATACAAACTTTTCGTAGGAACTTACCAATCCACCTTCAAGCCAGCCGCAAGAATGCAGCATAAAATTGACACCCGACAACATCGCCGCATTCAGTGAATTTGCGGTTTCGTAAGCAGCTTGAGCATCCGGTAGTTTTGAGCCGCAGAATGATCCGCCTGATCGGTAAGGCAGTTTTAAACGGCGGGCCAACTGCCCTGCCCCATAAGTGATCTGGGTGGCTTCCGGTGTACCAAAGGTTGGCGCACCTGAATTCATATCAATAGAAGTAACGAAGGCACCAAATATTACCGGAGCCCCGGGCCTGATCAGTTGTGAATATGCTACGCCAGCCAGAACTTCGGCCATTACCTGTGTCAGGGTTCCCGCGACTGTTACCGGCGCCATCGCACCCCCGACAATAAACGGTGAGATAATACATGCCTGCCCGGCGGATGCGTAAACTTCCAGCGCACCCATCATCGTATTATCAAAAGTCAGTGGAGAGTTGATGTTGATCAGCGATGTCATGACTGTGTTCTGGTCAACAAAATCATTTCCAAACAGGATCTTGGACATCTCAATAGAATCAACGGCGCGATCAGGTTCTGTAACCGATCCCATATATGGCTTGTCTGACAGCGTCATATGGGCGAGCAACATATCCAGATGGCGCTTATTCACCGCGACATCCGTTGGCTCACAAACAGTGCCACCGGAATGGTGCAACCATTTTGACATGTACCCCAATTTCACAAAATTTTGGAAATCACTGATTGTCGCGTAACGACGCCCATTGTCAGAATCGCGCACAAATGGTGGGCCGTAAACCGGGGCCAGCACCAGATTTCGGCCACCAATTTCAACGTTGCGCTGCGGGTTGCGGGCGTGTTGCGTAAAGGCAGATGGTGCCGTTTCGCACAGCTTGCGTGCCAGCCCCCGCGGAATGTGCACACGTTCCCCTTGAACATCCGCACCGGCGTCGCGCCAGCGATCGAGTGCAGCGGGGTTTTCGACAAAATTTACACCTATCTCTTCTAAAACAGTTTCCGCATTGGATTCTATAATTTCCAATGCTTCAGCATTCAGAATTTCCAGGTTTGGAATATTGCGTTCGATATACTTTGCAGCCTCGATCCGCACTGCAGTCCGCTCAGCACGACGTGCGGCACCTCCGCCGCCTCGTGCGCGTTTGCGTGTTTCTGCTTCTGCCATGGCTGCCGCTCCTGCCGGAATAAACGCTTTTCTTTAGTTTAACGGGTAACAACCCGGTGCCGTGATAAATTTCCGCCGTTTGCGACGCGAAAACGACATCTGCCGACACCAAAACCCTATCGTTTTCATTGGTAAGGCCTGCCACCTCTTGCACGAAAAGACGCATGGCCCTATTGCGCACCGTATGAACAGCTTTTCCCATGACCGCCTTCTCATCATTGATTTTGGCAGCCAGGTTACGCAACTGATTGCGCGACGCCTGCGAGAATTGAATGTCTATTGCGAAATTCATCCCTTCCAGAATGTCACCGACGCATTTCTTACAGATTTCACACCAAAGGCTGTGATATTATCAGGTGGACCGGCAAGTGTGATTGATGAAGGCTCACCACGCCCACCTGCATCCGTTTTCACGCTGAATGTTCCTGTTCTTGGCATTTGTTACGGCCAGCAGGTGATGATGCAAATGCTGGGCGGCAAGGTTGAACGCGGCCATGGAACCGCAGAATTTGGCCGGGCCTACGTAACACCTGAAGAAGAAAAAACCGAGCTACTGAAGGGATGGTTTGAACAGGATCGCGAACAGGTCTGGATGAGTCATGGTGATCACGTGTCCGCCATCGCACCCGGATTTACGGTTTACGGAACTTCGCCAAACGCACCGTTTGCAATTACGGCAGATCCAGCACGAAACTTTTTTGCCGTGCAGTTCCATCCGGAAGTTCACCACACTCCAAATGGTGCAACTCTTTATGAAAACTTTGTTCGGCTTGCCGGGTTTACTGGTGATTGGACAATGGGCGCCTACCGCGAACAAGCCATCGCGGCCATTCGTGAACAGGTTGGTGACAGCAAGGTTATCTGTGGTCTTTCAGGTGGCGTAGACAGTTCGGTGGCCGCTGTTCTGATCCATCAGGCAATCGGCGATCAGTTGACTTGTGTGTTCGTTGATCACGGTTTGTTGCGTGAAGGCGAATCTGATGAAGTCGTGACGATGTTCCGCGACAACTACAACATGGCGCTGATCCATGCGGATGAACAAGACCTGTTTCTGGGCGAACTTGACGGTGTTTCCGATCCGGAAACAAAGCGCAAGATAATTGGGCGATTGTTTATCGATGTATTCCAAAAACACGCTACCGAAGTTGGCGGTGCAAAATTTCTTGCGCAAGGAACATTATATCCGGATGTCATTGAAAGTGTTAGTTTTTCTGGTGGTCCTTCGGTAACGATCAAATCGCATCACAATGTCGGTGGATTACCGGAAAAGATGGGACTTAAACTGGTCGAACCGTTGCGCGAACTGTTCAAGGACGAAGTGCGCGCACTTGGTCGGGAACTAGGTTTGCCGCAAAGTTTTATTGGGCGCCACCCCTTTCCGGGACCCGGGCTGGCAATACGTTGCCCCGGCGAAATTACCCGCGAAAAACTGGACATTCTTCGCAAAGCGGACGCGGTTTATATCGATCAGATACGTAAACATGGACTGTATGATGAAATTTGGCAGGCATTTGTGGCGATCCTGCCGGTGCGCACCGTTGGAGTTATGGGGGATGGGCGGACCTATGATTTTGCCTGCGCGTTGCGCGCCGTAACCTCAGTTGATGGCATGACCGCCGATTACTATCCTTTTACACATGATTTTCTTGGGGAAACCGCAACCCGGATCATCAATGAAGTAACCGGCATCAATCGGGTGACTTATGATATCACGTCCAAACCACCTGGAACGATTGAATGGGAATAACCCGTTAGATCCATTAGATTATTCTTGCCTTGCACACATTCCAGATTAATCTTGCTGTTCTTAATCACTGGTGTCTTACATGGATGACTGCGTCAAAATATCCGGAACAATCGAATGTGATCCGGATGATCTGAGTCTGGTTATGGATCTGTTGCCCGAGCACATAACATTGTCGCGCAGTGAAGTTGGTTGCATTGATTTTTCAATCATTCAATCGCCTGACAATCCCTGCATTTTTCACGTGACTGAAAAATTCCTGGATCCCACGGCATTTGAAGCACATACAGCACGCACCCGCAGTTCAGTCTGGTGGTCTGCAACCCGGCATATTCCTCGAAAACTAGACATTTCAGGCACCTGACAAAATTATGGAACAACAACCCTCTCAACCAATGAAGGCCGCAACATGGATGATCGGAGCAATCGTTTCCTTTACGTCGATGGCTGTTGCAGGGCGCGAAGTTTCGTTTGAGCTTGATACGTTCGAAATAATGATGTTCAGGTCATTTATCGGCATAGCTGTGGTAATGCTGGTTGCCGGTTTTGCAGGAACGTTACGCGAAATAACCCGCCGCCATATGAGCGTTCAGTTCATACGGAACCTGTGCCACTTTACCGGCCAGAATTTATGGTTTTATGCAATTACGGTTATTCCATTGGCCCAGGTTTTTGCGATGGAATTTACAATGCCGATCTGGGCCATGTTTCTGGCAGTGTTCATATTGAACGAACCCCTGACAAAACCACGGGTTGCGACCGCCATTCTTGGGTTTGGCGGGATATTGATTGTAGCAAGGCCGTGGGGTGCGGAAATCGGCTACGGAATTGTGTTTGCGGCGATAGCGGCGATGTTTTTTGCAGCTACCGCAGTTTTAACACGCCGGTTAACACGAACAGAAAGCATAACCTGCATATTATTCTGGCTGACCGTCTTGCAGGGAATATTTGGTGTTGTTTTTGCTGGATACGACGGCGATATATCTCTGCCTTCTGCGCAAACATGGCCTTGGATTATCCTGATCGGTCTTGCTGGCCTTGTAGCGCATTTTTGCATGACCAAGGCATTGTCATTCGCACCCGCAGCAATAGTTTCACCAATTGATTTCACGCGTTTGCCCTTGATAGCAGTTGTAGGAATGTTGCTTTACAATGAACCCATCCAATTCAGCGTGGTCATTGGTGGATTGATAATATTCGCGGCAAATTACCTGAATATCATGGCTGAAACCCGTTCTATACGCGCGTAGCATGCAACGCTGCGTCATTTTCCACTGCGGCTCTTTGTCCGACGTAGCGTCATTTGTTGCTTGGGTTGCAACTGGAATGTTACCAGTATCACCGATGAAAGAGTGCACTGGGATGGGATAAATGAAATACTTAATTGGTTCTGCATCGGTTTTTGCAGTATTTGCGTCATCAGCTTTCGCTGGTGGGCTGGATCGTTCCGGGCAAAATATCGGGATGATATTTGAAAAAGGTGACTACGCGGAATTGTCTTTCGGGGCGGTTTCACCAAATGTATCGGGAACAGCGATTCCAGCACTCGGTGGATTTAGTTCCGGGAATATGGCTGGCACCTATCTGCAATTTGGTGGTGCAATCAAACATTCTTATGACAACGGGCTGGACGTTGCGCTGATATTTGATCAACCGTTTGGTGCAGATGTCGATTATCCTGCGGCTACAGGATACTACGCTGGCGGCGCGATTGCCGAACTAAATACCAATGCGATCACCGGCGTTGTCAAATATACAACCGCAAACGATATCAGTGTGTACGGTGGTGTGCGGTATCAAACTTTGGAAGCCCTGGCTGATGTGCCGTTTATTCCAACAATTGGCTACGATGCAGTTGGCGAATCTGATGGTGGCTTTGGCTATCTTGTTGGGGTTGCATATGAACGCCCCGAAATCGCTTTGCGCGTTGCGTTGACCTATAATTCAAAGATTACTCATGAACTTGCCACAACCGAAAATTCAGTGCTAGGGGCCGGAAACACGTCAACGCTAGAAATCGTTACGCCACAATCTATTAACCTGGATGTCCAATCAGGCATAGCAAAAGACACGTTGATTTTCGGATCTATTCGCTGGGCACAATGGTCGGAATTTGACATATCCCCGGATGACTACGTCGCGATTACCGGCGTACCACTGGTATCTTATGAAGATGATCGGATTTCTTACAGCTTAGGCATTGGGCGTCGCTTCAACGAAAACTATTCGGGTGCATTCACACTGGGATACGAAGCTCAGGCGGGTGGCATATCATCCAACCTTGGTCCTACTGACGGGCATTTTACGGTTGGTCTGGGTGGTTCTTATACCAAGGACAACGTCAAAATATCCGCTGGTGTTCGCTATGTGATGATCGGTGATGCACAGACCCAGATCGGGGCGGCAATCCCCGCTGCTGATTTTGAAAACAACCACGCCTGGGGATTTGGTATAAAAATCGGATATAGTTTCTGAACCGAAAGAAAAACAATGCAAAAAGACCCCACCAATCTGGTGGGGTCTTTTTTTTAATCAGGATCCGGGTCGCGCCGCTAAATTTTGCGTGATAGCGAATGTTGCATGACCCTACAGAAAACCATTACCTCGCGTGCCTGGGGCGAATTATTTATCCTATCACTGATCTGGGGCGGATCTTTTTTGGCATTTAGCCTGGCACTTCGCGAACTTGGAGTGTTCACAACAGTTGCATTCAGAATTGCAGGCGGTGCAGTGGTTTTATGGATCTACATCTGGATCAGAAAACTGCCCATACCAAAATCACCAAAGGTTTGGGGCGCATTTCTGATGATGGGTTTGTTAAACAACGTAGTCCCGTTTTCGCTGATCGCCTGGGCACAGTTACGCATTCCCTCGGGGCTTGCTTCAATTTTGAATGCATCAACGGCAATTATCGGGGTTCTGATTGCAGCAATCCTGTTTTCTGACGAACGCCTGACGATCCGTAAAACCGTTGGGATTTCCCTTGGGTTTTTCGGTGTTTCAACATCTATCGGAATGTCGGCGTTAAGTGACTTCAATTTAGCGTCTTTGTCACAACTGGCTATCCTTGGTTCATCACTGTCTTATGCATTGGCAGGTGCGTGGGCAAAAAGCGCAATGAAAGACCTGCCACCGCAGGTTTCCGCCGCCGGAATGACCACATGTGCATCATTGCTGATAATCCCGTTGGCTTTGTTCTTTGATGGATTTCCCACATTTTCGTATGGTCCTGCCACTTGGGCCGCAATTATTTATTCAGCGATTTTTGCCACTGCCTTTGCTTACCTACTTTATTACCGCATTTTGGATATGGCAGGTTCAGGGAACCTGATGCTTGTCACGCTGACAGTCGCGCCGGTAGCTATACTTCTTGGGGCACTGGTGCTTGGTGAAAGCCTGCGCGCGCAGGATTATCTTGGGTTTATCTTGCTCGCAGCGGGACTATTGGTGCTGGATGGCCGTCTTCTGGCACTTTTGCGCAACAAATAAATTCAGTTTTTCCTACCAAGACGCCCTTTGAACCGTTACCAAGTGGCCGGAACAAAGTGAGACGTCTAATGATCTATAATTCAGCCGCTGACTGGAACAAAGCAACGCATAAACGGGTTTTGCTTTTTGGCATGTCAGGGCTTGGGAAAACCCATATTTCCAACATGTTGCGCAGTAGCGGAGATTGGTTTCACTATTCCGTCGATTATCGGATCGGTACGCGATACATGGGCGAACATATCGTCGATAATTTCAAACATGAGGCAATGCAGAACCAGTTTTTGCGGGAACTTCTTTTGTCGGATTCAATTTACATCGCATCCAATCTTACACTTAACAACCTTGCTCCGGTTTCAACTTATCTTGGAAAACCGGGCAGTTCCGATATGGGCGGTCTGCCTTTTGCCGAATACAGCCGCCGTCAGGAACAGTTTCGCATTGCTGAAATTTCAGCGCTTCAAGACACACAGCATTTTGTGGAACGCGCCGAAAATTTATATGGCTACAAGAATTTCATATGCGATACGGGGGGCTCAATCTGTGAATGGGTTGACCCGGAAAACAAAGATGATGCGCTACTGAAATCCCTTGCATCTACGACACTGATGGTCTGGATCAAAGGATCAGACGCCCATACCGAAGAACTTATCAAACGCTTTGATATGGCGCCAAAACCAATGGCCTACCAACCGGAATTCCTGGTTAAAACCTGGAAAGATTATCTCGTTGAAAATGGCACTACAGAATCCGATGTTGACCCGGATCATTTTGTGCGATGGACATATAGAAAATCGCTTGAACACCGTCAGCCCGTCTATGAAGGGATCGCAAGAAACTGGGGTGTAACCGTAAGCGCTAAAGACGCGGCACTTGCGACAACACAACAAACATTTGACGCTATGATCGCCGCTGCACTTGAGAACAGCTGATCCAACGGTTATCTGAACCATTCCGCAAAAAGTGAGCGCGAAAATGCCAATTACCCTGCCCGCAAACCTTCCGGCTTTTAACGTGTTGAAACGTGAAGGTGTAAATGTGATGTCGCAATCGCGTGCGGCAGTGCAGGATATTCGCCCACTCCGCATCGCTTTGCTGAATTTAATGCCAAAGAAAATTCAGACGGAAAATCAGTTTTCCCGCCTGATCGGTGCAACGCCGTTGCAAATTGATCTGACCTTAATCCGGATGTCAGAACATGAAACCAAAAACACCGCAGCCGAACATATGGAAGAATTCTATCGCCCGTTTCAGGCGATCAAAGACCAAAAGTTTGACGGAATGGTCATCACAGGGGCACCGATAGAGCACCTTCCATTTGAGGATGTGACCTATTGGAATGAACTGACCGAAGTGATGGACTGGACCCAAACCAATGTACATTCGACATTTGGTGTCTGTTGGGGCGGGATGGCAATGATCAACCATTTCCACAATGTGGATAAACATATTTTGGATCACAAAGCATTTGGTTGCTTTCGCCACCAAAACCTCGCCCCCAGTTCCCCTTACCTACGTGGGTTTTCTGATGATTGTGTAATACCGGTCAGCCGCTGGACAGAAATGCGGCAAGGGGAAATCGATAACGCGACTGGGCTGAAAACCTTGCTGGGATCAGATAATGTTGGCCCCTGCCTTGTTGAAGATCCGGACCACCGCGCCTTATATATATTCAATCACTTCGAATATGATAGCGGCACACTGAAAGAAGAATATGACCGCGACATCACGGGTGGCACTGCAATAAATGTACCTATGAATTATTACCCGGGCGATGACCCGGGAACTACGCCACAGAATCGATGGCGCAGCCATGCACACCTTCTTTATGGAAACTGGATCAGCGAAATATACCAGTCTACCCCGTATGATATTGAAAAAATTGGTCAATAACATAGATGAGGAATGTGTAAGTTTTACACAACTGCGCTGCAACGGATCGTATCCCATGACCCTATTCATTGCACGCAGGTAACAAATCGCCATACTGGCCTTACACCAGACGGAGCGTGCAATGACCCTTCCATTTGACGGCGCAATCAGTTCCTTTTTTCAAAACGACGCCCCGGGTGAAATGAAAAAGGCAATAAAGGAATCTCGTAAAAAGGATATCCTTTCAGCAACCTACCCCTATTCCAAATTAATGAACAAAGCCGACTATCAGAACCAGATTGGCGCCTTGCAGTTGGAACTGGTCAAGCTGCAGGCCGATGTAAAGGCCACTGGGAAACGCATTGTTGTTGTGTTTGAAGGGCGTGATGCGGCAGGTAAAGGTGGCACAATCAAACGGTTACGGGAAAATCTTAATCCTCGTGTCGCCAAAATTGTTGCCCTTTCCAAACCTTCGGATCGTGAGACTGGGGAATGGTATTTCCAGCGATATGTGCGCCATCTTCCCTCAACTGGCGAAATCACACTTTTTGATCGAAGCTGGTACAATCGCGGCGTGGTGGAACATGTATTTGAGTTTTGCAAACCAAAACAACGCCAGCAGTTTTTCAACCAGCTACCTGAATTTGAAGACATGTTGGTTGATGAAGGTATTCACCTTGTCAAAATCTGGTTGAACGTGGGCCGCGCAGAACAACTGCGTCGTTTTATGTCCCGTGAAAAAGACCCCTTGAAACAATGGAAACTAAGCTGGATTGACGTGGAAGGGCTGAAAAGGTGGGATGAATATTCCAAGGCAATCGCTGAAACCTTCGAAAAGACCCACACCACCGTCGCGCCATGGACTATTGTCAGATCTGACGACAAAATGCGCGCGCGTATTGCCGCCATTCAGGCTGTTTTGGCGGGGATTGAATATGCAGGTAAAAACACCGAAACGGCGGTGAAACCAGATAATCGCATCTGCGGTGGCCCGGATATTTGGGATGTCTAAACGCGGATATCATCATGGCAATCTGAAACAGGCGCTGGTCGATGCCGCTTTAGTCCTGATCGAAGCGAAAGGACCAACCGGATTTACGCTGTCAGAAGCGGCTAAAACCGCAGGTGTAACCCCGGCCGCAGTATACCGCCACTTTGAGGGCCGTGAAGATCTTATCAGCGAAGCAGCGCGCCAGGGATACGAAATTTTTGCTGACCTGATGGAATACGCCTATGCCAAAGGGCGACCTTCCGCGTTGGCGTCCTTTGAAGCGACGGGTCGGGCCTACCTGGCTTTCGCACGAAAATACCCTGGCCACTATGTTGCTATGTTTGAAAGTGGAATTTCAATAAACCGAACACCGGATCTTGCCCTGGTGGCCAGCCGGGCCCATGGCGTTCTGGAACGTGCAGCGTCAGAACTATCACATCATATCCCAAAAAATAAACGCCCACCCTCACAAATGGTTTCCGCTCATATTTGGGCCATGTGTCACGGTGTTGTTGAACTGTTTGCGCGTGGTTCCCCCGGAACCCAATCACCCTTCCCACCAGAAGACTTATTGGAAAGTGGTATCGGAATTTACCTTCGCGGCCTGGGTTTGGTCGCCCCTGACGAATAAACCCTTCGAGTTTCTATAAATATCCCCGCCGGAGGCCCTAGAACCTAATCTGTACAAGGGTTGGATCAGTAATGCATACCATCACTGTATTGTATTGCTGCGGCGGAAACAGATGATATTTGCAAGGCGCAAACAGCGTGAACGAATACGCTTTGTGGTCCAATTTCCAACCCGACCAATCAACAACAACCAGATCAGTGAAAACCCAAGCGCAATTAGCATCCCAAATACAATAAAACCCAAACCACTGGCAGCCACAATTCCAAACACCCGGGCCGTTTCAGCCGGATCGGCGGTGCTATAAGCAATATTCGGATAGATATGGAGCAACACGTCAACAGCAATCCGCATCACACCACCAAGCACGACGGCTCCTGGCAACATGGTGGAAAACATCAAATTCAAACGCCCAATCGCTTGTTCTTCCAGCGTGATAGTCCGGGGGTTGTCTTCTTCACCATAGTACCAAGGCAAGTCTGGTACAGATTCAATTTTGACGAATGCAACAAATAGCGCCGTGCCGATCAGAACTGATCCGATGACAACCAGCACATCACGGATATCATTTCCAAAACACCAGAACCCGGCGAAACTTATCAGCATCGTGAAAACGAACAAAATCCGATCCGGCAGGTTCAGTATTCTCAAAACGGGCTTGGCAATGAGTTCGCCGGGTGAAATCTGATGCGCGCGGATATATTCTTTGTAACTTTCAATAACAAACAAGATTGGCAACAACAGCGCGGCTAAAATCAGGAACACGTATCGTGACATGCCCTCGCCCGCCAGGGGCATAACAAATGTTGTCTGTATGGTCATACCGAGTGTGAAACCAAGAATGAACTTGACGATCGCAAGACCCACCGGTCTTTTCTGGATCAACATACCAACAGGATCAGCCAGAACCACACCGACAAAGAAACCTGCGGCACCGTTTATTTTCCAGATTTCCGGTGTTGAAAGCACGGTCAGGCGGCCAACCATATCAACCGCATAACCGGCCAACATGTTACTGGACAACAATGCCAGCGCAATACTCGCCAGAAATCCAGTAAATGGATCAGTTGCCTTTTTGGGTTGAGTCGCTTTCATTGACAGTTTCCGCTATCTTGTTAGTGCTTTTCTAACCCTGAATTTGGCCAAGATGTGGCCAGAGATGCGGCAAAAATTGAGATATTCCTATTCTTCAAGCCGTTTTTGGAAACAATCCGTTTCCAAACAGGCAACTGGATCGCAGTGGTTCATAATCTTTGTTAGCTGTGCATCTCCAAAAATCACAGGATACCTGGCGGGAAAAGATCAAAAAAACATTTCTTTAAAACTACCGAGGCTCTTTGAAAAAGTTAGTGATCTGGTCGCGAAAAAAAACGCGGCCAAAGCCGCGTTCTTAAAATATCCAGCACCTGTGGAAAACAGATTAACGCTTGGAAAACTGAAAGCTCTTACGGGCTTTTGCCTTACCAAATTTCTTCCGTTCCACAACGCGGCTGTCGCGTGTCAGGAAACCAGCAGCTTTCAGCGCCGCGCGCAAGGACGGATCATAAAGCTGAAGTGCTTTTGAGATACCATGCTTAACCGCACCAGCCTGCCCTGACAGACCGCCACCTTTGACCGTTGCCATCACATCAAACTGATCAGTGACACCTGCAACCGAAAACGGTTGTGCCAAAATCATTTGCAAAACCGGACGTGCAAAATAAGTGTTCATTTCCTTGCCGTTAACCACGACTTTGCCAGAACCCGGCTTAATCCAGACACGTGCAACCGCATCTTTGCGTTTCCCGGTTGCATAAGCGCGGCCAAATTCGTCACGAACCGGTTCACGAACGATGGCAGCTTCAAGCGCAACCGCGGCGTCCACACCAGCAACAGCTTCCAGATCGTCGAGTGTTTTAATATCTTCAGCCATCTCTATGCGTCCCGTGTATTCTTGGAATTCATCGATTTAACGTCAAGCACGGTTGGTGCCTGCGCCTCATGGGGATGATCAGCGCTTGCGTAAACACGCAGGTTGGTCATTTGCTGACGGCTTAGCTTGCCGCCTGGCAACATGCGTTGGACAGCCTTTGTGACCAGACGCTCAGGGTGTTTCCCGTCAAGGATCTGACCAGCCGATCGCTGCTTGATCCCGCCAGGGTGGCCTGTATGCCAGTAAAAGGTTTTGTCAGAGCGTTTTTTGCCCGTCAGCTGTATTTTGTCAGCGTTTATAACGATCACATTATCACCCATATCCATGTGTGGTGTGAATGTTGCTTTGTGCTTGCCACGCAAGCGCATGGCGATAATCGAAGCCAAACGGCCCAGAACAACGCCTTCAGCGTCAATCAGGATCCAGTCCTTTTCGATATCCGCCGGTGTCGCGGTAAAAGTTTTCATAGGTCAACCCTTAGGGTGGTAATTCAGATTGTGGTGTTTTAGTTGATTTACCCGTCGGGTCAAGTGCAATAAATACGATTAAATGCAATGTTATCATAAGGTTAAAAATAAGGTATTATTTTACCCCATCCATTTATGTCTTTGCTCCCTGACCAGGGGAAATATACTTCTACAAAGGTGGTGCCCTGAAAATAAATCGTGAAGATATATTCACGAACCCTGAAAGTTGTAAGGTCAACAAACGCTGACCATCTTGAACCAGTGTTTTTGTTTCCCGCGCCAAAAGCGCGCGCAGAACCAGACTTTGGATAGTTCCTAAAACCAGCGCAGCAGCGTCATTGTAATCAAGGTCTTCATAAAATATCCCCGCACCAACGGCGTTTCTGATACTGCTAACCAGTTCAGCGTGAAAAGAGGCCATGACTTCGTGCATTTTTGCACGCAGGGTTTTCTGACTACCACCAGGGTCACGCATTGTCATTATTTCCGGCAACGCCGGATATTCTTCGACCAGACGAAGGTGGCCTAAGACGAGCCTGTGCAACTGGTCATCAGGTGCTTGATCGCCGGTACGTGATTTAGCAATGTTTTCGGCGATCTTGCCTGCGATCATTTCAGCAACTGCGCCCCATATGTCTGTTTTGCTGGCAAAATGTTTGTAAATCGCAGGTTGAGACACCCCCAATCGGTCAGCAATCATTCCGGTAGTTACCCGATCAGGACCAACTTCAAAGGCCAGACCCATCATTGTGTTAACAATGTCAGCCTTGCGCTCAGGTGCGGATTTTCGCGGTTTCAGCGCCATGAGTACCATGTCACATATGCAAACAAAGACCAAAAACCGGTCCGAAGTATCATCGCACCCACAGTGCGTATTTCATACGCTTCATCGCTGAAAACTTGCCATGAAAATAATAGCCCGGCGATGCCGGTCGCAATTGCAATCAGAAAAGCAAGGTTCTTTGCCCAATGCCGCCCTATCCAAGTTCCTATCCCTGCGGCGATGTAAAACGAACCCGCAACGAAATTGAACCACACTACAAATGGAACATAGGCACCGGCCAGCTCACGCGCGCTTTGCGGACCAAAAAGAACATTTCCAGCAGAAAAAAGTGTCATAATACCGAAAACTATACCGACAACCGAAAGAATACGCAGTCCGATGCCAACAGGGGCACGCTGCGTGTTTGTGTGTGCTTTGGTCATTTTTCTCTCCGGTGTGATTGGTTGGTTATAACATTATAGCTTAATCAACCCCGGACCGTTTTCAAGGTTCTACCTTGCTGGCGGTATCGAATAGGTCAGCGAGGCGCGTGCCACTGGTTCATCCTCCCCCTGACTGAACAGCAAAACATCCCCAACCGCCAGAACCCGGCCAAGTTTCAGGATCTTCGCTATGGCAACCATATCTGCACCCGCAGCTGGTTTGCGCATGAAATCAATCGAACAGTTGGTTGTTACAGCCAAAGCCTGTGGCCCGATCATCGCCAGAATTGCCAAATAGATCGAAACGTCCGCCAATGAAAACATGGCAGGCCCCGAAACAGTTCCGCCGGGGCGTAGGTACTTTTTCTGAACCGGCATTCGGATCGTGGTCTGGTTAGGGCAAACATCTTCCACGATGAAATCACCTGCAACTTGCGGAAAGTGATCAGTCAGG
>Ga0209344_10003450_pt1 | contig 15588 bp, 10 predicted proteins | sample Cruoilmetagenom6_FD_187293 | JGI IMG/M metagenome (GOLD analysis project Ga0209344, IMG submission 187293) | Oil polluted marine microbial communities from Coal Oil Point, Santa Barbara, California, USA - Santa Barbara Oil Seep Sample 6 (SPAdes)... | ecosystem: Environmental > Aquatic > Marine...
GTAATCAATTTCCTGATGTTCAAGGTTGCCTGTGGTGTTGGAGCAATTCTGTCCGTAACCGCCATATCGGTAAGTATCAGTCAGGCGATTAAGACGATCATAAAAAAAACATTCTGATTGGTTGTTTAATATATCGGCTCGTTTAATCAGATTACCTAATTTATCGTATTCATAAATGTTTGTTTGATGGGTAGAGCTGATGGATGACAGCCAACTTCTTTTATTGTTAAAACTGTAAGCGGTCGTTAAATCAACGACGTTACCGCCTTTGGTGTCTGATATCACATTGCCCCATTTATCCGTCTTATTAATGCGGTAATACTCTTTTGTGTTATCAGAAGCATCTGTTACATAAGACAAATAACCTTGTGCGTTGTAGTGATTTTCAACAGCTTGACCTGAGACATCCTGCTGATACTTAAGCCTTGAAAATTGATCGTAATATAAATTGGCTTGATAAGTACAGTTTGCACCCGCACACACATTATCAGCATCCGTTAAAATTATCTCGGTGGTTTTAGGGCGTTTTAAAGCATCATACGAGTGGTTTTGGATGTAACTTATATTGTCATCAAAAGTCAACTTAGACTCACTTTCCAGTAAGCCATTGGTGGCGTTATAAGTATTTATATTCCGGGTAAGCTGAGTGGTTCCATCCCAACTTTCAACACGATAAGACCGACCCAAGGTGTCGTAATAGGTGTTAATGTGATGACCTTCAGAATCGATGGTCTCAACCACTTCTCCCAGGGCATTATAAAAAATTTCACTGAATCCGGAATCGACATCATCACTTGAGGTTTTTCTGCCTTTTTGATCATAGGTATTTTTAATTAATAGTTCAGTGGCGCCATCAGCGGTGTGTTTCACTTGTTTAAGCGCACCTTGAGAATCGTAGTGATAACTTAGTGTATTTTTATAATTTGGAGAAGTGCCAGAACCATCAAAATCCTTCACTTCAATCAGCTGATCCAGGGCATTATGTTTTTCTTGTCGGCGCTGGCCGCTGTCGTTGGTATAATTTGTGGTCAAGCCTGTGTGGCTCATGTGTTCTTCTGCACCATCAGGTAAGATAAATTGAGTTGATCTGTTATAGCGATCATATTGGGTGGTTGTTACCGGGACGTTCGCAGTATTTGTGCCCAGAAAGTGATCACCTTCTGATTTGATTTTTCGACCCAATGCATCGTGCCAAATTCGGTTGACAACATAACGATCATCACCCGATGTTGTGCCATCATTGACAGCATTAAAACTGCGCGAGATGGTGGCCACTTCACGGCCCAATAAATCCATATACACATAACTGGTCAAACCACCGGCTTCTTTTTTTCTGACCCTTATCGATAAATTCATGCCCGTAGGACAAGCCAGAATACCGGTCAAATCACCACACCATTGGCGGCTGGTTTGGGTCCATTTGCCCAGTGAATTTCTGGTTGAGACTAAACGACCAAATATATCGTAGTTATTGGTGGTGGTTTGATTCAGTAAGTTTTTTGAGGTTAATGGGTTGCCATAAATATCTCGCGTCAGAACTTCTGAAAGTTTTTGTTCTTCTGAGTTGTATGTTTCCTTGACATAGCGACCTTTGGGGTCGAGTTTTGTGCGTTCATATCGATGAATATGATAGGGGTTTAACACATCTGCAGACGTCGGGGTGTTGTTATCACATTGGGATGATGTAAGGCTGCTACCTGAACAAGTAATGACTTTTTCTGTGTTGCCATAATTGTCATAATGGTACCGTTTTCTTAAAAATAACTCAGCACCTCCATTGGGCTCTTGACGTTCTTCCAGTAAAAGACCGGTATTACTGTCATAGTCAAATTCAGTGGTGGTTGTTATACTCGATTGGCTGGCACGGGTTTTTGTCGTAATTGATGACTCTAATAAACCAATCAGCCATTTACCAGTACCCGTGAAGTTGCTATAAGTATTTGTGGTTGTGTTGGTTTGTAATACGACCCCTGCATTATCCTTGATTGTTAGGGTGGTGGTTTTTGGATTGCCGAAGGTATCATGGGTTGATGTTTGAATTACCGATTTTAAAAGGTTGCCATTTTCAGGGTCGTAAGTTTTGGTTTCAGTTGTTTCAATATAAGCAAAGGTACTTTTATTACTTGGGTTCGATTTATTGGGCGTATTAATAACTTCAGACAGAATAATCGAAGATGAACCGGATCCTCTTTGTGGATCAAAGCATATTTCACCGGGATAGCAAGGTTCAAAGCAAGTGTCATCAATCGTGCAAACCGGTGGTGTATATTGCGGTGAGTCAAAATCCGCATCCAATTGTCGAATAACTGACGTGGCCGGAAAGCCATTGTAAGGGAAATCTTGTCTGTAAGTGGTGGTGGTTTCCAGAATTTTGGCTTTTGTATCAGTGGCTGATTGTACAGGTGTTTCAGTAATGACTTTCTCAAAGCCTAAAAAGCCGCGCCCACCGGTTTGTACACGGGCTTTTTCATAGCGATAACGCACTGTGTTTTTATTGTTGGGATCACCTTCTACAGGTGCGTTCATTGATACTTCACGAGCCACATAGATTGCACCCATCACATCCAAAACCGGAGAACCATTGCCCCAATTTACCGCTGTGGTTTCATGGTCGCCTTGTTGGTAGGTTTTGGCAAATGTTAAGGGTCGGTATAGTATTTCTGTTTTAGCACCAAGGCCATTCGTGAATGCAGTGATTTTATCTGTGGGCAGGTAATTCTCTGCTCTTGGGTAGAGTCTTTGAATGCCTGTACCGCCGATACGCAAATGATCAACAGTACCATCGCCATCAAAATCAAGAAATAAGTTAACATTCTGGTTTAAATCTTCGGCTATGGCACCACTAAAATTGGCTGAGGTAGAAAAACCTGTTCCTGTCCATGACCGGTAATAATAGCTTTTACCGGGGACATTAGTGGGATAGAGTAAATCTAAAAAGCCGTCTAAATTAACATCCATAAGTTGTAAATGTTTTTCATTACTTATGGCGTTAATGGCTTGCGTGGTGGTAAAGCCTGTGCCGGTGGCCAGGCGGTAGCGCCAGTTGTTTGCTGTCTCTTGTGTCAATACATCGGTCATGCCATCGGCATTGATATCGGCGTATTTGATTTTGTAATCGTCACCACCTGCGGTGGAGGCTGATTTAATGAAATATTTTTCTGTGTTGTAGTCAAGCCTGTTGTTATTATTTAAACCGTTACCAATAAATGCAACCCATTGTGAAGAATCAAGCACCTCTTGGGGCTCACCTTCAGGAACATTATGCGCATCCCCTGCTGATTTAAAAAAGTAGTTATCATCACGATTATCTGTAAAAGGTAATTCTGTGTACCAAACATTGACCCGAAGTATCAAATCAGCAACGCCATCGCCATTAATGTCACTGGCATGAAAATTAATATCATCATCTTGGTAATATTCATATTCAAGATAAGAAAAATTGGATGGTGGTGCTGGTATACCTGGAATTTGATTGTGATTAGTAGGCAGTTGTAGCCTAATTAAATTCGATGAAAATTGATAGCTAGTTGGTGTTCGCTCTAAATAACGAACTGAAAGTCCGTACTTAGGATAAAGCAAATCAGCCAGACCATCACCATTTACATCTATAATTTTAAAATCATCATTCGCATTGGCAGGAACACCGGTGTTTTCAGAGGAACTATTATAGCCACTGGCGGTGGCTAAATGAACGCGCCATACACCGCCTGATTGGCGCATTAAATCCTGACGACCATCAGCATTGTAATCAATTAGATGCCATTTGTTATCAATCTCACTGCCCGTTGGAGCCGTCACACCGGTCGCTGTACTTATGCCAAAACCTGAATGTCCATTGGCATAAGCCACTTTAAATATATTTTGGCTGTCATCCACAAACACCAAATCAGCGCGACCATCGCCGTTGACATCACCTAATTTTGAACTTTTGATGTCTTTGGGGAAAGGGGTGTTGCCCGATCCTTGACTGTCAAATTGTTTGTTGGGTTGTGACCACATAAAAGTTGTTGGCTCATGACATTTATTAGTGGCACATTCCATAACAGAAGTTAATAAAGAATTAGATGAAGTTGTGGATATTTGGTAGCTTAATGTGTAATCACGCACAACTGTTCCATCAATACTGGATTCAATCATGGCTAAACGCTTTGTTGTGTCGAACTGGACACCGCCTAAATAAGAGGTATAATGGTCCGGTTTAGCTTCATAGGTAAAGTGGATTGTGTTGTAAGGCAACAGTTCTGATGCTAATGTCGCACTGTCGTTACCGGTGTAATTAATGTCAGAAAGCACAAACTCACCATGGTTCAATTTAGTGTAATCATAATCGATGTAATTGCCCATGGTGTCTTGATAACGGTTTAGAGCCCAGGTATAGGTTTTGCCATCAATTGAAGTGTCTGTGCTTGCGACCGTTATATTTGAATAGGCCGTGTTTCCGTAATAGTTAATTGAACCATCTTTACGTTCAACAGTGAAGTAATCTGGATTGTTGTCCCCATTTGTTGTGTCATAAGAAATGATTCGCGCAAACTGGTCTTTTTCAGTGCGGTATTCGGTTCCATCATCGCCATAGTTGCCCTGATTAGAAACCATCATAGTTTCGCCGTTTAAACAAAAACGATCTGCGCCACCAAAAGTGATTGGGGAGGGCGTTAAAGAACCCGTTGTACTTTTAGATTCCTCTGTTTCACGACAGCGTGAAATAACAGTTATGCCTGAAATAGACCAGCCTTTTCCCACATGACCATTACCACCGGCAGATGAATATTTTAAGGAAATTTGTGGTGCGACACCTGCTGTGCCTGTACCTGCAAAAATTGGAATTTCATAGTTCGTTTGACCTGTTTGATCAACTGAAAATGAACCGGTTATGGCACCCACCTCATCATATCCAGACTCTAAAGCAGGCAATAAACCTGTGAAAGAGTTTTCTGAAGCTAATTGAGTGGTTGGTACAGGTTCAAAACCATTTGCAAATATCAAGTCGATACTTTTGATTGTCACTAAATCAACATGATTTAATTTGGCGGGCGTGACGCCGGCAAATAAAACGGTTAAAGCAACAGTTAAACTGAGAAGCCCGTTTGTGATGTACTTCATCATCATTTATTCCATTTTTTCGCATCCTCGTGTATAGAGAGTAACGCGACTTAATAAAAATGAGAATCTCGGGCTTTCTCAACAATTTAATTTAATAAATTTTTAAAATACCACAACCTAATATTGAAAGGTAAGGTTTTTTTAATAATTCATCATACTGTGGCTTTATGACTCACATTTTGTGCTAAACAATCCGGACTTCTTCTTCCAGGGTGATGCCGAATTTGGATTTGACGGCTTTTTTGGCGGTTTGGATGAGGGTGAGCATATCTTTGTGGTTGGCTTGACCGTAATTCACTAAAATCAAAGCGTGTTTGTCGTAGAAGCCGGCATCGCCGTGGCGTTTGCCTTTAAAGTGGCATTTTTCTAACAGCCAGGCGGCACTGGTTTTTAAGCTATCGGGTTTATTATCAACCGAATAAAATGGCATGCCTTTAAATTTTGTCTTTAATTTTTCTGCTAAGTTTTGATCCAATACCGGGTTCTTGAAGAAGCTGCCTGCATTGGCTAATTCAGCGGGGTTGGGTAATTTGGATTGTCGTATTGTGGTGACGGCTTTGGCGACATCGGCATAGCTCGGTTTTTTGTTGTTGGCTAAATACTCACTTAGGGCAGGATAGCTAAGATTAATCGGCCGATTTGGCCGCAAATCCAGGCCCACTCGACTGATAATCCAGGGCTGATCGTGGTATCTGAAAATGCTGTGGCGGTAGCTGAAATGGCATTCTTCGTTACTTAATCGATGGTAGCCACCGGTTTGCCAATTATACACTTCGACCCACACCAGGACGTCTTTAAGTTCGACGCCGTAGGCACCAATGTTCTGAATCGGTGCGGCACCCACTGTTCCCGGAATCAGCGCCAGGTTTTCGATGCCGCCTAATTTTTTGCTGACCGCCCAAACCACCAATTCATGCCAGGACGTGCCGGCCCAGGCGACCACCAAATTATCAACCACTTGGATGTGGTCACGGGGTTGGATATGCGCCACCAGACGGTTAATTTCGGGGCTGAGCAGTAGATTACTGCCACCGGCGAGCACTAACATGTCAGAGACTTTAAGGGCTCTGGGTAGGGTTTCTAAATCGCTGAGTGAATTTATTTTGACATATCGCTCACAGACACTATCAAGCCCTAAGGTGTTGAATTTTTTAAGATTGTAGTGTGGATCCATGAGTTTGTGCTAATTGGTTATTGATGTCTTGGACCAATTGTGGGCCGTGATAAATAAAACCGCTGTAAATCTGAATTAAATCGGCGCCACAATCAAATCGTTGTTGGGCGTCCGCTCCACTCATGATACCACCGACAGCGATAATTGGGAAATCAGATTCCAGTAGGGCTCGCATGGTTTTGAGTGTTTTGTTTGATTTTTGTTTGAGTGGTGCACCACTGAGCCCGCCGGCTTGGTTTATTAAATCGCTGTCACTGGTGAGGCTATCGGGTCGACTGACGGTGGTGTTGGTGCAAATAAGGCCGTCGATTTCAGTTTCTTTGAGTACTTGTGCAATTGATTTTAATTGTTCGCTACTTTCATCGGGAGAAATTTTTACCACCAGCGGTGTATATTTGTCATTTTTCTTTTGCGCTTCTGCTTGCGCTTGTTTTAAGCCTGATAATAAGTGGTTAAGGCTGTCTTTACTTTGTAATGCCCGTAAATTAGGGGTGTTGGGTGAGGATATATTGATAGTGATGTAATCAGCCAAAGCATGGGTTTTATTAAAGCCAATGAGATAATCATCCAGTGCTTTATTGTTGTCGGTGTCTTTGTTTTTACCGATATTAATACCCAAAACACCTTTAAAATTGCATTTTTGGACTTGTTGAACTAAATAATCCACCCCTTTGTTATTAAAACCCATGCGATTAATAATGGCCTGGTCTTTAGTTAATCGAAATAAGCGTGGCTTGGGATTGCCGGCTTGCGGTTTTGGGGTCACTGTACCAACTTCAAGAAATCCAAAACCCAATCGGCCTAATCCACTGACGGCATCGGCATTCTTGTCAAAGCCGGCAGCCAGACCCAGCCGGCCTGGAAATTGAATCCCCATCAACTCAATAGGTGCCGCCGGTTGAGCGCAGCCGGTTAACCTGGATAAAGGACTGCCCAAAGAGTGAATCGCTATATCGTGCGCGGTTTCAGCCGGTAGCTGCTGTAAAAAACGACTGTAGAGTTTAGAGATTATCATTGTAAAAAAACCCCATGAAGCATGGCGCCTGATGGGGTTTTTGTTGTATACAAAATCATCATTAGATATCGAACTTAATACCTTGTGCTAAGGGTAAGTCGGTCGAATAGTTAATGGTGTTTGTTTGACGGCGCATATAGGCTTTCCAGGCATCAGAGCCGGCTTCACGTCCGCCGCCGGTTTCTTTTTCACCACCAAAAGCACCACCAATTTCAGCACCGGAGGTGCCGATATTAATGTTGGCAATGCCACAATCACTGCCATAGGCAGATAAAAACTGCTCCGCCTGGCGAATGTCGTTGGTGAATAAGGCAGAGGACAGACCATGAACCACACTGTTATGTTGTTCAATCACTTCGTCTAAATCTGAATAGGTCATCACATATAAGATAGGAGCAAAGGTTTCGGTTTGCACCACTTCCCAATCTGATTCTGCTTTAATGATACAAGGTTCTACAAAGAACCCCGGGCCATCACCATGAGGTTTGCCACCGGTTAACACTTCGCCGCCGGCTTCTTTGGCACGATTTACGGTGTTCAAGAACATCTGTACTGATACGCCATCAATTAACGGGCCCATCAGCGTGTCTTCATCTAATGGGTTACCGATTTTGACTTGTTGATAGGCATTGACCACTTTATCAATCAATTCATCGGCAATGTCTTCATGGACAAACAAACGACGGGTGGTGGTACAACGTTGACCTGCTGTTCCCACGGCACCAAAAACAATGGCCGGAACCGCTAATTTTAAATCCGCTGATTTATCAACGATTAAACCATTATTGCCGCCTAATTCAAGTAAAGATCGCCCCATACGTTTGGCCACTTGTACGCCCACTTGTTTACCTACTTGGGTGGAGCCGGTGAAGGACAATAAGTTTACGCGTTCATCATCCACAAAAGTTTTAGCCAATTCATTACCACTGTCATTAAACATCATAAAGATCGGCGGATAACCGTGGTCTTTCAGGGCTTTGTTACAAATGTTCTGAACCGCAACACCGCATAATGGTGTTTTAGGGCTGGGTTTCCACACCGAAATATTACCGGCGATGGCGGCAATAAACGCATTCCATGACCACACGGCCACCGGGAAATTAAAAGCGGAAATAATACCCACAACACCTAAAGGATGCCATTGATCGTACATGCGATGGCCGGGGCGCTCTGAGTGCATGGTGTTGCCATATAGCATACGTGACTGACCGACGGCAAAGTCTGCCATATCAATCATTTCCTGAACTTCACCGTCACCTTCAGATTTGATTTTGCCCATTTCAGCAGACACCAAAGAACCTAAAGCGTCTTTGTGCTCACGCAAGGTATCAGCCACCAAACGCACTGCTTCACCACGCTGAGGTGCCGGGACTTTGCGCCACTCTTTGGCCGCTGCCTGTGCGGTTTTAATGACCTGGTCGTAATCGGCCTGGCTGGCTGAATAGACGCTGCCTAATAACTCGCCGGTGGCGGGATTGTGGGATTCAATTATTCCGGCAGACTCATCCGTTGACCATTGGTTGCCGGTATGGGTGCCGGGATTGATGTCTTTAATACCTAATTCTTGTAAAAAATTCATTGCAAACTCCGTTATAGTTTTTCTGTCATTTCGGGAATAACTTTAAATAAGTCACCCACCAGGCCAATATCGGCCACTTCAAAAATAGGGGCGTCGGCATCTTTATTAATGGCGACAATGGTGCCGGCATCTTTAATGCCGGTGAGGTGCTGAATGGCGCCTGAGATACCAAAGCACATGTATAAATCAGGGGCAATGATTTTTCCGGTTTGACCCACCTGCATGTCATTAGGAACATAACCGGCGTCCACGGCGGCGCGTGAAGCACCGGTGGCGGCACCGATTTTATCGGCCAATTCAAATACCATCTCGAAATTTTCTTTGGAGCCGACACCGCGACCACCGGAAATTACTTTACTGGCTGTTTGCAGGTCCGGACGATCCGAATCACCGCTGGCTAATTTCACAAAACTGGTGTGTTCAGCTGCTGTGCTTAAATGACTTTCTTTAACTTCAGCTGAGCCGCCGCTGGTTTTATCGGCTTCATAAGATGCAGTACGCACCGTGGCCACTTGATGATTACTGTCCGTAGTCACGGTAATAATGGCATTGCCGGCGTAAATAGGGCGCTTATACGTATTATTGTCAATCACTTCCATAATATCACTGATTTGATTAACACCCATTAAAGCTGCCACCCGTGGCATAATATCTTTACCAAAGGTAGTCGATGGTCCCCAAACGTGACTATAGCCTTGAGCTAAATCAGCAATGGTAGGTGCAATGGAAGCGGCTAATTGATCGTGATTATCATCACAAGTCACCACATGCACAGTATTAACGCCTTCGAATTGAGCCAGTTCATTGGCCAGCGCTGCATTCGGCGCAAATAACACCATATCGATGGCTTCAGCGTTTAATTGTTTTGCCGCTGTTAACACCTTGGCTGTGGATTGGTTAATGCTGTCACCGTTATGTTCGGCCAGAATGAAAACTTTACTCATGATACTAACCCCTTTTCTTTTAACATGGTCACTAATTCGTCCACAGATTCAACCATAACCCCTTTTTGGCGCGGTTGGGGTGGTTCATACTGAGTGGCGTTGATGCGGTGGTCACTGCGCTCGGGCGCCAATTCATCAATGGCTAAGTTTTCCAGCGGTTTTTTCTTGGCCTTCATAATGTCCGGCAATTTAACAAACCGGGGCTCGTTTAAACGCAAGTCGGTAGAAACAACTGCAGGCAATTCAACTTCAATGGTTTCTAAACCGGCATCCACCTCACGCGTGGCTTGTAAGCCCTTTTCCGTGAATTCAATCTGTGACACAAAGGTGGCTTGTGGTCGGTTCCATAAGGTAGCCAGCATTTGTGGGGTTTGGTTATTGTCATCATCAATGGCCTGTTTGCCGGTAATGACTAAACCCGGTTGTTCCTTTTCGATGACTTTTAATAATACTTGGGCAGCTTGAAGCGGTTGGACAGCTTGATCAGTGTTAACCAAAATGGCGCGATCGGCACCCATGGCCATGGCTGTTCTTAATTGTTGTTGAGAAGCATCATCACCGATGGTGACCACCACCACTTCATCAGCTTTACCTTGTTCTTTTATGCGCAAGGCTTCTTCCACAGCAATTTCGTCAAACGGATTGATGCTCATTTTAACGCCGTCAATGGCAACACCGGAGCCATCGGGCTTAACCTGAACTCGAACGTTGTAGTCCACAACGCGTTTTATAGCGACAAGTATTTTCATAAAATCTGTAATTGTAAAAGGCGCTGAATTATATCACTTTGCTGTTTAAAATTCATTAGCTGGCGCCATCTGATTTTGGCTTTAAGGTGATTTTTTGAAGCCGTTTTTAAAATCTCTAAAATGGCGCTGTAGAATGAGTCGACGGCTGACAAAGATTGGTTTAGGTATAAGCCATGAAAGTAGCCAGCCTAACAATAGTTCCGGCAAGTATTTGAGGCTGATTAAAGCGTGCGCCAAATATGTCCGCCAACCGATAAAGTGTTTTTTGACATAAATATGTTTAGCCGCCAGTGCCGCACTTTTACTGCGTACCCGATCAGTCATTCGATGTTGACTGGAAACACCATGGTGATGTAACCAGCTTGTTTGATTGGTCACAGCAACTGTTAATCCCATTTGTGTGGCTCGGCGACATAAATCCACGTCTTCCATAAACATGAAAAATGCCTCATCCCAACCACCTAATTCCTTAAAGTCCTTGTTGTTCATTAATATGACTGCACCGGAAATCCAGTCACAAGTGAAAATTTCATTAGTTTCTGACGTGTTTTGGGCTTGTTTAAAGAAACCACCCAACAATGGAATGTAGCGCATCAAGCTTGGAAAACGCCCGGAAATATTTTGTGGATTGCCTTGTTCATTCACTTGATTGGGTGCTAACAAATCCACCTCATTGTTTTGGTAGATTTTGAGTAAATCGTTGAGTCCATTGGACGGAATTTCGATATCGGGATTACAAAAGAGTAATAATTCGCTGTCAGCCTGTGTCGCACCCAGGTTACAACCGGCAGCAAAACCCATGTTAGTTGGATGAAGAATCCATTTGATTTCTATGTTGTTTGAATGCAGTGATTGATTCAGCGCGCTGAAGTCCGGCATGCTTTGACTTGAGTTATTATCCACAATAATTATTTTTAATGAGGCAATAAGCTGCCGGTTTATTTCTTGGTTTAAAAGGCTTTGCAAGAGCTTGGTCAAAACCTGCCAACTGTTATAGTTAACGATAATAATGGACAAAGAAGCGGGCATGAAAGATCTGGGTAAAATACGTCATTATAACGCCTGTGCCAGATATTATGGTTATGTTTGAAGTGATTGATGGGGCTGACCCGGGATGGGCATTCTGCTATAATTGCCGGTTTTCACGGATTCATTTAACGATGCAGGAAAAATGGTTAGTAACCGGTGGCGCCGGCTTTATTGGTGGTAACTTTGTGTTACGTCAGGTTTTACAATATAACAGAGCCATTGTTAATCTCGACAAGCTCACTTATGCCGGCAATCTGGATACTTTATCCGTATTGGATGACAACCCCTTACACCGCTTGGTACATGGTGATATACAAGACCAAAGTCTATTGAATCAGCTGTTAAAAGAACAACAACCCGGTGTGGTGGTTCATTTTGCCGCCGAATCTCATGTGGACCGATCTATTGAAGGTCCCAAGGATTTTATCGACACCAATGTGATGGGCACGTTTCATTTGCTGCAAGCGGTGTTGGCTTATTACCGAACACTGTCAACCGAACAGCAACAGCAATTTCGTTTTTTACATGTCTCTACCGATGAAGTCTATGGTTCTTTGGGTGACACCGGATACTTCACGGAAACCACCCCGTATGCTCCTAATTCACCGTATTCTGCCTCTAAAGCCGCGTCAGATCACCTGGTGCGGGCTTATCACCATACCTATGGCTTGCCGGTGGTGACCACCAACTGCTCCAATAATTACGGCCCCTACCAATTTCCGGAAAAATTAATTCCTTTAATGATTGATAAAGCACTGACCGGGCAAGATTTACCGATTTACGGTGACGGTAAAAATGTCAGGGACTGGCTCTATGTGGAAGACCATTGTCGTGCCATTGAAGCAGTTATTGAACGCGGGCGATTAGGTGAAGTGTATAATGTCGGTGGTAATGAAGAATGGCAAAACATCGATATTGTGCATGCAGTGTGTGAATGTTTAGACCAATTAAAGCCGTCTGAAAAATCTTATAAAGAACAGATTACATTCGTCAAAGACCGACCGGGTCATGACAAAAGATATGCCATTGATTCCAGTAAGTTACAGAATGAACTTAATTGGAAACCTCAGGAAACTTTTCAAACAGGTCTGCAAAAAACCATCCAATGGTATTTAGATAATCAAGACTGGGTAGAGCGGGTTAAAGACGGTAGTTATCAAGGGCAACGTTTAGGTGAATCGATGACACAATCTGAGGAGACAGCATGAATCGTAAAGGCATAATTTTAGCCGGTGGCTCAGGTACACGACTGTATCCCTTAACCCATTCCATCAGCAAACAACTGCTACCGGTTTATGATAAACCGATGATTTATTATCCCTTAAGTACTTTAATGAGTGCCGGTATTCGAGAGGTGTTGATTATCAATACGCCCCATGAACAGCCTCTGTTTAAAGCGCTGTTGGGCGATGGTTCACAATGGGGCATGTCGCTTCAGTATGCGGTGCAACCTGAGCCGGGTGGTTTGGCACAGGCTTTTTTGATTGGTGAAGATTTTATCGGCGATGATCCGTCCTGTCTGATTTTAGGTGATAATATTTTTCACGGCGCCGGTATGCGGGCATTAATGCGCAATGCCGGAGAGCGTGAAAGTGGTGCCACCGTATTTGGTTACCGTGTACATGACCCGGAACGTTATGGAGTGGCGGCCTTCAATGAAGATGGTCAAGTGATTGATTTAGAAGAAAAACCCAGTGAACCAAAATCGAATTATGCGGTTACAGGCTTATACTTTTATGACAATCAAGTGGTAAAAATGGCCAAGGCACTGAAACCATCACCACGGGGTGAGTTGGAAATCACTGATTTGAATAAACTCTATTTACAACAACACAATCTGCAAGTAGAGCTTATGGGTCGCGGTTTTGCCTGGTTGGACACCGGCACCCATGATTCACTGGCCGAAGCCACCAATTTTATTTCCACCATTGAACGTCGCCAGGGTATTAAAATTGCCTGTCCAGAGGAGATTGCTTATAACCAGGGATGGATTGATGCTGAACAAGTCCTTAAACTGGCTGAGCCGATTAAGAAAAACGGTTATGGGCAATATCTGATTTCTTTAATAAAATACCAATTATGAACGTTATCAAAACAGCAATCCCGGATGTTTTGATCATTGAACCGAAGGTATTCGGTGATGATCGTGGTTATTTTATGGAATCCTGGCAGCAACAACGTTACCGTGATATGGGTATTCAATCTGATTTTGTTCAGTCCAATGTGTCAAAATCAGCGCATGGCGTGCTGCGCGGATTGCATTTTCAAAACCCTAACCCCCAAGGTAAATTGGTGTCGGTATTGGTTGGTGAAGTGTACGATGTGGCGGTGGATATTCGCCGTGGTTCACCGACCTTTGGTGAATATGTGGGTGTTACCTTAAATACTGATAATCACCGTCAATTTTATGTGCCGGAGGGTTTTGCCCATGGGTTTTGTGTGACTTCTGATGTGGCTATATTTAGTTACATGTGCACTGATTATTACAATGCTGAGGCGGATGCTTCGATTGTCTGGAATGATAAGGAAATTGGCATTGATTGGCCCGTTGACAGTCCCCAATTGTCCGAAAAAGATGAGAAAGCCCTGAGTCTCGCAGAATTTCCCACCGACCGCTTACCGCGTTATCAGTCATGAAAATTTTACTCACCGGTGCAGATGGCCAAGTCGGATTTGAGTTATGGCGAACCCTGCAGTTTAATCGTGAGGTTATTCCAACCACATCAGATGGACGTGATGTCAATGGAATGAGCACCATTAAATTCGATTTGGAGGATGCCGATGATGTGAATAAAAAATTAGAAGCCATCGAGCCGGATGTCATTTGTAATGCGGCAGCCTACACGGCGGTCGATCAAGCAGAAACTGATGTTGATTTAGCCCACCGTCTGAACGCCGAAGCGGTGGCGCAAATGGCTGAATTTTGCCGCATTAAAAAGTTATTGATGCTACATTATTCAACCGATTATGTGTTTTCCGGAAATAATCGTAAATTTCCCTGGCGTGAGCATGATCCGATTGACCCGCAATCAGTGTATGGACAAAGTAAAGCAGATGGAGAACAAGCGTTGATTGACAGCAACTGTGAACACATGATTTTCCGTACCGCCTGGGTCTATGGCAATCGCCGTCATAATTTTTTAAAAACCATGCTGAAACTGGCTGCCAGCCATGATGAGCTTAAAATTGTTAATGACCAGCAAGGAACCCCAACCTGGTCTAATACCATTGCCCTGGCAACCATGCTGGCTTTAAATATCCCTGAAAGCGGTATCTATCATTTAACCGCCGCCGGCCATACCACCTGGTATGGTTTTGCCAAACGTATTTTTGAACAAGCGGTTCAAATTGGACTTTTGGAAAAAAGGCCGAAATTAATCCCGGTCAGCAGCGATCAATTCCCAACTGCCGCCACCCGACCTAAATACTCTGTACTCGATTGCCAAAAATTTGCCGGTACTTTTAATGTTAAGCTACCGCATTGGCAAACCACTTTACAACTCTGTATGCAAAGGATGACACCATGAACATTATACCCGTTATTTTATCCGGCGGTGCCGGCACCCGCTTATGGCCGGTGTCACGTAAAGCCTATCCAAAACCATTTATGCAATTATCCGATGGTCGAAGTCTGGCTGATTTGACTTTTGAACGGGCTTTAAAAGTGGCCACGGATGACACGGTGTTAACGGTGACTTCCCGGGATTATTATTTTTTGTGTAAAGACATTTATAAAGCCAATCCACAGGCAAATATGGACAAGCAATATTTCTTACTTGAACCCAGTGGTCGCAACACGGCTCCGGCGATTGCCTTGGCCGCTTTACAAACCCAACAATTATTTGGTGATGAGGCTGTTATGCTGGTGATGCCGTCAGATCATCTGATTAAAGATGAAGCACTATTTGTTGAGACGGTCAAAATCGCTGCTGAACAGGCCACTCAGGGCTATTTGACCACCTTTGGGATTTACCCGACGGCACCGGAAACCGGAT
>Ga0209344_10003451_pt1 | contig 15588 bp, 16 predicted proteins | sample Cruoilmetagenom6_FD_187293 | JGI IMG/M metagenome (GOLD analysis project Ga0209344, IMG submission 187293) | Oil polluted marine microbial communities from Coal Oil Point, Santa Barbara, California, USA - Santa Barbara Oil Seep Sample 6 (SPAdes)... | ecosystem: Environmental > Aquatic > Marine...
AACGGGTCGCGGCATTGAGTGATAAAGTAGGCTCCGCCACGAACCAGCTTGCCAATGGCTGGGCTGAAGGACCTAGCCCAACCAGATACGCCTCACTCTCTTCAATCAGAGCGACATCTACGGCGTCGCTCCAGCGATACTGCCCGCGCGCTCTGCGGGTCCAGCACAGTTCCCAACTGCCAGCTTGCGTCACAGTCATCTTTGTATGAACCGGCGAAAGCGGCCTTCTGGAAACGCCACTGGCTTCTATGTTTGCGTAAACGGGATCGTTATCGCCAAAGCCCAAGGCCGCCAGTCGGGTTGTTCCCGTTGGCGAGATTGGCGCGGTCGAAAGGTTGACCAGTGAATCGTCGAGCAAGGCGATCGGCGTTCCAGATGCATGGCCTGTCTGGGCCGCCCATTCAGTTCCTCCGCGCCCACGCAGCAGACCAGTTAAGCGCCAACGGGTTTCATCGATGGGTATTGCATGCAGAAATTGCAGCACTTCTTCCCCAACCAACAGCCTGTTCGCCCCGGAGGAAATCCGATCCATTGTTGTTGATTGCAGGTCCAGTTCGGATCCGCCAAGCGCGATCTCGATCGATGCCGATGATTCCAGAAGCAAAGAGTTAGATGGATCAAGAGCAGTCGAGAGATGGCCGAATGTGCTGCGCTGCCTTGCTTGGTAATCGAGCGGCTCCAACGCACCGAAATTGTCGATGTACAGGTTGGCTCCGGACCATTGTGGAGTTTCTGAACCAACAGCTGCGAAGAATGCCAGATCTTGGGAAGTACCATTGCCGTCCCAGGGTAATTCAAATGCCATCAATTGGGATGGTGATGGCTGGAGGTCTTGCGGAGGAGATGCCGACCCTGAATCGCCAACCAAAACCAGTGTTTGTTCTGGCGTGACCCGTTCAAGCTTCAACTCAAGCCCTCGATCGAGCCATTCCCATGTGGAGATGCGCCAGTTCCCGACATGGCCTGGCACGCTAACATAGCTGCCTGGCTCCAACGCATCGTCAAGCTCGGCAACACGCCAAACTAGCGTTTCGCGTTGCCACCGCGCATTTCGTGCTAATGAACCAATGATACTGCGAGCATCGGTTGGATCGATTGCTGCGGGCACTTCGATCATGACTTCACGGCTACCTTGCGCTCTACCGATCGCTCGTTGGACGCTGGGCTGGTAATCTCGGGTTCGGTCATAGTACCGCAAAGCGCGCGGTTCAGGGTTTGAGGCAGCAGCCCTTTGTCGCGTAGTGGGGTCGCCGTCGCCACCCATTTGATCTGGGTTCGCATGTAACGCTTCGGGAAGTGGAGTTGGTTGGCTGGTTGTGTTGTCTAGCCGAACGAGCTTCAGACCGTCCCCACCCGTGATCGACCCTATTGGGAGCGCACGACTGAGTGAGCCCAGTGCCGAGCCTAATGTGCCTCCATTGTCAGAATACCCCTGCAATTGGGAAAGGCTGTTTTCACCTTCTGACACGCTGGCCAGTGGCACAATGTCTCCAAGCGCTACGCCAATCTCACTGTCTGCAAAAACTTCAAAAGTTAGGGCGGGAATGCGGTTGCCAAATTCCCCCAGTTGGAGGTCTTCGAATACAACATACGCAGTATCGCGAAATGCTGGGCTAGACCCATTTTGATCAGATCCAATCAATGGGTCGACGGTCTCATCTCCATTGCCATTATAGATGCGCATCACGCCCGGCGTTTTTAGGTCTCCTGCATTTCCTCTCAGAAGGTTGCCATCGGCCCATATCCTTCCAAGGCCCGCAATTGGCCGGCTGGACAAGGCTACGGCGAACGAAACAGAGTAACTAAATGTTGTTGTGCTGGGCTTTCCCTTGCCGCCGCCGCTGCTCTCTTTCGTTTCGATCAAATCGGTTGCCCAGATGATTGTTCCGGCAGTCCGCATCTTGCCAAAATGACGCGCAATTGGTTGCCCGTAGCTGGACGTCGTAACCGAAAGATCTGCCAGTCGCGGTCCTTCGCGCGCACCAGAACCAAAAATCGCGCCATCAATTGTTTGACCAGCAAGGGCGCCAATCGCGCCTCCAAGAGGGCCGCCAAATGCCGTACCAACGGCCGTCAATACCAATGTAGCCATGATCGAAATATCCCGTCTATTCGGTGGTGATCCGCCAGGTTTCCAGCGCTTTCCAAGGCAGTTTCCCAGGCATGTGCACGATGCGCCGCAATCCGGCATGCGCATGGACAAAGCCTGCAACAGAGCTTGCAATTAGTAGATGGCTTTGGCCGGGCCCCGGTGTTGCCAGGATGATATCGCCTGGCATCAAGGCACCTTTCACGCGGCTCAGCCCATTTGCGGATGCAAACTTCATGAAAGGAGCGATTGTAGCATTACGAAGCCGGTAGCCAGTCGGAGCATTCGTTGGTCGTCCAATTGCTTGCAAACTGGAAATCACCAAACCAACACAATCGAGGCCCAGTTCAGGATCGCGGCCTTGAAACTTGTAAGGGCAGCCAATGAATTGTTGTGAAGCCAAGGCAAGCTGAAAGCCTGCAGATGATAGCGCAGACACTAATTTGGGTTAGGGTAGCGCGAGAGCAAATCATTGCCTGGCAAGTAAGGCTCGCCGCGAAAATTGATAGAATTTCCAAACCGGCTTTGGCAGGTTGCCAAAGTGTGATCACACCCCTGCCTGACCACAGCTATTGTGCCAATTTCAATCGTCCTGGCCAGCTGTCGATCCAATGCAAATGCCGCGCCAATGATGTCAACTATCCCGAACGCAAGTCCTGTCTGAGGGCCGTCCATAAATCGGACTTCGCCATCGATATAGTCTTCTGCAGTTAACCCCGAAAAGGTCACACTGTTGGTGTCCCAGTCGATTGCGCTGAGTTGCAACACTGACGTGAATTGCGGTGCGGACAAATTGCATCCACGGCTGCAGAATTCTGCTCGACAAGTCGGACTGGTTCTAGGAACCAAATCTTGTTCCAGCAGCACCTTGGCTGATTTCAGTTCGGCAGAAAATGAATTATGGTGATTATCAACATTGCCGATTGTGCCGGAGTAAAGAGTGCTGGCGACGCCCGTTTCCCAATCGACCGCTCCAATCTCGACAAAGGCATCGTCAAACAATCCAGCGGCCAGGTCATCTTCTCCTATCGAATCATGACTCAGAACACCTTCCACCTCGGCGCTGTCGCTGGATAGGTTGAGATCGCGCCTAATGGCCGATGGGGCAATTCCCGGCGCTGCGCGATGGGTTAGGCCACCGATCACAATGTCCCGATCATGGCTGGTGAATGCCAAGGCGACGCCGTCCTGCCGATACACTCGCCAGAAGTTTGCGACACCCTCCAGCTCTTTCGCAAAGAAGGTGGTCATGCGATGGTTTCCTTAATCTCGGTCAGGGGAATGCTGGGAGCTTCACCCGCAGAAAAGTTGAGGCCCGAGATATCTATCCGATCCTCTGCAAATCGCACCGGCAGATCAAACAGGAATCCTGCATGCACTTCGACACCTGTGGCAGGTGCAGAGGCCAGAGTGATCTTACCTTTCTCGCCAAGTGACCAGTCTGTTGCCAAAAGCCCACCCACGCTGACAACTATGGTTTCTGATCGAGGGCGGGTGATTTCTCGTATTTGGGGGTCCGTTTCACCCCCATAGGATTTGATCAGTTGGAAATCGGCTGTCAGGCCGTCACCGCTACCGATCAACTGATCCATCATGCTGGGGTTTGCCGACATGCCATTGCTGCTGAAATCAAACGGATCGGATATACGGAATCCTCGCGCTGCCCCTCTGCGGGCTCTGAAAAAGGCCAGCAATTGCGACAATTCTTCTTCTGAACGAATGCCAGGCCCGACATCAAAATGCATGCGCGCATCTGCCCACAAAGCATTGCGCCTTTCGTGGCCGGAGGCGGTGACAGCTACTGAGGTCGAGAATTCCGGACTGACCATGGTGGTTCGTCCTAGAGCGAATGGGTAAAGCACGTCGTCAAAGGCTTGCACACTGTCCTCCTGTGGGGGCTGCATTTGAGTGTATCCGTCGCGCGAAACCTGAGGTAGCGCCCAAACATAGCGCCGTGTCACGCCACGCTTCCCGGCTTCATCCAGACCGCGGTCAATCCTTGGCCACATATCCTGCGCATCACTGGAATCGAGGACGAAGCCGGACAGATAATCCTGCAAGGCTATTGGATAGGCCAATTTCTGATCGACGAAGTCATAGGCTTGTCTCCGCAGCGCTTCTGCGCCGCGAGTTAACCAGTCATAGTCTTCCAGCTGCAACCGATCGAAGGCAGGCCAGGCCCATCCTGCTGGCAAGTTTGCCCGATGATATTCGGGCATTTCAGGATCGAGAATGGTAGGTGTGAATGCCAGCAATAACACCTCTGCAGAACCATTGGCAGCAGTGCGAATAGCTTGAGCAAGATTGGAGGTTGATTGAGCCAATATCGAACCGGCCTGGTCCAACAAATCCACCTGATCTGAATTCAGAGGCGATCTCATGTCTGTAATAATCGCAGGCGCGCCGCCAAATTCTGCAATTGCCGCATCGTCATACAGGCACGGTCTCCCATTTGCGATGACCCACCACCATGGCTCGCCAATTTGCAATCGAACAGGCAATTGAGAGGCTTCCTGTAAGGCCGTGAACTTCAAGGCTGCTTGCTCCACCCAATTCATGGCGTCGCTATTGGCAGGAGACAGCAGCGCTGATGGAGGAACCCATCCGGTTTCAGCCGCCTCTCCATCATGGGCGCGTTGCTTCCATGCCTCTGGGCAATAAGCAGCGAGCAATTCGTAAGAGATTGATGCGATCACTTCCAAACCGTTTGCAAAGGCGGTTTCAAATAAGCTTTCGTGCCACCGCTGTGCTGGGACGCACAGTTCGGCTGGTTGCGCTGCCATCAGCGAGCTTGGTGTGTCCGCAGTAAGCTGCATAAAGTGGCTCATGCCGACATAGTGAACAATGTCATCACGATAACCCAACCCGATCACGCTGCGGATGATCCGTGCAGGTGTCTGATTGTAAGCATCGTCATAGGCTGTCGCCATGCGTTCGCCATGAGGTGGGATCAGAACATCGCCGGTTTCCAGCAGCGCATGTCTACCATCGCAGACAATGTCGCTGACAATCACATCACCTTTGGAGGGGGTGGCCAATTGGTTGGTGCTTCCAGGCGCATAGCTTGGCGGAACCAACGAGATGAACATGCGGTCTATCCTGGCTGGAAAAACAGGTTCGCCGGGCAGAAAAAACCCGCTTTGCAGGTCGGAAAACGGCAATTCGATCACTGCGTCGTCGGGTGATCCACTGGCGTAGTTCCATAGTCGGACGTACCAGCTGCGCTGAACGTCATTGGCATCGCGCCCCTCAATCGTCAGCGTAGGGCCATTGGCTTGGTCCAGCTCTATCAGGCCGCTCGATTGCCAGCGAAAGCGAAGGATGGTGTGGGAGTAATCCAGGTTGGTTTCATAGGCGAGCAGCGGATGATCCAGACTGTCCACGCTGTCCCAAATTAGCCCAACCAGATCACCTTCGTGGTGAAATTCGCAATCCACCCGCATGCTGTCTGCACCCGTTGTGATGATTGATGCCATCGCTGGACGCGGAAAATCGACTGTCCAAAAGCGTGGTTCGAACCGCTGGATATAGGATGTGTGCTGCCCGCGCCTATCGTGGGCCAACCAAAAAGACATTTGTGCTTGCTCCTTAGGCTTCTTGCAATGCGCGCCGAACTGCACTGGCCACTTGGCGAGTGGAACGCCGCAATGCGGTTGGTGCAGAGCTCCCGCGAGGAGTGGCCAGATTGATTGCAACATTTACGCCGCGCTGCTGGGACTGTCCGATTGGGTTTGCCTCGACCCGTCCGGCACTGGTTGGCACGAACAGTTCAGGGCCCCGTTCGCCCACAAGATACCCTTGGCCTGGGGAAACGGGTCCGCCAGTTGCACGTCCGGGCAGCCCTAGCAGTGTTCCGACTGCCCCTTGTAACAGTCCGCCGAGGCCGCCTGTGGTGCCGCTGAAGATCGATCCCAGTCCGGCCTGCAAGGCTTGCGCTGCGATGTCGTCCAAAGTTTGCATGGCAATCCGCTTCAGGTCATCAAACCCAAGGCTGCCTTTGCGCAATGCGCTCAACAGGCTGGTTTCCAATCGGGCACCAGCGCGTTCAAACCCATCGACCAGTGACGTGTCCAGATCGGTCCGCATGGCAGCAATATCCCTGCCGAAACCGTCGGTAGTGGCACGAACATCGATGACCAATTCTTCAATCGCATCATCCATTACAATCATTCTCCATCAATTTGTGAATGTCGGATAAACTCATCGGCATTATCGGATCGGCTGATGTATCTGCATGCGGATTAGACAAGGCATCGGCGCATTCTTGTGGCGTGGCCGTCCAGAATGTGTCGGGGGTCCAACACAAATATTGCGCGGTCACAGCAAGGCGTTGGTGAAGCCCGTCCTTGAACAGACCTGTCATCGCGTTCCTTTGATGATCTGGCTCAACACAATCCGCAGAGGTTTGGAGGCGTCCACCAAACCAAGGTGCAAGACGGCTGCGCCGACCTTGGATCGCTCGGGTCGATCCTGCGCCGGCAAGCAATGCCAAAAAAGGCCTGCAATTTGGGCTATCGTCAAACCGCCTTCAGCGGCTTGTTCGACCACAAAAAACAAAGAGCCCAGCTCATCTTCAGCTGCAACCAATGCTTCGAATGTAGGGCGAAGCAGATAGTCTTGTCCGTCGATGGTCAATGTTGCTTCGCCACGCGCCGAATTGGCTGTGATCGTCATGAAGGCAAGACCGGGCCAGAGCTTTCCAGCTGCACCGTGTAATTTCGCTCGCCATTGAAATCACCGGCATAATCTAGTCGCTGAACCAAAAAACGGCCACGCAGTTTTGCGCCATCTTCGAAGGACAATTCATAGTCTTCTATTGTTCCGGCTAGGGCGTGGTTGCGCACCGCATCTTCGGCGGTACTTCCCAAGAAGATTCCGGCTGCACTGACCGAGACAGAGCGCGTCCCAGCGCCTGAAAGAAGATCGCGCCAACCCCCAGATTCCTTATGTGTGACGACTACGGTATCCCCGTTGATAGACAGCTGCGTTGTGCGCAGACCAGCGACGGTTTCATAGGTGGGTGGCTGGGCACCATCGCCGATTTTGAGAAGGAAGGCAGAGCCTTTTTGAGCGGTCATTGGGTTACTCCGTTAGGTTTGCGAGAATGCGGAAGCGGTATTCGATCAATATAGATCGCAAATTGTTGGACCGGCGCTCGGCTCGGGCGCGAAGGAATTGGGCAGAGACCAATTCAAAGCCGGTTTGGTTGGCTGGCATAGTTAGGATGCGCTGCTCGATCACTTCGACCATATCAGCATCGCCAGAGGGTGTGTCGCCGCGACTGGTCAATTCCAGAGCAACGCGAATTTCGCGCCCGCTTCTATCCTTGGTGCTCCAGTCGATGGATGCACTGGCGGCGATCCCCAGCCATGGTGGGCTTACGCTGAGCGGGCTTTCTTCTTCAATTGCGTTCAATCGGCTAAGGCCAGAGCTGCTCGACAGCCAATCGATCAAAGCCTGGCGAAACAGGTTTTCCATCGGGATACTTTCCTAGAATAGATGTGGCCAAAGCAGACGAGCTGAGCGCCAGTGTGAGCCATTGTTCTGTCGCGAGGCGCGCAAACGCTCGCCATGGGCTTCTCCAAGCGAGCAGGCGCGCTCATCCAACCTGTTGCTGAAATCGTGTTCGGCGGTTTGGGGTGTTGCCTTGATCATGCGACGCGCAAAGTGCGCCACGGCCGCCAAAGGGCTGCAACGCTAGCTGGCGGTGCGAGGCTTCGGGTGGCGTCGCGGTCGCGGTAATGATGTGCGGCCAGTCGGATGATCCCATGCCGCAATGCATCGGGCAGATCTCCCCATTCTTGCGCTATTCCTGCAACAAAACGCACCACAATGCGGCTATGATCTATGAGTTGGGACAATCGGATCATGCCTTTTCCTTCGGCATTCAGGTCGATGTCGTAATCTGCAATGGGGACGGGGGATCCATCGCCGGATTGTGACAGCGAATTCACTTCCAGAATTGCTCTGACCGGGCGTGTGGACAGGTACTGCCAATCCGCGCCTGCAGGAAGCATCTCCTCGCATGTGGCCTCTAGCGGCATTTGGCTGATGAATGCCTCGCACAGGTCAACGCTGGCATGCAGCAGGGCGAGGATTTCTGCGTCTTCATTGGTGCGCGTGATACCCAGCCATTCCTTGCATTCAGCAAGCGGTGGGCCGGTTAGATTGGCAGGTTGAACGATCGTCCGCTTCATCACGGTCTCCCGATATTGCTGTCTAATAAAGGTGCGCCCGCACCGGCCAATCGGTGCAGGGGGGCATCGCGGCGATGCGGGCGCGTGAACCGGCAGAGGAGAAGGGTATGCTCGACCCTGCCGGGTATTGATCAGGCTTCGATCTTGAGCAGCTTGATCGCGGCGCTATCCAGCACCTGTCCACCCACACGCTTGGTGGCATAGAAGTGGACGAAGGGTTTGTTGGTGAATGGATCGCGCAGGATCTGCGTTGCGCTGCGTTCCGCGATCAGATAGCCGTGGCGGAAGTTGCCAAATGCAATCGGGAACGTGCCCGATCCAATGTCTGGCATGTCCTCTGCTTCGACCACCGGATAGCCTAGCAGTCGATCTGGTTGGCCATCGACCATGCCGGGCTGCCACAAGAAGGCACCATCAGCTGTCTTCAGCTTGCGCACTTCAGACAATGTTGCCGAATTCATGACAAAGCTTGCGCCCTGGCGATGGCCTGATTTCATTGTGTGGATCAAGTCGATCAACTTGGCGTCAGCTGCGCTGTCAAACCCGAGAGCGTCGCCTGAACCGATGTATTGGAGCGAACCAAAGGCTCGAACTCCATCTTCAGCAGTTGAGGTCGGCGCGGTCAAAAAGCCGGCTGGTTGATTGCTGCCGCTGCCGTTTACAAATGCGGCACCTTCTGCCCGGGCAAACTCCATTGCGATTTCGCTGGAAAGCCAGTTTTCCAGCTCAAATCCGGCATCATCCAGCATCGCCTGACTGGCAGCCGGATTTGCATAAAGCTCACCTGTTGGTGGCGCAATTTCGACAAATTCTGGTGCATCGGTTTCGGGGCGAGAGGCCGTTTCGCTCACCCAGCCAGAGGCAGTGCCGCCATTGGCAATCAATTTGCGATAGCCAGCGGTGCCGGTCTGCACCACTTGAGCGAGCGAGCGGATCGGGCTGATCTCGGCCAGCTCGGTTGCGATCATCGCGTCAATCTCTTTGGGGACGGCATAACCGCCATCGCCTGGCACTGTGCCCGACAATGATTTCACCTCGGTTTCACGACCACGGCGCAAATATCCATCAACGAAGCCTTTCACTTCACTCGAATTGCCAGAATTGCCTCCGATCACCGGACGGGCAGAAGCGCGAGAGACTTTGTCCATACGCGCTTTCACCTCGTCCACATCAGAGCGGAGCGTGGCAATTTTCGCGTCGGCCTGATCTTGCCGTTCGACAATGTCGAAACTGGCTTCAAGTTGCTGAGTGTTGGTTTCAGGGGTAGTTTCCATGGGGTATTCAACCTTTCTGTTGGGCATGAGAAAGGCCGCCTTATTGGCGACCTGGTAGAAATTTAAAAATATATGTGTGCGGTTCGTCCGATGGGGTCACCGGCCTGGGTTGCAGATGTGTTTTCAGGCGATCATATGCACCCGTGCACCATGCTGTAGCGGCTGAGTAACCAGACTGATTTCGAACAGATCGATATCATCCAGAACGCGGCCTGTTTCTTCGGTGTGGTATTTTTTGGCACGGTAGCCAAAGCTAATTCCGTCAACATCGCCGCGCTTCAACATCTGCGCCGCACGACCTTCAGCATTATCGATCTGGGCGATGATGCGCAGGCCGCGTTCATCCTCGGCAATGGTCTCAACCTGGCCGATGACCTGTTCAGGGTTATGCTGCCAAAACAGCGGGACGTTTTGTTTGCGCCCTTGAAGGGTCCGCGCAAAAGCACCGGGTCGAATGATATCACGAGCGGCATCGGGTATGCGGAACAATGCGGCATATCCAGCAAACCGAAGCGATGGGGTGGGTGACCGGGTCATCTTAGCAACTCTCCCAGGCCCAACCGCACGGCAATGCCGATTAGCAACAATGCGAGCAATCCGCGCACGATCCAATCAACACAGGCCTTAAAGGCGCTCGATTTGGCATCTCTCCAGGCGCGGAGCAGCTCGCGCAGTTCCTCCAGATCATCTTGAGCGTTGGAATCAGACAGGCCTAGACGGGACAAAACACGGTCCGTGGTCAGTTCGCTTGTTTCTTCAACAATGGCGCGCAATGTAACCAGCTCGCTGCCTTCATTGGCGGCTTGAGCCATCAGCCTCGCGATCAGATCTTCCCGACTCATTGGGCGGCCTCCTTGGGGTCCAGCCCCAGCATCACGCGTTTTTCATCATCAGTTAGGAATGATGCGTCAGACACCTGCTTCCACAAGCGTTCGCGATCTTCAGAAAGGGCGGGAACCTGATCCAGATCGATCTTCAGCTGCGCATCGTCATACCAGGGAGAAAGCCCTTCCCGAAGAGCTGACAACAGCTTTTCAACCAGCGGCAACAGTGTCAGCCGCCACAACGCTCGATTGGCTTCGCGATAGTTGGAATAGGTGTTGTCGCCGGGCAGGCCCAGCAACATGGGCGGGACCCCAAAGGCCAGCGCAATGTCGCGCGCAGCAGCGCTTTTCAGTGTCGCAAAATCCATGTCCGCCGGGCTTAATGCCATGCTTTGCCATTTCAGCCCGCCGTCGAGCAGCATGGGCCTGCCTGCATTGCCTTGCCCTGCGAAGGCTTGAGCCAGTTCGGACTTCAACCGATCGAACTGATCGTTCGTCAATGCGGCGCCATCATCAGCTTCATAGACCAGAGCGCCCGATGGCCGGGCGGCGTTGTCGAGCAGCGAGCGGTTCCATTGAGAGGCCGCATTATGAACTGCGATGGCCTGATCGGCTGCTGCGAGCGATCCTGCGCCATAGTGGTCATCGCTGGGGTGCATTGCTTTTATGTGAATGATGTTGGGCCAGCCATTGTCATCTTCCAGCGGGATGGAAATCGTCTGCGAGGCCAATTTGTACTGGTAAGCACAAGGCCAGCCATCGGGCCCGGCCTCAACCGAAACACGCTCTGGGCGAAGGGCGAATAACTCGACCGGAGCGCCTGCTGCATCTTTGATGATCTGGACATAGCCATTGCCGTGCAAAAGCACATGGGCGCACAAGGTCTCAATCAGCGATTGGCCAGCGCTGGTTGCGCTAACCATTGCTATCAGCCGCTCGTTGGTGGCGGAAATGGGCGCTCTACCTACGCCTTCGCAGACAATCCGCACCGCACGCTGCGCAATCGGATTGGCTAGAAATCCCTGCTGCACAGATTGGCCATAATTGAAGCTGCCTCCAGCATTGGTATTGCCCAAGGCCAGCGCCCAGGGGGAGACAAAGCCGCGCGCCAAAGGCACGCGATTGGCACCGCCGCCCTTGAAGGCGGTGGCTAGATTTTCAAGAAAAGACATATCGTCCCTTTCAGCTCGATTTTTAGACGTTCATCACTCGGGGTACGGCTCCGCGCCCCAACATCAATTCACTCAGCGCCCAGACCAATGCGTCGGCGCGGTCGGGGCTGCGGCCGGGACCTTCATAGGTGCCGCCCGCCATCAGTCCGCACAATTGGTCTTCCAACTGGGCGAAAAGGCCGACGTGCCGTATTTTTCCGGCCTCATATAGGGCTGCGACCGGCTCTGCTCGTGCCACTTTGCCGCGGCTGGCATGCACCAGTTTGACCGGCAGCGCGCAGTCAGCGGCGCGCAAGACGCTTTCGACCATGGCACCGCCCTGATTTGCTTCTGCAATGACGCGGTCGGCACCCCACAGAAGGGCTGCCTTAGCAACGGCCGTCGCCCATTTCTCTGGACTTGCATTCTCGACCGAGCAGTCTGCCAGAACCCGGCCAATGCCATCTGCACCCAATGCTGCAACTATAATGCCGCAGGCATCGCCGCGGGCCGAAGCAGGCGGATCGACAGCCACCAGAACCCGGATGTGATCGGGCGCGGTTACTGATTGGCGCGACTGTTCAATCATTGAACGATTCCACAGCGCCCCTTCGACGTCTGCGATCAGTTCGCCGTTTAATTCTTGCCGGGCCAATTGGGTTCCGGCAAATTCATCATGCATTGCCGTAATGAAGCTTGTTGGCAGATTGCCCGAATTTTCAATCGTTTTCCCTCGGGTAACAACGGTCGATCCGTTCGTTTGGCCTTCGATCAAACGGCGCACCAGCGGTACGCTACGGGGTGTCGTGGTGACGATGACCTTTTGATCCTCGCCCAGCCTCAATCCCATCAGTAAATTGTCCCAACAATGCGTCGCGCGATCATGTGAGAGTGGCCATTTCCCAATTTCGTCACACCAAGCGTGGCTGTGTTGGGGGCCTCGCAAAGTTTCTGGTTCTGCTGCCGAATATATCTGTGCCATCGCGCCATTGGGAAACCGAACCCGGCGCAAAGATGCTTCGAAAACTGGCATTCGGTTTGGCGGTGAGCAGGCTAGGAGGCCGCTCTCTCCCTCGATCATTACCGCACGGGCTTCTGTCAAAGAAGAAGATATCAACGCGATCCTTGCTTGCGGATTTGCTTCGGCAATTTCGCGTACCCATTCAGCCCCGGTCCGGGTTTTGCCAAACCCACGTCCGGCCATCACCAGCCAAATGCGCCAATCGGCTGCAGGCGGCAATTGGGCCTTTCTGGCCCAAAATGGCCAGTGATAAGGAAGTTCTTCTTTTTCATCGCAGTTCAACCATTGGACCAATTGATCGCGAAACTTGGGGTTGGCGCTGGCCAACCAGTCCAATCGATCAGTCTCCATTGTTCGTATATTCCTTGGCTTCTCGCATCACCCGCAAACGGATTTCTTCGACCTTGCGATCAATAGAGCTGCGTATCTCGGTCGCGCTTATATTGCGTTTGGCGGCTTGGGCTCTTGCAGCGTTCTCGCGATGCATAGTGAGCAGTCGGACGACTGCGCCAAAGTCATACTTGTCACCATTCTCTGTCTGAAAGTCACCGGCGCGCAGCCGTCTAAGAACTTCCATTTCCAGATGCTCATACCCTTCGTACAATGCGTCCATCCATCGCCGTGCGAATTCCGGTTCATTGATGCGGGTGCGATAGGCCTTGCCTTTCGGGATGCCGGCGGCTTCGGCGGATTTCGTCACATTGGAGGACTCTGCCAGTGCCTCCAGAAAATGGTCTCGCCAGCGCGTATTAATCTTCCGGCCACGGTTGGCTGCAGTCTGGGACAAGCCATTGGTTTTACCCATAGATTACAATCCTTCGTTCGCGGTGGTCCAAACACGAACGGGCGGCCGGCCCCCTGCGAAGGGGGCGCAGCCGCCCGATCAAACGTGATTTCTGTCGAATCACACTATCGCGATGTTCCGTTTAACTAACCAATGATCGTAACAATGTCAATACAAATGTGCCAAATAGGTTATTTATTTGCGGTTGCGCACTCGATGCCGCTCGCTTAATCGCCGATCTTTGGGTTTTGCCCGCAGTTGAAGGTCACGCATCTCTATGATGAATTTGCTGCACGGTCTGTATGGTTGGACCATGGACAAGGCTGCGCACCCCAAGGCGCAATGGTGGCTGGCCTTTTTCTCATTCATAGAGTCGAGCTTTTTTCCGATCCCGCCGCATCCCTTGTTGGGATTGATGTGCCTGGCTGAACCCAAACAGGCGATCCGATTTGCCCTGATCGCAACTGTCGCATCCGTGCTGGGTGGATTGTTCGGCTATATGATCGGTTACTTCTTGTATGAAGCGATCGGCGCTTGGCTGATTGGCGCGCTAGGCCTTACCGATACTTTCCCAGTTGCGGCATGTTATATTCGTGAAAAAGGCGCGGTGGCGGTGTTCCTCGCAGCGGGAACGCCAGTCCCCTTCAAGCTGATGACCATCACTGCCGGCTTCGTCGAGATGAACCTAATGTCCTTCACTTTCGCAGCCATTGCCGGGCGGGCGTTGATCTTCATGGTGGTAGGCGTTTTGTTCCAGCTGTTCGGCGCTCCGATCAAGCGGATCATTGATCAATATTTGGGATGGATCACCACTGCCTTTGTCGTGTTGGTTGTGGGCGGCTTTATTGCCATCACACAGCTAGCTGGCGGAGAAGACGATACAAGCTCAGACAATGCATGCGATTTGGCGACAGAAATCCGTAGTTGAAGCGAACAAACGCACAATAAGCTCGGGCTCCTGAAATAGTAATCGAGCCGCACGCGTATCGCTAATCGAACAATATGTTGGTCAACCTATTGCAGGGTAATTCTTATCCAATATAGTCAATCTTCGAGTTTGGCGACACTGCTAATTTTCCGGGAGAAATAATTTGAAGCGTGGAATGCTAGTTGGCCTGACCATGTGGGGCGTGGTTCTGTCATCGCCAGCCTTGGCTGGTGCATCCGCCGATTTTTCAGACTGTGACGGCCTGCGCAAACCCAAAGCCAAAGACGATGGAATGCGCGGCAATGCAACGATGAGCAGATATGGGCTTAACTTCGGCCACAATACAATCGCTTCCTGTACGAGGGCGCTTGAGCGCAAACAGCTGAAGCCGACCCAAAATTTACGTCGGGCGCACCTTTTGCGAGCACGAGCTGCAGCCTATCTTAAGCAGGAAAACACCGAGGCGGCATTGGCTGATCTGGATGCTGCCGAAGCCGAAGTAGAAGCCTATCGCGGCAAATTCTTTTTTGATCGAAGCATGGGCCTTTCGCTTGATCTGTTACGGGCGGTTGCGTTGAGCGATGCAGGTGACGACCAACAGGCATTCCAATTGGCCCAAACTGCCAGTCAAGCGCGGCCATATTCTATCCCAATCCAAATGGCCGCAGCAATTGTTCTTGATCGTCATGCGCCTGAGGATGCCGATCGAGTCGAGATATGGCAGAATCTTGCCCGTATCGAACCCAAAGCAAGAACTGCGACGAAAACCCGAATAATGGCCGCTCTCGAACCACCTGAGTGGTTCGCCAACATCGCTGAAAGCGCGTTGGACGAACCGTTTGAGTTCCGGCCCCTTTTCGAATTCTCGACCTTCAACACATCTGTAACGTCAGTCCAAGCCAATGATTGGATCAAGCAATATACAGACGCGCTAAATGTGACCTATGCGCTCGCCGCTTCAGGACAACCAACAAAAGCTCAAGCAAGATTTGATGAAATTCAGAACGCAATCGTGCTGGGCGTAGTGGACGAAGTAGAACCGGAAGACGGGGCCCCAGCCACAGAAGAACAGGCCACAGAAGAACAGGCCACTGAAGAACAGGCCACAGCAGAAATTGCGGCTAAGGATGAAGAGGTAAACCTTGACGAGAGTGCCGCAGAGGCAAAGCAGGCCACTGCAACACAAGATGATCCCTTTGCATTGATAGAAAGAGAAATGATGGGCAGGCTGGTTGGCCAAAGGCTGCAATCGCGGTTTGCGATGATCAATGCTCGGCTTGCATTGGCCAATAAACAGCCTGAACAGGTCGCAATGGTGTT
>Ga0209344_10003454_pt1 | contig 15576 bp, 10 predicted proteins | sample Cruoilmetagenom6_FD_187293 | JGI IMG/M metagenome (GOLD analysis project Ga0209344, IMG submission 187293) | Oil polluted marine microbial communities from Coal Oil Point, Santa Barbara, California, USA - Santa Barbara Oil Seep Sample 6 (SPAdes)... | ecosystem: Environmental > Aquatic > Marine...
CCAGCTTCCTCCCAATACGACCAACCTGCGCGAACGCCTGTAACAGAAGCTTATCAATCCATGGCCGCAATAAGCCGTCCTTATTCAAAGAACGATCATAGGCGCTCTCTCCAAGTGCGGAGGAAATTCCTTTCTGACGCATCTCGGCAGGGATCACCTCCAGAATGCGCAACCGAAGTAGCTCACGCAGCTCAGCTTCGGATTTCACCAAGGCATCAAAACCGACCTGATGAAAGCCTTCCTCTGATGTCAGGAAGCGCCCGAGAAACTCACAGGCATCAATGATGTGATGAAGTGGAACACCCTCCAGAATAGTCTGTTGCCGGCCGAGCAATCGGCCCTCAATGAACTTTTCAAGACTTGGTTTGATATCGACCTTTTGCCTGTCTCCACCGACAAGGCTGTCGCCCTTGGGGCCGAGATCAAAGAATGGCCAGTACCATCGGATCACCTCGCCAAGATCGGTCTGGGACACCAGTTTTTCATGATGTTTCGGGCAGACCTCGTAGCAGATGAAGTCCCACCAGATACGATGATGAGCAGCTTCTGCCAGGCAAGAACGGCACCACCTGCGAGTGGTGAATGAGACGTGCTTGAGCCGCGCCGTTTCCGAGCCAAAGCGATATAAATTGCCGTCCCTGATTGGTGTCCATCGCTCCATGTCCAACATCATCTGCGGTGACAATGGCAAACAATTGATCGCTGACAGCAGTTCCTCGGGGACCAGATTTCGGCCCTTCAATCCGACTTCATTGGCATAGACACGGGCGCTTGTATGATCTTCATTGGCGACGAGCCGTGCAAAATACCCATAGGCAGGTTCCCCCTCCCCAAGCTGGATGTTCCACTTCGAAAATGGGCGTGCCAGGGCGTTTTCGATCAACATCTTATGACCTCTCGAAATAGCGATAGTGATCGCCTGGCTTCCGCATGCCATTTACGGCTTCACGAAGATGTTCGACCATCAAACAGGACGTATCCTGCTTCAGGGCCATCATGGCGGCACGGCTGATGAGGTTCATGAGCCGTCCGATCTTCCCCTGACTGTAGTGATGGAAATCCTTGGCCCAAGCCGCATTGTTCAAACCAGATGGAGCAGCGAAGGGAAGCCTCTCATCGATCTTGTCGAGGAGGAGCCGAAACATCTCGAATTCCTGATCACTGTCTCCCAGCGGCCCGATCGTTTCCGAATAGAAGCCGCCTCGATTTGCCAGATGACTAAAATCATTGATGATGTCATTCAGGCGCTCTTCACCAACCAAGAGGATGTTGAAGAGATTGGCATCGGAAAGAGCCTTGAGGAAGCCGCGGAAAACCCGAAGCTGTGGTTGCGGCCTATTCCAGAACAAATTTTGCGCATCATCGATGATGAGCAATTCGGTTTTTGCCGCGGCCAATCTCAGGACTGATTTGTCCATCTTGGCATCCTGCTTCATCATGGGAATAGAACGAGCACCCGTGAGGTAGTATAGGCGATCTGCCATATGCGTTGGCGTCATCTGCTCTGTGGCTTCGAGATAGACGATCGGGAAAGTTTCCCCATCGTCGCCAACACCATTCGGATGGAATGATGCAAAGTATTTGCAGATCACCGTTTTGCCTGCACGACTTTCGCCAAGAAGTCCGCCAATGACACCAGTGTCATGAAGATCGTCACTGGCGGGCCGATGGAAGTCTTCAATGAACTTCAGCCCCTTTTTGAACCCAGGGTACCTATACAGCAGGTTCTTGATCATCAGCTGCCTCTGGGTCTTGGGCAGATTGGCAGCCGCAATCCGTTCTTCAGGTGTAAGGAACGGCTCTGTGTGAAACGGTCTCATGGTCAATTACTCCCACTCATCATGCCTTGAACGGATCGCCTCGATGTCCGCTTCGTCGGGCTCGTTGTCGCTTGGGGTCTGATCTTCGGACTCGACCGAAGATGGCTCCATCATGATTTCTGACGGCCCTGTTTCAGCCAACGGCTGGAAGACATCTGGGGTAAGAGAGGAATAATCCAGACGCGGTGTTTCAGGGGTATCCAGCTGGACAATCTCGGACCGCTTGATGCGCTGGCGCTGGCCTGAGATGAAGCGCGCCAGTTTCATGGCCGTGCCGTGCTTCTGGCGCTTCTTGTGAACATCAAGCAGTTGGTTTTCCAGCTCCCGCATCGATGTCATCAAGGCTTCAGCACTATCTGCCTTGCGCTTCATCTCACGGTTATGCTCGACAACTTTTCGATGTTGATAGAGCTTCAGCCCCTTCGCATAAGATGCCATAGAGGTCGCGATCGGCACCTCGATGACCTGTTGATTGTAAGGATTGTGAACCCATACATGGCCGAGATCAGAGGGATCACGGGTCAGCTTGTATTGGGTCGCGCTATGAGGGCCAGCACCTTCTTTATGCTGAGGATTCAGCGTCAGTTGCGCCAGATCGGCGGATTGGTAGACCAGATAATCCCAGCGAACTCCATCTCCCTGAATGGTGGACATGGCGGTATCGCCAACGATCCTGACCATCATGTCACGATCAACGAGTGGACGATTGGGCGCGCTTTTGATGCCCGCTTGCCACAGGTCTTTGGGGACATCTGAAAAGGTATGAATGTCACCGAGCCCCTCGTGGGAACTCGCATGATAGACCTCGGCAAAATAGTAAGCCAGGAACCCGTTCAATTCTGAAAGCGAGAGGCTGGGGACAGCCTTCAGCTTTTCTTGATCGAACTTTTTCCGTTCGGCAGGAGACATCGTTGTGGCTCCAGGCAAGCGATCCAGCATCTGAATGTTGAGGATATGAAAGAGGTGTTCCAGCGCACCTTTTTCCCAGGGCCTACCAGGGCGGTATGGAGTTACCTGAAAGCCAAGCTCAGTTGCCGCCTCACGAACAGGCAAGCCGATCAGATGTTGGGCGTTATCGACCCCCAACATTGTTGGGCGACCATAATACGGGTAGGACACCCCAGGCGGGAGTTCGCCTCCCGATTTCGGGACGAGCGCATGCAAGAGCCCATCCAGAAATGTTTCCATGGATGGAGGCCCAAAACTGATAGACCAGCCAACAATGATGCCCGAATGGCGATCACGAAACAGGACCAGATCGGGGCGGCCGTAGCCGATCCCGCGTTCATCATCATAGACAACAATACCCAACGTGGTGTGGTCGACATCTACAACATCCAATGGCCGATCGGGACGGATTTGGCGGATGAAGCGGGCATGAATACGGGCCGCGTGTTCAGGTCCATAACGCAGCATGTCCCTGGTGAACTTGTCGACCGCCCAGAACCTTCTCTGGATGGAGCGAGGTGCGATCATTCGCTTCTCGTCACCAACATTGCGCACAAGGTTGGCAAGATCGAAGTATTCACCACCTTCCGCTGTCATTTGCTCAAGTCGTGACCATACGCTTTTCCAGGTTCCTTTTGGGTCGCGCCAGGCGTCCTCGACAGCAATACGAATTGCCTCTTCGCTGCGATCGCAGAGGCGGCTTTCGTGGTTTCCCATTGAAGACTTGGGAGCCAGCGCGAGCACAGGATCAAAATTCATGAGTGAACGAGATTGTTGCAGTTTCCTGTAAATGCTGGTCATGCCTGGAGGCGTTTCGCCCCTTTGCTCAGCAACCCTTTTGACCGCACGAGCCATGAGTTCACGGGACGGCTTTCCGTCGTTGAATTCAATGCATTCATCTTGAGCAGCCTGAAGATAGGCAAGCCAACGCAATGCCGATTTTCGCTGTGCATCAGTCAAACAGAGTGCTGAGCCAGGCAGATTGTTTTTGCGGCCTCGCGCTGAGGCGGCACTCAACGGACGGATTAGGCCATTGCGCTCAAGATGACCGATCTGCCACGTATCGAGATAGAGCGCCGTATTGCCTTTGATGTTCTGAAGCTCGATCTGTTTGGGGCGACCAGTTTGGGCATCGTGCCAACGCTGTACGATGAAAGCACCACAGGCCGTCTTGTCCTGATCAAAAATCAGGAACTCGTCACCTGTCACGATTTCATATTGTTGCCCTTCCTTGAAGCTGGAAGGCGAAGCAGGGATTCCGAGATCAGCGGGTGTTGTGATCGTCATCTGGGGATAGGCGAATTCCATATGATTTACGCGCATGTTCATTTGGTTGCTCCTTTCGAAGACCTGACGGTTGTCATTCGTGAAATCGGTTTGGACATGTCCACGGTCAGGGCACCCTCAATGAGGAGTTGCATGATCGCGGTGAATACATATGAGTCAGCTTCCTGACCGAGACCGTTGATCATGGGATCGTCACGGGTCAGGTTTTCGCAGATGGCATCCACTGTGGATGGCAAACTGGTCTTGGCTACCGTTTGGCGAACTTGAGCCAAGGCGGGCGGATCGGCCGCACATGGTTTGTACCGCCAGAGCAACTTGACGTTTGAAAACATAGGCTGCTGGTAGATGTCGTATTCATCGAGAACAGCGTAGGACCAACCGAGCTCGTCGGCATAATGGGATACCAGCTGAGCGGTCCTGATTTTCTGCCAGGGCTTTTCCGCCTGAATCGCGACAGGGATGTAATCCATGCATCTGACGCTCCCATCGTGCATCATGATCGCCAGATCAGGGACGTGGACGCGCTTTACAGGATCGCCTTCAGACGTCAGTGACCAGTACTCGGTCTTGCACGGAAAGGCGGAGATCGACACCACATGCGGGTCGACATCCCAGTGCATCAACCCAAATCGCATCAGTGGCAAACGAGCATCCACGATCCGCTTCGGGTTCTTGCTGGTCGGGAACATCGTCGGCAGCGTGATGTAGTGGGAGCCATATTTTGGCTTCCACATTGGCACATGCGTTTGTCCGAAAATGTAGTCCGTGAAGCTTTGGAGTTCAGCCTGCCTCATTTCACGGCCCTCCGATCAGAAGGACGGCCAGAGGGGGCATCACCCTGAACAGAGCAAGCAGGACTGTTGGCTGGCTCAGTCAAAAGGCGGACCAGATGAAACGGCACACCAAATCCCACCAGTCGAGTGGTTTCGATCGCTGTAACTGGGCCAGAGAAATCAGAGGAGTTCTCCAACCGAACAAGCAGATGGTTTTCCTCTGGCGTGAGATGTTTTTTGGGCATGGCTGGCCCCTTTCCAGACACGCGGGATCAGCCGCGAGGGATTGAACGAATAAGACTCTGAACGATGGGTTCAGAGGGCTATTCGGGCCACAATCTGGAAAGCAGGCACAGGAAGACAGGCGATGGTTTCGCCTGGGAAATCTGTGCGGATAAGAAGGAAGGTATTCATAAGACCACCATGTTCAAAACAACATCGAACGGGTGGGTCGTCAGCCTAGCTCGGCTGACGCATGAACATCAGCGAGCGATAGGCCTGGCGACCCCTTGTTCTATTCGTATGATCGAATTCGCTACGGTGTTCACGTTGTGCTCCATTTCTTAACGGACCGGCGTTTTACGCGTTAAAAATTAACGCCATTCGAATCCATTGCTTAAACTTTTAAACATGTCGATTATTCTGCGGTTGGCCACGATCGCGACCTGTAGCCAACCGCAGACGGCTAGCCGTCAAGTCGAGACGGATGCCGTGTTGTTGACTGGTTTCACGAGCTCCCTGACTTCATCGCCTTCGACCCTTCCCCTGGTCATCAGCCAATCAACGAGACATTCAAGATTCGAGCGATGATCGGCCAGAATCGATGTTGCCCTGTCGAACTGCTCTTTCAGCTTTTCATCGACACGGTTTCGCAATTCGGCATCGCTGGCTCGGAGATTTTCCAGGGGACGGGCTCCATTTCCGATGTCGACCACCAAGCTTTCCCCGAAGCCAAGATGTCGCTCAATCCTCGTTGCCAGATCGCTTGCGATCGCCAGGTCCGATCTCGCAACTCCGCCAGCCCCATCAGCTTGGTTTCCGAAGACGATGTTTTCGGCAGCGATGCCACCGAGCAACATGGCGATGCGATCTTCGTACCAATCGAGCGTTTTGACGACGTCATCGATCGGTGCACAAGCCGCCGCTCCCAGGACATTCCCAATTCCCTGGTTCGAGATGTAGCGCTCGATATAAACATGCTGCAGGACATCAGAGGACAACAGCACACACAGGATTGCATGTCCCGCTTCATGGACAGCCATGCGCCTCAATTCGACGGCACTCAGGGCACGTCTGGCAGGCATGACTTCCATCAGTAGGCTTTCGGTCACAGCTACACCCTTACCCTTACGCCGTGCCAGACGACGGACATCCCTGGCAGCCTTCATGATGTCAGCACCCGACCAGCCGCGGCTGAACGAGACGAAGTCATTCAGATCACCTTCAATACAATGATCAGCCAAATGCTGCTTCAGGATGCCCACCCTTGCGAGGTCATCAGGCAAAGGAATCTGAATTGTGATTTCAAGGCGACCAGGCCTGAGGAGAGCAGGATCGATTGCCTTGGGGTCATTGGTCGCTCCAATGACAACTACTCCCTCACGCCCTTCCACAGGGTCGAGGCATTCGAGCAAGGCATTAATCGCTTGCCGTTTGTAATCATGGTGATCGCCGTCAGTGCCGATATCGCGGCTACCCATTGAATCGAACTCGTCGATGAACAGGATCGATGGCGCTTTCTTGCTTGCTTCCAAGAAGCTCGCCCTCATCGCCTTCAGAAAATCACCAAGGTGCCCTCTGGCTTGCCAGCGTCCAGCTGATGCAACCACCAGATCAACTCGACAGGTGTCAGCAAGAGCCTGGGCGTAGGTTGTTTTTCCACATCCTGGAGGACCATAGATGAGAGCCCCACGGTCCACATCTTCCCATTTGATGACACCCTGCTGCCAGGCAGCGATGTCCTCGGCGAGCTGCAGGCCCCATGTCTTTGCTGGTCCATAGCCATGCAGGTCGTTCAAAGTCATTGCTGGCTTTGAAGGGCTCTTGGCCACCGCTTGAGTTTCAAGCATGGATTGTCTTTTCAGCCGTCTGATTGAGTTGACCAGGGGCCGCCCTTTTTTGAACGCAAGCTTGATGGTTTCGAAAGACTGTCCTGCGAGGAACTCAGCATGCGCCATTGTCATGTCTGTTACATCAACAGCCCTGGCGGCAGCGAGATAATGATCGGGTGACGGTGGAATGACATTCGCCACATGATCCGCCAGCGTTTCCAACTTCAGTGGAAGATCGTCCAATGTCGGAACCAAAATCACGACCTGTGTCGCACTTCGGACCAAATCCAAAACATTGGACATGAAGTCGAGACCACCGAAATCATCAATGGCTGTGACCACTGCCATTTTTTCCCAGTGTAATTCAGCTGAGTTGTTAGCGTAGAGTAATTCAGTCGTAGCTGTTTTATAAAACGGAACTGCCTCACTTTCGGAAACAGCCAGAATCGCTACAAAACTGACATCAGGGTGACGGAGAAATGGACGCAAAGCTTTCCTGACACCACACATTGCGACAGCGACAGGTAGCATCAGGCTTGAGCTGATGCGCATGGGAATATGGGACATTTTGATCTCTCGGAAATGGTATTCGACATGGGCTAGTTGCGGGATTTCACCGCACTATTCGCCGCACCATCGTGTTCGGCCCGATCGGACCCTCATCAAGATCAACATCCACAAAACCCTGAAGGATCAGGACGGAAATGCCAGCCACTGGTTTTGTCTCCAAAAAAGCTTTGAGGCATTCCTGGAGCGGCATCGAACCTTCATCATCAAGGGCAGCCAGAAGGCGGATTCGATCACCCAAGGGGACCGTTTGATTTCCATACCTCAGCAGGTCTTTGGCATTCCGCAGTCTGAAACCGTCATAGACTTCTTCATGGGAAAGCAGGCGATAGCGAGCGCCCTTCCGCTGGGCCTCGACTTCCATCGCAGTGATATCCACAGATGGCGATCTGTCAGGGGCATCAATAAGTGATGTCCTGCCATCGCTGTTGTTGACGAGGAAATCAGGCACATGTGGCTGATTTTCAGTGCCAAGATTCAATGGCATACACTTCCACGAGGTCACTGACGCATCGACATCCAAAAGACAGGCAGCATCCCGTGCCACCTGTGAACGGTACATAGGGACACCGTCACAATTGACTGTCGCTACTGGATGAAAAATGCGGAAGGATTGTGAGTTTCTGACAGCAGTGAATGGCGCTGTCTTACTTGCAATACTCATGATTGCCTCGAACGAAAAAAGGTTGATCACCGCCGCGGCCATCGCGGCATGACGGGATCAGGATATTCGCAGGAGGAGAGTCAGGTGCTTTTGCATTTTGGAACATATAGAGAACAAATTTCAGCGAGTCAATACACACGGGAAATTATCTTTGCTTCTCCTTTTTCGGGTACCGCCCAAAAGGAACTTCAGGGGCTGAGTAACCATCTGTTTCGTCGACAGATTTCTCTTCGAAGAAATATCAGCGCTTTTTCTTATGTTCGATATATGAGACATAAGATCGCCGTACGTTCGATATAAGATACGTAAAAGCTGGTTGTTTCTGACGCTAAATGCTCAACGAGCCATCGCCGATTTTCCAAATGTCGACTATTTCCGACAAACTAGGAATTATTGTCGGAAATAATCGACATACAGACATCATCTTCGCACCGAGAGACTGCGGACTGACCTTCACGCTGGCACCTTACATCTTCATGGGGTCCCCAGGTGACGACAAATTTGCCGAGATAATGGGAAATCCACGACTGAACAGACCAGAACCTCGGTGCTCATCGAGCCTTTTGTTAACCGATCGCATGCCATTTTTTGTCATGTACATGTACATGACGTTTGACACGGGTATTTGAATGCGAGCGGTTGAGGTTTTTTGCGGTGCTGGCGGCATGTCGAGAGGGCTTCTTGATGCAGGAATTGATATTGTAAAGGCATATGACGCTTGGCCCGCTGCGATAGAGACCTACCGCCATAACGTCGGGCCGCATGCCGAGATCGCTGACCTAAAAGACCTTCTTTCCATTGTTCCCAAAATCAGTCGCCTCGCTCCAGATATGGTTTTTGGGGGGCCGCCTTGTCAGGACTATTCAATGGCTGGTCGCAGGAAGGAGAAGCAGAATGCGCGCTTAACAACTTCCTTTGCGATCATAGTGGCAACGGTTCGGCCCCAGTGGTTCATCATGGAAAATGTCATACAATCGGAGAAGTCGGAAGCATGGGCTGAGGCTCGCGCAATGCTAAAACAGTCGGGCTATGGCATTTCTGAATCGAAAATAAATGCCGCCCATTTCGGCGTTCCACAGGCTCGCCGACGATTGTTCGTGATCGGGCGGCTGGGCGAGCGAGATGGTTTTTTACAGTCAGCCATCGCTGGCGCTGCATCACCTCAACCGATGACGCTCCGTGATCTGTTTGATCAACCAAGCCTGAGAACTCCATCATTGAAATCAGATGATATTTGCGCTGCGCGTAGTGAACTGACAGCGAAATCATCTTCGCCTTCTGGGTCGCCTGAAACGGCGCTCATCCAACATCCAGAAGACGTGGCACTCGTTGAAAACGGGTTTGTGTACTGCCGGCCATTAAGAGCAGGAAGAGGTGTAAGAACGATCGATGAGCCCATCAGTACGATTACGAGAACATCCTGGGAAAGACTTACATCACGCTATTTGAGTTCACCTCATCAGGATGATCCCATCCCAGCATCAGAGGCTGTAATGCTTACACGTCACCAGATTTCCAGAGTTCAGGGGTTCCCCCCAGAATGGCAATGGACTTCAGGAACGAAACAGGATGTCTATCAGATGATAGCTAATGCTGTACCCGCACCTGTTGCCAAGGAAATTGGCAAGGTCATCCTTACCCGTCAATCAGGAGAAACCGCGCCAAAGGTCGAGGGTCAATTCCTTGACTGGCTTGTTTCAAGTGGCCGGACCCGCGCAACAGCTCGCAATATCAAGGCCAATGTCAACAGAGCCCGCAAACTACTGGGTGGCCGAACTTTCTCAGTCGAGGCCCTTGAGATCGCAGCGCTTGAAGCAGCATCTGGGTTCGATGCATTGCCGAGAGCCACACGTTCTGATCTGCGGAAAGCCCTAAGTCTTTATTCGGAATTTTTGGTATTCAGGAGGGCTAGAAAAAGACGACCAGAAAAGGCGGAACCCACTGTTGGGCTATTTACGCGTTCTGAATTGGCAGATGCCGCATAAATTGCTGACGCATTCGGGCATGACCATCATCATGATCTCATCCCTCGATCTTCGTCCAGGTTTGGGTGAAATCCATCAATATTTGCTCTTTGATGCAGCTTTAGCGTGTGGCATCAATCTAGGTTGAAATGAAGACTACGAGGGCGAACGATTCCCCGCCTTTGGAAATGGACAAGAAAGTGAAATATGGAACACGTCGGCGAAATTGAAAAACGCCTTTGGTCAGTCGCTGATCACCTACGAGCAAACTCGAACTTTGCCAGCAATGAGTACTTTCTCCCCGTCATGGGGCTCATTTTCCTGCGCCATGCCTATAGCCGTTTTTTGCGTGTTCAGGATGACATTGCAAATGACCCCAATTGGCCATCTCGTGGCGGTGTTCCAAAGCCTGCAACAAAGGAAGATTTTTCAGGTCGCAGCTCGATCTTCCTGAAACCAGAAGCCCAGTTTGATCATCTGGTTTCAATACCAGATGGCGGTGATCGCGCAGGTGCCATCATCACTGCGATGGAAAGCATCGAAGCGGACTATGAATCCCTTGCTGGTGCCTTGCCAAAATCCGAATATCAAGAACTTGGCGACGATGACCTTGGACAGCTTTTACGCACGTTCAATGATCCAGCTTTGCAGAAAGCTGATGGTGATGTTTTTGGCCGCATCTACGAATATTTTCTGACACAGTTTGCCGATCAGAAAGCCCATGATGGCGGCGAATTCTTCACGCCCATTTCGATCGTACAAACCATCGTCAATGTCATTGAACCCGACCATGGAAAGATCATCGATCCTGCCTGTGGTTCAGGTGGCATGTTCGTTCAATCCGCCCACTTCATCGAAAAGATGAAAGCCAATCCCAGTGACCGGGTCACGTTCTATGGGATGGAGAAGAACCCAACCACAATCCGCCTTGCAAAAATGAACCTCGCTGTTCATGGGCTCGAAGGCGATATCAGCAAGGCGATTTCCTACTACGACGACCCCCACAAGGATAAAGGGCCATTTGATTTCGTGATGGCCAATCCGCCCTTTAACGTCGATGAAATTGATGCCGAGAAAATCAAGAATGATCCCCGTCTGGAGTTTGGACTGCCTGGGGTCAACAAGGGCGGCAAGGTCTCAAACGGCAACTACATCTGGATGTCGTTCTTCCATTCATATCTGTCTGACACAGGTCGTGCGGGCATCGTAATGTCATCACAGGCATCATCGTCTGGCGGTGGCGAGGCCAAAGTTCGAGAGGCCATGATCAAGACAGGCGATGTCGATGTCATGATCGCCATCCGCGGCAACTTCTTCTACACGCGGTCAGTTCCCTGCGAGCTTTGGTTTTTCGACAAGGGAAAGCCCGAGCATCTGAAAGACAAGGTGCTGATGATCGATGCGCGAAATATCTATCGAAAAGTGACGCGCAAAATATTCGATTTCACGCCCGAGCAGCAGCAGAATCTTGCTAGCGTTGTCTGGCTTTATCGCGGGCAGACGGATCGGTTTCTGGCGCTGGTGCAGGATTACCTCCAGATCGCCTACGAGCGGATGAAATCCACTGACTTCAAGGGATTCGAGCAAGCACTAAAGGCGGTCACTGATGCGCACAAGGATGACGAGCTACACACATTGGCGGCAACAATCATCTCCAACGTTGAAGCCCTGAGCATAGCATCCAGGGAAGCCATGGCTCGAAGCTGGGATAATGCGGCACGGGACAATGAAGGCTTGAAGTCTTCGAGTGAAGCGTTTGAGCCGATCGCAGATCAGGCCAAGGCTTTGGTCAAAACCATCGATCATCTGTTCAAGCTTTCGACCCGAGTTCATGAAGCTGATGTCGCAAACGGCACCAAGGCAGCCGAAGGCAAAAAGCGCCTCAATGAACTGGATGCCGCTCGACAGGAAGTAACCGAAAGCCTCAAGCAAGCGCGCTATTTTCACACCCAGGCCGAATGGCTGCAAACACGGTTTCCTGATGCCGAACTTCGAGACGTTGAAGGGTTGGTCAAGCTTGTTGGCCTCGATGAGTTGGAAACCAATGACTGGAGCCTGACACCTGGCCGTTATGTCGGAGTTGCGCCCGAGGAAGTGGACGAGGACTTCGATTTTGAGGAAGCCTTACGTGATATTCACATCGAGATTGAAGGGTTGAATACCGAGGCCGTCGAACTGGCTGCCACGATCAAGAATAACTTTGAAGAGCTTATGGTATGAATTGGGTAAGGAGCACCTTGGGTGAATTGATGTCAAGCGAAGGAGGTCTGATCCAGACTGGACCGTTCGGCTCACAACTTAAGCAGTCCGAATATACTACTGAGGGTGTGCCCGTTATAATGCCCAAAGACATACGGAACGGCACAATCGATACGGATTCGGTTGCTCGGATTCCCGAGGCGCGCACCAGCAGCCTTGCCCGCCACAGGGTGAAAGTAAATTCAATAGTCTTTCCGCGGCGCGGAGAAATCACTAAGCGTGCATTCATAACGCCTGATCACGAAAACTGGATTTGCGGCACTGGGTGCTTGAAGATCGAACCTCAAGGCAAATTGCTCGATCCGAGGTTCTTATATTATTTCATGGGAACGGGCGATTCAGTGGACTGGTTGCTGAAAAATGCCGTCGGCTCGACGATGTTGAATCTAAGCGCCGAGATTATGTCGCGGTTTCCGATCTCGGTGCCACCTATTGATGTCCAAAAACGTATCGCTTCAAGCCTCTCAACCTACGACGACCTGATAGAAAACAACAGGCGGCGGATTTCATTGTTGGAGGAAGCGGCGCGGCTTTTGTACCGCGAATGGTTTGTCCATTTCCGCTTCCCCGGGCACGAGCACGTCAGAATTATCAATGGTGTGCCAGAGACATTTGAGGTCTTCGAATTGGGTAATGTTTGTAAGCTTCGTGGAGGCAACGGGTTCAAAACAAAGTTCCAAGGCCTAAACTCGGGAGACTACCCCTTCATCAAAGTTGGAGATATGAATAGCGCTGGAAATTCCGTTTCCATCACGGAAGCTAACAATTGGATTTCTGAAATAGTGGCTAAAGAACTTAAGGCCAAGCCATTTCCGTCTGGAACAGTTATTTTTGCCAAAATTGGTGAAGCGCTCAAGCAAAACCGTGTAAGGATCGCCATCAGAGATACTATCATAGATAACAACATGATGGGCGCAATTCCCGATGAAGAATTTGTTTCGCCTGCATTCCTTTATTACACGCTTTCGAGCTATGATATAGCTAGTCATGCTAGTGGAGCAGCAGTTCCATTCTTGACAGCAGGCGTTCTGTCAAGAATAAAATTCCCAATTCCAAATATTACGTTGCGAATAAATTTTGACTCGATTGTCGATCCGATCCAAAAGCAGATTGCAAATTTGCAGGTTCAAATCACATCGACAGCTAGAGCCCGCGACCTACTACTTCCCCGTCTGATGGACGGGAAGTTGGAGGTGTAGCGCATGAACGATTTTACCGAAGACCAACTAGCCCAAAATACTCTCGCGTCCTACTTACGGGATGAGTTAGGCTGGGACAATGTCTTCGCGTTCAACACCGAAACCTTTGGGTCTGAAGGCACGTTTGGCCGCAAATCCGATCGTGATGTCATCCTCACCCGCTATCTTGGTGAAGCCCTGATTAGGCTGAATCCTGACCTCCCAGATGAAGCCTATTCCAACGCCCTGCGCCAGATCACCGACACAGTCGGGTTTCAATCCGCGGTTCAAACCAACCGCGAAAAATATGACCTGATCCGTGATGGCGTTCTGGCCAGCTACAAGAAGAACGGTGAGATCAAAAAAAGCCGTCTGAAGGTTTTTGACTACGACAACCCAGACAACAATCACTTCCTCTGTGTTCGCGAAATGTGGGTGGTTGGGCCGAACGGTAACCGCCGCCGTCCTGACATCATTGGCTTCGTGAATGGCCTGCCACTGATGTTTGTGGAATTGAAGCGCCCCGATAAATCATTGCGCCGTGCCTATGATGACAATTTCCGCGATTACATGGACACGATCCCGCAGCTCTTCCACTTCAACGCCTTCGTTGTTCTGGGAAATGGAATCGAAGCCAAGGTCGGATCGATCTCTGCGCAGTATGAGCATTTTAGCGACTGGAAGCGCCTTGCCGAAGGTGACAAAGGCGTTGTGCAAATGGAGACCCTGATCAAGGGTATCTGCACCCGATCGAACTTCCTCGATATCTTTGAGAACTTCATCCTGTTTGATGACAGCACTGGCAAGCTGGTCAAGATCGTTGCACGCAATCATCAATATCTGGGCGTGAACCGTGCAATGCAATCCGTCATCGACCGTAAGAAACGCGATGGAAAACTGGGCGTGTTCTGGCACACACAGGGGTCAGGCAAATCCTATTCGATGGCACTTTTCGCTCAGAAAGTGCGCCGCAAATTGGGCGGTGATTTCACCTTCTTGGTGCTGACTGATCGTACTGATCTAGACAATCAGATTTACAAAACCTTCGCGGGCGTTGGCTTGGTGAACAACGAGAAAGACCCTTGCAGGGCTGAAAGCGGAACTGTGCTGAAGCAGCTACTCAGCGAGCAAAAGGCCTTCGTGTTTTCCCTAGTGCAGAAATTCAATCAGGAGATCGAGGACGGTCAGGCATACTCAAACCGCGACAATATCATCGTCATGACCGATGAGGCCCATCGCACCCAGTATGGCACCCTGGCCATGAACATGCGCGATGCCCTCCCCAACGCCAGCTATATCGGGTTCACTGGCACCCCATTGTTCACCAGTGACGAAATCACCCAGCGGGTTTTTGGTGGCTATATTTCCACCTATGACTTCCAGCGAGCCATTGAAGATAACGCCACCCTACCGCTCTATTATGATGCCCGTGGTGACAAGCTCGGTATCTCGGCAGAAGGCCTGAACGAGAAGCTGGCCCAGGCGATTGCCGATGCGGAAATCGACGATGCTGATGTTGCTGCAAAACTCGAAAACGAGCTGAAGCGTGAATATCATGTTGTCACCGCAGAGAAGCGGCTGAAGCATATCGCTGACGATTTTGCGACCCACTTCTCGACGAACTGGGAAACCGGAAAAGCGATGTTTGTGGCGATCGACAAGATCACCGCTGTACGCATGCACAATTACATCAAGGAGAAATGGGCAGCGCGGATTTCTGAGCTGGAAGCCGATCTCAGGCAAGCCAGGGACGATCAAGACCTGGCATATCGCCAGCGCCAGATCGACTGGATGAAAGAAACCGAAATTGCGGTTGTCGTCAGCGATGAACAAGGCGAGGTCGACAAGTTCCGCAAATGGGGTCTCGATATCGGTCCCCATCGCAAGCTGATGAAGGATGGCTTCCTGCTCGCTGATGGCAAGCGCCTTGATGTCGAGAGCGCCTTCAAGCGTGAAGATCATCCATTCCGAATCGTGATCGTTTGCGCGATGTGGCTGACGGGCTTCGATGTGCCATCATTGTCGACCCTCTATCTCGACAAGCCCCTTCAGGCCCATACACTGA